>Ga0172371_10009691_pt1 | contig 13185 bp, 6 predicted proteins | sample Lak12m_FD_114543 | JGI IMG/M metagenome (GOLD analysis project Ga0172371, IMG submission 114543) | Freshwater microbial communities from Kabuno Bay, South-Kivu, Congo - kab_022012_12m | ecosystem: Environmental > Aquatic > Freshwater > Lake | place: Democratic Republic of the Congo: South-Kivu... | reverse complement strand
TGGATTAATGAATAGTTCTCTTAGTGGTTTTTAATTTTAATATAGGAGATTATATGCAACAACAGCAAGTAGAACAACAGCAAGTAGAACAGTTACCATCGCAACAACAAGGATTGTCGCAAAGTCAGTTAGGTGCTTTACAAAATTTAATTAGACAATACAAAATAAATCCAGATGCTTTTGACAGTGAAGAAGTTATGCAAATTAAACAATATGCCGATATGGCTGGTATTCCATTTAGTATTCCATTTAGTACAGGTAGAGCAATAGGAAGAGCAGTAGGAGAATTTGCAGATACACTTGCTCTTGGCATGTTACCTGATAGTTGGACACCTAAAGCATTAAATAGTGGAGAAGAAGCAGCTGGACAAATAGGTAGTCTTTTAAGTTTATTTGTTCCTGGAATAGGAGGAGCAGCTATAGGAGCAAAAGCAGCTAAAGGAGTAGCCACACATATTCTTCCTAAATTGTTAGCTAATGCAGGTAAAGAAATAGCAGCAACAGGTAAAGTAGGGCAAGCATTAAATAAAGTAAGTAAAATAGGAGAATTATTACAATCAGCAAAAGCACAGGAAAGATTTCTTGGAGCTGTAGGTGGAGCTGTAACTGGAGCAATACAAGGACAACCACTTGAGAATGGTATTGATTTTAATAATGTAGGTATAGGCGCACTTTTAGGAGGATTAATGCCATTAAAAAGATTTACTAAATCTAAATCAGATGGCACACCAATACCAGAACAAACAACAGAAGCACAACTTAAAGAAATATCCAACAAAGTAGATGATACTTTTGCTGAATCTAGAAAATTTGAAGCTTTAAAAAAAGCTAATATGCCTCCTTATTTTAATCCTATTCCTTCTAAGCCTCCTTCTCTTAAAGAAATAAAACAAGTATTAGAAAGAGTAAAGAATACAGCAACTAAAATAAAAAAACAAGAAGTACAGGGAAGTGTTAAAAAAGTTAAGTCAACTCCATTATCAAAAACTAAAAATATTCCCAAAGGGAGTATGGAAGCAATGTATAATAATAGAATGAGTGAAAAACAGATGGTAGAAATACTTAATAAATTAAAAGCTAAAACTAATCCTACTGCTCAAGATTTAAAAGTTATAAAAAATATTGAAGATATATTATCACAGGGATAGTAAAAAATATGAATATATTATTAAACAAACTTTATACTAACAGACCTGATTTATTTACAGAAGAAGAAGTTGATAATCTTGAACAACAATCTTTACAAACAGGGCAACCATTTCAACGTAATCAAGAAGCTGGTACATTTAATTTAATAAATACAGTAAAAGAATTAGGTACTGGATTTATAGAAGGACTTACCACTTTACCTATTTCTAAATGGCTTAATGATACACCTAGGAATAGTATAGAAAAGATAGCTAATTCAATGGGTTCACTTATGGGGTTTGTGGGATGGATACCTAATCCAATAGGTATTATGTCTAAATTAGGAATATCTTCATTTCTAAAAGCTACTGGATATGGTTTAAAAGCAGCTAATCTTTCTAAAGGTGTTTCACTTGGTGTACAATTTAAATCACCTACTATGTGGGCAGCTGATAAAGTTATGGGAGTTCTTAATAAAGGATTACAACCAGCTTTAGAGGCGACTTCTTTTTTTAATAAAGGTAAAGGTTTAATAGCAAAAGATATGTTAGAAGGAGGGATACATCTTGGAATAGCTTCAGCTATTAATACTGCTCCCTTTTATGATTTATCATGGCAAACAGCTACAAATGAAAGAATGGATGCTTTTTTACAGGGAGGTATATTTGGTGCTGGTAATAGATTTATTGGAAATTTATTTTCTCGTAATGGTTTAGTTGATTTAACAGAGACTGTTACAGGTAAAAATTTAAATGCTATATTTAAACTTGGAGAAACGGATAAAAATGCTGCTTATGAATTATTGAAAAAAGCAGATACTGGGAATAAATTAGCAAGAGTATTATCATCTGCTATTACTTTTGGTATGCCCTCAACAATACAAGAACAGCCATTAGAATTACAAGTTTATGAATATTTGCTTAATGGATATTTTGGTGGGAAAGAAATGGGAATACATCAAAAAGAAGCATTAAATTTCAGTAAAAAGTATTTAGAAAGTGGGCAACAATGGAGACTTATTAATCCTACTAAACTTCCTGGATTTGAAAAATTAAGTGATAAAGCTAAAGATGAAATGCTTATACAATCAGAGATTCAATTAGGTGGTTGGAATCATGAAGCTGAAACAAATAATGCTTATGTATCTGTTATGAGTGGTATTAAATCTGGTGAGGGATACCAATCAATATTAGCGAAAATTAGAGATAGTTCAGATTTATCTAATACTCAAAAAGAAAAATTTGGAATAGTAGCTATTCAACAAAAAGCAATAGAAGATGGGTTAAAAGAAGGAAAGACGGTCGAACAAATAACAAAAGAAATTCCTGATATTGTTTCTCAAGAATTACACAATAAATTTTTCTATGATATATTTAATAGAATATCAGAAAATATTACTCCACAAGTATTTGATAATGTAGGATATGAAGCAATAAATAGAGTTAATGATATTGAAGGGACTTTTAGAGAATATGGACTTAATGGGAGGTGGTATAATTCTATAAATAAAATAGCAGATTTAGTTTCTTCTAAGGAAGGAATACAGAATGAAAATGTGTTAGAAAGATTATCTACAACTAATGAAGTAGCTAAAATAGCTGGTAATATTTTAAAAGATAAAAGTATAACTAAAGATACATTTATAAAAAGTATAAAAGATACTTTAAAAATAGAAATTACTCCTAATGTTGAACAAGAAATTACAAGAGTACATAATGAATTAAGACAAGCTGTTCCAAGAGAAATTTATGCACTTAAACAACAAGGGAGTAAATTAGAACCTTTAAGTGAAGTAACTCCTAATAAACAAATAAGAAAGACTGAATGGTATCCTCCATCTGAACTAGATACTATTTATACAGGAGTAGGAGAACTAAAAATTTGGGAGGGGAAAATAGATGGTAATTTTGTAAGAGACAATGAAACAGGTAAATATATTAGAGAAGAGAAATATGGAGAAATACCAATATATGATGCTATTAATCAAGGAAGAATAACTGAAACTGAAATAATAGTAAATGCTTTTAATAATGGAAAAATAATTATATCTGGTAGGAAAGATGATGCTAATATATTATTTGCAGATAAGTTTGCAGATTTAACAGAAGAAAAAATAGTAGAAATTACAGATATTCTTAAAACTAAAAAAGAAACTATTCAACGTGAATTTAATATTCCAGGGACTAAGAAAATTATAAAAAAAGATGTAGAAATATATTCATTTGAAGAAGGCAAAAAAAGATTTTTAGAAAAAGTAGATCAACATAAATTAATGGCAGAAGATACTGCAAGTAAATTATATGATACTATAACTGCTAATAATGTAAAAGGATTAGTAGAATGGAATTTTGGTAAAGAAATGGATATAAAAAAAGGATTAGAAATAATAGAAGCTAATCCTAAAAGTTTTATTATTAATCCTATGGATATAGTAAAAAGAATGCAAATTTTTAATGATAGAAGTCCAAGATTACCTGAAGAAGAAATGATTAAACTTACTGGTAAGAAAGAGTTTAGCTTTGTCATATTAAAAACAGCTAAATCTGGTAAAAAAGATATACCATGGCAAGATGAAAGTTACAGTTATAATAAAAAAGATATATACAATAAAATTATATCTGTATTACACGAAGCACATTTAGATGGAGGAGTAGTCCTTGAAGAAAATGTTTTTAATGCAATGATGAAAGTCTCAGGATATTCACAAGATGCAACAACTGCTAAAGGGGTACATATTTTTGGAGGTGATTCTCAATTAGGAGGATTTATTAGTAAATTAGCTTGGCATAAAGCATCACATGAAATGTCTGCTCAAATGAGAGAAATAGGATTAGACGGATTACATTTAGATACAACAGCAAAACAACGAGGGAATAGAAAATTACTTGATTGGACTGTTAAAGACAATAAATTTTTATTATTAGATGACCAAGGCAAGCCATTAAACAAAGAGATGATAAATAGTACCTATATTCAAAAAAAATCGTTTGTAGGTACATCTACGGCGCAACAGGAGCAAATTAGAACTCAACAAGAGAATACTAAACAACAAGGTAATGTTATAAATAATACTATTAAAGCAAATATTCCTCAAAATTTAGTAAGCGGGGTAGAATCTTTTGGAACAAAACAGGAAGCGAATAGTGAAGCTAAAAAACTACTTGGGGATAATCCCCATTCTATTGATATGATAGAAGCTGGTATAAGAACTAGAACTACAAGAAGTGTGGGGGAAATGACTAAATATAATGTTAAGGTAGGGGACATTGTAAAACAATTTGGTAAATCTGCTGATGGGACAACTAAAAATATTTTAACAAGAATAACTGCGATATATCCTAAAGGAAGTCCTGAATTTTTAAATACTTGGGAAAAGGAAGGATGGACTGCTGATGGAATCGAAGCTATAAAAAGATTTAAAGATGGAGCAGCAGCTATTGAATTTGAAATAATAAATAATAATCAAACAACCTCACAACAAAAACAACAAGTTAGAGAAGTATTTGATTCTAATCCTGAATTAGCTAATGCTGTATATGAAGCTGCTGGGTTTGTGCAAAAAAATGATTATACCCATGTTGTATTAGATGAATCGGGAGATGTTCAAGAGGTATATAGAGGAACATTAGATGGAGCAAATAAATATATTCAAAAATATGACCCAAATGCTTATGCTACTATTATAGTTACGAAAGAAGAAGCAGATAAATATTTGAAAGAGCAATATCCTGAAGTTGACAATGATATAAAAAATAAAGTATTAATACATAATTGGGAAGATATTATTAATAATAGTAAATTCAAAGAATTATATAATTATTTAAAACCTTTTGTTAAAAAAGAAATTAAAGTTTATGAATCTGAATTAAACTCAGAAGGTAGATACACCAATGGAGATATTTATATAAATAAAAATGCTAAAATTAATAAAGCACAAATTCTTTTACACGAATTAGTTCATTCTATAACTTTAGATAATTTAAAAAACAATGAAAGTAATTATTATAAAAAAATATTAGATTTACATGAAAAATATATAAAGCCTTTAACTAAAACATCTGCTTATGGGGAGGTAACGGGTGATTATTATGGCGTAAATAATATTTATGAATTTGTAGCAGAAGCATTTACTAATGAAGAATTTCAAAAAAAGTTAAATACTATAAAAACAGATAAGAATAAAACTATTTGGCAAGAATTGTGTGATATATTTAGAAAATTACTAGGTATTCCTATCAATAAAAATAGTGTATTAAATGAAGTAATAAGTATAACAGACAATTATCTGAAATCAAGTCAAATAACCCCACAACAAAAACAACAAGCTCAACAACTATACTCTTCTTATTTAGATTCTACAATCTCTACATCGTATGCGGAACGAGGATCTAAACAAGATATAGAAGGATTTAAAGAATTTGTTAGTAAAGAAACTACTAATAATACAAAACAAATATCTTCTCCAATAGCTTCATTAGAGGCTCGTAGTAAGGTAAATACTCAAGAACCTATACAAAGTATAGGTAACGAAACAAAAGTGTCTCAGAATGTCTCTAATGAAGCGACAAATGGTATTTATAGTAGTTCATGGGATAAACTTACAGTAGGTATGGCTGAAGATATGACTCATCTAAATCAAAAACATACTTTATCAGCTCAAATACAATATAATATTGATGATGAAAAAGCTATTGAAGCAATGGTGAATTATACTGCTCCATATGTTGTAGGTACGGAAAAAGGTCAAAAAGCATTTGAGAAATATTTATCAAGTAAAAATGATAAAGATTTAGAAAATTTAGATTTTGAAGAGGATTTAGGAGTATCACAAAAAATTGAGATATTAAAAAGAAATGATAATTCAAAATTATGGAAAAAAGTAGTAGCGGAAATACTACATATTGATACAGTAGATAATGAAGAAATATTAGATAATGATACTGAATCTTATTTCCAAAATTGGCATGAAATACAAGGAACAGCTAGAAAAGTATTAGATTCAGGAATAGAAATTACACCAGAAGTATTAATGTTACCTGATATAAGAAGATATTTTGAAACTTCTACAAAAAATTGGTTTATTAATAAATCAATTACTCCTAAAGTAAAATATGCTTGGAAAGGAACATTCAAAATACATGAACCTATTATTGCTTCTAAATTAAAAATTAAACCTGGTGAAATATATTTAGATGGTGGATTAAAAAAACAACTAACTATGTATATGGGTAAAGAAATAACTTTAGAAAAAGCACTTGAATTATCTAAAATTAAAGGAAATCCTAAAGTAGAAGTTGTAGTTACAAGAATACCTATGGATTCATCTTCAGGAGCAAGAGTTCTAGAATTAAAAGGATTTGTCGGAGATGAAGGGGGAGGATTTTATGTCCATCCTGAAGAATATGTTAATATGGGAGGAGCAGATAATGATATAGATACTGCTTTCTTATATTGGAATCTTCCTAAACCTGTTGTTGAATATTATCGTTCTAAAAGAGATCAATGGTATATTAAATCTGGAGATAAAAAAATATTTAGAGAACAAAAAACTACTCCTCAATTATTAGCAGAAAAAGATGAATTATATAGATATGATATAATATCTCAATTATATGGCAATAAATATTCTTTTGAAGCAAAACAAAATTTAGGGAGATTTTTAGCGTATGGTAAAAGATTAAAGTTATTCCTTCAGTTAAAAGAGAAAAATGGTAAAGTAATAATAAATGGTAAAGAATATCGTGTTAATCCAAAAGCTGATATAGACTTTTTAGTAAGAGAATTAGTTAATTATTCTGCTGATGCTGCTGATGGCAATAGAATGAAATCAATAAAAGAAATTAGAAAGATATTGAATAAACAGGTATTCGGAGTATATAATGATAAATTATTATTTGAAGACCAAGATTTTAAAGATATGGGATTCTATGATAATATTCGCAGAGGAAGAGATATTACTGGTAAAGACTTTACCACTATAGAAAGTATTATAGCATTAAAAAATTTATCTTCACATCAAACTGCTAAAGGAATGATTCCTGGATTTCAACATGTATTATTTAAAAAAATGGATTTATTAGCTAAAAAAGTAATACCTGAAAATCTTAATCAAAATATATTACCAGAAGGATTATCTTCATTATTGTTTAAATTTAAAAATATGCAGGGAGTAATTAAAAAAATAACAGAAAATAAAATTCCTAAAGAAAAACGGACTAAAGAACAAAATGATAATATGGAATTTTTTAATTTGATGAAAAAATATACTGGGAGAATAAGATTAGGATTTTCACCAGAACAATATAATGATCATATTAAAAAATTAATTAAACAAGGATATAGTAAACAAAAAGCCTTGGCTCAAGTAGAAGAATATAAAGCTAATGATTTATTAAATTTAGCAGATATAATAGATTCAATTATTAAAGGTAAAAAATTAAAAGATACTGTATTAGGTGCAGAAACTGTTGAAGAAATTAAAAAGAAAGTATTTGATTTTAGAAATAGATTAATGGAGCTTAATGAAGATAAAATTAATCATAAAGTATCTATTCGAGTTACTAAAGAATCTAGAGAACTTTTATTAAGTGAAGCTAAAGCATATAAACAAGAATTATCTAAGATGGATGATAATGGATATAAACAAGCATATTTTGAAAGTTTACTTTACTCATCTTCTCCTGGAATAGATATTGAAAAATTAAGTAAAATGCAAAGTGATTTAGCAACACTTAAAGATTCTAAAAAAATTGATCAATTAAAAGAAAAAATTTATAAACTTGCTTCTAAGGCATTTGTAACTGAAACTAAAAATATTTTTGCTTCAAGTGATTTAATTACTCCAAATACTATAAAAGATAGAGTTAATGTATTCAAAGCATTAATAAAAGAAGCAAGAATATTAGACCCAATTAGTTATAACGATTTTACAAAAGTATCAGTTGATAATCCATTCTCTGAACTATTACAGGAAAAAACAAATATTCCATTATTAACCGAACCAACTAAAAATAAACAAGAAGTTACAAGATTAAAATCTGTATTGTTAGATGCTGGTAATTTAAAGATACCAGTAATAGATACTATTTCTAAAAGAGTACAAGAATTCTGGAATAAATATCCTCATATGCGAAGAGTATTTGAAGACCATTATGCTGTATGGACATATAAAACTCAAGGAATATATAAAGCATTAAGTACAACTACTGAACCTGAGATTACTAAATTTTTAGATCATATAGAAGCATTAATGGAAATAGATCCTAAAGGATTAGCTCTTAGAAAATTAGATTATTTTTTACATCCTACAACAATAATAAAAAACTTTGTAGGATATGAAAATGGATTATCTATAAAAACAGTTCCTGTATTGCATGAAAGAGCTAATATTATGATGCAGGAGATTGCTGTTCCTACAGGTAGATTTGAAAAAAATTATACTATACTTAGAATGAGTTCTCTTAGTAAAGAGAAAAAATTAAGTAAAATTGAATTAAATTTTGCTAAACATCCTATTGTTAAAGGATTTGAAAGTATTCCTATTGAAGATAAAACATTCTTAAATGATTATATTGAGAAAAGAAGAACTGGATTAGCTTATAATGATATAGAATTTTATGCAGAGAGATTAAAAGAAGTACAATCTGAATATGAAACTAAGTACAAGAATAAGTTATATCAAATAAAAATTGGTAATAAGACAATATCAATGACAGGAGAATCGTTTGTTAAACACATGGATAATCTTTATAGTGTTAAATTAGATGAAATTCTAAAAGATGTAATAATTAATCAGAAAGAATTTGATGAATTTCAACAGAAATATGTAGTAGATGATATAATGATGACTGATAAGTTTACTACCGATATGATGAAATTAACTAATAGTAATAATGAATTACCTTTTATGGGATTAAATGTATCAAGTTATATAGAAGCTCAACATTTACTTAGAAAATATGAATTTGGAGCTACTAAAGATCATAAAGGAATGTCAGCTGAACAATATAGTTATAATAGGGATGCAAAAGAAAAAGATAAAGCTGAATATGAATTTTTAATGAGATATAAAAATGATGCAAGGTATAAAGGAATATTTGAACAAATTAAAAAACAACATTTTACTATTCCTCCAGAATGGTTTAGAAAAGGGTATTTCCCTCAAATGGACTTTCCACAAAAATTAGTTGAAAAACAATTACAAATATTAAAAGAAAAGTATAAGGAAGACCCTAAAAAAATAAAACGAATAGTGCTTCAAATGGAAAGATATATGTCGGAAGGAGAATTATCCGATATGAATCAAAATGAAGACTTATATAAAATGCTCGATGATACTGATGTAATGACTAATACTAAAATAGAACATTATATGGGTAGTAGGTCTAGTAATTTATTAAGTAGAAATTTTGATAATCCAATAGGTGGTTATAATACTGACCATACAGCTATACTTAAATATGAACGGAGTTTATACGCTCAATATTATAATTCTTTTTCTTCTATTCTTACTCATAGAAATATAGATAAATTTCTATTTGAAACTAATCATTCACAAAATAAAGTAGGTAAAGAGAATGCTAAATATTGGGCAGGATTTATGCGCAATAAAGTTAGAATAGCTCTTGGAGGTTCTTCTATATTCCCTAAAGAAATGATAGAAGATAAAGAATATAAGATACAAGGTAATCCGTATTATTTTTTAACTGATGATTATTATGCTCGTACTTCTTCATTATTTGATAAGTTTTTTGGAATAGATAGAAAAACAATGCCTCAAGGTTTAATTGAAAGAAGAGTTTCTCGTAAGTTAGCAGCTTTATCTAATCTTGAAGCGAAATGGTCTATGATGAGCCTTCTTGCTTCTCCTAAAGCATATCTTACAAATAAATTAACTGCTCATTTAAATACTATGGTTGGAGCTGGTTTTGATTATTGGAAACAAGCTGGAAACTTAAAATACTTACAAGAAACACTGGGAGAACATGCTGCAAATTGGGAATCATTAAAAAATTGGATTGATATTAATGGTGGAATGGAATCATTTATTAGAGCAGAAGCTCAATTACATCCTGAATTTAATAGTGCAAAAGGAGCAAAATTAGTTGATGAAATAATTACTTTATTAAAACAAGGAAAGATTAATTCAGATTATACTATAATGGAATTAATTAAAAAAAGTGGATTAAGTGATACTATTACCATGAAGTCAGCATGGTTTATGCGAAAATCTGAAATAGATGCAAGACTTAGAGCATGGTTAGCTCATTATTTGAAAGCAAGAGAAATATATGATGCTTCTAATTATACTTATGATAAAGATGATCCATGGTTAATAGAACAAGCTAATAAAGGTGTAGAAGCTACACAATTTTTGTATAATGTTATGGAACGACCTGATTTTGCTGCAACTTCATTAGGTAAAATACTTTCAAGATTCCAAATGTTTAGTTTTAATTCATTACTTTGGAGAAAAAGAATAGCTGAAAATTATCATACTGGGACAGATAAAAGTAAATTTGAAAGATTAATGGCTGCAGATATGGTAGTATTAGCATTAGCTTCTATATTGCCATACACTATTATTAATGCTGCATTACCTCCTCCATATAATTATTTACAGCAATTAAGTGATTGGTTATTTGGTAATAAAAAAGAAAGAGAGAAAGCATTTTTTGGAGCTATTCCATATCCATTAAATATAGTACAACCTGTTTTACCTCCTTCTTCAAGAATAATAACTTCTTTAATTGGATTAGCTTCAGGGGATTTTGATAGCTTTTTAAGTTATCAAGTATGGACTATGATGCCTTTTGGTAGAATAGCAAGAGATACTTATAGAGCAATGGATAATCCACATCTTTTTTTAGAAAGAGAATTTGGCCTACCGTATAATACAATTATTAATAAAATTGCAAAGACTAAAAATTAAAATAATAAAAATATTCACTGATTATTCAATATAACCAGATACAGTAAATCCATATGTTTTTTTAAAAAAAAATAGCTTAGATAAGATTTCTCTCATCTAAGCTATAAGGACAACTACATTGTTAAGGATGAGATTTAATAAAACCTTTTTGTTTTAATTAAATCATTTTTTTTCTGACTCTCTTAACTTATCAGACAATAAAAGTTTACCGTTAGAAGGAGGAGGACAATTTTTTCCTACTAGAAGATTTGGAAAATTATTTTTACTCCCTATAATTATTTTTTTCTTTTTCAAAATACGTTTCTTTTTTGTGATTAATCCATCATAAGGGAAATTATAATTCTTAACTATTTCTTTATGTATTTTGTTCATATTTATTCCTCAAATAAATGACATATTTCTTCAACAGCAAACCAAACTAAAGCATTTTTTATTATATAACTATATTCTCCTTTTTCCAAAAAGATAGCTTCAGAAATTTCCATTTCAGAAAATTGTTTATCTAAACTTTTAAAGTTACTAATCATTTCTAATAAATTAGAATCAAGAGAATCAGAAACTTCTATAACTAAAGCTAATATATCTCTTTTATATTTGTTGAAAAAGTTTAGTGTATCTTTATAATAAATAAAATTCCCAAATCCACTTGACATACCTACTTTAAGTATATCAGGAATATATTCATAATCAATATTACTAAGAACTGCTTTTATTAATCGTTTTTTATTTTTGTTTTCTGATAATACTTGTTTTAATGTTTTCAGTTTTAATGTTTTCATTTTTTACTTTCTAATTTATTTTGTTAAGTTAAATGTTCCTTAATTAATCTAAGTGCAGTTACCGCTACTTGATACAACTCTGTTTTCAATTTATCTTTATAATTTAAATCTACATCTAAATCATCATCCATAAAGTCATTGTATTCTTTAGCGGCTTCTCCGACCTCTTCTACCATAATAAGTAATCTATCAACAATAGGCAATAGTTTAGGATGTTTCCCTAAAGCATGTACATAGTAAGTGTTTAATTCAGTAATCATTTCACTTGGTATTTTTGTAACTAATAATTTCTTTGTTTCTCTCTTTGGTAATAGTGGTACTTTATTACAACAATCTCTCCAAAAGTCATAAGTCTTATGGCAGTTACAAGTACAATTTGGATTCGGTTCTGTGATCATTAATTTATACTCCTTGTTATTCTTTATTTTATTTAGCGGTAACGCTATTTAGTTAATAGTTATACGTGTTTTGGTGCTTAATTTATCCACTTAATTATGGTTTCTCCTTTGTAACCTTTCTGCCAAATGAACCACGCATAGGCAACAGCACTTCCGCCGCCTTCTATCATTTTATCAAATTCTGCGTTCTTCGCACAAAGTAACCTTGAAGATGAAACATAAATTGTTGTCGGCGGAAAGTTTTTGTAAAGCACTTTCCTTTCTTTGCCTTCAAGGAATTGTATCTTTAAGAACATTGCAACTCTATTCCCTTCTGGTATTAACTCTATTGCTTTCTCAATAAATTCTTTTGCCATTGCATAAGGCGGGTTAGTAATTATATCACCATCAAATTTTGAATCATTGAAGAATAGAAAATCTTTTACTTCTCCATATCCTCTATCCACTAAATCAGTAGCGGTAACATTGTAACCGTGCTTTACAAAAACCTCTGCTATGTGTCCTTCGCCGCAAGCGCATTCCCAAATATTTTTATTAAATTTTTCAACTTCTAAAAGCAATTCAACCGCTTTCGGCTCAGTCGCATAATAGTCTTGCTGTTGCCTATGCTTATCAGTATGGTTGCTTGCACCTAAAGTTTTATAAATGCTATTAGAGTTTCCTTTCCAATCCTTCTTTTGTGTTAAGGGCGCACCAAAAACGTATAACTCGCCACTCAAATCTGACAAACTTTCGTTTGTCTTGATTTGAGCTTGAGGAGTATTTTTTAGTTCGTCTTTCATTCTATATCCGTTTTCAATGTCGTTTGCAGTTTAGTGGCAACGCTGTTATACACCTGCTACATCCTTATTAAATTCCTTAATGGTTTTTTCTGCTAACTCATAGAGCGCATTCATCATATCAATGTGATTCTTCCACCAGTATTTCCCGCAAAGATGCAAGTATCCAT
>Ga0172371_10009690_pt1 | contig 13185 bp, 10 predicted proteins | sample Lak12m_FD_114543 | JGI IMG/M metagenome (GOLD analysis project Ga0172371, IMG submission 114543) | Freshwater microbial communities from Kabuno Bay, South-Kivu, Congo - kab_022012_12m | ecosystem: Environmental > Aquatic > Freshwater > Lake | place: Democratic Republic of the Congo: South-Kivu... | reverse complement strand
CACCGACCCCGACCTGTCCGACGTGGTGGCCGACTTCACGACGCGCTTCGAGGCGCTGCTGGCCGAGTTGCTGGCCGATGGCGACGCGGTCGCGTGGCTGAAAGCCGCGTCGTCGCCGCGGGCCGTCTTCGATCCGCTGGGCGCCAACCTGCGCGGGCGCTTCCTGCTGGCCGCCCACGCCCCCGACGGCGCGCACCTCTCGCGGATCTTTCCCGAATGATGATCTAGGGTTCCAGCTGGACCTGGGGTGTCTTGTAGATGCGCACCTCGCGACCCAGGTGGTCGAACAGCGCCTCGCGCGTGAGGAACACGTGCTCGAGCGTCAGCCCCTGCGGGGGCGCCGTCTCGCCCGCCTGGGTGCGGTCACGGACCTGGAAGAGCCGGCGGAGGTCGTCGGGCGGGCGCTTCCCCTGGCCGATCTCGACCAGCGTGCCCACCACGATGCGCACCATGTTCCTGAGGAACGCGTTGCCGCAGATCGTGAAGCGGTGCAGGGGTCCGTCGGCTTCCCAGCCGGCCGCCCACACCTCGCGGTCGGTGGTGGGGGCGTCGCAGTGGGCGGCGCGGAACGAGGCGAAGTCGTGGGCGCCCACCAGGTCGGGGAGGGCCGCGCGGATGGCCGTCACGTCGAGGGGCTTCTTCAGGTGCCAGGCGCGGTGGCGCAAGAGCGGGTTCGGCGAGAGCGCATTCCAGAACGTGTACGAGTAGGTCTTGCCGAGCGACGCCGTGCGCGCGTTGAAGCCGTCTGGCGCTTCGTCGGCGCGCTGCACGGCCACGTCGGGCGGCAGCAGGGCGTTCAGCCCCAGGTGGAACGCGCGGAGCGGGTAGGAGCGTCCGGTCTCGAAGCTGACCACCAGCTCCCGGGCGTGTACCCCCGCGTCGGTCCGGCTCGAGCCCCGCACGCGCACGTGCTCGCCGGCCAGTTGCAGGAGCGCGGCCTCGAGCTCGCCCTGCACGGTGCGCGCGTTCGCCTGGCGCTGGAAACCCGAGAAGTCGGTGCCGTCGAAGGCGATGACGAGGCGGATGGAGCGCACGAGCCGGGGGCTCCTAGAACTCGAAGGCCAGGCCGAAGTTGATGTAGCTCCCGCCCAGGTGGATGCTGCTGCTGGAGCCGAAGTCGTCGAGCTTGCACCAGACGTACTCGACCAGCAGGTACGAGTTGTTGACCCCGAAGTCGACGTCGAAGGTGCGCGCCATGGCGGGGGCGAACACGTCGAGCAGCAGGCGCGCGCCGCCGGTCAGCCGGAAGCCCCACGTGCCGCCTAAGCCGTCGGCCGCCTTTTCGTCGTTCACCGTGTACGAAGCGGTGTCGCCGACGCCGTCGGTGAACCACCAGAACGCGTGTGCAAAGTCGAACCGGCCGTAGGGGACGACGGGGATGCTCCAGCGCTGCGCCAGCCAGTCGTAGGCGTAGAGCACGCCGAACTCCAGGGGCAGGAGGTGCAGCGTGGTCGAGTCGCTGGCCTTGGTTTCACCGTCGGACAGGAAGCCGTGGCCGGTCTTCTGGCCGTAGCCGAAGCCGCCGCCCGCCGCCACGGTGCCGAACACGCCGCTGTAGATCAGGTAGTCGGCCCGCGACTGGAAGAGCAGCAGCGACGAGTCGCCGTAGACGTCCTTGTAGGGGTGGACGCCCGCGGCGAACTCCGAGTCCACCTCCGGCACGTACCAGGCGGCCAGCTTGAACTCGAGGTTCACGTTGCGCGGGCTCTCGGCCACCAGGACCGCCGGGCAGACCACGCCGACGAGCAGGGCGAGGGCGATGCGGCTCATTCTCCCCTCCTGGCGCTCGATCGGCGCGCCCCGCCGAGGGCCGCCACCAGCGCGACGACGGCCAGGAACAGGACCGCCGCCGACGCCGCGCCCCGCTCGCCCATCGAGCACCCGAACCCGCCCTTCTCGGCGCCGCCGGCTTGCTTGTACGACTCGAAGCCGTCGGTCACCAGCACGGGGGTGCCCTGCACCAGGTCGGGGAGCGAGGACTCGTTGTCGAAGTCGTCCAGCGTCGCCACGCCCACCCAGTACTTCTTGCCGATCTCGAGCCCGGTGATCTGGTACGACTTGGCGGTCAGGTCGGCCTTCGACGAGACGTCGGCGAGCGTCCCCTCGTCGAACTCGGCGTCGTACCAGTACACCTTGTAGGTCACGGTCTCGGTGTTGGCCTCGTCGTCCCACGTGACCGACAGGTTCTTTTCGCCTTCCTCGAGCACCAGGTTCGTCACCTCCTTGGGGGGGTCGTAGTCGAGCTCGAACGACAGGGTCTGGTTGGCGCGCTGGTTGTAGTCGACGTCGCTCTGGATGGTGAAGTAGATGCGCACCTCGTCGGTGGAGCCCTTGGTACACTCGTAGCCGAGCAGGCGCGTGACGGGGATCTCGATGGTGTCGGTCGAGTAGCGCACCAGTTCGGTCTTCTGGCGCAGGTAGGTGCAGGTGTCGGTGGCCGCCTCGTCGACCTCGGAGGACTCGGTGCAGCTGCCGATGCGGATGGAGTACCACCACTTGCCGAGCAGCGAGTCGTTGACGCTCCAGTCGATCGAGATCTTGCGGATGCCGGTCGTGGTCTCGCCGCCGCCGCCGCCCGAGCCGTCGGACCCGGTGTCGGACCCGGTGTCGGTGGCGGTGTCGGTGGCGGTGTCGGTCGCGGCCGTGTCGACCACCTCGACCACCTCGGGCGTCTCGACGGTCGCCGGCTCGACGACCTCGGCCCCCTCGGCGTCGGGGTTCAGTGACTGCCCGGCGTCGATGTTCAGGTAGCTGAGGCAGTCCTTGTAGTTCACGAGGTGCTCGGTCGCCGAGGCCGTGACGCCGAAGCGGTCGTCGAGCTCGACGCCGTTCAGCCCCTCGATCTTGTTGACGGCGAAGCCGTAGATATCGGCCCAGGCTGCCGAGCTCCACAGGACGACGAGCGTCCCGATCAGGATGCGACGTACGGTCATTCGAACCCCGCGGAGGTTCTCCACCAGAGGCTACCAGGAAGCAACTTCGATGCCAGCGAATCCAATCGGCGTGGCGCGCGGCGCCGCGTGTCATCAGGACCCGCGATTCTGTCTCGTTGACACGGCGCCGGGGCCAGGGCTTGGATCGTTGTCATTCTGACAAGCGACGCTCCCGGCATTGACGGCCCGGCTCTTCCGCGGCATCCTGCCCCAATGGCGAGCCGTTGGACCACGCTGATCATCGCGCTGTGGCTGCTCGGGCTCGCGGGCTTCGCGGGGCCCTTCGAGGCCACGCTGCTCGCGGCGCCGAAGAAGAAGGCGCACCCGACCACCTCGGCCTCCAAGGCCAAGCCGGGCGTGAGCAAGATGCCGCACCCCAAGGGCGCCAAGGGCGCCTCGAAGGCCAAGGGGAAGGGCAAGGGGAAGGGGAAGGGCAAGGCGGAGGGCAAGGCGACCCCGACCCCTGCGGGCGGCAAGGCCGGCAAGGCGACCGGCAAGGCCGCCCCCAAGGCCGACGCCAAGGCCAAGGACGTGCCCGGCGACGCCAAGGCCAGCGGCAAGGGCGACGCCAAGACCAGCGGCAAGGGCGACCCCAAGGGCAAGAAGCCCGGCGTCAAGGGCAGGCGCGGGGGCGACGACGACGGGGTGCGCGACGGGCTCAACCTGGTGCACCGCGTGCGCAAGGGCGACTCGCTGTGGACCATCGCCCGCAAGTACGGCGTGACCGTGGCCGAGCTCCGTCGCATCAACGGCGAGAAAAAGCTGCGCTCCCTGCGCGTGGGCCAGAGCGTGATCATCAAGGTGCGCGACCCGAAGACCGTGCGCGAGCTCCGGCCCTACCTGAAGGACTGGGGACGCCTCGAGCCCGGCACGGGGTACGTGGTCAAGCGCCCCGACAAGAACTACGGCCGACCGTGGGCCATTGCGCTGGTGCGCCAGGCCATCGCCGACCTGCACGAGCGCTACCCGAGCTCCACCGACGTGTTCGTGGGCGACTTCAGCGGCGTCATGGGAGGCCGCATCCAGCACCACCTGTCGCACCAGACGGGGCGCGACGTCGACCTGGCCTACTTCCTGAAGGGCAACCCGAGCGTCGACGACTTCGTCGAGGTCACGCCCGAGACCGTCGACGTCGAGAAGAGCTGGCAGTTGCTCGAGTCGTGCCTGCGCACGGGGCGCGTGAAGTTCGCGTTCATGGACTACGGGCTGCAGCCGCTCTTCCGCGCCCACGCCGAGTCGCTCGGGTACCCTCCGGACGATCTCGACGAGCTGTTCCAGTACCCGCGCGAGGTCACCGTGCGCGAGGGCGTCATCCGCCACGTGAAGGGCCACGCCGACCACCTGCACGTGCGCTTCAGCTGCCCGCCCGGCGATGCCTACTGCAAATAGAAAGCGCCCCGGACGGCAGCCTCGATGGGCGCGCATCCGGGGCGCGAGGACACCCGCCGGAGCCGTGGGGGAGACTCTGTTAACCCTTGACCCAACAGGTGGGTTCGGGTTTGGCCGCTTCAGGCTTCCCCGCAGGGGGGATGCTCACCACGACCAGGAGATCGATCCCTGACGTAATGTCAGGGGTTAACACACTGGCTCCCCTCACGAGCTCTACAGGCAACTTCAGTATACGGACTTCCGGGCCGGCGGGAAAACGAAAAGCGGCCGGGCGCCGACGCGGCGCGCGTCACCCCTGGACGGCCCGCAGGTGCCGCAGGCGGCGGGGGACCTGGCGCGAGCCCATGCGCTCGACCATCCCGACCTCGTCGTCCTCGGCCGAGCGCGTGCGGATGTCGTCGAAGTCGCGCCGCAGGCCGGCCAGCTCGGCCTCGATGCCGTAGCGGTGCAGGATGGGCCGCAGCTTGTCGTGGTGGCGCTCGATGCTCTCCTTGACTGACACGAAGCCGTGCTCGGCCGAGGCGCCGAGCTTCCAGAAGGCGACGGGGTTGGTCGAGAAGAAGCTGCGGTCGGTCTCCACGGGCTCGAACAGCACGATGTCGCCCTTGAACGACGTCTCGTGGCGGATGCGGTCGAGGGACTCCTGCAGGCGCGCGTGCAGCATCATGCGCGCCGCCTGGTTGATGACGGTGAAGATGCCGAGCTGGCCGAGGCCCTCGACGCGGGGCTCGACGGCGCCCTGGGGTACCACCAGCGGACGGAAGGGGTTGTAGGCGATGATGAGGTCGGCGCCCTTCTGTACGGCCAGGTGGACGTGGGCGGTCTTCAGCACGGCGGCGTCGACGTACTCGTTGCCCGCCAGGCGCGCGGGACTGTACATGATGGGCAGCGCGGTCGAGGCGCGCACAGCTTCGGAGATGGCCAGGCGGTTGTCCTCGTCGTGCCCGAACACCACGGTATCGGCGCGGTTCAGGTCGGTGGCGATGATGTACAGGTCCTTGTTGCGGGCGCGCTTCAGCAGCCGGAAGTTGTTGGGGACGCGGTTGCGCTCGAGGTTCTTGCGGATGTAGCGCTCGAGCCGCGCGTTCGAGAACAGCCCCGACGGCCAGTACGATGTGCTCAGCATCATGGCGCGCGGGCTCTTCAGCACCTCCTGGATGCAGGGCGTGACGACGCGCTCGGCCGAGCGGCGGTTGGGTTGCTCGACGAACGCGTGTACCAGGGGCGTGAGCTCGCTGCGGCGCTGGAGGAACAGGCGCGCGAAGCCCTGGGCCGCGTCGGGCATGATGCGCAGAGCGTCGCGGGCGAAGCGGAAGCCCTGCGACACCACCTCGCGCACGTTGGGGTAGTAGAAGTCGAACTCGGTGAGCGGCGAGAGCACATCGGAGAGGCCGAACACGCCCTTCAGGATCTCGCCGGGTTGGATGCCGGCGGCCAGGGGCGCCGCGATCATCGAGCCGGCCGAGACGCCGGTGTAGATCTGGAAGTTCGTGACCTTCGTGTTCTTCAGGTAGCTGTTCAGCGCGACCAGGCCACCCAGCTTGAAGGCGCCACCCGAGACGGCACCGCCGGCCAGCACCAGCGCGATGCGCGGGTTGGGGCAGGGCTTGGCGAGGTCGCTCGCATGCACGAAGGTGACGCCCATCCAGGCCCCGGTACAGGTTCAACCACCAGTCAGGATAGCGGATCCGACGCAATGCGGCAAGGATTGGACCGAAGCTCGGACGCGGCGGAACGGGCGCTAGAAGGCGAAGGCGGCCGACACGCCCGCGTAGCCGGGCAGGACGGTGGGGACCAGCGTGGCCGCGGGGGCCGTCGCCGGGGCGTCGCCGTGGTTCCAGAGCAGGATGAGCAGCGTGGTCGAGCCGGCCAGCAGCACGCCGCCCCCGACGAGCAGGGCCGTGCTCAAGGTCGTGCTCTGCTTGCCGTCGTCGACCTTCTCGTCGCGCACGCGAGCCGGGTAGGCGCAGTAGGTGCGGGCGTCGGAGCCCTTGGAGCAGTTGTCGTCGAGGTAGCTGCTGTCGGCCTTGGCGCGCAGCAGGAAGTAGATGCCGGTGCCGAGCGCTGCGCCGCCGAGGCCCATACCCACGCCCGAAACGATGCGCCAGGGGTTGACTCCCCGGCCGGGGGCTGTCGACGCGTCCGTCGCCGCGGTCACGTCCTCGGGGGACGGCTCGAGCACCACGGTGGCCGTGCCGGCAGCCAGGGGCTTCAGCTCGACGGGCACCTCGCAGCGCGTGCCGGTCTTGCAGCTGACCTTGCTGCGGAAGTCGTCGAAGCCCTTCTTGCGGACCAGCAGCTTGTGGAAGCCCTCGGAGACCGAGATGGCCTTCAGCGGCAGCACGCCGATGAACTTGTCGTCGATGAAGACGGTGGCGCCGGGGTTGTCGCCCGTGAGCGCGAGCACCGCGCCCTCGGACTCGCGCAGGTGGGTGGCCAGGTCCTTGACGGCCCCGATGAGCTTGGGCACGTCGGCCAGTCCGTCGTACAGGAAGGGCTGGTCGTCGCCGCCCGTGAGGCTGTAGCGCGTGGCCTTCAGGCGGTAGCCGTTACCCTGCATCTGCAGGAAGCCGACCGCGACCAGGCTGAGGTTCAGGCCGGTGCCGACCTTGAGCACGCAGTCGGCCTCGCGCAGGCACTGATCGGCGTAGCGATCGGAGACCTGCTGCGTGCGCTGCAGGAACTTCTCCTTGGGCAGGATCGTGAGCTCGGACCCCTCGGCCAGGTTCGAGATGAGCACCTCGGTCATGTCGGCCGTGAGATCGGCCGGGGCGCCGTCGGCGAACAGGTAGACGGCCCCGGTCTTCTGCTGGGCCCAGGCCGCGGGGGCCAGGGCGACCGCCAGCGTGAGGAGGACGAGGACGCGCATGAAGGATCCGACGCCGTTGACAAGCGCATCATAGACGGGCGGGGCGGGGTGTCAACGATTGGGAGGCTCTCGTGGATCGCGCTGGACTCGCCGCGCGGGATGTGCGAACGGCAAGGGAACGGAGCGGGGGCCCTGGATGGACGACACGGAGTTTCGCGAGGCGGGGCATCGGGTGGTCGACTGGATCGCCGACTACCTGCGGGACATCGAGGCGCGGCGCGTGGTGCCCGACGTGAAGCCGGGGGCGATCCGCGCGCAGTTGCCGACCAGCGCGCCGGATCTGGGCGAGCCCTTCGAGCGCTGGATGGAGGACTTCGAGCGCATCATCGTTCCGGGCATCACGCACTGGCAGCACCCGGGCTGGATGGGCTACTTCCCGTCGAACATCAGCCCGGCGTCGGTGCTGGGCGAGATGCTGGCCGCGGGGATGGGCGCGCAGTGCATGAGCTGGCAGACCTCGCCGGCGGCCACCGAGCTGGAGCAGGTCACGCTGGAGTGGCTCCGGAAGCTGCTCGACCTGCCCGAGGGCTTCACGGGGGCGCTGCAGGACACGGCCTCGAGCTCGACGCTGGTGGGCCTGCTGGCGGCGCGCGAGCGGGCCAGCGCCTTCCACGTGGCCGCGGACGGGGCGCGCGCCGCCGAGGCTCCGCGGCTGATGGCCTACACCTCGGAGGAGGCGCACTCGTCGGTGGACAAGGCTGCGCGCCTGGCCGGGTTCGGCCAGCGCGGGCTGCGGTTGATCCCCACGACGGCCGAGCTGGCGATGCGTCCCGATGCGCTGGCGGAGGCGATGCGGCGCGACGCGGCCGCGGGGCTGATCCCGACGTGCGTGGTCGCGACCGCAGGCACGACGTCGACCAGCGCCTTCGACCCCCTGGAGCCGATCGCCGCGCTCTGCCGGGAGCACCACGCGTGGTTGCACGTCGACGGAGCCTACGGGGGCGTGGCGGGGCTGCTGCCCGAGCGGCGCTCCCTGCTGCGGGGCATCGGGGGCGCCGACAGCTTCGTCGTGAACCCCCACAAGTGGCTGCTGACGAACTTCGACTGCTCGGCGCTGTACGTGCGGGATCCCGAGCACCTGGTGCGGGTCTTCTCGACCAGCCCGGAGTACCTGAAGACGGCGCACGACGGCGAGGTGGTCAACTACCGCGACTGGGGCATCCCGTTGGGGCGGCGCTTTCGCGCGCTGAAGCTGTGGTTCGTGCTGCGGGCGTACGGCGCCGAGGGGCTCCGGGCCATGCTGCGGTCGCACCTCGGGCTGGCGGGCTGGCTGGCGGGGCGGCTGGAGGAGCACCCCGACTTCGAGGTGCTCGTGCCGGTGCCGCTGGCGCTCGTGACGTTCCGCTTCCGTCCCTCCGGCGTCGCGGCCGACGACCCGCGCCTCGACGACTGGAACCAGGCGGTGCTGGCCGCCGTGAACGGGAGCGGCCGCGTATTCCTGTCCGGCACGCGGGTGCGCGGCGCGTACGCGCTCAGGGCCGCCATCGGGCAGCGCACGACCGAAAAACGGCACGTCGAGGCGTGCTGGGAGCTGCTCCGGGAGGCGGGTCGTTCGATCGTCAGATAGTTGACGCTACGGGCGGTTTTCGATGCCGGACGCTTGCAGCCGGGGGGGAAGGTTGTACTCTGGATGGAGTGGCCAACGTTCCTCAACGAGGAGGTGACGCATGCGGTTTCTTCAGGTCCTGCTCGCGCTCGCGTTCGTCGTGACGGGGATCGTCCCCACCGCCGTCGACGCCCAGACGAAGAACCAGCTGGAGCTCTCGAAGGCCTTCAACGTCACGGCGCGCCAGGTCGACGACTACTGGATGAAGGTCGACTACGATCCGCGTGATTCCCGGCGCGGCAAGCCCGGCGACGAGCTGCCCCCCGGCATCGATCGCGAGGTCCCGACCGTCCAGGCGACCGAGACGTCCACGGTGGTCGATCCCGGCAACGAGATGCTCACGAAGACGAAGAAGGCGGGCGATTTCCAGTTCGACGTGAAGCAGGAAGGCTCGAAGACGACCGGTGGGCTGCCCCCCGGCATCGAGCGCGATACCGACGCCTCGGGCACGGCGGTGCGCGAAGGGGTCGATCTGCTGGGCGCCGATCGTCGCGTGCGGTCGAAGGCCGATGACCAGGAACACAAGCAGGTCCTGCGTCCCGTGATCGATCGCGTGGGCCCCGCGGCCCTGGGCGCCGATCGCGCGCCGCGGTCGACCCCCCGCGAGAACGCCGTTCGCGGCACGCGCGGCTACAAGGCCAACCGCTGGGAGTAAGCGCCGCCTCCGGCGTTCCGCTCTCCCGTCCCTCTCTCTCCAGGAATCCGTGAGCGTCAGGTGGCTCCGCCCTCCTCGGTGGCGATGGCTCGGATGCGTGCGACCATGGCCGCCAGTCCGTTCTGACGGCCCGGCGTGAGCTGGCGCGCGAGGTCGAGGCGCAGGAACACGCCCTCGGCGTCGACCGCCAGGATCTCGGCGGGGGTGCGGCCCGAGAACAACATCAAGACCAGCGCCACGAGGCCGCGCACGATCTGCGCGTCGGCCTCGGCATGGAACACGAGCCGGCCTCCGGCGGCGCGCTCGGTGACCAGCCAGGCCTGGCTCTGGCACCCGCGCACCAGGTTCTCGGCCGTGCGCGCCAGGGCCGGGAAGGGCGGCAGGTCGGCGCCGAGGTCGACCAGCAGGCGCAAGCGCTCGCGCGGGTCGGGCGTCGCGTCGAAGTCGGCCAGGATGTCGTCGAGCGTCGGGAGCATGCGTCCTCCGCGTCGTCGTCGGCAAGATAGGCGCCGTTCCGGCGGGAGCCAAGGGGGAGAGGTGGCGTCAGGCCTTGGGCGTCGGGGTGCGGCGCTTGGGCTTCGTCGCCGCCGGGGTCGCCGATGTGGAGGCGACCTTGGCCTTGGCGATCTTGGCCTTGGCTGCGGTCGCCTTCGGCGTGGCCTTCGGCTTCGTGGCCTTCGGCTTCGTGGCCTTCGGCTTCGTGGCCTTCGGCTTCGTGGCCTTCGGCTTCGTGGCCTTCGGCTTCGTGGCCTTCGGCTTGGACGCCGCTGCCTTGGCGGGGGCGGCCTTCACCGGGCGCCGGCCGCGGAAGGCCGGGCGGGTCGACGGGCCGGCGGCGCGCTTCTTCGCGAGCAGCTCGAGGGCCTCTTCGAGGGTCAGGTCCTCGGTCTCGACCCGCTTGGGCAGCGAGGCGTTCACTTCGCCGTCGGTCACGAACAGGCCGAACCGGCCCTTCTTGACCACCACGGGGCGGCCGTCGGGGCTGGCGCCGAGCTCGCGCAGGGCGGCGCTGCCGCGAGCCTGGCCGCGGGGCGCCGCGAGTACGGTCAACGCCTGGTCGCGCGTGACCTCGAGGGGCGACAGGTCGGGCGGCAGGCTGCGCGAGGTCGCACCGGCCTTGACGTACGGCCCGAAGCGGCCGTTCGAGGCCAGGATCTCCTGGCCCTGGTCGTCGAGACCCAGGCTGCGGGGCAGCGACAGCAGGCTGAGCGCCGTCGCCAGCTCGAGGGTCTCGGGATCCATGCCCTTCAGCAGGCTGGCGCGACGGGGGCGCTCGCCGGTCTCGTCGTCGTCGACCCCGAGTTGTACGTGCGGCCCGAAGCGTCCGACGTGCACGGTGACGGGCTTGCCGGTCGCCGGATCGGTGCCCAGGGGCTTGGGCCAGCGACCCGCGTCGGTGAGCAGCGAGAAGGCCTTCGCCGCCGGGATCTCGTCGGGGGCCAGGTCTTCGGAAAGCGAGCCGCGCTGGCCTTCCATCTCGAGGTACGGCCCGAAGCGGCCGATGCGCACGGCGATCTCGTTGCCGCCGTGGCTGCCGAGTACGACGCGGCACACCTGGCGCGGATCGGCGTCGGCCTCGGCGGCTTGGACCAGCGATACGAGGCCCGCGCGGCCGTCGCCGTCACCGCGGTAGAACGACGTCAGGTAGCGCACGCGGTCTTCGTGGCCCACGGCGATGGCGTCGAGGCCGTCTTCGAGCCTGGCCGTGAAGTCGTAGTCGACCAGCGGGCCGAAGTGCTGCTCGAGCAGGTTGGTGACCGCGAAGGCCACCCAGCTCGGCACGAGCGCGGTGCCACGCTTGCGCACGTATCCGCGCTGCTCGATGGTGTCGATGATGGTCGCGTAGGTGCTCGGGCGGCCGATGCCGCGGGTCTCGAGCTCCTTGACCAGCGTGGCGTCGGTCAGGCGCGGCGGGGGCTGGGTCGCGTGGCGCTCGGAGTCGAGCGACTGCACGACCACGCCCTCGCCGTCCTTCAGATCGGGCAGCAGCGTGCGGCGCTCGCCGTCGGCGTCGGGCCGGTCGTCGCGGTCCTCGACGTACACGGCGCGGAAGCCGGCGAACGTGAACGTGCGACCGGTCGTGCGGAAGGCGGCCTTCGTGGCGTCGGCGGTGACCTCGGTCGTGACGGTCAGGCGCGTGCCCACCGCGTCTCGCATCTGGCTGGCCAGCGCGCGGTTCCAGATGAGCTCGTACAGCGAGGCCTCCTCGGAGGGCATCTCGCGGCGGCATTCGTCGGGGCCGCGGAAGCGCTCGCCGGCGGGGCGGATGGCCTCGTGGGCTTCCTGGGCTCCCCGCGACGTGGAGGCGTAGCGGCGGGGCTCGGGGGGCAGGCTGTCGGCGCCGTAGCGCCGGCTGACCTCGTCCCGCAGGGCAATCAGGGCGGCTTCGGCCAACTGCGTCGAGTCCGTGCGCATGTAGGTGATCCAGCCCTCTTCGTAGAGGCGCTGGGCGGCGTTCATGGTGCGACGTGCCGACCACCGCAGCTTGCGGTTGGCCTCCTGCTGGAGCGTCGAGGTGATGAAGGGGGCCGCGGGGCGCTCGGTGAAGCGCTTGGCGACCACCTGCAGCACCCGCGCCGCGCCCTGGGCCAGGCGCTTCGCGAGGTCCGTCGCGCGCTCGGCGCTGAGGACCAGCGTGCCGTTGCCGGCGCTCTGGGCGATCAGCTCGCCCGTGTCGGGGTCGAAGTCGCGGGACGACGCGAGGGCCTTTCCGTCGAGCTCGACCAGGCGCCCGTCGTACTCGCCGGCGCCGGCCTTGAACGACGCCTGCAGGTCCCACCACGTGGAAGCCACGAAGTGCATGCGGGCGCGCTCGCGCTCGACCACCAGGCGCACGGCCACCGACTGGACGCGCCCGGCCGAGAGGCGGGGCTGGATCTTGCGCCACAGCACGGGCGATACCGTGTAGCCGTACAGGCGATCGACCACGCGCCGGGTCTCCTGCGCCTCGACGAGGTGCAGGTCGAGGGCGCGCGGGCTCTGCAGCGCGGTCTCGATGGCCGTGCGGGTGATCTCGTGGAAGACCAGCCGCTGGGTGGGGACCGTGGGCTTCAACACCTCCTGCAGGTGCCAGGCGATGGCCTCCCCTTCGCGGTCTTCGTCGGTCGCGAGGTAGACGGCGTCGGCATCGATCACCAGGGCCTTCAGCTTCTTGACCTGGTCCTTGCCGCGTCCGGTGTAGACGTACAGCGGCTCGAACGCGCCGTCGGTGTCGACACCCAGCCGGGCCCAGGACTTCTTGCGGGCCGAGGCGGGGATGGCGGAGGCGGACTCGGGGAGGTCGCGGACGTGGCCGATGGAGGCCTCGACGCGATAGGAATCACCCAGGAAACGCGCGATGGTTCGCGCCTTCGCCGGAGACTCGACGATGACGAGGGGCTTGCCCATGATCTCCTGATCTGCGGTGCGGACCCCGGGCGGATCCGAGGCATCACCGTTACGCGAGCGCGGGCCGTCCGTCAAGAATAGAGATCGCGCGACGGTCACCTGACCAATCGCGAGACGGCTTTGAACGGCTCACCACCAGCGGCGCCGAGCAGATCGAAGAGCACGGCCTCGACCGACGTGAGGGCAGCCCCGGCGCAGCGGGCCAGGTCGAGGCCGACGGTCGTGTTGCCGACGGTCCGCGACAGGACGGCGTCGACCGGCACGAAGGCGTCGAAGCCGGTCGCCACGAGGTCCCGCGTGGTTTGGAAGACGCAGACGTGGGCCTCCATGCCGAGCACGATCAACT
>Ga0172371_10009688_pt1 | contig 13192 bp, 11 predicted proteins | sample Lak12m_FD_114543 | JGI IMG/M metagenome (GOLD analysis project Ga0172371, IMG submission 114543) | Freshwater microbial communities from Kabuno Bay, South-Kivu, Congo - kab_022012_12m | ecosystem: Environmental > Aquatic > Freshwater > Lake | place: Democratic Republic of the Congo: South-Kivu... | reverse complement strand
GCCCGGGCTTAACAAAGCGGGGCGGGTGGGCAAGGCGGGTGCGGGCAATGAATCTTGGTGCTGCGGCGCGGCCGGCAAAAGGAGCGCAGTGCCCAGCGCCCAGGCCACGATGACGAGGCAAGAATTACGTGCTGCCATGCTTGTCCTCCGGCGGGGTCACGCGTTGATATTCGATTGGTTTGAAAACCGGGGTGCCAGATTGGTTGCGATAGATGACAAACGCGCGGGCGGCATTGCGTTGCAGCAATTGGCGGACCGGCAGATAATGCCAGGCGGCAATCAGCGCCAGCACGCACGCGACGCACGACAACGCGACGGCCGGCCGCAAAAAGAAGGCGGCCCAGAGTTGATACCACGCCGGCGGCGGCTCCGCCGCGGCACGCGCCAAGACGCGCTCGGCCATGAAGGCCAGGCGATGCTCCGGCAGCGGCTGGGTATAGGCCTCTTTCAGCAAGGTTGCAATCCGGGCATGCTCCTGCGCGGCCTGGGCAATGCGGGGCGCCGGCGGCGCGCTGGGGCGCGTGCCGTCAACCCAGGCCAAGACGGTTTTTTTGTTGCGGTTCATGTTGCACCTTTCAAGTAGGGTTCCAAGTCCTGACGCAAACGTTCGCGCGCATAAAACAAGCGCGACATAACGGTGCCTTCCGAGCAGCCCAAGGAATCGGCAATCTCCTTGTAGCTGAGGCCCTCGACCTCGCGCAAGAGCACCACCTCGCGGTGTTTGCGCGGCAGCTTGTCGACGGCGGCGAAGATGTGCGCGCGCAACTCGGCGCGCAGTGCCTCGCGGTCCGGCCGGTTCGCGTCCGACGGGTCCGGCAACTCGGCCGGCGGTTCCTCCACCGGCTCCATCGGCACGCGCTGCTTGTGGCGCACCACATCAATGGCGCGATTCATCACCACGCGGTACAGCCACGTATACAAGGCGCTGGTCTGCCGGAAGCGCGGCAGGCTGTGGTACACTTTGATGAAGGCGTCCTGCACAATATCGAGGGCGTCTTCTTCGTTGTGCACCACCGAGAGCGCCACGCGCGTCAAACGGTGTTTGTAGCGGTTGACGATCACCACGAAGGCTTGCTCGTCCCCGCCTTGAAAGGCGGTAACAAGCTCGCCATCGCTGGCTTCGTCGCGCACTGCAGGATTGTCAATCATTCCTGATCTCGACCGGGTGCCCGAGGCGCAGCCGGGGAGCTCCTCTCATCTATGCGGTTAGACGTGCCGTTGGGCAATTTATTCACAATGGTTCACTTACTACGCCAAGATCCCGGGCTTCCTGGCAAAAACACGCCGCGCGCGCCCGTGGCACGTGGACCGTGCAACGGACGCCGTCGGCAAATTCACAAGCGCCCAACTCGCCCCCGAGTGCCAGCAGGCGGTGGCGCAACGTGTCAAAGGCGCGATACGGCGCGGTCAAGCGCAGGACCACGCGCGGTTGCTGCGCGATGATGACCGCGGCGGCAACGGCGTGATCGGCCGCCGCGCCATAGGCATCAATCAGGCCGCGCACACCCAGTTTGATCCCGCCAAAATAGCGGCAGACCACCACGGCCACATTCCACAGTTCCGCGCGCGTCAGCGCCGCCATCAGCGGCCGCCCGGCCGTGCCGCCCGGCTCACCGGCATCGCTGGCCTGCTGTTCCGGCCGATCCGGATAGCCGACCCGGCACGCCCAGCAACAATGGGTTGCCTGCGGATGCGACGCGCCGGCCGCACGCACGCCGGCTTGCGCCGCGCCCAGATCCGCCGCCGGCAGCAGCGTGGCATAAAAGCGCGAGCGCTGCACAACATACTCCGCGGACGCGGGCGTGACAATGGTGCGATACTGCTCCATGCCGGCTACCTGCCCCGCCGCTCAGACAAAATCAGCCATGACATCATTGGCAAGCTCAATCCCGCGCCGGGTTAGCGCCAGCGTATCCGGCGCACAATAGTATAGCAAACCTGCCTGAATTTGTCGTTGGATCTGTTCGCCAAAATAGTGCTGGTGGGCGGGACTGACGCGCACCCCGCTGGTGCGGCGCAAGCCCAGAAAAATCTCCTCGCCGAGGATTTGCCGCCGCGTGAGGGCCCGCGCGCAGATCCGCACCTCTTGGCCGGCCTGCATGCGCCGGATGTATTCATGCGGCGCGCGCAGCGTGCGAAAACGCCGGCGCGGCACGGCCGGCGCGGGCCGGCAATATGAATGCGCGGCCGCGCCGCAACCGAGGTAATCTTTGGCCGTGTCCCAATACGCCAGATTGTGCCGCGCCGCATAACCGGGCCGGGCATAATTGGAAATTTCATAACGGGCATAGTTGTGGGCCGCCAACAGTTCTTCCGCCCGCCAGTACCAGTCCATCATGGCGTCGCCGTCCGGCCAGTGCCAGCCGCACCCGCCGGCCTGCTGATAGCGGGCAAAGCGGGTGCCGCGCTCGATGCTCAGTGCATACAGCGAAACGTGCTCGGGCTGCCACTGTGTCGCGATTTCGCGCAGGGTGGCCTGCCAGGTTGCCGCTGTTTGCTGGGGAATGCCATACATCAAATCCACCGACACATTGTCGCAGTGTTGCGCGCGCAGCAAGGCAAAGGCGGCGCGGGCCTGGGCCGGCGTGTGCAAGCGACCCAGCGCCGTCAACTCGCCGGCCGCCAAGGATTGCACGCCGACACTCCAGCGCGTGACGCCCGCCGCCTGCAAGGCCTGGATCCAGGCTGGCGACAACGAATGGGGATTGCATTCGATCGTAACTTCCATGTCAGCCGCGCAATGGCCATGCGTCTGAACGGCCGTGATGACTGACACCAGCAACTCGGCGGCCATACATGACGGCGTCCCGCCGCCAAGGTACAGGGTTTGCGGAGCCAGCGCGTTGTCCGCGTGCGCAAACGCGTCGCTCTGCTGCTGAATGTCGCGCACCAATGCCGCGGCATACGCCGCATGCAGGTCACGCCGCCCCGCCACACTGGCAAAATTGCAATAGCCGCATTTGCGTTCGCAAAACGGCAGATGCACATACACGTGCAGCGGATAGGCCATACGTTAGAGCAGGCGCGTCAGCGCCAGCGCGATCACGGCGCCGCCCAGCACCCCATTGAGTAACGGAAGCCACTTGGCCACGTGCTCCCCCATTTCAAAATATTCGAAGAGATAAAAGCCCAGCAGCGGGTAGACGAACGCCACCACGCCCAGCGGCATGAGATAGCCCTGCAACACAATAATCAGGGCAAAGCCGCTCCACAGCAGCGCGCACACCAGCAATGAGGTGCGGACTCCCAACGCGACCGCCGTCGTGCGCACCCCGGCATCGCGATCATCAAGAACATCCTGCACGGCGGACAGCAACCGCAGGGCGCCGGTCCAGCACAGCGCGGCGGCAATGACCAAAACCGCGGGATAGTGGCCACTGGCTTGATAGTAGCCCAAAAAGGCCGGCAGCACACAAATGGCACTGGCGCACAAGTCCAGCACGGGCCGCGCCCGCAAACGCACCGGCGGCAGACTGTCCAACAGCGCCAGCACCAAGAACAAGCCCAGCAACAATTGTTCGCACCAGTCACGGGCCAGCCCGATCAGCACGCAATTTGCCAGGATTGCAGCCAGCACGCACCAGAACAGCCGGCGGTGCTGCGCCGGTGTGCGCTGCACGACTGCGTCCTGCGGGTCGGCTGCGCGCGCGCACAGCGCAGGAATGCCATCAAGCATGCAATTGGCACACAGCACGAAAAACAAAAGCGAGGGCAACAAGCGCCACGGCAACAAGCCGGCAAGGTTGTGCGCGCCCAGCACGGCACCGATCAGGTACATCCCCCATAAGCGCGGGCGCACGTCGTGCAAGATGATGTCAAGCCAGCGCATGCTTATTTGGTGCGGGTGACGCTGTACTCGACCAGTTGGCGAAGCTGTTCTTGCTGCGCGGCGGTGACCGGGATCGCGTTCACACAGGCATGGGCGGCGTGCGCATGCTCGTGGACCAGGGCATCCACCGCCGCTTTTGCGCCACTGTCCAGCAACATGTGCCGCACATAGGCCATGTCCGCAGTACTGACCTGGGCCGCGCCAAATAACTGTTGCAGGCGCGCCGCATCCGCAGCACCAACCTTGGCAAACAAATAATGATGATACACCGTTTTTTTGTTTTGCATCACATCCGAGCCGACCGGCTTGCCAATCGCCGTTGCTTCGCCAAACAGGCCGAGTTCATCATCTTTAATTTGAAAAATAACACCAAGTTGTTCGCCCAGCGCGCGCACCGGCGCCATGATGGTTGCCGGCGCGTGCGCGCACAGCAAGCCGGTTTCGAGCGGGACGCAAAACGTGTAGCGCGCCGTTTTTGAGCGATAGAATTGCAGAATGCTGTCCAGGGTCGCCGGCGCACCCGACAATGACAACTCAAGGTCGTCCATTTCGCCCAGGGCCACATGCGCAAACTCGCGCGACCACAAGCGCACAATCCGCCGCAGCACCTCGGCTTCCGGCGCCGCGTCGCACAACAGCGAGTAGGCCGCAAAGAAACCGGCATCCGCGGCACAGGTCGCCAGCGCCTCGCCCACCCGCCGGGCGCGCACGGGCGCCAAGCCCGCCGCGGCCGCAAAGTGCCGGGCATAGGCGGCATGCAAGGTCGGCGCGCCGCGCCGCTGCAGGTCTTCGTCAATAATGTCGTCATGCACCAAAATGCTCGAGTGCACAATTTCGAGCGCCGCGCCGATGTCGTACAATCCGTCCGTCAAGGCGCCGCCGCCCAATTCACAGCCCAGCAGCGCCAGATTGCCGCGCAGCAGTTTGCCCTGGCCGGCAAAAGCCGCCAAGCGCGGCAAGGCATCGGCCGCCCATTTGCTGATTGCCGCCGAACTCTGCGCTTCGGTCGCCAGGAACGAATCGATCCGTGCCCGCAGGCGCACCGCCCGCGCCGCAAAATTATCCATGATATGGGTCATGCCAAAAGCCCTGTGTGCCGGGGTGTTCCGTCACCACGCCCGCGCTGATCTTGCCGCCGTTCGCCGCCGCGGTGGGGTATCATTCCAGCATGACGGCGACGGCCACGACGGTGGTCCACAACCCATTTTTGTCGCCGCGCGCGGATTGGGTGATATTGGTTGCGCGCACAAACTGCTTGCTCATTTTATATTCTTTCTTGCGCTCGTCCCAGGCGGTGTTTGGATCAAGGTCGATGCCCAGCGTGGTGGCCAGCATGGTCGCCGCCAAGTCCTCGGCATAATCGCCGGCGGTCTCATCGGTCTGGCCATAGCCGTGGTGCTCCGACAGGTAGCCGAAGGAGTCGCGATGCGACGGCTGGGCCGCGCCGATGGACGCCACGACCTGCCGGCCCGATTCGTTGGTCTCGGCGCGCGCCATGACGACAAAGGTGATCGCGCCCGGCTTGAGTTCTTTCAAGCCCTTCTTGAGCGGGATGATTTTGCACTTGGGGGGCAGAATGCTGCTGACCGTCACCAGATTACAGTGGGCAATGCCGGCATCGCGCAAGGCAGCCTCGAAGCTCTGCAATTTTTCCTTGTGGCGCCCGACGCCCTTGGTGAAGAAAATGCGTTTTGGAATAATCATGGCAGTACTGGGTGGCCTCGCAACGATTACGCGGCCTTGCGCCGCTTGGCATGTTTGCACGCTGTCGCCGCGCTACCTTCTTTGCGGTGACGGCATTATGCTACCGATTGTCGGCCGATTTGTCAAGCCGCGCCGGGATTTTTTCGTGAGGAAATTGCTTCGCAATAAATTCTCGCGCAACGCGATAATTAAAAATGCGGCGTTCGGCCGCGGGTGCCGGCATGGTCGGAACTGATGCGTCCTGCTTTCTGTTTTTCCAGTCATCCAGCCTTCCACGCTTGCTGCAACCAGCATCCGTGGCAGGGCTGACACCGCCGCACTGATTACCGACCACTGATTACCAATCACCGTTTAGCGCTTGTTGGCCGGCAAAATCGCCTTGCGCAACCGCACGCTCTTGGGCGTCGCCTCGACCTGCTCATCGTCGCGAATGAACTCGATCGCGCGCTCGAGCGTCATCGGCACCACCGGGGTCAGTTGCAGCGCGTCATCCTTGTTGGAGGCGCGCATGTTGGTCAACTTCTTTTCCTTGGTGATATTGACATCCAAATCATTGTCGCGATTGTGCTCGCCGACGATCATGCCTTCGTAGACCGGATCGCCCGGCGCGACAAACATGGTGCCGCGCGGCTCCAGATTCGAAATCGCAAATGCCACCGCCATGCCGCCCCGGTCGGCCACCAGCGAGCCGGTCAGGCGCGAGGTGATCTCGCCGCGCAAGGGCTCGTAGCCCTCGATGTACGAGTGCATGATGCCGGTGCCCTTGGTGTCGGTCAGGAATTCGGAGCGATAGCCAATCAGGCCGCGGGTCGGAATGCTGAATTCCATGCGGATGCGGCCGGTGTGGTGATTCGCCATGTTGACCATGCGGCCTTTGCGGCGCGCCAGTTTCTCGGTGACGATCCCCAGAAATTCCTCGCCGCAGTCCACGCACAAATGCTCGATCGGCTCGGTGCACTTGCCGTCTTTCTCGTGGTAAATGACTTGCGGGCGGCCGACGGTCAGCTCGAAGCCCTCGCGCCGCATGCGCTCGATCACAATCGCCATTTGAAACTCGCCGCGGCCCTTGACGATGTAACTGTCGCCCTCGGGCGCATCCTCGACCCGGATCGCCACGTTGCGCAGCGTTTCTTTGCGCAGCCAGTCGCGGATTTTGTTGCCTTGGACATGCTTGCCTTCCTTGCCCGAGAGCGGCGAGGTGTTGGCGGCAAAGCGCATCGAGACGGTCGGCTCGTCAATCGTAATGCGGGTCAGCGCCTGGGGCGCGTCCACCGTGCAAATCGTGTCGCCAATCGCGACATTGTCGATCCCGGCCAGAATGACGATGTCGCCCGGCTCGGCCGTTTCCACCTGCTTGATGCCGACGCCGTGATAGGTTTGCAGCTTGGCCACGCGCAAGGGCGTGACGCGCGCATCAATGTCAATGCAGGCCAGTTGATCGTTGCAGTGCGCCTGGCCGTGATGAATCCGGCCGACCGCCAGCCGGCCCAGAAAATCCGAGTAATCCAGATCGCCGACACGCATCTGGAACGGCTTGGCCGGGTCGTGCATCGGCGGCGGCACTTCCTCCAAAATGGCGTCAAACAAGGGCGTCAAATCGGTGGACGGATCATCCAGTGTCTTTTTGGCAATGCCTTCGCGGCCGATGGCATACAGCACCGGAAACTCGACCTGCGCTTCATCGGCGTCGAGGTCGCAGAACAAGTCGAAGACGGCGTTCAAGACTTCCTGCGGACGCGCGTCGCTGCGGTCGATCTTGTTGATCACGACCAGGATGCGCAGATTCATTTCGAGCGCCTTTTTCAGCACGAAGCGGGTTTGCGGCAGCGGCCCTTCCGCGGCGTCCACCAGCAGCACCGCGCCGTCCACCATCGCCAGTGCGCGCTCGACTTCGCCGCCAAAATCGGCGTGGCCGGGCGTGTCCACAATATTGATCTTGACGTCGCGCCAGTACATGGCGCAGTTTTTGGCCGCGATCGTGATGCCGCGCTCGCGCTCGAGATCCATGCGGTCCATCACCCGGTCGCTCAGTTCCTGGTGGGCCTTGAACACGCCGCTCTGGCGCAGCATGAAGTCGACCAAGGTGGTCTTGCCATGATCAACATGCGCGATGATCGCGATGTTGCGGATGTTTGCATTGGGAATCAGGTGTTTCATCAAAATCGGTCAGTTAAATGATCGTACACGGATTGTGTGACGCATACTGCTAAAGTATAGCGAAAACCGGTGCGCAATGCAACCGCCCTGCAAATAAAAATGTCGATTGTGGTATACTATCCAACACTACTGCGCCTTGCGGCGTGCGTTACTTGTATCCCAAGGGAAGACTGCCATGAAAGTTATTGGCCTGCTGGGCGGCATGAGTTGGGAATCAACCGTGCCATACTATCACGTGATCAACGACACCGTCCGGCAGCGGCTGGGCGGCCTGCATTCCGCCAAGATTGTGCTCTACAGCGTTGATTTTTTTGAAATTGCGCAATTGCAGCGTGCCGGCAATTGGGACGGCGCCGGCCAGGCCATGATCGCCGCCGCGCGCGCCCTCGAACGCGCCGGCGCCGAGTGCCTGGCGATCTGCACGAATACCATGCACAAGCTCGTGCCGGTCATCGAACCGGCCATCGGCATTCCCGTGCTGCACATCGTGGATGCCGCCGCCGCTGCGGTCAAAGCCCAAAAGATTCAGACCGTGGGCCTGCTCGGCACACAGTTCACCATGGAACAGGGCTTCTATCGCGACCGCCTGCGCGCGCGCCATGGCTTGACCATCGTCATCCCGGACGAGGCCGACCGCGCCCAGATTCACAACATTATTTTTGACGAATTGTGCGTCGGCATTGTCCGCGATGAATCGCGCGCGACATATCGCCGCATCATCGCGCAGCTCGTGCAGCAGGGCGCGCAGGGCATTATCCTGGGGTGCACCGAGCAAGCCATGCTGGTCACACCCGAGGATGCGCCGGTGCCCATGTTTGACACGACCCGCCTGCATGCCCTGTACGCAGCCGAATGGGCCCTCGAAGAACACCTCAAATAAAGAAGTTTACCACGAAGGGCACGAAGCGCACGAAGGCGGCGCAGAGCCAGGTAATATAGTTGGTGGTTTTTTCGCCGCGAAAAAACTAAGGTGCAGCGTGGTTTTTTGCAACATATTAATGAGCAGCATTCTTGTAGCCGCCCGCGGTGAGGGCGGCTTCTGCAGCCGCGGTCAACGCCCGCGGCTACAATTGGAATGCAAGCAAGCGCACTAATTAGTAACAAACTAAGTTGCGGCGCTGTTCTTCTTCGTGGCCTTCGTGGTGAAATCTGCTGCAACTGCGGGGCGGCAGTGGCAGACGCGGTCATTTGACATTGGTCATTGGCCCCTTGACCGTTGACCTTTGACCAATCAGTATTGGTAGTTCATCCGGCGCAGGCGGGCGATCGTCTCCGCGTGCGGCGTGAAAGGAATTTCCGGCAACGTCGGTAACGTCAGGCAGCGCGCCCCGGCCAGCGGCGTCTGGCGGACATTCATGTTGTAGGCCAGCGCCAGTAAGGTCGCCAAATTGACGGTGTCGGCCATGTTGTAGGCCAACAGCGTCTCCAACGCCGCCGCATTGTTGTGGTTGACGAATTCGTGCCAGAGCAACACCGCGAAATAGCCGTCCACACCGTCCAACTCGCCGCGCGCAATCCCCAGTTGCCGCTCGCAGCCCTTGAGCCCGCCTTTGTAGCCCAACCGATGCAGCACGAAGCGCAGGTCAATTTGTGCCTGGGGCAACTTTATCTGAAAATAGCGCTCCAAGTAAGGAATGTCGAATTGGCGCCCATTGTAGGTGACCAGCACCTTATAGTGATGGATATCCTCAACCAACCGGTCGAGATTCATGCCTTTGACGTAATAGTGCAACGTGTGCCCGTCAAACAGCGAGACGGTCGTCAGATGGTCATGCGTGCCAGTAAGGCCGGTGGTTTCAATGTCAAGAAAGGCGGTGGCGTGCGCAAATTCGGGGTACAGCCGCCAGTGCAGATGGCTCGGCAGGGTGTCGGCGAAAAAGCGCGCGTCATTGTCGGCCAGCGCCGCGCGGGACGCCTCAAGGTGCTGCTGGAACTGCGGGGCGGAGCGGGCCAGCCGCTCCGCGCCGGCGTGGGTGTGGAGGTCATCCCAGCAATGAACACCGTGCGCCCACAGTTGCGCCTCGGCGCGTTGGCCCACCCGCGGAATATGGCAAAATGTGCTGGTCAACATGCCTGCCAGTATAGCATAACCGGCCCTGTTTTTCACGCGCACCCCACAACTTATCCACAATTGTAAAAAGCAAGTATCTTATTGCGAAGCAATAGGATAGCAATTTTAATGCAGGGCCGGCGGTTGAGTTATCCACAGAAACCCCACGCCCATGGCCGGGCGCGCGACGCGGCACCCCGGCCAGATTGCCCTCTTGCATGTTTGCTGGCTTCTGTGTAAAATATGAATGTTGGTTCAGTTTTGGCGTCTGTATGTATGAACGCTCAATGGTTTCGGGCGCTCACAACCCCTGCCTCACCCGAGGTGCCCAATGAAAACGCGGTTTGCCGTCCTGGCGATGATGGCGCTGACCACAGCGCTGCTGATGAACGTAGCCACGCCCACTGTCCGTGCGGATGTTGATTTCAGCATGGGCATGTCGCTCAACTTCGACAGTTGTTACAACGAGTTGAGTCCCTATGGCACCTGGTACGAATCATCCGAATTCGGCTGGGTGTGGGCGCCGGGCGGAATCGGCCCCGGCTGGGGCCCCTACGTCAACGGCAATTGGGCCTGCACCTCGAGCGGCTGGATGTGGCAAAGCAGCTACCCGTGGGGTTGGATGACGTATCACTACGGGCGTTGGGCGCGGCATCCGTCGCTGGGCTGGTGCTGGGTGCCGGGCTATGAATGGGCGCCGTCATGGGTGACGTGGTACACCTACGGCAATTATGTCGGCTGGGCGCCGATTGCGCCGTGCGGCTTTGGCGTTTCTTATACGGTGTACCCGAGCGATTGGTGCTTCGTCAACTTCAACTATTTTCTCAGCCCGATGGTGTGGTCATACTATGTCGGCGCGGCCTTTGTCTGCCCGGCCATTTGCTCGCCCTATGTGGTGATGAACAATTATTATTTCTTCGGCAATCAATATTATTTTGCGGGCGGCCGGCCGTGCAACTGGTATGGCCCGCCGGTGACGATGGTTGAACGCTATGCCAATCGCCGGATCACCCCCTACGTCCTTTCGACCACGACCGATCGCAGCCGCAATGGCACGATTGCGCGCAATCAGCTCGAAGTGTATCGTCCGGGCATGCGCGAGGCTGGCGCACTGGCACGCTCTGACCGGGCCTTGCCGGCCGAGCGCGTCGAGAAGCAGAGCCCGCCTGGTTCGGCGGGGCGCGTGGAGCGCTCGGGCAACACTGCCGGCAATCCCGGTGCGATCGGGCGTGTGGAGCGTTCGGGCAACACCGCCGGCAATCCCGGCGCGATCGGGCGTGTGGAGCGTTCGGGCAACACTATCGGCAATCTTGGTTCGGTTGGGCGCGTGGAGCGCTCGGGCAACACTATCGGCAATCCCGGTTCGGCCGGGCGTATTGAACAGCCCAAGTCCGGTCTGGCACCCCGCCCCATTCAAGTGCCGCGTGCAGACCAATTGCGCAGTGGCTTTAGCCAGTCGATTCGTGTTCCAAATGTGAATGAGCGGCCGAAGTTCACACCGGCACAAGGCGCGAGCGCGCGTTCAATCAATCCGGCGTATTCTTCGGCCGCGCCGCGCGCCGAAGTACCGCACATCAATCAACCAAATATGCCGAACATATCGGCCACGCCGCGCGTCAACCAGCCAAACGTGCCGAATATGCCGTCGGCACCACGTGTCAATCAGCCAAGCATGCCGAATATGCCGTCGGCGCCGCGTATCAGTCAGCCGAGTGCGCCGAGCATGCCCAGCATGCCGTCGGTGTCGCGCTCTATGCCGGCGCCGAGTGCGCCGAGCATGCCCAGTATGCCCAGCATGGCGGCGCCGCGCAGCATGCCGTCCGCTCCGTCGATGCCATCAATGCCGTCTGGCGGTGGCCAGATGCAGATGGAAATGGGCGGCGGACGGAGACGCTGACGTAATGTCTTTGACTGCCTCTCACTGACCGCCTTCATGCGCTCATTATTTTTGACATGCTTCCTGTTTGCCGGTGCGGCGCTGATGGCCGCCGCACCCGCGCCGCCAGAATCTTTGCTTGCTCGCACAGCGCGGCCGACCGTCATGCCCCCGCAGGAAACCACACTTGGCCAACATGTCGTGCGGCCCACGGTGCGAGCGCCGCGTCAAGCACCGGTCCGGATTCGCGAAAACACCGGCCGGATCGCCCGGCGCACACCGCAAGCCAGCGCCGCCCGCGAGCGCGTCAGCCCGCTGGCCCGTCCGCACCTTGTGCTCGCCACCGGCCAGCCGCCGTTGCCGAACCGCGCGCGGACGCAGATCACCACCACGCCCGGCCTGCCGACCATTGTCCTTGCCACCAATGTCACCCGTCGCGCCAGCGCGCCGCCGGCACTGTCGCGCACACGCCCGGCCACGGGCGCGCCACCACCGTCCCTGGCCGATGGCACTGCCACGCCCGCACTGATGCAGGCGAGTGCCGGCCGCTGGTGGTCCTATCTCTTTGACAACTTCGACGGCATTTTCCCCGGTTACTGGCTGCGCGAGGGTTCGCCCACCTGGGGCCGCACCAGTTACCGCGCCGTCAGCACGCCGTATTCGATCTGGTGCCTTGGCTCGGCCTACACCGCGCCGCACGGCTATTTCAACAATATGAACGCCTGGATCTTCGACGGCCCGTTCGATATGCGCAACACCACCGCCCTCGAAGTCTATTTTGATTATTGGCTCGACACCGAAGTGGCCTATGACTCCGTCTTTGTGGGCGTCTCGATCGACGGCGTCAATTACACCGGCGATGCGCTCAGCGGCTACAGCGCCGGCTGGGTGCTCAACCGCAAAGTGGTGCTGAATGAATACGCCGGTGTGCCGCGCTTGTATGTCGGCGTGCAATTTCTCTCGGATAATGTCAATGCCGGCCTGGAAGGCGCCTACATCGACAATATCGAGCTCGATGCCTACATTCCCAGCGACGCGACGGTGGATCTCGCGGTCGCCAATCCGCATGTGGTCAACACGATCGATGAGATTTTCACCTTCGATATCATCAATTATGGCCCTGGCGCGCTGGCGGCCAACAGCTACGCAATCAATGTGTTTGTCGACGGCGTGCTCGATTCCAGCGCGCGCAACCTTTCGCCGCTGGCATCCGGCGCGGCCGTCACCTGGGAATGGCAACTGACCTATATTTACCCGCGCGGCCCGCACACCATCCGCATCGAAGCCTTTGCCGATGGCGGCGATATTGCGCCACCCGATAATATTCTGACCTTCATCCTTGATGTCGGGCCGCAAATCCCCGTCAACCTCGCGATTACGGCCGTCCGCAATATTGACGGCGGTCCCGAAACCTTTGATCTCGACGTCGCCAACTTCGGCCCCGGCATCGCGCGCGCCTACAGTTATCGCGTCCTCGTGGATGTCGACAGTCTGGCTGATTCCGACGCGCGCAATACCGTGGACCTGCCTGCCCACACGACCGTCACCTGGCAATGGCAATTGGCCTATCAATATC
>Ga0172371_10009687_pt1 | contig 13193 bp, 15 predicted proteins | sample Lak12m_FD_114543 | JGI IMG/M metagenome (GOLD analysis project Ga0172371, IMG submission 114543) | Freshwater microbial communities from Kabuno Bay, South-Kivu, Congo - kab_022012_12m | ecosystem: Environmental > Aquatic > Freshwater > Lake | place: Democratic Republic of the Congo: South-Kivu... | reverse complement strand
GCACGGCCACGCCATCGCCAAGGGCGTTCCGCTGGAACGGGTGGCGGCCGAGGTGCACGGCCGGGCCAGCGGCGCGTCGCGCGGCTTCGGCGGCTCGATGCACCTCTTCTGGAAGGACGTCAACTTCATGGGGGGCAACGGCATTGTCGGCGGAGGGATTCCCCTGTCGCTGGGCACCGCCTACGCCGCCGTGAAACGGGGCACCGATCAGGTGACCGCCGTGTTCTTCGGCGACGGCGCCGCGTCGCAGGGCTCCTTCCACGAATCGCTGAACATGGCGGCGATCAAGAAGTGGCCGCTGATCTTCGTCTGCGAGAACAATCTCTACGCGGCCACGACGCACGTGTCGGGCAACTGCCCGATCGAGAACATCGGCGACCGGGCCCGGGCGTACGGAATCCCAGGCCTGATCGCCGACGGCAACGATCTGCCGGTGGTGGCCGAGACCGCGCGGACCGCCGTCGACCGGGCGCGCTGCGGCGAAGGTCCGACGCTGATCGAGTTCAAGACCTATCGCCATCGGGCCCACTGCATGGTGATCCCCGAGCATCGGCCGAACCAGGAACGCGCCCAATGGCGCGAGCGCGATCCGATCGAGGTCCTCGGCGCCCGCCTGGTGGCCGACGGCCTTGCCGATCCGGGCGGGCTCGATCGCATCCGCCAGGCGTGCGTGCAGCGGCTGGAGCAGGCGCTGCAATTCATGCGGCAAAGCCGGATGCCCGTGGCCGAGGATTTGGAGGAGTCGCTCTATGCCCCCTGAACAAGCCCCGCTGCGAAAGCTCACTCCGATCAAGGCCATGAACGAAGCGCTTGAAGAAGAGCTGCGGCGCGACGAAGCCGTGGTGCTCTTCGGAGAGGATATCGGCGCGTACGGCGGCGTTTGGGCGCTCAGCAAGGGGCTGCAGAAGAAGTTCGGCGAACAGCGGGTGTTCGATACGCCCCTGTCGGAAGCGGCGATCATGGGCACGTGCGCCGGAGCGGCCATGGCCGGGTTGCGCCCGGTGATCGAGATCATGTACGTTGACTTTCTCACCTGCTGCATGGACCCGCTGGTGAACCAGGCCGCGAAGGTCCGATTCATGTCCGGCGGCGCGTTCGACATGCCCATGACGATCATCGCCCCCTTCGGCGCGGGCACTTCCGAGGCGGCTCAGCATTCGCAGTCGCTGGAGGCTTGGTTCCTCCACACGCCGGGCATCAAGGTCGCCGTGCCCGCCACCGTGCACGACTGCAAAGGCTTGCTCAAGACGGCCATCCGCGACAACAATCCGGTGCTGTACCTCTGGCACAAGGTGCTCTACGACCTGGAGGAGGAAGTGCCGGAAGGCGAATGGACGATTCCCTTGGGCCAGGCTGCCGTGCGCCGCGAGGGCCGAGACGTCACCGTGGTGGCCTACTCGCTCATGATGCACCGGGCCTTGGAGGCGGCCGCCCGGCTCCAGGGCGAGATCAGCGTGGAAGTGATCGATCCGCGGACGCTGCGACCCTTCGACTTGGACACCGTCCTGCATTCGCTGCGCAAGACGGGCCGCTTGCTAGTGGTGCACGAATCACCCGTCTCTTGCGGCGTGGGGGCGGAGATCGTGCGCCAGGTGACCGACGGCGGCTTTGAGCTGCTCAAGCAGTCGCCCAAGGTGCTCGGCGGCAAGGACCTGCCGATTCCCTTCGCCAAGCCGCTGGAAAACGCGGTTGTCCCCCAGGTGGACGACATCGTCTCGACGCTAAAGAGTATGGTGCACCTCAAACTGGAGACAGGCGTGTGAGCGTTGTGGAAAAGGGGACTGGCTCCGCCGCGGGACTTGCGAGAAAGCCGTGAAATCTCGCCGGCCAGCGGCGGTGCCTGTCCCCTTTTCCGGGCAAACAGGGAGATGACCGATCATGCGACGACTCGAGAACAAAGTGGCGATCATCACGGGCGCGGGCCGGGGCATCGGCTTCGCCGGGGCGCAGGCCTTCGTTCGCGAAGGGGCGAAGGTCGTCGTCGCCGAAATCGACGAGGATCTCGGACGCAACGCCGAGGCCCGACTCCGCGCAGCGGGCGGCCAGGCCACCTTCGTGCACACCGACTGCGCACGCAGCGCCGACGTGCAGACGCTCATCGCCCGCACCGAAGCGCTCTACGGCGGGCTGCACGTGCTGTACAACAACGCCTCGGTCTTCCTCGGCAAGCTCGACGGCCCGGTCACCGATCTGACCGAGGATGCCTGGGCGCGGATTCTCGGCATCAACCTCGGCAGTGTCTTCCTCTGCTCGAAGTACGGCATCCCGCTCATGGTGAAGAGCGGCGGTGGATCGATCATCAACACCGGCTCCAGCGCCAGTGTGATGGGCATTCCCGGCTGCGATGCCTACACGGCCACGAAGGGGGCCACCGTGGCCCTTACCCGCTCCATGGCCGTGGAGTACGGGCGGCAGAAGGTGCGCGTGAATTGCATCTGCCCGGCGGGCATCGAGACCGAGATGGTCAAGGCCAGCAACCTGGACGATCCGAACTTCGATGCGGCCTACTTCTTCCGCCGCGCCCCGCTGGGACGGCTGGGCACCCCGGAGGAGATCGCCCACCTGGCTGTATTTCTGGCGGCGGATGAGTCGTCGTACCTCAACGGGGCGATCCTCCGCGCCGACGGCGGCATCACCGTGACCCCCATCAGTTGATCGCGCAGAACCGCAGAAGCTGCGATGGTCCGCCGAGTCTTCGGTCGCCTGCGATGGGCATCGAATCTCGCAACTCCTTGACGGCGAATGACTATGGAGTTATTGGTATGGACAAACACAGCACCGTTGCAGAACGCAAGCGGAGAATCCAAGCCATGCGAGTAGGTTGCGCGACCGTCGATATTACGCCCCCGCCGGGGCTGCCGCTGATGGGCAACTTCCGCGACGACTATGCGGCCCGGGGCGTGCACGACCCGCTGAAAGCCAAGGCCGTCGTCTTCGCCGATCCGTCCGGCGCCAAGGCCGCCGTTCTTGCGCTCGACATCTGCATGCTGGACCGGGCGAACGTTGCTCGGATCCGCGAGTCGGTGCTCCGGGAGTGCGACGTCCCGCCGGCCCACGTGCTGGTCCACGGGATCCACACGCACAGCGCCCCAGCGCCGAACGACCGCTACAGCTTCGGATTCGACCTGACGCCTCACTTGCCTGAAATCGACGCGATGCTCGTCAAGGCCGCCTCGGCGGTCGCCCTGGCCGAGAGGGACCTTGCGGAGGCGAACCTCGCCATGGGCTACGCCCGAGAAGATCGGGTCTCATTCAACCGGCGTCTAGGGCGCCGCGACGGATCGACGCAGATGAATTGGGAGGCGCTCCAACCGGGCTTTGATCCGGGGCAGATCGCCGGCCCGTGGGGGACGACCGATCCCCAGGTCACATGCCTCGTGATCGAGCGCGGCGGGCATCCCCACGCCGCCGTCGTCAACTTCGGCCTCCATCCGGCCGTGTTGGCCGGCGACAATTGGCTCTACAGCGCCGACTATCCCGGATTTCTCGCCGAGGGCCTGGGCCGGACCCTGGGCAGCGGGTTCACCAGTCTGTTTCTCAACGGCTGTTGCGGGAACGTGAATCACGTGGACTATCGCGATCCGCTCCAGGGGCGGGGCTACAAGATGGCGGAGCGGATCGGGTACATGCTCGCCGCCTCGGCCCATGAGGCGATCCGCACCCGGCAGCCGGTCTCCGCCGATCGGATCGCCGTTTCCAGCGAGGAAGTGATTCTCGATCGGATCCCGATCCTGCCCGAAGAGTTCCACCGCTGCGACGGCATCCTCGAAGAGGTCCGGCGCAATCCGGCGCGGGGTCAAGTCGACGGCCTGCCGGAGGCGTACTTTGCCGACCTCCGTGTCCGCATGCACCGGGAGCAGGACACGCCGCTGGAGGCGGAAGTGATGGCGATCCGCCTGGGCGACGTGTCCCTTGTGGGGTTGCCGGGCGAGATCTTCTGCGAGGCCGGGCTGGAGATCAAACGGCTCTCCGCGGCTCGGCACACGCTCGTCGTGGAACTGGCCAACGACGGCGTCGGCTACGTGCCGACGCGCGAGTCGTACGCGCAGGGCGGATACGAAACGACCGTCGGCAGCACGCTGGTCCGAGAGGATTCCGCGGAGCGGCTCGTGGCCTCCGCCCTTCGCCAAGTGGAGCAACTCTTCCAATCCCCGTCTCCTTGTTCCTAGCGGTAACACCATGAAAAGCACATCCAGGTCAACGGTGATGTGCCTTGCTGGGGTCTTGTTGTGGATTGCCACCTTGGGCGCTGCCGTCGCAGAGGGCGGCATCGAGCACGATCGCGCGAGAAAGCTGATCACGATGGCCGACGGCGAGGACAGCCTGCTGCTGCGACTGAGTTACGACGGCCGGTGCATGCTGGACCGGGTCGCGGTGCGAGGCACGGACGTTCTGTGCTCGACCACCGGCGTCTGCTCGGCGATCCGCGTAGGCAGCGCAGAGTATACCACGCGATCGGGGATTCGCTCGCCGATGCGAAAAGTCCCGCGGCTGGCGAGAGCCCCGGGAACTCCTTCTCGCGAGCGCACGTCTAAACGGTAGTCCTGTTCACGAACCCCTTGGAGAGGGGGCAAGAGCCATGGAGTCGCGTCGTGAGTCCTTCTTTTCGAGGTGGGCGGGAATTCTGCCCGTAATGGCCTGTCTGGGACTGATCGGCCTTGGAACGCCGCCGGTTTGGGCCCAGCGTCCCCCCACAGAGAATCATGTTCCTGAGTTGTCCCGGTATCTTACCGGGGTCAAAATCGCCGAGCCGATCGTGTATCGGCAATTGGCCGTGTATCCGGTCCTTGTCGACGACATGCCTCTCCTGCGCGGCCGCTGGCTGACATTCGATACGGCAGTTTCCCGCGGCGTCCTCGTGGTCACCGAGAAGCACGGCGGGAGCGTCCCCGTGGTCTGGGCCGAGAACCTCAGCCGGGACGAATATGTCTTCCTCATGACCGGGGAGGTGATCGCTGGCGGAAAGCAGACCCGAACGGTCCGGCACGACGTGGTGCTGGCCCCCGGCCAGAAGATCGACCTGGACGTTTTCTGTGTGGAGGCCCATCGCTGGGCGGGGGATGCGAAATTCTCCGCCGGTAGCAAGACCATGCTCCCCCAGTCCATTCAAGCGGAACTTCGCCGGGGAGCCGACCAAACGAGGGTCTGGTCTGAAGTTGCCCGCAACAACGCTGCTCTGAAGGCGGAGAACGCCACCGGGAGCCTGGATGCGGCTCTCAAGGCCGCGCCGGTCCGGGAGAAGTTGGAGGACGTGCGGCGAAAGATCGTCCCCGAGATTCCCCGTGGCACGACGGGCTTTCTCTTCGTGGAGCACGGCCGCGCCTTGGGCGCCGAATTGTTTGGCAGCGAGGCTCTCGCCCGGGGACTCCTGCCCAAACTGCTCGACTCCTACGCCGTGGACTACGTGATCTTGCGCGACCCGGGACGGGACCGCGACGGCAGAAATGATGATCGCGTTGCGATCGAGTTCTTCGAGCGGATTTGCCGCACGGGCAGCCAACGCGCGAGCACACCCGGTTCCGGCTCCGGAATCCACACTCGCGAGGGCGGCCTGCTGGGCGACGGCGTCAGCCTCGATGGCGCGCTGGTGCACTACGGGGTCCAGTTCGGCGAGCAGATCGTGCCTCGTCCCGAACCTCGGCCGTCGGTCAATCGTGCTCGAAGACCAGTTCCTTGACTTCTACGATTTCCGTGGAACGAGGGACCGAAAAGACGGCGTCCGCTACGTTCCCGGCTGACGGGCCCGGACGCTTCGTAGCCGGGCGCGATGCTGTCACGCCGCAAGCGAGGACGCCTCCGATCCGCACTGGGGGCGGAGGCGTTTGCGTGCGATTGTCCCGGGCGAGCAAGTCACGCCGATGGGTCGGCTCGGGCAACTACTTCGCCATCTCCTTGAGCAGCTTCAAGGCGCGGACCTTGACCTTGCTGTAAGCGGGCTTGGCAGGTCGGTCCATCAGCTCGCCCGGCTTGAACGGGTTGGGGACGCCGGTCTGGGCCGGCCGGGCCGGGACTCGCTTCTTCTCGATCTTCACCAGGCCGGGGATCGCGATCACCCCCGCCCCCTTGGCGCCGAGGCTCTTCTTGATCTCGTTCGCCAGCGCTTCCAGTACGGCGGCCACCTGCTTCTTGGGCACGTCGGTCGCAGCCGCGATGTTGGCCAGGAGTTCGGTCTTGGTCAGGGGCTTCTTAGAAGCGGCAGCTTTAGCCATGATTCGTTTACCCTCCTTACCGGGCGATTCAGGAAAGCAATGGTCCACCCCTAGCGGGGAACATGATGATTAGAGCCCATTCGGGAGAATATGCAAGTCACGAGGTGGCTCAAAGCCGGGAAAAGCGTGGGCGCCGGGGTCCCGGCGCCTTCAACACCCCCGGGGGGGCTTGTGGAGGTGAGGAAGGTCGACAGGAGCCCGTGAAAAACGTAAACGTCGGTGACCCTCGTGGATTCCGTCGGATCGGGTTGGCGAATGACCAGACTTTCGGAATCCGCGACCCTGGGAGGGTGTAAGGTTGGCCGCCAGGAACATCGAAGCCAGCAGTCGAATCGCCATAACGCTTTCTCCTCAACTCGTCTTGCCCAACACGAGGTCCAAGGAACAGGTCGCATCCAGCAGTCCGACGGCGTGTACGCCTTCGATGAGTCCCTCTCCGTTATCGTCCGAGCCGAGCAGGGCGGCCAGTCCGGCTTGCTCGGTCATCCGGACGACGATCGGCACGTTCTTCCCCTTGAGGCATTCGTTGAGCGCCAACGCGGTAAACAGGGCGAGCGAGTCGCCGTCGACGCACACGTAGGCGGCGGTCACGGGCGGGATCCCGTGGCCGCCCTCCAGGCCAACCCCGGAAGGGAAACCGGGAAAGTGGACGTCCATTTCGAGGAAGGCGCACCGGCAGGCGTCGTCGAGATCGGGATAGCGGAGCGTGACCCACTCCTTCTTCGCCTTGGCGTGGCGGTCGATCAGGGTGACGTAGAGCCGGTCGGACAAATTCTTCCGCTCGGCGCGCCAGTCCGCTGCCGCTTGCACCAGGAGCGCTTCGCCGAGCCGACCCACCCCCACCACGAGCAAGTGAGGCGGAGCGGCCTTCCCTGCGGATCCGGGCGGGGCCGCCGAATGATCTCGAAGCATCGCCTGGGCGCCGATCTCGAAGGCGTTGAAGAATCGCAGCTCGAAGGGATCGTCCTGGTCGGTGTAGATGCGATGGGTTTTCAGCACCCGCTGAAGCCGCGGATCGAACACGTGGACCACGCAATCCAGCTTGCCCGAGGTCCGTTTCTTGTTCAGCTCATGGGCCAGCACCGCGGTCTCGACGTTGGTGCCGTCGTCCCCGACGATGGAGATAAGGGCTTTCGCCCGGTGGACGCAGGCCTTGTCCAACAGCCAGCGATCGTTGGCTGCTCCGATCAGGACAATGGCTCCCATTTGGCGGCATCGGGCCAGATCGTCGTTCTTCTCGTCGTGCTCGATCACGACCACGCACTCGCCCCGGGCCCGCAACTGCTGCACCAGCTTCGACCCTTTACGCCCGAGCCCGCAGACAATCACGTGCCCCCCGATCAGCCAAGGTCGAAACAGTTGGACGTGATAGTAGAAGATCGACAGGAGGGCGGCGAAGCCGGCGTAGGCCGCCGCTACGGGGGCAGCGAACCGCGCGAACTGGAGCTTCCACCCGATCGGCCCCTCCATGTCGCCGCTTTGAACCACAAACAGTTGAAGAGTGACGTAGGTGATGTCGGCCGCCGAGCGGGCTCGGTGGGCAGCCAGGTAATACTCGCGAAACCCGGCGTACCCGAGGACAAACACCACGCCCCCCAGAACCAGCACCGCCAGCCACCGGGAGTAGCGCTGCAAGAGATCCAACAACATCGGACCGCCCCCGACCGCTCACGCTCGCACGGCCAACTTGGTTTCGCGAACGCACCATGCGTTCGCCGTCCCAGGCGGCAATCCATGGGCCCCATCGGCTCAGGTGTCCGAAAACGGGGACAGGCACCCTGCATCCTGTGCGAGGTCGAGGCTTGATCCACAACATCCGGGAGCCAGTCCCCGTTTTCGGACAGCCTCTTGGGACCCTTGGCCGTCTAGCGCAAGCATTGTCGGGGAACCTCTTGTGTCCTGTCAACTCCGCCGTTCGTCGAGCCGCTGGAAGTTCAGCGTCCGCCCCGGCGTCCGGCCTTTTCCGGTCGACGGCCGCCGTTTCCGACGTGGACTCGATCTTCCCGCTTTGGGCTCTTCTTGGAACCTGAAACGTGCCTTTGGCCCTGGGAGCATCGGCCGGAGGCTTGCGTCCGGGTCTGCGGCGGGACATTCGATACCGGTCTTGGCGCCAGCTCGGGTTCGCTCTCGATGGCCAGCGTGCGATGGAGCAGCCGTTCGATCGCCCGCAACTGATCTCGCTCCTCGTCGTCGCAGAATGAGACGGCGACCCCGGAAGCTCCGGCCCGGCCCGTTCGGCCGATCCGGTGGAGGTAGGTCTCGGGCTCATGGGGCAGATCGAAGTTCAAGACGTGCGAGATGCCCTCCACGTCGAGCCCGCGAGCTGCGATATCGGTTGCGATGAGGACTCCGGTGCGACTGGCCTTGAAGTCGGCGAGGGATCGTTGCCGGGCTGTCTGGCTCTTGTCCCCGTGGAGCGAGTCCGCAGGAATCCCCGCCCGATTCAACTGGCCGGCAACGCGATCGGCGCCGTGTTTGGTGCGGGTGAAAACGAGCGCGCGGGTGACTGCCCGTGTCGATAGGTACTCCGCAAGGAGGCGAGTCTTGTGTCGCCGGGGCACGAAGAACACCGACTGCCGGATCAGTTTCGTCGTCGCCTGCACCGGGGCGATGCGAATGCGGACCGGATTGCGGAGAATCGAATCGGCCAATCCCGCGATGGCCTCCGGCATGGTCGCGGAGAACATGAGCGTCTGCCGCTGCGAGGGCAACCCGGCAAGAATGCGGCGAACGTCGGGGATGAACCCCATATCCAGCATTCGGTCGGCTTCGTCGAGGACGAAGATCTCGACGGCGCCGAGGTCGATGAACCCTTGGTTCATGAGGTCGAGCAACCGGCCGGGCGTGGCGATGAGAACATCGACCCCCTGTTGCAGGGCTCGCGTCTGGGGGTGCTGGCTGACACCGCCGAAAATCACCGTCTCTCGCAGCGCGGTGTGACGCCCATACGCCCGAAAGCTCTCGCCGATTTGGGAGGCCAGCTCGCGTGTCGGAGAGAGGACCAGGACACGAATGGATCGGCCCCGCGACTGCGGCGAGCGGCCCGCACGCATCAATCGGTGCAAAATGGGAAGTGCGAACGCCGCCGTCTTGCCCGTGCCCGTCTGGGCACACCCGAGCAGGTCGCGTGCGGCAACGACGTGGGGAATTGCCTGGGATTGGATGGGGGTCGGGGTGGCGTAGCCTTCGCCGTCAACGGCGCGGAGGAGGGGCTCGCCAAGCCCAAGTGCTCGAAACGACATAAGAGGTCTCGTGGGAAGAACCCAGGACCAGATGCGATGAACGCACACCGCGTTCTCAGAAGGCCATTGGTACCTGGCAGTCATCCAATGGCCGACGCCGAGAGGATTGAACTTACCGATTTATAGCATATCTGGCGGGGAAGTCCAGGGCATCGCCCCACCACCCGAGCGGAAAATCGCCAAGTCCCTTCCGCGGCGGTTCCTTTTCCAGGTTCATCGTGGTAGAATCGTGGTTGCGTGGGGCGAGAGATCGCAAGCCCCCTCCGTTTCGTCGGATTCCTTCGCTGCGAGTCGCACGGCGGCGACCTGTCGCGGATGTCTCACGGATCGCTACGCTCGATAGAGGAGAACCACGTGGACACCGCTCAAATCACCTTGCGGCCAAAGTGCATCCATTCCGATCGTCAGCGATCCGTCCGCCGGCATTCCTCCGGACTCTCGTTGCGAAGGGCAGTGCGATCTGCCGTCAACGTGTTCTTTCATTTCGACCGCCGGGCAACCCACGGCACCGCGCTTTGGTCCGAAACGGAGCGCGTCTGGATGGGTAGCCAGACCTTTCTGTATTGGGCGATCCGGGACGCGGAGATCGATATTCCCTGGGCCGTCGCCACAGCTTCCGACGCCCCGGAAGATGTGGACTTGCTCCGTGAAGCGGTTCGCGTGGAGCTGCTCTCCTATTGGAAGAACCAGATCGCCTCCTTGCCGCGTCGGGTCTTCCCCCGTTGGTTGCCGTTGCCCTAGCTGGCTCCCGCGATTCAGTTTTCTTTCCCGGTCCCCCTTCCCTTCTCCGCCAATTCCGGCTATATTGACCCGACCGATGGAGTACCATACCAACCCGATTGGCGGAGCCCATGGTTAAGCTGATTCTGAGAGAGCGGGAGTCGATTCAGGAGGCAGTGCGTCGTTTCCGAAAGCTGGTTGAGCGAACCGGCATCAAGAAAGAGATGCGGAAACGCGAGCGATACGAGAAACCGAGCACGACGAAACGGCGAGCGAAGTTGCGTGCCGAACGACGAGCCAAGACCTTGCGCCAGCCGTAACGAGAACAGGCCGGGCTGTTGACGGCTGCCACGCGGGTTTGTTCCCGTGGCTTGCGTCGCCTCCAGGGATCTGCTCCGTCGGGCCGCACCCGCCTCCATTCGGAGCAGCCCATTCGTTGGCTTCACCATGTGCTCGGGCGTCTTGCGGCGCCGAGCCCACTTGGCCTTCAACAAGGGCGTTCCGTGGGGAGATCCATCGAACTGGGAGCACGGGAATGAACTGCCTGTGGACTTGGGGAGGAGTCTTCTTCGGCTACCTGGAGGGCGAGAACCTCTGGACCTACGACGGAAAGCACGTGGGAAAGCTCCGTCGAGATGTGATCTTTGGAGCCGATGGCCATTATCTGGGCGAGTTGAGGAACGGGAATCGTCTGATTGCGCAGGTCGGCGAGCAGACTCGGTCGATTCCTGCATTCACCCCTTACACGACCAGACCGCCTGCCACTCGGTATGCCAACGCCGCCGGTTATCCCATGCCTGCCGGTCACGAGGACTTCCCATCGCCTGAGAGTTTCGGTTCGCCCTGATCGCAGACGCTCGATTGGCGACCGGCTGAGCATACGCACGCGGGCCCGCTTCAGCCCCCCCTGTTGGGCAGCGGGCCGTTGCCTTTTCTGGAGAAGACCCCTTGCGGCCGCGTCGATATGGAGATACAATTCTTGTAGGTGCAAGAAATGATATTCCGTACAAGCGTCCCGTGGAGGCCCCCATGCTGCGAGTGACCGTCACCCGTCAGGATTTTCTCCAGGACCGCCAGGGGCGGACCTTTGCCGACGTGCTGAACGACCCCGAGCAGCCATTGGACGACGTGCTGGCCTTCTTCACGATGAGGCCCGCCAACGCCGCATGGAGGAATCCGAAATCCATCACGACCGGCCGCCTTTGGCGGGTGTGGTGCGAGAGCTTGAAGCGCATCCGTCGATTGACGAGTTTCTCTCTTCCCAGCATCCACGTCGCACCAAACGTTTGCGCCAGGCGGTCGGTGTGGTGGTTCGCATGATCATGGAGCGTCTGGGATGGAAGAAGACGGGCAAGAAGGGGTCGTTGGGGGTGCGAGCCAAGATCGCTCAGGGGACGGCAACACCCGGGGCGTACCACAACACGGGGGGGTTGGCCTTTTGGTTTCTCCGGGCCGAACGCTATGAACACCCGGACCGGGTGTCCTATCCAACGGTCCGAGGTCGTGCCCGAAAGCTCAAGTCGCCGCCGGCAAAACAATCGGCTCCCGGGAAGCAAAGCAAGGGTTTGAGGTCGGGTAGCCGCCTCTTGCCCAAGGACCAGCGGTGATTGGGGGAGAATGAAATGTGGAACCTGCTGTTGAACGTCTACTGTTTCATGGCAGCCCTCGGTGGCGGCATTTGGGCAGGATTCAAGAACGTGGTGAGGAGTTGTTCCCGTTCCGCCACGCGATGACGGTTTCGGTGATTTGGTTTCTGTTTGACTGAGAAAGGAGCGACCCATGGCAGCTCTCGGCAGAATGGTTTTCAAAGGCAAGTCGGGCAAGGCCTATCGGTTCAAGGTCTATCCCTTGGGGACGCGGTTCCGCAAGCTCAGCGGGGTCTACGTCATCGGCAATCGTTCGCACGGCATAAACGGCGCGCGACGGCTCGTGCCCCTCTTTGTGGGTCACACCGAGGATCTTTCCCAACCCTTCGACCAGCACCGCAAGGCCAAGGACTTCGCCCAACAGGGCGCCAATTGCATCTGCCTTCAATCGGACACCCTCGAAGAATCCCGCCTTGCCAAGGAGCTGGATCTGATTGCTGCCCTCAATCCGGCGTGCAACGACTGAAGGCGTCCCGCGGAATCCGGCCGGGGCAAGTCATCCGGGCCCAATCAACATCAACCGTTGAAATCGAGATGGAGGACGCATGGCAAGAAACGGCAACACCTACGCAAAACGGCAGCGAGACCTTCAGAAGAAACAGAAGACGGAAGACAAGAAGGCTCGCCGCATGAAAAGAAAAGAGACCGCCAAGACCACCGAGGATTCCTACGGCGGCGACCAGTCTGCAAGCGAGCAGTAGCGGAGCGGCCGCCAGGCCGCCCGTCCGGCGGAAAAGCCGGTGCAACGATGCGGCCCGGCTCGCGGAACCGCCTGGGGCTTGCGTTGCGAACCTGCGAATGACAACTTCACCGCGCGGGCCGGCCGTGCCGGCTGCCCCTGCCCTGAGAAGAAGAGAAGGAGCGATGTATGGCGAGTGCAGAGAATCATGGCGGCAGCAACGCCGCAGGACACGCCCCCGCGTCTCCCCAACAGACCTCCGATCCGCAGGTTCAGCAACAGCGGGTCGAGGTGCAAGTGAACGACTCCGATGCCCTGACCTCGTATGCCAACTTCTGTCGCGTGACGGGCACGCCGGAAGAACTGATCATCGACTTCGGGCTCAACTCACAGGCGCCCGGCGCTCCGAGCCAGCCGATCGTCATCACGCAACGAATCGTCAGCAATTTGCTCACGGCTAAGCGGCTGTTGCAGGTCTTGCAGTTGACCATCCAACGGCACGAGGCCGCCTTCGGCGTCTTGGAGACGGACGTGCAAAAGCGCGTCAGGAGGATGTAGCAGAGCGGGCGTACGGCGGGACCCTAGCCGATCGCCTCAGGAAGGAAACGCTATCGACGCTGCGGCTCAGTACGCATCGCGGGCGTCCGTTGGGGAGCGATGGATTTTTGAGTAAGATCGAGGTCCTTCTCGGCCGCCG
>Ga0172371_10009686_pt1 | contig 13194 bp, 14 predicted proteins | sample Lak12m_FD_114543 | JGI IMG/M metagenome (GOLD analysis project Ga0172371, IMG submission 114543) | Freshwater microbial communities from Kabuno Bay, South-Kivu, Congo - kab_022012_12m | ecosystem: Environmental > Aquatic > Freshwater > Lake | place: Democratic Republic of the Congo: South-Kivu... | reverse complement strand
GGAGTTGGCGCTGAGATACATGGTGATGCTCGCACTTCCCGTCGCGGCCTTCGGGACGGTATTCGCGGGGCCGGTGATCGAACTGCTTTATGGGGGCGGCTACCACGGAGCGGTGTCGCTGCTCCGTATCCTAGGCTGGTGGGGAGTCTGTGCAAGCCTGAATTCTCTTCTGAGTAACTTCTTCATCTCTGCTAGCCGTCCTTCCATGGTGACCGTCCAAACTGGCTTGGCCCTGGGCACCAATCTTGTCCTCAATCTTACGCTGATCCCCGCAACCGGAGCAGTTGGTGCGGCGGTGTCGATCGTCGCGGCGGAGACGGCGAGTCTGTTCTTCCTTGTTGTCCTGCACCTGCGCTCGCCGTTGCATGTTCGGGTTCTGCCGTTGTTGGGAAGCGCGTTGCGGACAGCGTTGTCTCTCTCGGTGGCTGTTCTCGGGTCCGTGTTGCTCGCCCGCCTGGGCTTCGCAGTTGGGCTACCTGTTGGGGTCATGCTATACGGCTTTCTGCTCTTCGCTACAGGAGGGATCGGCGAAGGTGACTGGAAGATCCTGCGGCCTCTGGTGCGAAGCACAGATGCGTAGCGCCGTTGCCGGGGAAGCTACGGCTGTGCCGGGCACAAGCCTGGCGTGGTTCGTCGCGCTCGAGTTGCTGTGCGTCGCGGGTTTCGCTGTCCTCATGAAGGCGGGACAGCTCGGTCTGGCCGTGGCATTCCTTCTGGGTCCGCTGCAACTATTGGCCTGGTGCGCGCTGGCGGGGAACGGCTACGCCACATTGGTGGCATTCACGGTCCTTCTCCCGCTTGCTGCGGCCCGGTTGTTGCCTCTAGCCTACGATCGTTTCGTCTACATGCCCGGCACAGTTGTGCTGCTCTGTTTTTTGACCCTCACAAGCTACCGGGTCGCCGAGCGTCCCGCTCGCCCGCGGCTGCGTACATCTGAGTGGTTTCCGCTGTTCGTCTTTGGCCTGTGGGCGGTGGTATCCAGCCTGAACGCAACGGCCAACGGCTGGGGTGGAAAATGGCTGTTACTCATGACGTTTGTGGCAGTTCAAGTCATGCTGCTGACGTGTTTTGCTGCCACGGTCCCGCGCTCTCTTGCAGATGTTCGGAAGCTCCTGTATGTACTTGTGGCCTCGACTGTGTTCGTCGCCGTCTGCGTTCCGTTTCTTCGGACAGGATCTGGGCAGTTCGGTTCGCTCGGCGGCAAGATGGCCGACACGCCCTTCGGCGATGTCAATCTCAATACCGTAGCGTATGTCGTTGGACCTGTTTCTGCAATGGCGCTCGGTTTGGCGGTCGGTACTCGCGGAGGACGCGCAAGAATCCTTCTATGGTTTGCTGTGTTCTTCTGTGCACTGGCGCTTGTGCTGACGAAGTCTCGCGGCGGCTGGCTCGGCTTTGGAGCCGCATTTCTCTTTCTGATGGCCCGAAGGCGTTCCTTCATGTTACTCGTGTCCGCGGCCGTGGTCGGTCTCGCCGTTATTTCAACAGACTTTCTGCGAGCGCTGCTAATCTCACGGGTTGGCGCAACTACTGCGTACGATCCCTCGTTGGTGGGAAGGCTCGTGCTTTGGGACCTCGCTTGGCGCATCGGTAGGGCGAACTGGCTTCTTGGGGTAGGGATGGAGAACTTCCGCTATGTGAAGCAGTTGTTCGGGTTCCCGATGCCGCTCAAGGCAGGTCTTGCGTTCAACGCCCACAATGTCTACCTTGAGGTGTTCGCCGACCTAGGGGTGGCTGGCCTGGCCGCCTTCATTTGGTTGCTCGTGTCATCGTTCATCCGCTCGTTGGGAGCTGTGAGGTCCGATGAGGCCGGTGACCTAGGTTTGGGGCTAGGTGCGGGCATTGTTGCATACGCAGCGCACGGCCTCGTTGACTGCGTCTTCTTCCAGCCGGGCGTCTTCGCGCTCTTCGGGCTGCTCGTTGGCCTCAGTATGTGCCTGAGCCGACTGACTCCTGGACCGAGTTTCGTTCCGCGGCTGCCATGCCCTGAACGCTAGACCGTGTCTGTCTGAAGAAGCACGACCGACGGCCCCACGTGGCCAGATGCAGCCAATCGTCGGGCAGACTGTTGGAGCTGGCCCCGATCGGTACTGCTCGGTCCAACAAACGCCAACGCATCAGCACGTGCATCACGTCCGGGGTCCCGTCACTCCACGCTCGTTGACAAACATGTCGTTTCTGATCGGCAAGTTCCGACGTGTGCAAGTCACGCTTCGTCGATGATATGCGTAGCGTGCCTTCCTGCAATGCTTGAACGGGCGTTCCCGGTAGCTATACTACTCGCCTTCAAGAACAGATGATAGAGAGTCCCACATCGGAGAGCCGGTGTGTGTCGCGACCGGTGTTGGCGTGTCGCGCTCGCCTGCTTCTCGCATCTCCCACGGTTAGGCTCCGTTGCCGTGCGGGTCGGCTCGTGGCTGGCTGATGCGCATCGGCGTTGACGCGGTTCCGTTTGAGTATGAACACACCGGTATTGTGCGCTATCTGAAGAGTGTCTTGGATGAGATGGTCTCACTCGACCCAACCACTGAGTATCTCCTATACACCTCCGCGCCGATTACCCCGCCACTAAGAGAAGGAAATTGGCAAGTGCGCGTCGTACCGAGAACGGTCTTCAGTCGTCCGATTGTCTGGGCACAGCACGAGCTTCCCCGTGCCTTGGAGCAGGACCGCGTAGATGTCTTCTGGGCACAACTCACGAATCTACCACTTCGATTGCGGTACGAGTGCTTCCGCGTACTAACGGTTCACGACCTCGTTCATTACGTGCGCCCGGGAAGTATGCGGTTCAGTGCTTGGCTGCGAACGCGTCTCATGTTGGGACTCGAAGCCCGGGCAGCCGACGCCGTCATTGCCGTGTCCCAAGCGACCGCAGACTTGGGGCTTCGCTATCTCGGCATCGCGAAGGACCATCTGCACGTCGTGTACGAAGGTGCGAGTGACGCCTTCCGGCCGGTGCCCAGAGATCAGGCACGCGCCGCCGTAGGCCACGAATTCGGCTTGCCGGCGCGCTATGTTCTATGCGTGGGTACAATTGAGCCGAGGAAAGACCACCTGACACTACTGCGTGCCATCGAGTCATCTCCGGGTTTTCCTTTGCTGGTTCTTGTCGGCGGGGAGGGTTGGCGGTGCCGGCACATAGTGGCGCAGATAAGAAGGCTCCAGGAGTCGGGTCGCGTCAGATACCTTGGTCGGGTGGATGATGAGTGGTTGCCATCACTCTACAGCGCCGCGGCTCTGTCGGTCTATCCTTCGTTGTACGAAGGCTTCGGATTGCCTGTGCTTGAGGCGATGTCCTGCGGCTGTCCCGTACTCTGCAGTCACTCGTCGAGTCTTCCCGAGGTGGGAGGCGATGCGGCGTTCTACTTCAGAGCTGGCGACCGCGAAGACTTGACGCACAAGCTCCGTGAACTCCTCGGCGACGATCAGAGACTTCTGGCAATGTCGACCGCCGGCATGGCTCGGGCGAGAACGTTCAGCTTTCGGCGGGCTGCAGAGGAGATTCTGGACATAGTGAAGCAAGGCTCGGCGCGGCGGCGGTAAAGAAGGGCAGCAGGTTCGTCGGTCCGCTTCTTGCAGCGCTTGGCGGTCACGTGTCTCCTCGCAGTGGAGCGGAGTCTTGAGGGCTGCTGGCCAGTTCAGGTAGCTCGGTTCGGTCAGGTTGCTCAGGGTGAATGGTGTCTGTAAAGATCGTGACCAGCGTCCTACCAGCATGGTGTGAGGCAATTCGACCCCTGTGTTCCAAACAGGTGCGGCGAACCGGCTGGTAGTGTATGGCAGCCAATCCGTTCTCAGCGTCACGCGATGTAATACAGTCGGTAGGTCGTGTTATCGGCGCAGGTAGCGTAGCGCGATCGGTTGTTACGCGTCACCTCGTCCGACCGTGTCACGGACTGCGTTTGACCGAGAGGTTCGTGTGAGCTGCCCAAGCGTCCGGTGCGGTGCCGTGCCGGTGGCATTTGGGACCATCGTTGACCTGTCCGGGTCCCAAGATATGATACTTCTGTTGAGGTTCTTTCGCTGTTCTGATTTGGAGTCCGTCTGACCGATTGAGTAATGCGATTCAAGGTTGCCCTTGATGCCCGCCGGGCGGTGCGGCATGTGACCGGGATAGGGCACTATGTTTTCGAACTCGCCAAACGCATGCCCGTCCTCGCGCCAGAGTTGGAGTTTCAGCTACTGGTGGATCGTCCGCTGCCAGACGGCGCCCTGCCTGCTGGCTGCACCCAAGTAGTGTTGGGCCGGTTCGTGTCGTCTTCCAGTCCCCTCGCACGGTTCTACTCACCGATATGGCTCAACACTAGCGTTAGTCAGCATGTGTCGCGAGACGGAGTAGCCCTGTTTCATGGCACTAATTCGGCGATTCCACTCAGGCTGCCATGCCGTACGGTATGTACAATCCACGATCTGTCATTCATGCGTGTCCCGCAAGTGTACGGGCGCATGTACAGGCGCTACATGCAGTTGCAGGCTCGAATCGCGCTGCGCAGCGCCGACGCGATCGTGTCTGACTCGCATTCGAGTCAGAGAGACCTGACAGAGCTGCTGGGAGCCGTGCGCGGAGACGTCGTCGTCATTCACCTTGGCGTGAACGACGAGTTCAGCGCTGATCACGACGACGACTACTTGCGTCGAGTTCGTGCCGAGTTGATGCTGCCAGAGTGCTACTTGCTTCATGTAGGCATGGTGGAGACCAAGAAGGACATCGAGACGTTGCTCGCTGGTTGCGCCGACGTCCTTCGTGCCCGGCTGGTTGAATCTCTGGTTATAGCTGGCGCAGACGGGCTGGGTGCCCGTGAGATACGGAGCTTCGCGTCCGCTCTGGGCCTGGATGGGAAGGCGAGATTCATCGGCTTTGTACCGCAGAGGCTGCTGCCCGGGCTATATGCCCTGGCGAAAGCAGTCGTTTTTCCTTCTCGTTATGAGGGATTCGGCCTGCCGGTGCTGGAAGGCATGGCATCCGGGGTTCCTGTAGTTGCCGCGGAATGCTCGTCGATTCCAGAGGTGGCCGGTGATGCCGCGGTGCTATTTCCACCAGGCGACTCGGCCAGACTCACAGAAGCGCTGAGAGCCGTTCTCAGCGACGCGGATCTCAGGGCAAACCTGATACGCCGCGGACTATCACGAGTCCGGCAGTTCACCTGGGCGGAATCCGCGGCCAGGCACGTGGCCGTCTATCGCAAGGTTCTACACCTCGGACACGAGAGTGTGGCGCGCCGCAAAGCGGCGACAAACCGGGCTTGATCTTGCTGCCGCATGCGCCCCGTGAGTTGCTGCCAAACTGCACCTATAAAGATCCTGCAACTGCCTTTGCGGCACTACAATCAGTAGAGGCCTTTTTGCTACCTGCCAGACAGCACGGTTTGAAGCGCTCGCCGTACACTACGCATCGTTCAGCGTGGCCGGTCTGTGAAGGGCGACACTCGGTACGTCGTGACGTGCAGCGAGTCGCGCCGGGTACTAGCTCGTACGTGATGGAGGCCGAAGTCCCCACGTCGCGTATCCGTAGATGAGTCTTGTCTTTCCGTCTAGACTTCAGAACATCGACGTCATTCTGTCTCATGATTGGCTCCTGGGAACGCGGGGAGCGGAACGCGTGCTCGAGGTGCTGTGTGCGACTTTCGAGAACGCGCCGGTCTACACGCTGTTCTACAATCCTTCGGTGTCCGGCCCTCTGGTGAAGCGACATACGGTTCGGGCGTCGCTGCTGCAGCGAATACCAGGAATCATCGCACGCAGAGGTGGACGCGAGTCATATCACCGGTACCTGCTTCCACTCTTCCCCTTCGCGATAGAGCACTTCCGTCTGCCTGAGGTGGATTTGGTGATCAGTTCGAGTCACTGCGCGGCAAAGGGCATCCGGCCGAGGGGTCGATCCAAGCACCTGTGCTACTGTCTTACGCCCATGCGGTATGCGTGGCTATTCCATGACGAGTACTTCGGCACGAATCCGGCCAAGAAGGCGCTGCTTGCGCCGGTCCTTTCCGCTCTACGCCGATGGGACAGACGTAGTTCGCAACGAGTGGACAGGTTCGTGGCCATAAGCACGTGTGTGCGAGACCGGATTCGGCAGTTTTACGGGCGTGATGCTGATGTCGTTTACCCGCCGGTGGAAACTGACCGCCTGACGCCGGGCGGAAATGAAGTCGGGAGCTATGACCTTGTCGTCTCCGGGCTGTCTCCACTCAAGAGGCTAGACTTGGCGGTATCGGTCTACAACCGTACCGGGATGAGGCTAAAGGTGATTGGCAACGGCACCCTGATGGGGTATCTTAGAGGGCTGGCTAGACCGAATATCGAGTTCTTGGGCGCGGTCGGCGATGACACGATTCTCGAGGCGTACCGCGGATGCCGGATGCTTGTCTTCCCTGGTGTGGACGACTTCGGGCTTGTCCCCGTAGAGGCACAGGCCTGCGGCAAGCCGGTAGTCGCCTATGCCCAGGGTGGTGCGCTCGATACCGTCGAGGAAGGGGTGACCGGCGTGTTCTTCCACACACAGAATACCGAATCGCTGAGCGAGGCAATCGAGAGATGCGCAGCGACAAGATGGAGCCGCGACACAATCAGGGCGCGGGCCGAGCGTTTCAGCATTGACCAGTTCCGTCGAAGACTGGCCGTCAGCATAGAGAAGTGTCTGGCGCAATGAAGGTGCAGTTCGTGGGCCCGGTGACTTCCCGGACTGACGCACGGGGAATCGCGCCGGTCGTCTCGGCCGTCGAAGGGACTCGCTGAGTTGCTCAACACCGTCATGACCGCGCTGTTCTGGGCGGCGTTTGGCATCATGCTCTATCACTGGGTCGCCTTCCCGATGACACTCTGGCTGTGGGGCAAGGTGTCGCCCCGGCGCTACGGGCCGGGTCCGCGGTCTGAGCCGTCTAAGGTCAGCGTAGTGATGGCAGTGTTCAACGAAGAGCGTATAATAGCCGGGAAGATGAAGAACCTCCTGGCAATGGACTACCCGGCCGACAAGATCGAGATACTGATTGGCTCGGATAGCTCGACTGACCGAACCGACGAGATCATCAGCTCGTTCGGGGATCCTCGTGTGAGGTTGATACACTACGATGAACAGGCCGGAAAGACCGTTGTCCAGAACCGTCTGTTGGTTGAGGCCAAGGGGGACGTAGTATTGTGTACGGACGCCGATTCGCTCCTGACATCTGAGTCGCTGGGGCTGATGCTTGAACAGATGCGCGATCCTCGGGTCGCCGTTGTCAATCCGAAGTATCGACGCGTGAATAGGGACGGCAGCGCTGCCGAGAGTCTCTATGACCGTTGGGAGACCAAGGTGAAGGAACTCGAGGGTAGGCTTGGGGCAATGGTTGGCTGTAATGCCTACGCCAACCTGATCCGCCGCGAGTTCGCTACACCGATACCCGATGACACCAATCTCGACGACTTCGTCCTCGGAATCAGGCCGTTTCGCAGCGGCTATGACGTGGTGACCGAGCCAAGGGCGTTGGTGGTCACCCAGGCCGAGGCGGAGATGCTGGAGTTCCGGCGGAAGGCGAGAATAAACCGGGGCAACCTTCAGGTGCTCACGCGGTTTGCGGATTTGCTGCTACCCAAGTACGGGGTCAAGGCTTGGGTCTATTTGTCGCACAAGGTCGTCAGAATGCTCATTCCATTCCTGTTGCTGATCATGCTCATGACGAGCGCACTCGAGGTGAGCCGGCCTTTCTTCACAGTTGTCTTTGCTCTGCAGGTTGCCCTGCTGGCATCTACGCCGATGTTGTTCGTCGCAAAGGGTAGGTGGCGCAGACTCATGTTTCCACAGTACTACTACCTTATGAACATTGCTCTGCTAGTTGGTTGTTGGCAGTTTTTTGCCGGGCACGAAAAGTACTGGAAGAAAACGCCGCGGAGTCACGTCATTCAATAGCGAATGCCATGTGAGTAGTCCGTGGAGATGTCTGATCTCGGGTGGCTGACTTCGGCGCGATAGAGGGGAGAGGCGCCGCACGAATGCACGGATTCGCATCGGAGTAGAAATGCGTCTCGACGGTAGTGTCGAATCGGGAGGAACTATGTCCAGATTCCGCGGGCTGATGCTGCGAACACTCGTCTTGCTGTGCATCGCGGGTATCGCATGGGCCGATCTATGGCTGGTTGAAGACAGACTGGCGTTGGACGCCACAGCCTGGTCCGGAGCACATTTGTGGCGGGCGGAGCAGGCCGGACTCACGCAGAACAAGTCAGCGTTCGAGCGGGTGGAGGCTATTGCCGGCTTGACAGGCCACCTTGGCTCGGTTGTTTCCGTTCGGACCAGCGGAGATGTTGGTTACCTCCAGCCGCAGGACTTGTATCTAGACCTGCATTGGAGCAACGGTTGGGGGCTGCGCGCAGGGCAGTTTCTTCTGCCGTTGGGCATGGATGCAGCGACCGAACCCGACAGCCAGGTCCTGCCAGGCAACGCTCTGATGGTCGGCTACGCGAAACCAAACGGGCTCAGAGATATCGGCGTTCTCGGTGGTTTCGAGACGAACCGCCTGTCGGCAGCGGCCGGGGTCGTCAACGGAAGCGGGGCGAACGCAGACGACAACAACGGCAGTAAGGACCTCTGCGGACGAGTAGCGGTCAGGCCGTCCTCGGTTCTGGACGCGATTCTCGCTGTTCGCATCTACTATGGATGGCCTGATGCGTCGGACTCCATCTGGAGGTCAATGGCCGCCGAAGCACGACTGAGGAAAGGTCCTCTGGAGTTGCAGGCGGAGTTCCAGAATCACTACGGGCCGGAATCACGTAACAATGCGGGATACGCGCAGGCTTCTTGGACTGTGCGGCAGCTGCAGCCCGTCGGTCGTCTCGATCTGACTCAGGCGCAGGGCAGACTCGCAGATTGGATGATGACAGCCGGGCTGAACGCTCGGCCGATCTCTGACCAATCCGTGGTCATGCTGGGTTGCTCGTATCGCCGCAACTACCAGGGGAATTGGAGTTTCCTTGCCCTCTTTCTCCGCTTGCGGGCCACGATCTAGGCTCGCACTGGAGACTGCAATTGAGAACGGTCGCCTTTCTCGCAGTGATGTCTCGCTGCCTGAGCGTCGACCACAGGTGTAGAGACTGAGAGAACATGCCGTTTCTTCCGAGGACGCGCATGGCCAGAGCCTGGGACTCTGCCTACATGGTTGTGATTGTGCTCGCTCTTGCGGGCTCGGTAGGGATGACACTTGCTTCCATGAGGTTCGGCGACAACAAGGCGCTTATCCTCAGTGACGGCAAGAACTACTACATCTGGGCGAGGTCGGTCCTGATCGATCACGATGTCGACTTTCAAAATGACTACCAGGCCATGTACGGTCCAGGGCCTTTCCCGCCGGAGTCGGCGGTGCGTACGCCGGCGGGCCATGTAGTCGACAAGTATCCGGTAGGCATGGCGATTCTAGAGGTGCCCGGGTTCGTTATCGGTCAACTGACGGCCCGCCATGTTGCGCGTACCCCGACCGACGGAGCGTCGGTGCCCTATCAGCTTGCCGTTGCCTGGTCATTGATAGTCTTCTACTTCCTTTCTTTTTGCCTTCTCTACCGCGCCATGCTTTCCCTTGGCGTGTCACGAATGTGGGCCTTCGGCTTCTGTCTGACATCCATACTCGGTACGAACCTGATCCACTACGTCGCCAAAGAGATGACGATGGTGCATGCGGCCGGAGTAGCCGTCTTCAACCTACTCCTGTATCTTGTGGTCAAGTGGGTTAACGCCAACGGGCGGATTCGTGTGGTCCGCGGCTTGCTGCTAGGTGGCCTACTGGGGCTCCTCTTCCTGATACGGAACACTAACGTGCTGCTGGTGCCGGTCCTGGCCGCGGTCATCTGGGTCCGAGGGAGAGTCAGATTCAGCGAGTTGATACCCATGCTCTGTGGTTCCCTGCTCGTTGCCTCACTCCAACCATTGAGTCTCTGGTTTCTCTGGGGTCGACTTCGCTTCTCGACCTACTACAACGAGTCGTTTACGTCCGGGCTGGCAGGTGTCATGAATACGCTCGTGTCTGCCCGGCATGGTCTGCTGGTCTACAGCCCATGGTACGCCATCTTGATTTTCCTCGTGGTCTACGGTGCCGTGCGGACGCCACGGGTGAGATGCATCTGCGCTGCGGCGGTCGCGTCGTTCGTCGCGTTGGCCATCGCCAACGGCACGTGGTGTTGCTGGTGGTTCGGCTACAGCTTCGGGAGTCGTGCCTTCGTCGAGGTTCTGCCGGCACTCTCGTTGGCCGCGGCCCTGGCAGTCACGCAGCTGGGTGTCAGTCGGAAGTTGGCAGCTACGCTAGTCGTTGTCATGCTGACTGCCACGGTTCTGAATCTCTATCTTTGGATGGGATACTTGCTTCAAGCATACCCATACGACGGCGGCCACACCGTCGGACAGGCCTACCTTTGGTTGCTGTCACACAGCCCGGCGTCGCTGATACACCGCTTGGCTGACTGAACCGAAGCCGTTTCGAGTCTGTCCCTTGATAGAAAGAGGCTTTCGTTTCAACCAGAGGAACGTCTCGCGGGCTCGCGTGAGACGGGCTCCGTCGGCCAGGAAGACATTTTGGTGAGTTGGCGGCGGGCGGCCGCCATAGTCAGCTTCTTTCTCCTGCCCGGATGCTTGATGAACTGGACTGGTCTTCGCTGTAGCTGCGCCGGCCTGGGGAGTCGCGGGCGGGCCTGATTCCGGGCCCCTGCGATGTCTGCTGACCGTTTTCCTTCATCGAGTGGTCCTAGTAGTTGCCTCTACCCGAGGTGTGTAAGCTCCCACGGGGCGGGCCCTTCCGCTTTGGCGACGACCAGTATGGTGTCGTAGAGGTTCAGTCCGAAGCACCTGAGGATGAGTGAGCCAATGGCGAAGTGGACGTCATTGGCTACCTGCCTAATCCCCTCGGCATGGGTGTAGGGGTCGAGACCTTCGCTGGCCGTGGCTAGGCCGCTGCGCTCGACGAGTCGGCGAAGCACGGATGGTGTGAAATGCGATAGGTGTATTTCAGTCGTGGGTGAGTTAGCCAGGAAATAGCCTCGACGGGGCTTGAAGTTCATGAGGTGTACCTCGGTCAGCGAGCCGTCCAGTCGGATTCTTCCGAGCCCGTACCTTCTGCCTTTGAAGCCGCCAACCCCAGCGAGGGCGAGGAGGCGTTTGACCATTGCCTTTGACCCCACAAGGTCATTGGGCACAGCCACGACGAGTATTCCATCCGGGTTCAGCAGTTCCCGGCATCTTCGCAGCGTGGACAGCGGGTCGGGGACATGCTCCAAGACGTGGAACAGCGTGATCACATCGAATTGCGTGCCAAAGTGGATATGCTCGACCTGTCCCTGCTTTACGTCCAGCCCATACTTGTTCTTGGCGATACGGACCGCGCTCTCCGACACTTCGGTTCCCGACACGGTGAAAGATTCCCGGGCAATGGAAAGGAATTGGCCGGTGCCGGTGCCCACGTCGAGGAGTGAACCGGAGCTGCGGTGTCGCTTCAGAATCTCTAGCCTCCGTCTGTAGTGTAGACTGCGGGCTTCTTCCTCCATGAGCCACGAATCGTACTTGCCTGGCTGGGAGTAGAACTTGACGATCGCGCGCAGAGCCGGCCGAGGATTGTCGAACACATATCCGCATTGCTCGCATCTGCAGAGGCGGTTCTCCGGATCGATGGAGGCTATCATGCTGCTACCGCATACGCCGCAACTACTGAGGGTCTCGAGTTCCTCGTCGTTGTTCCGGTGGACGTCCGTTCCTTCTAGTTGCGCTGTCACAGGGCTACCTGCCGGTGTCCTCAAGTACGTTCTTGACAGAGACGAGTTCATTCTTGAGCCAGAGGAGGGTCTGGCGGTGGTCGGCGGAGGCAGACTCGGACGGCTGAGAAGGCATTTTGGCGAGGTGGCGGCGGGCGCCGGCGACCGTGAGTTTCTCGGTGCGGACCAGGTGCTTGATGAGCTGCAGGCGCTCAAGCTGAGCCTCGTTGTAGATGCGACGGCCGGCGGAGTTGCGGACGGGCTTGATTTCGAATTCCTTCTCCCAATAGCGCAGGATATGCGGTTCGACTCCGAGCTTCGAGCAGACCTCGGTCACGAGGTAGTACTTGCCAGCTTTCATTTCCATATCTCCTGGCGCGGACTCCGCCGCAGGAGCCGCGCCATGCTGTCGCGGGGCGCGATGCCCTCGTACAGCATTCTGTAGACTTCTTCGGTGATCGGCATCTCGATCCGCTGGCTTCCGGCAAGCGCTTGTGCCGAGCGTACGGTTGTGGCGCCCTCAGCGACGCCCGCGAGGGACGACAGCGCTGACGCAGTTGTCTCGCCGCGGCCGATGGCGACGCCGAGCGCGTGGTTCCGAGAGTGTTCGGAGAAGGCGGTGACGATCAGGTCGCCCATCCCCGACAGGCCGGCGAAGGTCAGCGGGTTAGCGTTGAACGCGAGCCCCAGCCTCGTTATCTCAGCCAGCCCTCGCGTCAGCAGAGCCGCCTTGGCATTGATACCAAGGCCAATGCCGTCCGCAACACCCGCCGCGATAGCTATGACATTCTTGAGTGCCGCACCGAGCTCAACTCCGACCACGTCGCCGTGGGAGTAGATTCGCAGATTGCCGCCGGTGAAGACATCGCGGACCGTTGTCGCGGCTCTGTCGTCGGCGGATGCGGCCACCAGCGACGTTGGGTCACCCAGCGCGACATCATAGGGGATGCCCGGGCCGGCCAGCACGACTACCGGCAGATCAGGCATAGCCTCGCTGATGGTGACCGACAAACGTTTCAGGGTCTTCGGCTCAATGCCCTTGGTGACCGTCACCAACGCCTGCAGCTTCGGTTTGTGGTCCTTGACCTGCCGAACAGCGCCGGTCAGCGTGTCGGATGGCACCGCGAAGACAATCATGTCCGCGCGGGCGACGGCCTTGCCCAGGTCGTTCGTCACCGAGACAGTCTCAGGCAGTGTTGTGCTGTCCGGCAGGTCGGGGTGGCGCCGAGTGGAGACCAGGCGGTCGAGGCTGGGTTGGCTGAATTCCCAGAGCGAAACTTCATGTCCGTTCGCGGCCAGACGGATTCCCAGCGCGAGCGCCCAGCGGCCGGCTCCGACGAACGCTATCCTCATGTCTTCCTGAATAGCCTTAGCCAGAGGCCCAGCCGTGATTCGGTTCCGGCGGCTAGGCGCCTGATGTTTGCCACGTGACGGACGATGATCACAAAGGCCACGCCGAGAACGAATAGGAGCAGCGCAATATCACCCTTGTAG
>Ga0172371_10009685_pt1 | contig 13196 bp, 10 predicted proteins | sample Lak12m_FD_114543 | JGI IMG/M metagenome (GOLD analysis project Ga0172371, IMG submission 114543) | Freshwater microbial communities from Kabuno Bay, South-Kivu, Congo - kab_022012_12m | ecosystem: Environmental > Aquatic > Freshwater > Lake | place: Democratic Republic of the Congo: South-Kivu... | reverse complement strand
CTGCTGCGTCCGGGACGTTTCGACCGTCGGGTTGTGCTTGATCGCCCAGACGTGCGCGGACGTGAAGAGATCCTGAAGGTCCACATCAAAGGCAAACCTGTTGAACCCGAGGTTCAACTGCCCGTTGTGGCGAAATCGACCCCCGGATTTGTCGGCGCTGACATTGAGAATCTGGTGAACGAAGCGGCCATCCTTGCCGCGCGACGCAACAAGAAAAGCATCGGACAAAAGGAATTCGAAGAATCCATTGAACGCGTTATTGCCGGCCCTGAACGCAAGAGCAGACTCATCAACGAAGAAGAAAAACGCATCGTGGCTTACCACGAGGCAGGCCATGCAGTGGTCATGAATGCCCTGGCTGACGCAGACCCCGTACAAAAAGTCTCCATCATTGCCAGAGGTATGGCCGCAGGTTACACCCTGTCACTTCCCATTGACGACCGCACGTTGATGCCGCGCAAGAAGATGATCACAGATATGATCGGTTTGCTGGGCGGAAGAGCCTCTGAAGAGATCGTCTTTGACGATATCACTTCAGGCGCCTCCAATGACATTGAGAGGGTCACCCAACTGGCCAGAACGATGGTCACCCGCCTGGGCATGAGCACTGAAATGGGACCGATGGTTTATGGCCAAAAGGAAGAAATGATCTTCCTGGGCCGTGAGATCTCTGAACAGCGTGATTACTCCGAATTGGTTGCGGAAAAAATCGATAAAGAGGTCCGCAATCTGGTCAATGACGCATACAACCGCGCGCGCGAAATCCTGACCAAATACCGCAAAGAACTGGATGCGGTGGCGCAGAAACTTTTAGAAGTTGAAACCCTTTCGAAAGAAGAATTCGAACAGATATTCCCGCCGCCGGTTCCTCACAAGAACCCAACACCGGCTTATTCACAAAACTAGACAAGATCGGGAGCCCTCAAGCTCCCGATTTCTTTTTACAATCCGCTTCCACCAGTTTTCTGCGCAGCACCTTGCCAACCGCCGACCTAGGAAACTGATCCACCAATTCGACCTCGGTGGGGATCTTATATGCGGCTAAAAATTGCCTGCAATAATTGATCAAATCGTCTTTGTTAAATCCGGCTTTCTCATCGAGGATGAGCCAGGCTTTTACGGTCTCTCCTGTTTTCTCATCCGGGATGCCTGCCGCGACCGCATCACGGACCCCCCGGTATTGCCGCAGAATGGCTTCCACTTCTCCGGGCCAAACCTGAAGCCCGTTCACTTTGATCAATTCCTTGCGCCGGCCGACAATATAGAAATAGCCGTCGCCGTCCATGCGGGCGATGTCACCGGTATGCAGCCAACCTTTTTCAAGCGCAGAAGCTGATTCTTGCGGATTCTCAAAATAACCTTGCATAAGCTGAGGGCTGCGTATCAGCAATTCCCCTGATTCTTCGACAGGCATATCCTTGTCATCATCCGTCAGGTCAACAATGCGGCAGTCCACGTCAGGCAGCGGCAGACCGATGGAACCAAAGCGGTTCTCTCCCTGGATCGGGTTGCAGTGTGTAGCGGTGGGTGCTTCTGACAACCCATAGCCTTCCACCAGTTTCGCCCCGCTCAACGCTTCGAATTGAGTGCGGGTTTCAGGCGCAAGAGGAGCGGAACCGGAAATACAGGCTTTAATTGAGTGCAGATTAATCTTCCCGGCTATCACATTCCGGTTGTGGTTGATCGCCTGATACATGGATGGCACACCAGGGAAGAATGTGACTTTGTATTTCGGGATCAGCATCAAGAGCGCTTCGAGATCACGCCCGTCCGGCACAAGCAGGATGGTGGCTCCCAGGGCGATGCCCACATTCAAACCGATGACCATGCCATAAACGTGGAATAACGGGATTACGGTTAAAAATACTTCATTGCCCTCTTCCATGGGGGTAAGCCAGCGGCTGAATTGGAGGATGTTGGCAATCACGTTTCGATGCAGCGCCAGTGCGGCTTTCGGCTGCCCGGTGGTGCCGCCGCTGAATTGCAGCAAAGCCGCATCTTCAGCTTTCCTATCTGGCAGATCAATATGTATTTTGCTTTTTTGAATCAGACTTGAAAAAGGGATGACATCAGCGCTGTGAAGGTTCTCAATTTCTTTGTTATTTCCTACGATCACCAGCGTCTTTATGTTGGCAGCCGTTTTTAATGCCAGTAAATCCTCCTGACGTTGAGATTGTCCGATCAGGACGGCAGGTTTCACGATGTCGGTTTGATAGCGCCACTCAGGCAATGGATAATTCGGGTTCATGGCTGCCACGATCCCGCCGGCCATTAAAGCGCCATAATATACCGTGACAAATTCGATCGTGTTGGGCAAACAGATCGCCACTCTATCGTCAGGTTTAAGCCCCAATTTGATCAGGTTTTCACAGAAACAACGACTGTCTCGAAGTAAATCTTTATAGGTGATCTTCTTATCTTCGCAGATCAGGGCGATTGTATCTGGATTTTTTTGAGCGCGCGCGATCAGGAACTCCTGAACACTCATGGCAGGATAATCCAGGTGAACGGGCACCCCTTTGTCATATTGTTTACTCCAAGGTTTTTCGGTCATTTCGTTTCCCTGCTGCGCCATTCCAAAACGGATTGCACGATCTTTTCCAACGGGTCCGGCGTCATTGGCTCCCATTCAATGTTGGGATCATCCGGTTTGAACCAGTTCGCCTGTCTGCGGATGAATTCCCGCGTTTTTCGCTTCATTTGTATTTTGCCTTCATCCAGTGAACATTCACCATGCAAATATTGGATCACTTCGCGATATCCGATGGCAGATAGTGTCGGCAGATCTTCGGAATATCCCTGATCCAATAATGCCTTTACTTCCTGCACAAAACCGTCCAAAAACATTTTTTCGATGCGCGCATCCACCCTGGCGTAGAGTTCTTCACGCGGACGTGACAAACCGATCAATTTAAAGTCAAGTTCCGGGGCCTCTTTTTCTTTTTGCTTTGAGAACAACTCTCCAGTACTGAAAATCACCTCCAAAGCCCTGACCGACCGCCGCAGGTTATTGGCGTCGATCTTTGCCGCTGCTTCCCGGTCAAGCAAAGCGACTTTACGATGTAACTCCTCTGCGCCTATTTCTCTTCCCCAAACCTCAAGCACTTCACGCAGGCGAATGTCCGGTTTGACGGTGGGGATGACCCAGCCTTCCATCAGGGAACGGATGTATTGACCTGTACCGCCCGCGATGATCGGTAGTTTGTCTCTTTCCAGAATTTCATCAATGGTCTGCAGGAGACGCTTCTGATAGACCGCCAAAGACCAGATTTCATCGGGGTTCGCCAGATTGATCAGATGATGCGGAACCCGCGCCATCTCCATTTCCGTGGGTTTCGCGGTCCCAATATCCATACCCCGGTAAAGCAGCCGGGAATCCGCAGACACAATTTCCCCCGCCAGTCGTTCTGCCAGCCGGATGGCCAGATCTGTTTTTCCTACTGCAGTTGGTCCAAGGAGAATGACAACTTTCTTCTCTTTACCGTCAAAGCGCATTCTCAAACCATTCAATTTGAGGTTGTTGATCGTTGACTTGTCCGATCACTGAGATCACATCAATACGCCAGTTCTCGGCATATTCAGGATGTTCATCCAAATACGACTCTGCCGAAGACAGCATGTGATCCATTTTTTCATCGGTCACAGCTTCTTCAGGATATCCGCCGAGGCCATTTGTACGGGTTTTAACTTCACAAAAGATCAATTCTTTGTCTTTGCACGCGATCAGATCAATTTCCCCTTCAGATGTACGCACATTTCTTCCCACGATCTTGAATTCATGTCGCTCTAAAAAGCTTGCAGCAATATCTTCTCCCCATTTGCCTACCATTTGGTTATGTTTGCGAACATTGTCTTTTTTCATAATTCACTCCACAACCCTGCATTTAAATTCTACCTTAACTTCTTTTTTTCGTCCTAGATAGCTTGTTTTGTATAAGGGTAATTGTATTTAACTGGAAAATGTATTCTGCGAGAAAAAAAATTGTTCTTTTTTGACTATCCCCCTCACCCTGAAGCTTGCGACTAATTGACACGGTGCAGCCCCCCCTCTCCCACGGATGAACAACCAGGAATTAAATGTGTACTTATCCGTGGGAGAGGGGCAATATCTGCTTGTCAATAGTAAAGACACTTCAGGGTGAGGGTCTTGCAAAAGTAACTTCTACGCTCTCTAACGTTGTTTTTTGTTGATTTTCAAAACAGCGCAGTTGTAATTGAGTAATAACATCAATCAATCTTTACCGAAATCAGTTTTGCATGAGGGCGATAATAATGCTTCAATTTTATAGATATGGTCCATCAAGAATAAGCTTCGATTGCCTAGTTTTTTGCATAAACAGGATGATTGCTGTTAGAATAATGGAACAGGTTAAGAATGCCAACAGCAGAACTGATAGCGATCGGAACAGAATTATTACTCGGTGAGATAAATGATACAAATACCAAGTATCTGGCCCGCCAATTTCGAGATTGCGGCATAGATCTTTATCGAAGCACGATTGTTGGAGACAACCTTCAACGGATATCTAATTTGATGAAAGAAGCCCTTAGCCGCGCCGATATTGTATTAACCACAGGCGGGCTTGGCCCCACCGTGGATGACCCCACCCGCGAAGCAGCCGCGCTGGCCTTTGACACGCAAAATGAATTCCACCCCGAATTGTGGGAACAAATTCGGCAGCGTTTTTTAAGACGCGCCATGAACATTTCCGAGAATAACCGCAAGCAGGCCATGATTCCTGTCGGAGCTGTCGTGATACAGAATCCGGTCGGTACCGCCCCGGCATTTATTCAGCACAAGGATGGGAAATCACTTATCTGTCTTCCGGGAGTCCCGCGAGAAATGGAATATCTGCTGCAGTCTGCCGTGATCCCCTGGCTAAAAAAAGAATATGGACTTTCAGGCATTATCAAAGCCAAAGTATTCCATACTGCTGGCGTATCTGAATCCAAAGTGGATGAAATGGTCGGGGACCTTGAAGAATTAACCAACCCAACCGTTGGCCTGCTGGCTCATCCCGGTATTGTGGATATACGCGTTACCGCCAAAGCGGCTTCCGAAGATGAGGCCGATGAAATGATCGCCGGCATGGAATCCACCATCCGTAAGAGACTCGGCAACGACATTTATGGCGTGGACCAGGAAACACTTGCACAAACGATCCTGCAATTGAGTAAAAACATACAATCGTCAATCCACCTTTTGGTAAATGGGTACGCTGAAGATGCCTTCAGTGAACTGAAACAAAACGGATTGATCGTTGAGAACGTGAATGAGGATGACTGGGAAGTACAATCCGTAAAAGCACAATCTGAAGGTCGCCTCGTTTTCACGTCCCGCTATCAATCAACCCCGGAGTTGGCTCGCCTTGAACTTGGTTTCGTTTCAACCAAAAACAGGGATAATTTTATACGGGAATATCCTGGCGCATCAGGTCTGAGGGAAGAATGGGCCAGGAACTTTAGTTTAAGTTATATCCGTCATCAATTGATCTCAAAGGTCATCCCGAAGGAGAAAAAATGATTGAAGCTGATCTGATCCTGAAAAACGCCATCCTTTTAACCATGGACCAGGACTTTAACCAGTACGATCCAGGCGCGATTGCCATTCTGGGGAATTCCATTCTGGCGGTTGGCAAAGAAAAGGATATTTTGGCCGCATATACGTCCAAAGACTTGATGGATTGCGACGGCAAAGTTTTGATGCCCGGCCTGGTCAATGCGCACACACACGTGCCAATGAACCTCCTGCGCGGACTGGCAGACGACCTTCGTCTGGATGTTTGGTTGATGGGTTACATGATGCCAGTGGAACGCGAATTCGTTTCACCTGAATTTGTACGTTTGGGCACACAACTGGCCTGCGCCGAAATGATCCGCTCCGGCGTGACCACGTTTGCCGATATGTATTACTTCGAAGAGGATATCGCCAAAGCCACAGCGGAAATTGGCATGCGCGCACTATGCGCACAAAGTGTCATGAAATTCCCCACTCCTGACGCCCAATTTTACGAGCAAGGTCTTGAAATGTCTCGTGATTTTATCAAACGCTGGAAAGACCACGACTTGATCATCCCATCCGTGGCGCCTCACGCGCCATATACCTGTCCCCCTGAGATCCTGAAAGCCGCTTCAGCATTGGCGGTCGAGTTTGACGTCCCGCTACACACGCACATCTCCGAGACCTCGCTCGAAGTGGAAAACATGCGCAAGGAACAGGGCATGCCGGTCGTGCCTTACGTAAAGAAACAAAATTTATTCGAGGCAAAGGTTTTGGCAGCCCATTGTGTTTACGTGGATGAGGGCGAGATGCGAACCATGCAGCATCTTGGCGTAGGGGTTGCTCATAACCCCTCTTCAAACCTCAAGCTGGCTTCGGGGGTTGCTCCGATTAAAAGCATGCTTGAGATCGGGCTAAATGTGGGCATCGGCACGGACGGCGCTGCGTCGAACAACGACCTGGATATGTTCGAGGAAATCCGTCTGGCTTCCTTCCTGCAAAAGGGTGTCAGCGGTGACCCAACCACCCTGCCCGCCCGCGAATCGCTCTTAATGGGCACCCGCCTGGGCGCTCAAGCCATGCATATTGGCCACCTCACAGGCTCGCTGGAAACAGGCAAGCGCGCCGATCTGATCCTGGTTGACCTGACACCCCTGCATAACAACCCGCAGTTCAAACACAATCCTTTGGGCGTGTATGCCCAACTGGTCTACGCCGCGAAAGCTGCGGATGTCAGCGATGTTATGGTGAACGGCAAATGGCTGATGCGTCAACGCAACCTGCTTAACCTCGATGAAAAAGAGATCATCAGACACAGCCAGGAATATGCTAAAAAGATTGACGCCTTCCTCATCGAACGTGAATCCTCGGTGCTTTCGAAGCTGGTTGCGATTGGCGGCGCTGCAGAAGAGGAGAGCTTTGAGATCCAGATCAAAGTACGCGTTAAAGACACCGCGCCGATCTACAAAGCCCTGCAGAGCCCTAAGATCGAAATCATCCGCAAGCGCCACTACCGCGAATTTGACCTCTATTTCTTCTTCAAAGACGTGGAACAGGGCATGCTGCGTTACCGTGAGGACGAATTCCTCAGCCCTGAAAACAAGATCGAAAAAGTAAGATCCAGGCTGACTTTGATCGGCCAGACTCTGGAAGACAGGTTCCCACAGGAAGTGCTGCTCTCACGAAGCCGCTATATTGCCGACGCAACTCAAAGCCCGCGTTTCTACCGTGAATACTTTAAGCCGCATCAGGAAAAAGAGATCGAAAAAGACCGCGTCCGTTTCCTGGTGAATTATGAAGGATTTGAATTCTTCATCAATATTGACGAGATCAAGAAACCCGCCCTTGGATATTTCCTTGAAGTGAAAAGCCGCACCTGGAGCCGTCAGGATGCCGAGGAAAAATCCACCCTGGTCACACGCCTGATCGAATTCCTGGGCGGCGATCTGAATGAGACAACCTCTGACGATTATATTGAAATGGTTAAATAATTCCATTGTGATAAAAAAGCGGTAATATTATTAATCAATGGTATTATTTCCATTTTATGAAGGTATTCTCAAATGAGAAATTATCTTATTTAAAGGATTTTGCATGGTTTTTCAGAGAAGTTCCGGTATCCTCCTCCATCCTACCAGCCTGCCGGGGCCTGACGGTATTGGCGATTTGGGGCCTGAGGCGTTCCATTGGATCGATTTCCTTGAAGAATGCGGCTGCAAATTATGGCAGATACTGCCGCTCGGCCCGACCGGTTATGGTGATTCCCCTTATCAATGTTTTTCAGCTTTTGCCGGCAACCCGTTCCTGGTCAGTCCCTTCCTTCTCACGGAGGATGGTCTATTAAAGACCGATGACCTTTCAGACCGCCCTGAATTCCCTGACCGCATGGTTGATTTCGGTCAGGTCATCGCCTGGAAGAACACCATCCTGGACCGCGCCTACCGACATTTCTGTGATGAAAAACCATCCTCGATCAAAAAGGAATACGATAAATTCTGCAAAGCGGAAAGCGAATGGCTGGATGATTTCGCCCTCTTCATGGCCATTAAACATGACCAAGGCGGCGTTGCCTGGGATCACTGGGCAGAAGAACTGCGCATGCGTGATGAAAAAACATTGGCGCGTTTCCAGACAAGCCACAAAACAGAAATCGCCAATCAGAAATTCCGCCAATTCCTGTTTTTCAGGCAATGGGAATCCGTAAGAACCTACGCACACCAGAAGAACATCCAGATCATCGGCGACATCCCCATTTTTGTATCCTTTGACAGCGCAGATGCCTGGTCGAACCCGGAGCTCTTCCATCTGGATGAACAGCGACGGCCTACTCACGTAGCCGGCGTTCCGCCGGATTATTTCTCGCCCACGGGCCAGTTATGGGGCAATCCGCTCTACCGCTGGGACGTGCACAAGGCCCAGGGATATTCCTGGTGGATCAAACGCATCCGCGCCGTGTTAAAAGCTGTTGACATCATCCGTCTGGACCATTTCAGAGGGTTTGCAGGTTACTGGGAAATCCCGTTTGGTTCGCCCACTGCCGAGACCGGCAGGTGGCGCAAAGGACCCGGAAAAACCATTTTCAATGCCTTTGAAAAAGAATTCCCCTCCCTGCCGATCATCGCGGAAGATTTGGGCGAGATCACTCCTGACGTTTTCGTACTGCGCGACGCGTTCCACCTGCCGGGGATGAAAGTGCTGCAGTTCGCCTTCTCCACCGATGCGGAAGAGCCTTTCCTGCCGCACAATTATCTTCCCCATTGCGTGGTCTATACGGGGACGCATGATAACGATACGACCGTAGGCTGGTACCAAAGCGTTGCTGAAGAAGAAAAGGATTTCTGCAGGCGCTACCTCGCCCGCTCCGGCGATGATATTGCCTGGGACCTGATCCGCGCCGGATGGTCTTCGACCGCGGTCTTCTCCATGGCTCCGCTGCAAGACCTGCTCAGCCTGGGCACGGAAGCGCGTATGAACTATCCAGGCCGGCCTGCAGGAAACTGGAACTGGCGTTTCCTTTCGGGAGACCTCTCACCGTTCATCATCGAGCGTATGAAAGAGATGAACACTCTTTACCTGCGCTAACCGATAAAAAATTCTTTTTTATGAAATTTGGCCGCCTTGATTTATTCGATCAGGCGGTCAATTCTTTGCGCCGTCCGTTGGATGTGGTGGCAATGGCGATCCCGGCCAGGATGAGAATCCCGCCGACAATTTCCAGGGCGGAAGGCGACTCATGCAGGAATAGATACGCCAGGATCACCGTGCCAACCGGCTCCCCCAACAAGGCCACGGATACAAACGCCGCTGATAGCGATTTGAGAAAATAGTTAAAGGTGGAATGTCCGATCAACTGCGGGACGATCGCCAGCAGCAGGATCCAGACCCAGATCTTCGTGGAATAAACTTCAAGTTTCGTCCCGGTGACCAGGACCATCAGGATCAGGGTAACCGCGGCGGCTCCGTATACCAAAAACGTATAAGTCGGCAAAGAGATCTCATGGCGGACCCGTCTGCCCACCATCAAATATCCGGCTGACAGGAACGCTCCGATCAAAGCCAGAAAATTCCCCCAAACCGCACGGCCCTGGAACATGGAAGACAATGCGACGCATTCCAAGCCCCCGGAGGTAATGCGGCAGGCGCTGTTGAGACCAACGATTACGCTTCCGGTTAATGAAACTGCCAGTCCGAAAAGGACCGCTTTGGTTACTTTTTCTTTAAGCAGCACCGGCGAGAGGATTGCCACCCATAAAGGCGCCGTTGTAACCAGCACAACCGAACTGGCAATACTTGTGTACTCCAAAGAAGTGATCCAGGTGGCAAAATGGAACCCCAGAAAAACACCGGCCAGTAATAACAGCAGGATGGACCTGGTCTTTAATCTTTTTAGTTCCCTTATTGCGCCCTTCAATGCGAAAGGAGCCAGTAACAGTGTTGCGCCGGTCAAACGTCCGGCGGCAATGACCAAAGATGGCGCTTCGCCTTGTGCAAAACGTATGAACAAGGAAGCAGTTGAAACTGCCAGTATCCCCAGGAACAATCCTGCCAGCGGAGATATTTTTGACGCGATGTTCTTTTCCATGCAGCCGTCCGTGTAATTTGGGTTTTTTTATCCAGTTTCTCTACTTAACTTGACAAAGACTTTAGCCTTGACTAGAATCTAATTGTAATTGAGTTTAACTGCCGGTGTTCAAATGGTTGAATGGGTTTGACGAATTAATTGGAGGAAATTATGGCATACGAACTACCCCCTTTAAGGTACGCAATTGATGCTCTTGAACCCTTCATTGACGCAAGGACCGTCGAAATTCATTACACCAAGCATCATGCCACTTATCTGAAGAATCTCAACGCTGCGCTTGAAAAACATCCTGAATTTTTCAACATGGACTTGAAGGAGATCCTCTCCAATCTGGATAAAGTCCCTGAAGATATCCGTCCGACCGTACGCAATATGGGCGGCGGCGTCTATAACCACAATGTCTATTGGACGTGCATGGCTCCCGGGCAAAAGGGTGAACCAGAAGGAAAACTCGCCCAGGCGATCGCCAAGAAATGGGGCAGCTTTGAAAATTTCAAGACCGAATTCGAAAAAGCAGCTCTTGCACGATTTGGAAGTGGATATTGCTGGTTGAGCAAGGACAAGAATGGAGAGCTGGTGATCCATTCCACTGCCAATCAGGATGCCCCCATGCAGGAAGGACTGGACCCGCTCATCGTGATCGACGTCTGGGAACATGCCTATTACCTGAAGTATCAAAACCGGCGCGCCGAGTATATTTCAAACTGGTGGTCATTGATCAACTGGCAGGAAGCATCAAATCGTTTTTCTTGATGTACCCAATCATTACTAACCAACAAGGAGATGGAGGTATAAATGGCAAGAATCATTACCAGTTTATGTATGCGTGAAGGTGGTTGCGCATCTGTATGTCCGGTGGAATGTATTGTTCCCGGAAAACCCGAAGATCAATACCCCTGGTATTACATTGATGCAGAGACCTGCATTGACTGCGGCGCATGTGAAACAGAATGTCCATTCAGTGCAATTTTCCCCGAGGATGAGGTCCCGTCGGCATATAAGGCCAAAGGTGGCGAACGCCAGTCCATGCCTAAAGGTACGGCTGGTTTCACGGAAGCCTACGATGGTACTGACCGTGACGGCGCAGCCGTTCATCTGGTGGCGACCAAAGTTCTGGCCGCCGGCGAGACGTTGGATCTGACTCCCGCCATCCAGGCGAACCTCGATTTCTTCCAAAGCGGGCCCGGTTACAACGCAAAATAATCCTTGCTTGAATAAAAGAGTCCCGAAAAAAAATCGGGACTCTTATCTTTTAAATACTCGAGACTTTATGAAATTTTTCTGATAATTGAGAAAAACTAAAATATTTTCTGGTTTTTACCTCACCCCCTTCCCACCTCTCGCTACGCTTGGGTGTGCTAAAATCGCGACCCTCTCTAACCATAATTAGTGACACTTATAATGCAGTTAATTTTTGTTGGAGATGGGGACACAACCTGTTACTTTTTAAGGTCACGCACCTTTGGGGGTGAGGTTCAAAACAATTCAGATGTCTTTAGCTCTTGGGCCACCTCGATTTTTAGTTCGCTTCTCGAACTTTCCTTTATCAGAACAAAAAATAATGAACGTTAAGATAATTGATAAATACCGGCGGAAAAAAATCTTCAAAAAAAGAGCCCTGAATTATATCGGGACTCTTTTGATTTTCAATCATCCAATTCTACTGGCAGGCCTTTGATAAATGCTCTTCGAAAGTCTGCGAGAATACGTGCGAACCTGATCCGTCACAGTTTGCGCGGAAATAATAATAGTCACTCGCTTCAGGATGTGCCACTGCCTGCAAGGAAGGTAGATCAGGGTTCGAGATCGGTCGTTCCGGCAGCCCCGAAATCACGTACGTGTTAAATGGTGAATTGACATCCAGGTCATAGACGCTGAGAGGCGTCTTCCACCAGCCTCCCCATTCCTCGCTGTATCCCAGGGCGTACTGCACGGTTGGGTCTGTCTCCAGTTTCATGCCTGCCGCAAGGCGGTTGTAAAAAACCGAAGCGATCATGGGGCGCTCCGCATCATCGAAGGTCTCACGTTGGACGATGGAAGCCAGAATAATCGCCTGATAAAAACTCAATCCGTTCGCCTGCAGTTGGCTCTGTAAGTCGGGACTGACCGATTCATTGAACCGGTTGACAAAGGTCAGCGCAAGATCCCGAGCCGAAATCTCCCGATCAATGACGTACGATCCCGGGAAGAGAAATCCCTCCAGGCTCGGCAGTCCGGTCATGTTCGCGGGCAGGTCAAGCCCGGACGGGTTTTGCACCACAGCCAGAAATTCACCCGGCGAAACCTGTATCCCGGAACTCGGCAGCGCGGCGGCGATCTCTTCCGCCCGCCAACCCGGATAAATATAGAAAGAAACCTGCGCCGAATAAGTGGATTGGATCGCGGCAGCGATCTCGACGGACGTCATGGACGGTGATAGATAGAAATCCCCTGCTTTGATCTCGGTGTCGTAGCCTTTATAAATAATGTAATATCGAAACGCTTCCCAGCTTTGAATGAGGCCGTTCTGTTCCAGATCTTTTGCCACCGTTGTGACGCTCGCCCCGGACGGAATGGTGAAAGCGGTATCTTTTTCAAAATAGGAGGCCGGGTTTAACAGGTCATCCTGATAAACCAGCAGTCGCAGGCTGTAACTCCATTGTTGAAAGGGTGTGAGATTACTTGCTGAAGCTCCAAAGCGGTCCAGAGCCATGGTAAGTACTCCAAGCCACAGGATAGTAACCCCTACAATCAACAGCAGTATTATCAGTAAAAATGTAATAAGCGAGCCAGTGCGGGATCTATGCATCGTATTTTTCATCCTCTTGTGCGGAATCCAGCCAGGATTGCAGGATCACTGCGGCGGCAACCTCATCCAGGTGTCCGCTGCGTTTTGATTTGGAACTGCCCATCTCTCTGCGGATCGATTGAGCTTTCCGGGTGCTGCCGCTTTCATCCCAAAGAATGATACGCAGTCCGGTCATGTCTGCCAGCATTTCGGCTATTTTCATGGCATGCCTGTTTTGCGGCCTTTCATTGCCATCCTCGTTCATTGCGTTCCCAACCAGGATGATCGAAACATCGTTTTCCTGCGCCAGCCTGGTGATTTTTTCGCAATCTTCCTTCATGGAAACG
>Ga0172371_10009684_pt1 | contig 13198 bp, 12 predicted proteins | sample Lak12m_FD_114543 | JGI IMG/M metagenome (GOLD analysis project Ga0172371, IMG submission 114543) | Freshwater microbial communities from Kabuno Bay, South-Kivu, Congo - kab_022012_12m | ecosystem: Environmental > Aquatic > Freshwater > Lake | place: Democratic Republic of the Congo: South-Kivu... | reverse complement strand
TTTGGAAGTAACCAAGATTTATTCGGCCGCCGGACTCTTGCCAGCCGATGAACCGCTCTTAAAAATCCGCCCCTTCCGATCGCCTCATCATACGGCCTCGGGAATTTCTTTGGTCGGCGGCGGCGCTTGGCCGCGGCCGGGGGAAATCTCCTTGGCGCATCGCGGCGTTTTATTCTTGGATGAATTCTTGGAATTCCCCAAAACCGTTTTGGAAAATCTGCGCCAACCGCTGGAAGACGGGATCATTGCGATCTCCCGCGTCGCCGGCACTCTTAAATTTCCGGCCAAATTCATCCTGACCGCCGCCATGAATCCCTGCCCCTGCGGCTTTGCCGGCGATCCGGAAAAGCCCTGCACTTGCACGGCCGCCGAAGTCCTCCGCTACCGCAAACGGGTCTCCGGCCCGCTGCTGGATCGGATTGATCTCCATTTGGAAGTGCCTCGCTTGAAATTCGATGACTTGGCCGGCCGATCAATCAGCGAGGACTCTGCCGCCGTACGCGAACGGGTGCAACAAGCCAGAGATGTCCAACTTGCCAGATTCAAAGACGAAAAAATATTCTCAAACAGCGAAATGTCATCAGAACTGACTAATAAATACTGCCAAGTCGGGGAAGACAGCCGGGAATTGCTTAGAAAAGCGATGGAACGGCTGCACTTATCGCCTCGGGTTTATTTCCGCATTCTCAAATTGGCTCGCACGATTGCCGATTTGGATGGAAAAGACAGCATCGCGATCGAACATCTGGCCGAGGCCCTGCAATACCGGCCGAAAGTCGAATGAAAAAACCGCTTGCGGTGAACCCGCAAACGGTTAAAAAAGTACGTTATTTATGAATTGACTGATATACCTGGCTCCGCCGGACCGACATACGCAATGAGGTATCCGGCTCCATCATATACATTGCCGGGACGGGCCCAATTATGATCACTCAGCGCTAAAGAACACTCAACTCCACGTTTATATTCTCTTCTCAATTGATCGACATGTCGGGCTAAAGGATTATCTGACGCATCATCACCATCAAACTTTAGCAAATGATCCCTGTAAAAATCAAGTACCATTTGCTGACCAGCTCGATATTCCTCGCTAGTTTCAAAATCTTCAATCGCTTCCCCGCCAGGTGTCCGAACCCTCTCCAAATGTTGGACAACCGGCGATAAAAATGTCTGACTGACATATTGGCAATGCGGACACTCGACTGTTACGCGCTGCCGATCAAATTCCAATCGATCAATATCAGTATTAAACGAAAGCATTAAGAAACTTCGGCCGCAATCCCGACACACAAGCAGAATAGGCATGGCGAGTCCTCCTTTTTGGTGTTATGGCCTCCGACTAAAAATCAGATTTAACGGATTATCAAAGATCTGCTTCGACTGGTAATTTACCTCAAAAAATTAACTCTGTCAATCCTAACGGATATAGCTCAACGGGTTAACCATTGTGCCGTTAACTCTCACCTCAAAATGGACATGGGGCCCGGTCGATCGGCCGGTCGATCCTTCCGCGCCGATCACTTCACCCTTTTCGACATATTGGCCGACCGCCACATCAATCCGGCTCATGTGGCCGTAAAGCGTCTGGATGCCGCCGCCATGATCGATGATGACATTATAACCATAGCCAGTTTTACTATATTGAACTCGAGAAACCCTGCCGCCGTCAGCCGCCCTAAGCGGCGTGCCCCAAGCGCAAGCAATATCAAGACCGGTATGCAACCAACCCTTGAAATACTGTGAAATCCGCTGGCAACTGCTGGGCCAAAGCATCCGGCCTGTGCTGGCAATCGGGACATTATTGCTGACAGACGCGGCCGGCCGGCTGACAACTGCGGTTCTGGGCTTGGCGGTCTCAATCACTTGGCCGCCGGGAACAACCAAGGCCTGTCCGACAACCAAACTTTCCGTCGACAAACCGTTAGCTTCGGCAATCTTAGCGGCCGGCACGCCGTATTTGGCGGCAATCTTAGATAACGTATCACCACTGGCGATCTTATAGACCACACCGGTCATCGATGGCACCGACAATCGCTGGCCAGGTTTGACATAAGAGGAGAACGATAAATTATTCGCCCACAAAATCGTATTCACAGAAACGCCGAATCGAGAGGCAATCTTAGAAATCGTATCGCCCTCGACAACAGTATACTCATTAATGCGAGCAAGGCCGGATTTGATTTCCTGGGTATTGGGAATATCCGGCTTAACCAAAGCCAAGTCGCCCTGAGTCGTCGCCTGATCAGTAAAGATATTATCGCTGTCAGTGTTATTATTGGCTACAAAAGAATTGCCTTCGACAAAAGTCCCTTGATCCTGATAATTATAAATCTTGGCCTCATCGGTGATGATATTGGTATCGGAGATTATCTCGCCTTGACTGATGCCGGCCAACTTGTAAACCAAAGCACCTTGGCCGTAGTCCTCCTTGCTCTCATAGGCCATTAAGTTGGAAAAAGTCAAGCCCAAACCCATCGCCAATACCATCAAATGAAGCAGGTAACGATTGGTGAAGATCATTAGCAGGCGATCGTGTTTTTTAGGAGCGGTTTTAGACAATTTCGATTCCAACCATAAATATTTGCCGTAAAACGGCAAAAAGGCCTGAAGGAATAAAAATCTTCCGGCTGGAGCGAGCAATCGCCGCCAACTGGAAAAAAACAACTTCGCTAAGCCGCCAAAGCCGACCAAGCTTTTCAATAAAAAAGCTAATAATCGAGTTATTAGTTTTTCCCAGTTCTGTTTGATATGACGATAGTATTAATCTTTTAACGCTCTTTACTATACCACTTTCCAACTTGGAAAACAAACTTGACAAGCCGACTTGATTGGTTTAAGATACAAATAAACCTGATTAGCAATCGAAGCTATTGACTGCTAAAAAATGCCTAAAAATATCTAAATTAACATTAAAATAATTAAAAAAATAATTAATAACCAACACTTGATATGACCATCAAACCAATCGGCGATCGTCTTTTGGTCAGCCCGACCAAAGAAGAAGGAGTCACCAAATCCGGCATTTTTCTGCCCGATACCGCCCAGGAAAAAAGAGCGGAGGGAGAAATAATTTCCATCGGCGGCGGCGAAAAGGTCTCTAAATTGGGACTGTCAGCCGGCCAAAAAGTCATCTTCGGAAAGTACGGCGGCGATGAAATCAAGATTGACAATAAGGAATACAAAATCTTGAACCATGACGACATCTTGGCAGTAATCGAATAGAATTTTATAATTTAATTCGTAATTCATAATTCGTAATTCATAACTATTATGGCCAAACAAATAATCTTCAACGAGGATGCTCGAGTCAAACTGAAAACCGGTATCGACAAGTTGGCGAATGCCGTCAAAGTCACAATCGGCCCCAAGGGCCGAAACGTAATTCTGGACAAAGGTTACGGCGCGCCGCAGATCGTCAATGACGGCGTCACTATCGCCAAAGAAATCGAATTGGAAGACAAGTTCGAAAACATGGGCGCGGAATTGATCAAAGAAGTCGCTTCCAAAACCAACGATGTCGCCGGCGACGGCACCACGACCGCCACGATTCTTGCCCAAGCGATCGTTACCGAGGGCTTGAAAAACGTCGCCGCCGGAGCCAATCCGATCATCCTGCGCCACGGCATCGAGAAGGGCACGGCAGCCCTGGTTGCCGAACTCAAACGGATCAGCAAATCAATCTCCACCAAAGAAGAGAAGCGCCAAGTCGCCTCCATCTCAGCTAATGACGAATTAATCGGCGATATCATTGCCGAGGTCCTGGAAGAAGTTGGAGACAAGGGCGTTGTGACAGTCGAAGAAGGTCAATCATTCGGCGTCGAGAAAGAAATCGTCAAGGGCTTGCAATTCGACCGCGGCTACCTCTCCCATTACATGGTGACCAATCCGGAAAGGATGGAAGCCGAGTATAATGATGTCTCTATTTTATTGACTGACAAAAAAATCTCCACTCTACAATCAATCCTGCCGCTCTTGGAAAAACTGGTGCAAACCGGCCGCAAAGAATTGGTCATTATCGCCGAAGACATCGATGGCGAAGCCCTGGCAACCTTGGTTGTCAATAAGCTGCGCGGCTCCTTCAATGTCTTGGCGCTCAAAGCGCCCGGCTTCGGTGATCGCCGCAAGGAGATCCTGAGCGATATCGCGACCGTCACCGGCGCGCGAGTCATTACCGACGACCTGGGTTTGAAATTGGAAACGACTGAGATTGAAGCCCTGGGCCGAGCCAGTAAAGTCATCGCCACCAAAGACAATACTACGATCGTCGACGGTAAAGGCGACAAAAATGAAATCGAAAAACGCATCGCCCAGATCAATCGGGAAATCGAATTGTCCGATTCCGATTTCGACAAAGAAAAACTGCGTGAACGGCTGGCCAAACTTTCCGGCGGCGTCGCCGTCATCAAAGTCGGAGCCGCTACAGAAATGGAGATGAAAGAAAAGAAACTGAGGATTGAGGATGCGCTGGCCGCCACTAAGGCCGCCATCGAGGAAGGTATCGTGATCGGCGGCGGTGTCGCCTTGGCCAGAGTCGCCAAAGCATTGAATAATGTCGAGGTTTCCGGCAACGAAAAAATCGGCGTCGATATCCTGGCTCGGGCGATCGAAGAGCCATTGAAACAAATCGCCAACAATGCCGGCGCCAAAGGCGAAGTCATCGTCGAAGAAGTTAGGAAGCTTTCCGACAATGTCGGCTATAACGCGCTCTCCGGCCAATTCGAAGATTTGATCATCGCCGGCATCGTCGATCCGACCAAAGTCACTCGCACGGCTTTGCAGAATGCGGCTTCAGCCGCAGCAATGATCCTCACTACCGAGGCCGCTGTCGCCGATGTTCCGGAAAAGAGCTCTTGCGACCACGGCGCTGCCGGCGGCATGGGAGGAATGGGCGGCGGCATGAGCATGGGCGGCATGATGTAAACCACAATGCGGAATATCTGATTTAAACAAAAATACATATTAAAATACCCGGGATAATCTCCGGGTATTTTAATCAACTGACCTTTTCCAGCATCTCTTTCAATTCTTTCGGCAACGGCGCTTCATATTCCTGCCGGCAGCCGGCTAAATCATCAAACTTCAAAGAAGCGGCATGGAGGAAAATTCTCGGCGCTTTGATTTTTTCCTTCCGATTCCGGCCCTGGTATAATTCATCGCCGACAATCGGATGGCCAGTCGCCTTCAAATGCACGCGGATCTGATGGGTGCGGCCGGTCAGGATTTCTACCTCCAATAAGGTGTAATTCTTGTATCTGTCCTTAACCCAGAATAAGGTCTTAGCCGGCTTGCCGACGCCGCTGTTCTCCGGCGTGGCGGCGAACAACCCCTCTTTGTCCTTGCTGCGGCCAATCGGAAAGTTTATCTCGCCTTGGTCGCTTTTGACCTCGCCATACACCAAGGCCGCATATCTTTTTTCAATCTGCCTGACTTTAAACAGCTTTTTGAAATAGACGAAAGCGTCCTGGGTCTTGGGAATAACCATCAATCCGGACACTTCCTTGTCTAACCGATGAACAATGCCGGCTCGGCCGGGCTCATCGCCGATCTTAGCTATTTCCGGATATTTAGCTGCCGCCCAATCGATTAAAGTATCGCGTTCGCCTTTGGCGGTCGGATGGACTAGCAATCCTGACGGTTTCTCAATCACCAAATAATCCGGGGTGTCATCAATAATCCTGATTTTTTTCCAGAGATCAAGCTTGGTCGCCGGAGTGTCGGTGAGCTTTCGCTTGGTTTTGATTTTTTTAGCCGCTTTAGCGGATAATTTCAACGGCTCGGCCATAATTTCAACTTGGTCATCGGCTTTTAAAAACCGATGGACGGCCGCTTCCTTCCCATTGACCGCCACTAAGCCGGCTTTGATCATGGCTTGGATTTTCGAACGCGATAATTCCGGCAACGACTTGACCAAAAAATGATCCAAGCGCCGGCCTTGACTTTCTTTGTCGATTGTGATAGTTTGTAATATGGTCATATTGGTACATTAAAATATTGATTAAAGCAACGAACCGGGAAAGGAGGAACCGCCATGCCAGCGAGAAGGATCACGATCGAACATAGAATGCCAGCTGCCAAGAAAGACATTGGTGAACAGGCGTTCAACGAGCAGTTAGAGGGCTTTGAGAGGGAGGCGGCCAAATTTAGGCCTGGCCAATTTTGGATTACTTTTGACGGTCGCTTTGTCATCCGCACCAGCAAACGTGGGGAATCGATTCTCTGTGAGATTATAGCGGAAGACGGCAATACTAAGATGCTGTCGGACTCGAGAAACTATTGCCTCGATACTATCTTGAGGTGTTACGGGAAGATAAGAATCCCCACCAAGAAAGAATTTGCCGCTTTCCGGCGAAAGATGCTGGCGGCGGTCAAAGCTGAAAAGAAGGCCTTGCTTATTATACAATCAAACCAAGGGGAGACGGGCGATGACTTAGACAACGACGAACGAACAAGCTTGGAAACCGAAACTCGGAGAATGGTGTCTAATTGAACCTGGCAACGGATATCACAGCAGATTTGCAAAAGTCATCCACCTTACGCAGCAAGATCCTGACCGCGCGCTTATAAACCGCATTGAAGAAAAAATATCTCCGGAAAAGACCTTCTGTTTGTTAAAAGCTGATCTAATCAATATAACTCTGCTAAAACCGATTCTTACCGCTGACGCTATGGCTATTTTTGGATCAGTCCCCACAACCGACATTCAAGTCGTCGAAGCCATCAAAGAATTCTACCGAAACAGGGCTTTAGCGGCTTTCAAAGAACGGCTAGAGCAAGTGTTGGTTGAAATCGATTAATCACTAGGCCGCAGACCCCGTCTGCGGCTTTTTTAAATCATCTTTTTAATCTTTATCATTCTTCTACCGATGCAGATTTCTTTTCCGCTCCTCTTCATAAAACTTAGTGTCCGGATTTAATTGTTTCAAGTCGTCAGCCGGCAACTTATTAAGCTCTTGCGCTTTCTTAATTAGGTAATCATGGTCATTGCGGCCCGGATCATCCAAAACCTCGCCCAATAGCGCATTCAAAATCAAACCAATTCGCGGCCCCGGCGCCAAATCCAGCAGTTTCATCAACTCATCGCCCTTAAGCTTGATCATTTTCGGCGTGATCGGATCAAGCTGAACCTCTTTGAACCGCCTTTCCAATTCGATTAATTTCCAGGGCTTGGCTTTCGGCCGACCCATGCCTAAGCGGTCGCAGATCCGCACCGCGATAAAATCATCAATGTTGTCCTTGCCGATGCGCGCGAGCAATCTTCTGACTCCGGAATCGGACACGATATCCAGGGCGTAATAAAACATATGGTAACGCACCAAATGGACGACATAGTCGATCACCTCATTGGAGTAATTCAAACGTTTCAAAATTTTCTTCGCAATTTTGGCGCCGACAATATCATGATTATAAAAAGTCGACTCGACGCCCTCGCCCTCTTTAGTTTGCGGCTTGCCAATGTCGTGCAACAAGGCCGCCAACCTGACCTCCAGCTTGTAGCCGCGCTCGGCCCCGGCGCCAAGCGCCCTGACGCTATGCTCATAAACGTCATAGATATGATGGCGATTCTGGCTGACGCCGGAGCTAGCCGCCAATTCCGGAATCAACTCCTTCAGTAGCCCGATTTCCTGCATCAGCCTGATACCCGCCTCCGCCCGGTCAGACATAATGATTTTGGTAAACTCCTCATTGATCCGTTCCGAAGCGATGGTGACGATCTCCTTGGCCTTATTTTTAATCTCGCCGTAAGTTTTTTTCTCAATCGTAAAATTCAATTGGCAGGCGAATCGGATCGCCCTCAGCATCCTGGTGTAATCCTCCTGGAATCTTTGCTCCGGCTCGCCGATCGCTTTGATTATTCCCCGTTCCAAGTCATCCAAGCCGCCGAATTCATCAATAATCTTTTCATCTTTGATCGACCAGGCCAGGGCATTGATCGTAAAGTCGCGGCGGGACAAATCATCTTCAATCGGCAAGTCGGGATCGCTCTGCACGGCAAAATCCTTGTAACCGCCGCTCATGCCCGCCTGTTCGGTCCGCGGCAAAGCGATATCAATGGCTTCGAAATTATTTTCGCCGACGCTGAACCCGGCCGGCACGAATTTAAAAACTCCGAAACTTTTCCCGACCAGATTGACTTCGCCCAAGCCGGAAAAGAACTTTTCCAATTTCTCGGCTGCCACGCCGACGATCACGAAATCAAAATCCTTAGTCATCCGGCCAAGCAGAATATCCCGGACTGCGCCACCGACCAGATAAATCTCGGCGGTCGGAAAATCAATGATGATTTTTTCAACAAAAGAAAACTCTGCGTTTTTAAGAGCCGTTTTCTGCCAATCAATCAGTTTTTTAATCTGTTTATCCATAACTTAATTGTAGCATAACCCCGAATGAATATGAATTTTACCTAAAATTAAATAAAAAGTCAAGCCATTGACTTGAAATTGCTGCGTTTTTCGGCTATACTGACTCCAGCCGAATAGACAAAATTTTGGGCCTGTAGCTCAGGGGTTAGAGCGCTACGCTTATAACGTAGATGTCGGTGGTTCAAATCCACCCAGGCCTACTGATTGACTTTAGATTAAAATCTGGTATACTGATAAAGTGAATTATGAATTTTTTAGGACGACTAGCTCATCCGCCGGCTGACGGAGATTAGAGCGTCCCGATTACTATCGGGAAGGTCACAAGTTTAATTAATTAAAGTTAGGACGGCTAGCTCAGTTGGTTAGAGCGCCTCGTTGACGTCGAGGAGGTCACAAGTTCGACTCTTGTGTCGTCCACTAAAAAAACATCGACATTAAGCTGCCGATGTTTTTTATTTTAAAAAAAATATTATTAATCGCTAGCTGTGGATAACTCTTGTTGTCAAAAAAAAATTATGATATAATATAATCAGTCAAAATAATTTTGCGCAATCATAAATTATTTTGCTCTTCAATAACGTACTTTCAACACACACAAGAAAGGAGGTGAACCCACGTATGGCAAAAAAGAAAAAAGCAGCCAAGAAGAAAGTTGCTAAAAAGAAAGTTGCTAAGAAACCAGCTAAAAGAAAAGCAGCTAAGAAAAAAAAGAAATAAGAATTTTCTCAAAAAAACATAATCCACCCTTATGCGCAGGGGGTGGATTTTGTTTTGGGCTGATTTTCAGCCCGGCAGTCCGTTAAACTAACTCCGTTTGGAGCGGACGGCGGCTTTTTTTAATGCTGACTCGGCCGAAAACGCCGTCATAACCCGGTTCGATGTCGACTTGGCCGGCTCTGACTTTGATTATGCCATCGGCAATGCCTTCTGAGGTTAATTGTTTGAGCTCGCTTGCCGGCAAATCCAGCAAAATCGAAAATTCCGGCTGTTGGCCGGTCAAACGCAAATATTCGGCCAGAACCTTTTTGGAATTCTTGCCGACGCCGAAGGCATCAGCAATTATTTCTTGCAAAGGAATCAAACTGTGAAACGGCCGGAACTTTTCCCGGTCGCACTCCCGCCGATCAGCTAAAGTATTGACGCGGTTAAACACGCCTAAAATCAACGGCTTGCCGCAACGGGGGCAATGGTTATTATTCTTCATGCTCTCATTTGGCCAACAGGAAAAGCCGCAGGCGGCATGGCCGTCGATATGGTATTTGCCCTCCTCGGGAAAAAACTCTATGGTCGCCAGAAATTTTTTCCGATCATTCTCTTTAATCGCTCCAACCAAACTGTCAAAAGACAACCCTCCTTCGCTAAAATCAAAAATATTCGCCTCCCGGCCAAGATTATTAAGCGAGTGGGCGTCGGAATTTGACAAGAGTGCGATTTCATCCAGGCCAGATAACAAATGATTCATGGCCGGATCGCTTGATAACCCGGTTTCCAAAGCGAAAATTTTCTTTGACGCCGCTTCTCCGAAACACTCTTCAATCGAATCAAAACCGCTTTTAGAGCCGAAAATAGAAAACCACGGCGTCCAAACGTGCGCCGGAAAAACAAAAAAATCATCATCGGCTTCCCAACATAGCTCAGCCAAAGCCAAAGCCGATAAACCGATAATCGGCCGGCCGTCTGATTTAAGATTACAGCCGCGCTTTTTCAATGATTCCGACAATTTTTCCGCCGCTTCGATCGATGGCGCCAGCAAGCAGACATGGATGCGCCGGCATTTATCGCCCTGTTTGTAAATGCAGCTGATTTCTGCGCCGATGATAAATTTAGTTTTTTCTTTGCTACTTTTCAACTGATAAAATCCGACGCCATCGGACTCCAATTCATTTTTTATCGACTTGAACCAGGCCGGATGGGTGAAATCTCCGGTGGAAACCAAATCTATGCCTTTATAACGGCACCAGACGGCGATATTCTCCAAAGTCAACGACTTGGAACAGCCGCGGGAATAGGCAGAATGGATATGCAAATCAGCGATGGTCTTCATATTGGATTCATCTTACCATTTTTAACAAAAAATAAAAGACGCCTTGGGGTCAGGCGTCAAAAGGTGCGGCCAATCAATCTTACTTCCTACGAAGCGTCGGAGAATGGATAACTCCTCGTTTTGGCGGGATAGACGGCGCCGATCTCCGCGTGGGCGTTGATGGCGGCGCTAAACGCGGCGAGGGCTGATGATTCGGCGACGGAGCCAATCGCGGGGAATATTGTCTTTGGCGGGAAGACGAGTGTTCTGATTGATGCTGCGGCCGCGCCATCGGCGCCAGCTGCCGATTCTGCAACGATTGGCTATAATGATGCTGGGGAACAGACCGCGGCTTTTGCCAATCACTAGCCCCATGATGATCGCCGCGGGAATGAAAGGACGAATTTTCGTGAGTCCGATGATAGTTGGAGAAATCCGGCTCTCCCTGAATCACACGATAACCGACCGGAGGTCTGACAACTACGATATCAATCGGCCGGGCATAATGGTGATGGTAATAACTGCCGCCATAATAATAGTAATAATCATTCGGATTGACCAAAACATAAGAGCTGCCGGTCCAATATCGGTAATAGCCGCCATTGGGATCAACATTGGCAAAGCCGCCCTCAGTAATGCAGCCGGCCAGAAAAAATACTGAAACAACTAACGCGCTAATGACGAGTGTCTTCATTACGGTCCCTCCCTTTTCTTTTGGGGTTTTTAATGCTAAAAGGACTCATTGCCAAATAACAAACGAAGCAAATATATTTTCGCCGATCATAAATCGGCCTAATCTGGCCGCATCTGGAACAAACGTCCAACCTTCGCGCCATCCGTCCTCTCCTTTCTTTGTAATGTCCGAAATTTCATTTTACTCCTATTTGAATATTTTGTCAAACAAACAAAAACAGCTCGTCAGCGGGCTGTTTTTGTTTGTTTCTTGTCGGGGTGCGGAGAATTGAACTCCGTCTACACCCACCCCATGGGCGCGTACTACCGACATACTCCACCCCGCTTTTTCTTACTCACACTTGCCTATCTCGCTTCGCTCAAGATTTTTTCTTTCTCCGATTTATTTTCCAACGCCTCCAACGCGCCAACAATCGCTCTGGGCATTTTTTGCGCCGGCAAGTCCTCGCCATGGCCGATGGCTTCGCCATGCGTTCCCAAAGTTGAATAAAAACCGTCCATAACTTCAAAATAACCCTGTATATTGCCGGCCGCTTTTTCCTTACGATATTGCTCTTGTATTTTTTCCATCACGAAAACATCATCATTATTAGTGGCAATAATCGAGATATGGATGCCCTGCTGCTTCAGATATTTGAGTAACTCATAAATGTCGGCTTCAGAAATCTGCTTCGCCTCCTTTACAGCCATCAACGGATGCTTGCCAGCATATTCCCAAAAGGCCCTAACTAGTTCCCCCGGCTCGGCCGCTTTGGCTAAAGTGCTTTTAGCACCCTCTTTGATCATAAAACGATAAGCCAGTCCTAAGAGAGAATCCTGGCCGATCAAGCCGGCCGGAGAGACCAAAACCAGATTGCGGAATTTCTCCGGCGCCAAACAAGCGGCCAAAGACAGATACAAACCGCCCTCGCTGTGGCCGACCGCATCTGTCTGTTCGATACCTTTCGTTTCCAAAAGATCCAGCAAGACGGCGGCTTTCTGCAATTCTTGCTGAGGCAAACCATCCGGCAGATTCTCCGTCTTAATTTTTATGGTCCGGGGGTAATCGGCGGCTAAAACCCGCCGGCCGCCGCGATCAGCGATGACTTCCAACAAATTGGTTTTGACCGTTCCCAACATTTTTCCCCAACCCGGAGCCACCAAAACCGGCACTTCCGACTTTTTTTCTTCGGGATTTATGTCAATAATATCCTTCTCAGTCAATAACGGCTCTCTCTTTTCAATAGTCGCTTTAGCCAACGATTCTGGAGAAATTTTCATAAAAATTCTTTAAGTTTTGTATATTCGGAGTAGTGAGATTTGAACTCACGGCCTCCTGCTCCCAAAGCAGGCGCGCTAGCCAACTGCGCTATACTCCGTAAACAAAATTACGAATTACGAATTTCAAATTACGGATTAAGGCCAAATTAATTCTGGCTTAACCCCAATTCGTAATTCATAATTCGTAATTGCCTTATGCCGAGGGCGAGAATCGGACTCGCGACACATAGATTTTCAGTCTACTGCTCTACCACTGAGCTACCTCGGCACGAAATAATTTTTAATTTCCAATTTTTAATTTTATAAATAATTCCTTAATGTCTAAGTTTTTAAAACTTAAATCATTAGATGATTATTTAAAAATTACAAAATTAAAAATTTATAGATTATCCGTGTGCGCATACCAAGATTCGAACTTGGGACCTCGTCATTATCAGTGACGCGCTCTAACCAACTGAGCTATATGCGCTTAATACTTAATATGTGCATCGCGCTCTAACCAACTGAGCCCCGCCTGCAACGCTTTGCGTAGCAATGCGGGCTGGCGTAGCGATGCGGGCGGGTATATGCGCATTCTAACTTATACCAATATACCAAAATCCGATTATTTTTTCAATCTAACAAAAAATCCCGAATCCCGATAACGGGGCGGGATTTTTCTTATCGAATCAATTTAATGATTGACAACTGAATAGCGGCAAAAAACAGTTTACCAAGACACATTCTTCGGCACTGCTGCCGAAGAGCGACCAATGGCTCTCTCGTGAGAGAGGAGCCAAAATACTCCTTAGAAAGGAGGTGATCCATCCACAGCTTCCGCTACGGATGCCTTGTTACGACTTCACCCCTGTCATTGATCCTA
>Ga0172371_10009681_pt1 | contig 13199 bp, 12 predicted proteins | sample Lak12m_FD_114543 | JGI IMG/M metagenome (GOLD analysis project Ga0172371, IMG submission 114543) | Freshwater microbial communities from Kabuno Bay, South-Kivu, Congo - kab_022012_12m | ecosystem: Environmental > Aquatic > Freshwater > Lake | place: Democratic Republic of the Congo: South-Kivu... | reverse complement strand
TTCCATCAGCACGAGATGAGGGGCAGCTGGACGGCGTCCATGCGCCAGAGCCAGATGCTGGGGCAGCGGATGATTCCGGTGGACCGCGCCGGGCTTTACGTGCCGGGTGGCGGCGCTGCCTATCCTTCCACGGTTCTTATGACCGCGGTGCCCGCCCAGGTCGCGGGCGTCAAAGAGATCTTTATCTGCAGTCCACCGGATCAGCAGAGCCGCATCAACCGCGCGGTGCTGGCGGCGGCGGGGCTGCTGGGAATCGACGAGGTCTATCGGGTGGGCGGCGCCCAGGCGGTGGCTGCCATGGCTTATGGCACGGAAACTATCGGGGCGGCCGACGTCATCTGCGGACCCGGTAACATATATGTCACTGAGGCGAAGCGGCAGGTCTATGGCCGTGTGGGGCTGGACGGCCTGGCGGGTCCCAGCGAGGTGCTGATCATCGCTGACAATGCCGCCGACCCGGAGTTGATCGCTGCTGATCTGCTGGCTCAGGCCGAGCATGGCAGCGGTGCGATCGCCGTGCTGGTGTGCTGGTCGGAAGACCTGGTGGCGTCGGTAGGTGTGCAAACGGAAAGTCTGGCGCGCGAACTGGATATCGACGCGGCCCTGCTGGAGCGCATCACCGTGGTCAAGGTCGAGCCGGTTCCCGGGGATGATCCGCTGGAGCTGGCCATCGCCTTCAGCAATGAATTCGCGCCGGAGCATCTGCAGATACATACGGAGCAGCCGGAGCAGGTCATCCATGAGATCACCTGCGCGGGCGCGGTATTCCTGGGGGAAGATGTCTGCACCGCCTACGGCGATTACATCGTCGGCACCAACCATGTGCTGCCCACCGCTGGCACCGCGCGGTTCAGTTCGGCGCTTTCCGTAGAGAATTACCTGCGTAAAGTTGCTGTGATATCCTTGATACCGTCGGCGATCACAGAGCTGACCGGCCCGCTTCAGGAAATTGCCTGGACGGAAGGACTGAAGGCTCACGCACGGGCGGCCGGGCTACGGCTCGGCAAGTTCGGAGTGCCGCCAGAAGACGAGGATTAACCGGCAGCCGCGGTGAAGATCCGCGGCCCAGTTCGTTGAAAACCGAGGAGGACCATGGCCCGCACCGCAACCATAGAGCGCAAGACATCAGAAACCGACATCGTCGTCAAAGTGAATCTCGACGGCAGCGGTGAATCGAGCATTGAGACCGGAGTGGGCTTTTTTGACCACATGCTCACCCTGTTTGCCAAACACGGATTCTTCGATCTGGAGATCAAGGCCAAGGGCGATCTCGAAGTGGACGGCCACCACACGGTCGAGGATGTCGGCATCTGCATGGGGCAGGCTTTCGAAAAAGCGGTCGGCGACAAGTCCGGCATCACCCGGTACGGGTTTTTTGTGCTACCTATGAATGAGGCGCTGGCGACGGTCAGTCTCGACTTCTGCGGCCGGCCGTTCCTGGCTTACAATCTGGATCTTTCCGCGCAGCACGTCGGTGGCTTCGATACCGATCTGGCGCATGAATTCTTCCATGCCTTCGTCACTAACGCCGGCGTCACGCTGCATGTGCGCATGCAGGCGGGCACAAACCCGCACCACATCATCGAGGCCGTGTTCAAGGCATTCGGCAAGGCGATGGACAAGGCTACCACTGTGGACGCGCGCATCAAGGGCGTGCAGTCCACCAAAGGCGTTCTGTAATCAGGAATTAGGGGGACACATTACTTAATTCCCCCAATCATCCTATGAACCTTAGCTAAGAAAACTGAATTAAGTAATGTGTCCCCCTAATTCTTCGCCTACCATCGCGGTCATCGACTATGGCATGGGCAATCTCCGCAGCGTGGAGAAGGCTCTGGAGCATGCTGGCGCGACGGTTACCGTCACCCGCGATGCCGATGAGATCAAAGCTGCGGCCAAACTGGTTCTGCCGGGCGTGGGCGCCTTCGGCGACGCCATGAAGAACCTGGAAAAACGTGGCCTCGTCGAGGTCATTCGCGAGGAAGTCGTAGCCGGCAAGCCATTTTTGGGAATCTGCCTCGGGCTCGACCTGATCTTCGAGGAGAGCGACGAGCACGGGGTGCATCAGGGGCTCGGTTTTTTGCCGGGGCGAGTGGAACTGCTGCCGACAGAGCTGAAGATCCCGCATATCGGCTGGAACTCCATCCAGATCCGCAAGGAGTCACCGCTGCTCGATGGCATACCCGACGGTTCCTTCTTCTATTTCGTGCATTCCTACGCCGTTGTGCCGGCGGAAGAATCAGATATACTTTGTCGTACAGATTATGGTTGTCAGTTCGTGTCAGCGGTGGAACGGGGCAACATCGCGGCCTTTCAGTTCCATCCCGAAAAAAGCAGCTCCCTGGGGCTCAAGATACTGGAGAATTTCGCAAAATGATCCTTTACCCGGCAATCGACATCCAGAACGGTGAATGCGTCAGGCTCAGGCGCGGCGACTTCAACGAAGCCACGGTCTTCGGCAGGGACCCGGTGGCCAGAGCCGAGCTGTTTGAGAAGGAGGGGGCGGAGGCTCTGCATGTGGTGGACCTCGACGGCGCCCGCGATGGCCAGCTGGTTAATTTTTCCATCATCGAGGAGATCGCCGAGACGATCTCGATCCCGGTCGAGTGCGGCGGCGGCATCCGCACCATCGAGGACCTGAAAATGATCAATGACGGGCCGGTGAGCCGGGTGGTCATCGGTACCGGCGCGGTGGTCGACGAATATTTCCTGCGGGAAGCCGTCAAGGTGATGGGCGACAAGCTGATGGTGAGCATCGACGCCGACGACGGCCTGGTGACGACCCATGGCTGGCAGCGGCGCAGCGCCGTCAGCGCTGTATCCTTCGCGCGCAATCTCCAGAAGGAAGGCATCGCGCACATCATGTATACGGATATCGATCGCGACGGCATGATGACCGGCATGAACCTGAAAGCCGTCCAGGAGCTGGCTGAGGCTGTCGACCTCGACATTATCGCTTCCGGCGGCATTTCCAGCCTGGATGACCTCGAAGGTCTGAGAAAAGCTGACCTGCCCCGCGTGTCAGGTGTGATCGTCGGGCGGGCGCTTTACGAGGGCCGGTTCACGATCGCCCAGGCCAAGGAAATCCTGGCCTGAGGGCTGATGCTCTGCAAGCGCATCATTCCCTGCCTGGACGTCCGCAACGGGCGCGTGGTCAAAGGGATCAGGTTCGTCGACATCCGCGACGCCGGCGACCCGGTGGAGCTGGCCTCGGCGTATGACCGTGAGGGCGCCGACGAGCTGGTCTTCCTCGATATCACCGCTTCCCACGAACGGCGCGAGACCGTGGTCGATCTGGCGCGCCGCTGCGCCGAGGAGCTTTTTATCCCGTTCACTATCGGCGGCGGCATGCGGGACGAGTCCGACTTCCGCAAGGTGCTGAAGGCCGGCGCGGACAAGATCGCCATCAACACGGCGGCGCTGGACAACCCCGATGTCATCAACCGGTGCGCCAAACGTTTCGGCGCGCAGTGTGTGGTGGTGGCGATCGACGCCAAATGCGTCTCTGCTGCTGGCGAGGAGAAGCGCTGGGAGGCATTCGTGCATGGCGGGCGCACGCCGACCGGGCGTGATGCCGTCGAGTGGGCCACCGAGGCCGCCATGCGCGGCGCGGGGGAGATCCTGCTGACCAGCATGGATGCGGACGGTGTGCAGACTGGTTACGATATCGATCTCACGAGAGCGATCACCTCGAAGATTCCTATTCCTGTGATCGCTTCAGGCGGAGCGGGCACTCTCGGTCATCTGGTGGAAGTAGTCAAGGAAGCGGATGCGGATGCGGTGCTGGCGGCCTCGATCTTCCACTATGGGACTTATTCCATCCGCCAGGCCAAGGAATATATGGCGGCGGCGGGAATCCCGATGCGGCTTTAGCTGCCGGCCGTGATCGTAGATATCACGAGGATCATCCCCACAACGGCAAAAGCCACTCCCAGAGCTGGAACGACGACAGCCGCGGAATCGAAAAACACAGCCAGTTTTTGTTTGAATTTTTCCATTTCTATCTAAATGACCGGTAAAGGTACTATTAAAACTATAGTGCTGGATGCCGATTCCATCAAGGCTCCGCCGGAGAGGGCTTATTTACCGCCTTTGCTTTATATTTTTCCATCCGGCTGATAGACTCGTAAGGAAGCTGTTTATATGTACTTCTCTGTCCTCTTTGGAGCTCGGCGGAGAGGACGATTTTTTTCCGGAGGTTAATGCCATGTCCAAAAAAGATTACTTGTTCACATCTGAATCCGTCACCGAGGGGCATCCCGACAAGATCGCCGACCAGATCTCTGACGGCGTGCTCGATGCGGTGCTGAAGGACGATCCGTTCGGCCGCGTCGCCTGCGAGACGCTGGTTACGACCGGTCTCGTGGTAGTCGGCGGCGAGATAACTACCGAAACTTATGTGGATATCCCCAAGCTCGTGCGTGAAACCATTCTGGAAATCGGTTACACGCGGGCAAAATACGGTTTTGACGGTGATACCTGCGGCATCATCGTGGCGCTGGACGAGCAGTCTCCTGACATCGCCCAGGGCGTCAATCAGGCTTTTGAGATCCGCACCGACGCCGACGACGAGGACCCGCTCGACCTGCAGGGCGCCGGCGATCAGGGCATGATGTTCGGTTACGCGGTCAATGAGACTCCGGAACTGATGCCTATGCCGATCATCCTGGCCCATCAGCTGGGCAAGCGCTTGGCGGAAGTGCGCAAGAGCGGCGTGCTGCCGTACCTGCGCCCCGACGGCAAGACCCAGGTGACCGTGCGCTATGAAGACGGGCAGCCGGCGGAGATCACCACGATCGTCATCTCCACCCAGCACAAGCCCAATATCGATATTGAAACCATGATCAAGCCGGATCTGATCGAGCATGTCGTCGAGCCCATCCTGCCGCATGGCATGTGGAGCATGGATAACACCAATATCCTCATCAACCCGACCGGCAAGTTCGTCATCGGCGGGCCGATGGGCGACTGCGGACTTACCGGCCGCAAAATCATCGTCGACACTTACGGCGGCGCGGCCCGGCACGGCGGCGGCGCGTTCTCCGGCAAGGATCCGACGAAGGTCGACCGTTCCGGCGCTTATGCCGCCCGCTATGTGGCCAAGAACGTCGTGGCCGCGGGCCTGGCGGATAAATGTGAGGTCCAGGTGGCATATGCCATCGGCGTGGCCCATCCGGTCTCGATCATGGTGGAGACTTTCGGCACGGAGAAGATTCCCGCTGACAAGATCGCCAAGCTGGTTCCGGAGCACTTCGATCTGAGGCCGGGCGCCATTGTCCGCGACCTCGACCTGCGCCGGCCGATTTACAAGAAGACAGCCGCCTACGGCCACTTCGGCCGTCATGATCACGACTTTACGTGGGAAAAGACCGACCGCGCCGCGGCTCTGCGCGATGCCGCCGGTTTGCCGGCCCAGACGGAGCAGGAAACGGAAGCCAAGCTGCACGCGGTAGACTGACGAGCCGCGCCGGCAGGCGCCGGATTACATATCGAGTAAGTTCAGGAGGCGTCCCTCGCGGGGCGCCTCTTTTATTCTGATAATATTCTGTCCGGCGCCCGGCGTATGCTGGGTGTAATCAGACATCGTTAATCCGCGGCCTATCCAGGGAAGCCTATCCCCATGGTCTCAATTTCAGCCAGGCAGTATGCCCGGGTATATATTCAGCTGCGCAGCCGTTCCCTGGAGCGGCCGTTTGACTACGGCGTGCCCGAGGAGCTGCTGAGCGCCTCCGGGGCCAGCCTGGGCGTGGGCTCTGTAGTGCTGGTACCGTTCGGCCGCCAGAAGGCGCTGGGGCTGGTCGTCGAGATGACGTCTCACTCCGACGTGCCCGTCGGCCGGTTAGTAAATATCGAAGCAGTGCTTGACTTCCCCAAGGTGCCGGCGCCGCTGATCAGCCTGGCCCTCTGGGTCTCTGAGTATTATTATTGCCCGCCAGCGACCGCTATCGGACTGGCGCTGCCGCCGGGCGGACTACCAGCGCTCGTTAGGGTTAAGAAGGATGGGCAAACCGCTTACATTCTGAAAACACCACCGGTCAAAGCCAGAGTGGCCCGTTTCGTGCGTGCTGTCACGCCGGTCATCGCTAGTGGTGATGGCGCCGACACAGTCCCGGAATACCGCCGCACCGCCGCCCGCAAGCGCCTCGTGGATCTGCTCGCGATGGGGGAGGAGCTGCCGGTCAGCGAAGCGCTCAGGCTGGCCGGTGTCGGGCGCTCCACGATGAATTCGCTGGCGGAACTGGGCCTGCTGGAAATCACGGAGCGCGAGATCCGCCGCGACGGCCTGCGCTACTACGGTGGCCAACAGGAGGAGGCCGGCGGCGCCTGGGCTCTGGCGGGCGAGCCAGACCAGCGCGAACGCCTGGTGCTCAATTCAGCGCAAGAGCAGGCACTTTCCGCCATCGTCGCCCGCGTGGGCGCCGACGAGCCGGCCTGGCGCAGCCGCCCCATCCTGCTCGAGGGTGTGGCCGGCGCCGGCAAGACCGAGGTCTATCTGTGCGCCATCGAGGCCGTGGTCGCCGCTGGCGGCCGCGCCATCGTGCTCGTGCCGGAGATATCACTAACTCACCAGGCTGTCAAAAGATTCCACCGCCGTTTTGGAGACCGGGTGGGCGTGCTGCATAGCGGCCTCAGTCTGGGGGAAAGGTACGACGAATTCATGCGCATTCGTCGCGGCGAGGTGGATGTTGTCATCGGGCCCCGCTCGGCGCTGTTCGCGCCGGTGCCTGACCTCAAGCTCATCATCATCGATGAAGAAAATGACGGTTCCTACAAGCAGGAAAACGACCCGCGTTACGACGCCCGCATGGTGGCGCTGAAGCGGGCCCGCCTGGAAGACGCGGTGCTGGTCTATGGCAGCGCCACTCCCAGCCTGGAGAGTTATCACCGCGTGACCGACCGGTTTCTGCTGCCGGAGCGCGCCACCGGTGCGTCGATGCCCTGGGTGGAGATTGTTGATATGCGGGAAGAAAATGACCATATATTCAGCACCAGGCTGATTGAAGAGCTGGTGCGCAACATCGGCGCGGGGCAAAAGTCCATCCTGCTGCTCAACAGCAGGGGCTACGCCCGTTTCCTGCAATGCGGCCAATGCGGCCACGTCTGGAAATGTGGCAACTGCGACGTGTCGCTCAATATCCATCACCGCATCAACCGGCTGCTCTGCCACCACTGTGGCCACGCCGAGGAGATACCGGAGGTCTGCCCGGTGTGCAGCTCCACCGACCTCAGGCGCTGGGGAGTGGGTACCGAGCGGCTCGAACAGGAAACAAGACGGCTGTTTCCCGAGGCGAAGGTATTCCGTCTCGACGCCGACACGGCCCGCGGCTATGGTGAGGGGCCGCGCATCCTGGAAGAGTTCGGCCGCACTGAGGGGGCGATCCTCGTCGGCACACAGATGGTTGCCAAAGGACATCATTTTCCGGAGGTCACCCTCTCCGCCGTCATCAACGCGGACCTGGGGCTGGAGTTCCCCGAATTCCGGGCCGAGGAGCGCACCTTCTCCCTGCTAATCCAGCTGGCGGGCCGCAGCGGGCGTTCGGAGCTTCCGGGCCGGGTGCTGATCCAGACATGGAACGGTGATATCGAATGTATTAGAATGGCGGCGGAAGGTGCCATGGAAGATTTTTATCATCTTGAGCTCGAGCGCCGCCTCCGGCTTGAATACCCGCCTTTCAGGCATCTGGTGAACGTGCAGTGCCAGTCACGGGAGGAGGGCCGGTCGCTCCAGGCGGTGGCCTTTCTGAAAGAAAAACTGGCTCCTGTGCTGAGCGATAGCATGAAACTTTTGGGGCCGGCCGATCTTTTCCGGCTCAAGGGCTGGTCGCGCAGCCACTTGCTGATCAAGACCGGCAGCGTGGAGGATACGCTGGCGGCGATCAAGCCGGTGATCGAGCATTACCGCGAACCATATCGCAACCGCGGGGTGCGCATCGTGGTCGATGTTGACCCTCAATGGCTTTCATGACATAAATAGATAACCCGGGAGGAGATCTTGGCAGGGGACGCAAACACAAGGGCATCGGCATTCAGGCAGATCCGGCAGTTCGGGGATCCCGTGCTCAAGGAGAGCTCGCATGATGTCGTGGTCGATGAAGAACTGCGGGAACTGGTGGAGCGCATGAAGAAGATCATGCATGCGGCGGACGGCGTCGGCCTGGCAGCCCCGCAGATCGGCATCCTGCGCAAGATCATCGTCTTTCAGCTGGGCAAGGAAGAGTACACGCTGATCAATCCCGAGATCACCTGGCGCTCGGAAGAAACCATCACGGAACCCGAGGGATGCCTCAGCCTGGCGAGCCTGGCCACCGAAGTCGAGCGCGCCGAAAAGGTGAAAGTGGAAGCGGAGGACCTCGATGGAAATCATGTTGTGCTGGAGCTCGAGGGACTCAACGCCCGCATCCTCCAGCATGAGATCGATCACCTGAACGGTTTGATGATCATCGACCGCACCAGCCGTGAAGACCGCAAGGATTTGCTGACCCGCCTGGCGCGCACCAAGCTGCCGGGGGAAGAATGAACGCCGGCCCCTGATGAAGATCGCCTTCGCCGGCACACCAAAGTTTGGAGCCCTGGTCCTCGGGGCTCTTTTGCGTTCCCGCCATGAAGTGGTGCTGGTGATCACGCAGCCGGACCGGCCCGCCGGGCGCGGCCGGCAGCCGCGCATGTCCGCGGTGGGGGAGATAGCTGTTGCGGAAGGGCTCAGGGTGGAGCAGCCGGAAAACGCCAGCACAGCGGAGACGCTCGCATTGATCAAGTCGCTGGGGGCCGAAGTACTGGCAGTGGCCGCATTCGGCCAGATCTTGAAAGCCCCGCTTCTGGGCGGCATCCCCTGCGTCAACGTCCACGCATCGTTGCTGCCCCGCTACCGGGGCGCGGCGCCCATCGAGCGTGCCATCATGTCCGGCGATGGCATCACGGGCGTCTCCATCATGGAGGTGGAGCCGAAACTGGACACCGGCCCCGTCTACCTGCAAAAGACCGTGGTGATCGAAAAGGACGATGACGCCGGCAGCATGTACGAGAAGCTGGGCCTGACCGGGGGAGAGGCGCTGGCTGAGGTCCTGGACGCGATCGAGTCCGGGGGCATGGAGCCCGTCAGGCAGGATGAGGCGGCCGCGACTTATGTGGAAAAGATCACCTCCGAAGACATGCGTATCGACTGGTCCAATCCGGCCTGGAAGATTGCGGCGCAGGTGCGCGGCCTGTCGCCCCACATTGGTGCTTTCACCGAAGTTGGCGGCAAGCGCCTCAAGGTCTGGCAGGCGCACGTGGCTGAGGGCAGCGGCGAACCCGGCGAAGTGCGCATCGATGGCGAACGGCTGCGGGTAGCATGTGGTTCAGGCACGCTGGAGCTGGTCGAAGTGCAGCCCGAGGGCAAGCGGCGGCTCAGCGCCGCCGAATTTCTCAGAGGTTATCTGAAGCTAATCAGCGGCAGCCGGCTCTTGTAAGAAATCGTGCGTGGCGCCGCCACAAATGAGCCAGAAACCTGTTTGCTATAATCTCAGTTGCACTTCAGGTAAACGACGGCGGGGCGTGGCGCAGCTTGGTAGCGCGCTTGCTTTGGGAGCAAGAGGCCGGCGGTTCGAATCCGCCCGCCCCGACCATTCTTATGTTCTCCAAATTTATGCCTTAACAAGGCATTTTTTTATTGCGATCATCGGCGGGGAGATAAGTGGAATTGAACCAGCCAGACAGAAACCTGTAATGTTGGAGTATTTGACAACGTTAAAACCATGTTGGTATTATTGCCAACATGAGAGCGAAACTGATGCTCAATGAGCGCCATATTATTTCTGAAGATGCTTTTGTGGAAATGGTGGTTTGGCGATTACCATCGCCTATTGAAGGTTGTCGGCACGGATTTAAATATCGAATTGCTCTCATTGTAAAGGGCGAGTGCGTTTTGCGTTATGACAATGAGCGAGGCCAGGGGGATCATAAGCATCGTGGCGAGAACAGGGTTTCATATGATTTCACCACACCCGAGTCTCTGCTCAATGATTTCTGGAAAGACGTAAAAACATGGAGGTTCAAATGAAAAAGGTAACATTGGCAGTTTCCTCTCAGGAAGATACGAACCGGAGATTCCTGAAAGCGTTTGGCAAGGAGTCACAAGGAACCATTATTAGTTTTGAATCACCTACGCTTCTTTTCAAAATCCTCACCGGCAAGCGTTGGGAGATGCTAAAGATGATGACCGGGTCAGGACCGATGTCTATACGTGAAGCTGCACGCCGATTAGACCGGGATGTAAAGGCTGTTCATGGCGATGTTCACGCGCTCTTACGGGCCGGCATACTCCAAAAGAATGAAAATGGCCGCATTGAATTTCCGTTTGATGCTGTACGTGTTGACTTTACTCTCAAAGCTGCATAATGTCAGCCGTTTTTGGAGTTTCCATTAACGATAATTTCAACAGGTTCAGGTAATTGTAATGTCCGGGAACCTGACACAATTGCATTTCTCATCATACCTGCCGGACGCGGAATTGATCTCCCTGCATGAAACCAGCCTGTTGGTTAATCTGTTGGCGATACTGCCCATGATGCGCTTCTCGTAATCTGCTGGTGCTGTATGGATATTCTATCGAGGTGGCCCTCGCCGCAGGTTACGAAGCGGTTAAGGAAGTGTGAAAATTAAGAAGGGTGGGGGCCGCCGGGCCTGGATCTGAGGTTATTACTCTTCCCGCCCCTGTTGTATTATTAGTGATGCTTACGGGGAAAACGCCCGGGCGAGCGGGTGTAGCTCAGTTGGTAGAGCGCCAGCCTTCCAAGCTGGCTGTCGCGGGTTCGACTCCCGTCGCCCGCTCCAGAAATTTGAGGAACCCCTGTGATAGCCTTGGGGGAACCGCTTACGTGGTGGATGTAGCTCAGCTGGTAGAGCTCCGGATTGTGGTTCCGGCGGCCGCGGGTTCAAGTCCCGTCATCCACCCCAAATCTTTTCACGCGCAAAATCGAAGGATCTGCTGCACACGCGCCCGTAGCTCAATTGGATAGAGCAACGGACTTCTAATCCGTAGGTTGCAGGTTCGAGTCCTGCCGGGCGCGCCAGATTAATCCCAACAAACAGTCTGAAATAACGTAACTATTCCCGATACGTTTTTTGCCTCATCGTAATAAATTCAATTAATCCCGACGTAAATGATAGACTATCTCATCATTAATTACTTGACAGCGCGACGATATATGTTAAAGAATTGCTAACGGAAGGAGGTGTAAGTAATTACTTAAGATTACATTTGTTAATTGAAAGGGGACTCATGAAGGTCACGCTAATTATTTTGATGGTTTTTGCCACGGTATTGTTTTTGGCTCTTGCTTATGGAACGACGATTGCTTCTGCTCAAGATCTAAATTGCGATGACATTGGATACCGGTTTTATATAGATCCGGCGAATGATCCCAACAATTTCGACGGCGACGGTGACGGCATTGCATGTGAAGCCTATCCCTGGCCCACCTCTACGCAACAGGAAAATAGTACTGTTATGAGCACAACTGCAACGAGTGCCTCCAGCATAGTATGCGGTCTAGCATATGACCGGAACAGCGACGGTATATCTGACGCTTGGGACAGGAATAAAGACGGCGATCTAGATGCCTTTGATGTGAATTACGATGGCATCGTCGACAGAATGGACCTGTCAATTTCTTGTGGTACGGTAACCACGGGCAAGTTGCCCACAACTGGAGCGCCGCTTGATGCTTTAGGCGCGATAGGAACATCTTTGATGGGAGTTGGTGGGCTACTCTTGAGGAGAAAGAGTTAGCTAATTCTGGATTAGGGCATCGGCTCGCGTCCGTGCATAACGCGCAGATCATCGAGGGACACGGTCACAACCGTGCCCCTCTTTCTCTCTCCTTTTTTGTGACGGGCCCATCAATATCCGCACCTATGAAAATGGAAATTCAATTTTGTGGACAGTAAGTATCATTTGCTATAGCCTAATCTTCCGTTTATTCAAATGGGCGGGCAGATAATAAAAAAATGAAAATATCCGGTGGGAGAAAACGGTGAAATCAGCAAAGGATCAATTTACTCGAAAACTCACCCTTTTTATATTTGCGATATTTATTTCGATTGCGTTGGTTGCGTGTGATGATGGTCCTAATACTTCAACTCAGATAAGAACAGATGCTTATGCCTTTAATACATTGACTGACACTCAGGATGTAAATTGTAGTCTCACCAAAGGACAGACAGAAATTAAGCAGCAAGGTAAGAACGGAGAAAAGACAATTACAGAAATTGTTACTTCTCAGGATAGTAAAGAAATCAGTAGGGTTAAGATTTCAGAATTTGTAACTATTAAACCCGTCGATCAAATATTGAGAATCGGTGGGATGGAAAAATCGACAGAAGTTGTTAATGAGGAAATTCCGTTTATCGAAAAAAGACAACCAAATTCCTCCATTCCATGTGGAGAGGAAAGAATCATGCAGGAGGGGGTAAACGGACTAAAAGCAGTTGCTTACGAGACCATTATTAAATGCGGGACGCCAGATGGGGCGAGGAAAATAGTCGGCATCACATTACTGACTCCCCCCATGGACAAAATTATAGGCGTTGGGCCGACCTGTCCACCACTACCCCCTCCACCTGATGATAATTGTGACCCAAATTATGTAGAGTGCATTCCACCTTATCCGCCAGACCTTGATTGTGCGGACATTGGTTTTTCCGTTCAATCAATCGGCTCCGATCCTCATGGCCTGGATGCGGATGGGGATGGGATCGGCTGTGAGAGTTACGGTTACTAAGTGGGAAGTACAATTTTTGGACATTATCGCTGAAGAGTCGATGATGAAACGCATTCATCCAAATCTGAAGAGTGATGTTCAGCGGATACGGATGAAGAGAGGGTAAAAAAATCTGGAATAGACAAATATTATCCTCTAATTAGGTATTGAGTTCTCTGACGACAAATACTTCAGTTTCCCAAAAAAAGTTAACTCTATCGCGATTGAAAAACTACTTCAGTAAAGTGGAGAAAAATCTCCGAGCCTAACTGACCAATGCGAAAAAAAGTCTACAGCATCATTTATGAAATTTTAGATTTTAGCGCCGAGGATCTTGGTCAAGTCCCAATTCTGCTGTAAATTCGTTTTCCGATAGTCTGGCTCCTGCTAACCGATTTTGATCAGCTTACCGGTTTGTTTTTCTTCCCGCGCTTCTTTCCACTCGAAGTATTCCGTCAT
>Ga0172371_10009680_pt1 | contig 13199 bp, 14 predicted proteins | sample Lak12m_FD_114543 | JGI IMG/M metagenome (GOLD analysis project Ga0172371, IMG submission 114543) | Freshwater microbial communities from Kabuno Bay, South-Kivu, Congo - kab_022012_12m | ecosystem: Environmental > Aquatic > Freshwater > Lake | place: Democratic Republic of the Congo: South-Kivu... | reverse complement strand
TAGCCAGACGGCGGTTTCGTCAATCCCTTTTCTAAAGGATTGCAAAAAATTTAATATTTCTGTGAATAAATTAAGATGGTAAATTCCGGGGTTTGCCGGTACTGTCAGCATTGAAAATTGCGCCGCTTCGGCCAAATTGTGAGTGCTTACCGCAACCTTTTTTATTTCCTCAGAAATTGCCTGAAGCTCTACTCTAAGTTCATTTGTTTTTCTCTGTGTAATTGAACTTTGTTCGTTTGAAAGTTTTCTTTCCATTAAAATTTGATTTTTGAGTTTTATATTTTCTTCTTCTTGGCCGCTCATTACATTACTCATTTCAATTTGTTGCCCCGGGGAAATTTCACCCGAGCGTTTGATATTTTGCTTACTAAGCCCAAAAAGCTCCTGAAGAAAATCGTTAGATGTGTTTTTGAGTAAATCACCGGTTTGTGAAGTAACAGAAGTCCCTAAATCCTTAATTGATTCAAGTACGTTTTGGCGAGTGATTAATTGTTGACCTTTTTTTTTAGGTGTACCCATGCCAATTTTTAATTAAAATACGATTTTAAAGTCTCAAGCGCTTTTCTGCGTTTTAAAATTGAAGCAATAAATGCCTTTTCCCGTTCCTCTTCCTCTTTTGGTAATGAAGCTCCTTTTGTTGCCTTTGAAATATTATAAGCTTCTTCGATTTCTTTTTCTGAAGCTGAAACATTTTCTACCTCGGCAGCTTTGGCAAGAATTAAATCAATAGAAATTGCGTCACTTGCTTGTTTTGCATAATCTGCACGTAAATCCTCTGTCTTTTTATTTATTGTTGAAAGATAACCTTCAAGAGCTAACCCAAGTTTTTCCAGTCTTGACAATAAGGCTGACAAACGGCCGTCGGCTTCTTCTTCAATCAAAATTTGAGGAACCTTGATTTTTACATTTTCCAATAAAGTTTTTAAGACTTCTTGTTCTTTTTGGTCTGGTGTTAATTCTTTCTTTTCTTCTGGTTTTCCGGACAAATATTTTTGGTAGTCCCCCAAGTCCACTTCCGGCAATTCACAAGTTATGCCGCGTATTTGCCAAACTTCGTTTTCTTTAGCACTAATAAGTTCAAATTTTGGATAGATTGCAATTTTTAATTTATTTTGAGTAACGCTTTCGGAAAGTGCTTTTGGAAGAATATGTCCCAGGGCGTGTTCAATAATTTTGGCTTCTGGAATTTTTACAGCTGCCTTTTCTATTGGCGCCATTCCACGCCTAAATCCCGGAATTTCTACATTTTTAGCAAGTTCCTTTGTAACTTCTTCTTTTGAGGTTTTGATTATAGAAAACGGGATGCTAAAAGTTATTTGGATATTACCATTATCTTCTCTAGCTATTACGGATGAAATTTTTTCAGTCATGGTGCAATTGTAGAGTGAAATCCCTAAATTGTAAATTGGAAGTTAGGTTTATTTTCCACCTCCGCCACCGGCAGGTCCGCCTTTGTGTTGAGTCTGGAAGCTTGATTGATTAAATTTTCCTTGTGAAGCTACTTTTGACCCAATACCGCCTGTTTTTCCAAAAGCTGACGAAAATTTTGGCCCAAAATTAAGAGTTGGGATTTTGGGCGGTTCATTGACTTTGATTGTATTATTTGCCATTTTCAATTACTTATTATATACTATATACAGAGTTTTCAAGGGATAGTTGAGTCTTTTTGGCTAGCTGCTCCTTTGTTTGACTTCTTAAAACGTGAGAGGAGGTGAATATTTAATTTAAATGCAATCCAAACTTTTTGTTGGAAATTTGGCGTGGGAAGTAACTGCTGATGATTTAAAAGCCTTGTTTGCAGGAGCCGGAACCGTTGTTGATGCCGCTGTTATTACAGATAAAATGACAGGCAGGTCACGTGGATTCGGTTTTGTAACTATGTCTTCAGATGCAGAAGCCCAAACAGTCATTGAAAAATATAATCAATCCGACCTTAAAGGCCGTAAGATTAATGTCAATGTTGCCAAGCCCATGGAACCAAGACAGTAAAATAGTACCTAGTACAAAATACTTAGTCAAAGATAGTGTGATGCCTGTATTTGCTAAAGAAGTACAGCACGACGAATAAGCCTTTAAAAGCGGATTTTGAAAGAGTTGCCTATCTTTATTTTAAATTTAAGTGAGATTTATAAAAGTCGAGTGAGTTTTGAACTGCGTTTTCCCAAGCTGGGACCAAACTGTGATTTGCTCCAGGATATTTTTTGTAAGTAACATCAATATTATTATCTTCAAGATTTTGGTTAAGTGTGTCGCTCCACCAATATGGAACTGCCGTATCTAGAGTCCCCTGATTAATTTGAATTGGAGCTTTGATTTTATTTAAATAATTTGTAAATGAAAAATCGGATGCATTGTAAATTTGATTAAATTCGTAAAGATTTTTGATTAATAAGTTTCCTCCATCATCCGCTTCATCTATAAAAGCTAAAATTGAGGCCGGAAAGGGTTTACTTACCGGTGCCCAGAGAACCGTTGGATAGTTTGCCCCAGTTATTTCCAGGGTTGTTAAGGCTATTTGCCCACCATTGCTATGTCCCCAAATAAAAATATTATTATCAAGACTAATTTTCTTTTCTGGTAAAGACACGGTCTTGTACGTCCTTATAGTATTTAATAATGTGGCGGCTGTGGTATATGTCTGAAAACGGGTTTCGAATATGTCACCTGCTTCTTTATCAGACTCTCCATAACCCAAAAAATCAGGGGCGATTGTTACAAACCCACTTGAGGCAAATACTCTTGCAGAAGGCTGTGTTCCGTCCCCTAATTTGTATGTTTTTTGATCAACATATCCTCGAAGCATTAAGATAACAGGAAAATTATTTCCGTTTTTGGGAATATTTATTACCCCCGATGTTACCTTTAAATTGTCCGAAAGAGTTGGGGAAAATTTAAAATAAAATTTGTAACTTACAAATTTTGGATCATCTTTAATTACCTCGCCAATTGTGATTTCACCCGGCTTAAATGCGGTTTGTGACAAGTTCTCGATTGTGTATTTGTTTAATGGCGTGGGTTTGATTTGGGCAATCGGATTTATGGTTTTTGGCAAGTAATATGCGGTATTGGCAAACCATCCGATTAAAATAAAAACTATAGCTATGGCCAAATAATTCCAAAAGCTTTTCATTACTTTACTTTAGCAAAAATAGCGCCAGAAAGATATACTTGCTTCGTGTTTTATTTGGGACTATAAATTAGATATGGATGATGTTTTTAATCCCCAGGTTTCCCGAATAATGCATATTGATATTAATTCCTGTTTTGCGAGTATCGAACAGCAAGAAAACCCGTCTTTACGGGGCAAACCCTTGGTAGTTGCCGCCTTTACTACACCCCGGGGGTGTATCTTGGCCGCCTCAATTGAAGCAAAAAGATTGGGAATTAAAACCGGAATGAGGGTTATGGATGGACGCTTAATTTGCCCCGCTTTGATAGTTTTGCCTTCCGACCCCCCAAAATACAGAAAAGTCCACCTAAAACTGCGCAAATTAGTTTCTTCCTATACCGATGACTATTCCCCAAAAAGTATTGATGAGTTTGTTTTAAATCTTGAAAATTACCTATACGTCAAGACCGTGTCTTGTACGGTAGTCGCACAAGAAATTAAAGCTAGAATTAAAAAAGAAGTTGGTGACTATTTAACTGTATCAATTGGTATTGCCCCAAATCAGTATTTGGCAAAGGTTGCAGCGGGGCTCACGAAACCCGACGGGCTTGATGAAATAAATAAAGATAATTTTTTGGAAATTTATTCAAAATTAAAGTTAACCGGCCTTACCGGGATAAAAGAAAGAAGTGCGGTTAGATTAAATTCAGTAGGGATTCATACAGTATTGGATTTTTACAATGCTCCTGTTTGGAAACTTAAAGCTGCTTTTAATTCGATTAACGGACTTTATTGGCATAAACGGCTATTGGGTTATGAGATTGACAATTACAAATCCAAAAGAAGTTCTTTTGGGAATTCTGTTTCTATAGGTAAAAGTTTGTCAAAAATAGAAGAATTAACTCCAATTTTGGGGAGACTCACGGAAAAGATGACTGCCAGATTAAGAAATGCCGGATACCAAGCTTCCGGAGTGCATTTAAATTTAATTTATAAAAATGGCCAGAGTTGGCATAAGGGCCAAAAATTGGCTTGCCCCTGTTTTGACACTAGAGATTTTTACAAGGTTTTATTTAAAATCTTAAATGAGGCCAGTCCCAAAACACCGGTTTTAAATATAGCCGTTTCTTGTTTTAATTTAACTAAATTCAAAAATCTACAAATGGAACTTTTTGATGATTCAACAAAAAAAGAAAAGATTGTTAAAGCTCAAGATTTTATTAATTCCCGTTGGGGAGAATTTACAATAGGATCTGCCAGAAGTTTTGGAGGTGCAAAAATGGTTATGGATAGAATTTCCTTTGGTGGAATTTCAGATCTTACTTAAATCAACTTTGTTGCCAACCTTGATATTTTTTGTGTCCGAGTAGCCTGCCTCAACTTCCAAAACGTAGTCAACAGGTTTTCCGGTTGAATATTTTGTAAGTTGGGCGTCTGATGTGCCTGCAGTTGGAGCGGGTGCATTTTTGTCTATTTTAATTACCATGCTATCCGCTATCCAAATAATGTCTATTGGCATTAACATTCCCTTCATCCAAAAAACCGGTCTGACTTTTTTTGTGTCAAATATAAACAACATTCCGGAGTCTTTTTCTAGTGATTTTCTGTCCCCAAGACCCTTTTCGCGATCGGGAGTGGATTTGGCTACCTCTACCATTATTTTTTGGTTGTTAATGGATATTTCTTTTTTCTCTAATGTTGCAATTGGAGCTGGTGTATTGGAAAACAAAAATGAAAGTGCGGCTGGGTTTTTTGTATATAACCCAAGCACGGTAATAATGGCAATGGTTATTAAAATTGGAAGTATTATTTGTTTAAACATTTTTGAATATTACTAAACCAAAAAGCAGTACAAATACAAACACAAAAACAGGAATCATTAAGAACAAAATATGTTCAATAGATGACCTACTGGTTTTATGGAGGTGAAGAAACTCATTGGTTTGTTTGTCCATGTAAACACATTATATTACAAAAAAAGTTAATGTTGAAGTTTTGTTAACGCGTCTATTAATTGTTGAGGACTCATTCCTTTGTACCAATTTTCTTCCCCCCACCTTAATCCAGGATCAGCAGAAAACGAAATAATTTTTGTATCCGGAGAAAATTGTTTGATAATTGCTGCTGCTTTTTGACCATCCCCCATGATTGGAAAACTATTATCAACTAACGCGACTGTTGGTTTTAGATCTGCTTCCATCAGGGCTCTAACTTCGGCTATTGAAATCGCTTTTCCTACAACAGTGTGTCCGTCCTCTTTTCCAAAGTATCCAATTCCCTCAGAAATAGCTTCAAGAACAATTTTTGTGTCGTCGGCAACAAGTATCCGCTCGTTTTTCATTATGGGTAAGTATACACTATGTCAACCCTCCTGCTACGGGTAGCTGACTTTTTGTGCCGGGGACAGGAGTTGAACCTGCACGCCTTTAAAGGGCACTAGGTCCTAAACCTAGCGTGTATGCCATTTCACCACCCCGGCATATTTGTATTATACCAATTTTAGACAAAAAAGAAGGCCCCGATACAAGATCGGGGCCAAATTTTTATCCCAACGCCGAGGTCACATTACTGTGCCTAAGCCTCGGAATCTAACTAACACTATAACATAAAATTATAAGATAGTCAAGTCTACGGGGTTATTCCATATCTGACATAAAACTGGATACTCCCCGCGCCCAGGAGCCATTACTTTGAGGTGTATACTTGGACATAATATCTTCCACTGTAATATATCCTTTATTTAAATATTCTTTTCTTAGGCCTTGCGAAACAGTTTCTATTCCTTCCTCGAATGAAGTAAATCCAAGTGTGCCACGGCTATGGATACCCCACCCCCAGCAGTTAAAAGATCCGGGAGGAATAATTTTACAAATGTTACTTTCTTGCTGGGCAATTGCTGTTACAAGCCTAAAATCAAGATCATATTTGTCTGCTGTGGCTACAAGCAAATTGGCATAAGGCATTAGAGGTGAATTATAGTGATCCATATATTGCTTTAAAATTTCGGGTCTGGCGTCTGCAGAAACAACATTTTCACTGACTGTTGGAATTTCAACCGGCAAAGAAGCGTAAACTCTGGCGCCTGATTTTTGCGTTGTAGCATCTGTGTTAATGCCAAGTATTTGCCTAACGTTTGCATTTTGATGAAGTGAAAAAAGAGAAAAAAGACTAATACCAAGTGCGGCAGGAGTAAGTGTAAAAAATACACCAACAAGAACCATGTTTTTCCAAAAACCAATGTTTTCCTCTTCGATACCGGCAAATTCTTCGGACATCTTTTACAGAATGCCACAAAGTGGGTGTTACTGTCAAGAAAGCTTGTGGTTTGATATAATCACTATTGTTAATTAAAAGCTCTCGTGGCGAAATTGGTAGACGCGTAACGTTCAGGACGTTATGAGCGCAAGCTCTTAGAGGTTCGAGTCCCCTCGAGAGCACATTATTATTACGAGCCTCGGGCCAGTTAGGACTCTGTAATTTAACTTTAGACCTAAAGTAAATTAAGCTGTATAATATAAGGGTTAGATTAGTTCAAGATACAAAGTTCTAACTGGCCGAGGTGGCGAAATGGTATACGCTTACGCTTGAGGTGCGTATGGGGTAACCCGTGCAGGTTCAAGTCCTGTCCTCGGCACTCGTTTGACTCGTTCCGATTCCAGTCCTTGATAGTGCTCGGGATTGTGTTGGGCACACAAGTCCTGTCCTCGGCACAAAATAATTTGTTTTTTGTCTTATAGTTTGACTTCATCGCCAAATTCGCCTATAATAATATCTTCGAAACTAATGGCATTTGCGCAATTAGTTTTAGTACATTTAAATAATAGAAATTATTTATTACCCATTCAAAGGAGGTAGGTTTTAGAATTTAATGGCATTTTTAAGTTTAATCTATTTTTATTCACCTATACAAAGGAGTATAAGATGTTAAAAAAGTGTTTAGCACTACTGTTTATTTTGGTTACATCTGCCTGTTCTGTGGTGCCACCAATGGCGTTTGCCACGACACCTGTGGTTCAACTCCCCACGATGTATCCTGGAGCAATGGCGACCCCCGAACCTATTGTTTTTGTTAGTCCGATACCGGACCCTTGTGCAACACCAAAATTGCTTTCTGTTTTAGACCAACATCAGGGGTTGGTTGTACTTATTCTGCAATTTAACCAAGCAGACGCTGAAAAATTGGGTATACCTCCTTTCCAGGATGTATATAGCATATTTTATAACTCAAATTTGTCTACGATTACAAAAGATCATGAAGCCCGTTCTGCTGTCAAATTTGAAGCCTATGGCTTTCCCAGGGGGTGTCTGGACGAAACATTATGGGAGAAAGATCATCCCATGACTGAAATCAATTATATTAACATGATTTCACTATACAGTTCCGTTACGACCCCGTAATACCAAGCAATTTCTATTAAATACTCGCAGATTGTGCTTTATTATTTTAACAAAAGCATGTCTGCGAGTTTTTTTGTCTTATAGTTTGACTTCACTTAATATTTATAGGATAATATACCAACCGTGTTGAAACGGCTACGCCATTGCCCTAACGTTAGTACATTAACATGTGATAAAAAGTTAGGGTTTATATTTTAATTCTTCTCTAGTCGCCCAAAAGGAGGGCCCAATGTCCAAGTTTGCCAAATTTTGTTTTGCGCTTGGAATAACCTTCCTTGCGTGCGTCGTGTATTTTTCCATCGGCAAGGCCGGTGATGTGGGTTGGCCAGATAATTGGCAGTACCCAGTTCCCGGGAGTCCTATAACAGCTGTGTTTGGTGCCAACAATTCCACTTACGGTGGTGAATCGTTTCACCCTGGAGTGGATATTGGTACTGCAGCTAATCCCACCGCCGATGTTTTGGCAATGGGAGATGGGATCGTAGTTCTAGCAGAAAATTACGGAGTGAAGATTCAAGGCTTCTCCATTTGTGTTTTTCACGGATGGGATAGCCAGGGCCAGCCTGTAACGACATGCTATTTTCACACTCGTAACCCGTATGTGAAAACTGGCGATATCGTCGTGAAAGGCCAACCAATCTCGATGGCATATGGATTTCAACCACCTGCGGGTGCTTATAACAAAGCATTTCAATGGCATATTGACGTTCGCTATATGGTTGTCGAAAAGGATCCAGTTTATAATTTTTCCTTATTTAGGGATCCATTACTTCTCCCAGTGATTGTTACCAGATGGGATGGAGGAAGTGGAGAAATATCAACTGTTCCGGTTACTTTTTCCGGTGTGCCTTATACGCCATTGGAAGGGTCAAGCGGTCCGGTTGATGGACAACGCAATATTGATATTTGGAAATATATTGCGGTATCTGCTGTTATTTTGGTTATAGTCTATTTGACAGGGGCATGGGTGATGTTCTTTTCGGTGTTGGCGGGATTATTTTATATGATCCCCTTCAGTACCTGGAACTCAATCATGCCAAATCCGACAGTCTATACAATGCCGGAATCAACTTTTGTACCGACACCAACATCAACAGCACCGACCCTCAAAGTCGCTGGAGAGTGCCCTGCAGGAGTTAATCCTCTGCTTTGCATTCTTCCACCGGCACAAGTTTGGGGAGAGGAGATTGTTAAATGGTGCAATTCAAATAACGGTGACGCCCTTTGCCCAGATAGAGCCATCGTTATTATGTCGATTGAAAGCTGTGGGTTTCCCGATGCTTGTTCGTACAGGGATTCTGAGGGCAATTGCACAGGGGCATTTGGTTTATTTCAATTAACCAAAGGGACGTTTCCATATTCCAGTGAACAGTTATTTGATACAGAGTTTAATGGAATCAATGGAATTAAATACATTGAAAATCTTACCGCGAAATATAGCGGAAATTTTCTGGCGGCGGCTGCTAATTATAATGGCGGTCCGTACGCTGGTGAGTGGCAAATAGGCGAAAGAACTCGCGAGTCTTATGTTCTTCAGTACGGAGAATCAAAAGCTCGTGAAGTAGGAAAAATGGTGGAATATGCAGGAATGTATTATGAAACCATTGACGGGTCTCATCCAAGTTTTGAGACCTTTGTTAAAGACGGACGTTGCAGAAATGCAGCTAAAGTCTATAACCTATGGTGGCCGGAGGCGAAAAAATGAGTAAGAATTCTGTAAGTATTTTGTTACCCTTATTATTGATCGCTGTTTTGGGGGTTTATATTTTTTTAAATTACAAACCAACTACAATTCAAGAAATTCAGGAGAAAATAAAAAACGTATTTGATTTTAATCTTGTAATCCCAAAAGTTAATCCCAGTACAAGTGACCAAACGGTTACTTGCCCGGAGTCCTTGCCACATTTTGTTTGGAAGGACGGGGGGACGATCGACAACACCAAGTTGGTAAGAGGAACTGTTTGTGTAGAGAAATTTTACTTACAAACTTTTCTTTCAAAACAACTAACCTGGGATAGAAACGGAGAACTTCGTAATGGATCAGGCTTGGATTGGTTTATAGAAGTTTATGCCGAGTCTGATGGAGAAAAAGGTAAAAAGGTAGCGGATGCTTTAAGATCCTGTCCCCCACTGGAAGACAAATATGAGTTTCCGTCGGAATATGTAGGACAATTATGTTTAATTAATCTTCCATAAAGGAGTGTTTGATGAAAAATAGTTTACCCGTTTTTTTATGGGGAATTGTTTGTAGTCTGGCGGTCTTGGTTGCTTTTATGTTTGCCACACCAAGCACTATTGACCCGACGATCCCAACCGCAACCCAAAATCCGGATTCAGTGTTGACGCCCATGGCTTCAACCGTGACACCCGGGACAGATGGGGATGGGCAAGTAGCCACCGCAGTTTCACCAAAATATACGGTGGTAATTGGAGACATAGAAGAGTTGAATAGCCTAGCGCACAATGCTTACGCATCAAGACCGTTCAATTTTTTTTCGATCGTCCAATACACAGGTCGTGGAACATACACGTTTTGCGACTCTGCGTATTTTAAATATGATATGGATGATCCATCACTTAGTTTGCCCGAAAGATGGCAGAAAAACACCATTTTCCTGCACCCACAGGGAATTGTTTGTGTAACTGCCATTGCCCAAGGAATGATTTATCCGGGGTTGGTAAACCTTCAAATGAAGGTTGAAGATGCCGGAAGCGGATCAGAGGTAAAAAGCATTAACGGCACGATGGTGACCCAGAAGAAGATCAAAATTATTTTTTCTGGTACACCGGGACTCATTGGCCCAGAAATACTGCCGAATTCCGAGGGGGTTACCAGATTCTACGTGACATATAAGATCACAGAATTTGGTTTTTTAGAATGGGAAATCAAGCTCTACGATCAAAAATGGTCTAGAGAAGGAAATCTTATTGTCGCCAATAACTACCCAGGAATTGTTCCACTTACGGAAGCTGATATTGTACAAAATATAAATTCAGCACTCGCCGGGACAAAGATCGATCTGGTTACACCGATCGATCCGGTAACAAACCAATTAAAAATGGATCATTTGGATTATTTAACACAAAAAACGGAGGAAGAAGCTCAATTAAGTTTTAATAAATATATAAAAGAGCTTTTTTGTCCGGCAATGGAAACAGCAATAAAAATTCAAAACCCAGGCCTTCCGGCTGACGTAAATGCTTTGGCCGATTGCCAAGTGGAAGTAGTTTTGAATTGGCCGAAGGGTCAAAGAGGAAGCTGGTACTATGCAGACTCATTAAGTAACGGTCTGCCGACCTTAGTTGTAGCCAATTTGGATATTTTTAAGGACAATCTGTATGGGGTGGTTTCGAATCAGGTGATTCCTGAAAAAATTAATAGCCATTCATGGCTGTCCATTTGGCCAGATAACTGGGAAGTTCAATATTTTTCCCCCTAACAAGTTTTTATCACATCCACCACAGGAGTATGAGGTCCTTTTATAAGGATTTATTTACATACTCCTGTGCATTACTTACCCAACAAAAATTTGCTTGTGGGGTAAGAATGTTTAATAGTACATTAACAAAAAAGAGTTTTTATTTATTCCATTCAAAAAAAGGAGAAAAAATGGAAACACCACCAGTTGTAATAAATATTTACAATGGAGGACAGACACCTGTACCTGTAGAGACCGCACAACAGCCTTCGGCTAATGTGAGTGCTCCGGAAGTTACAACTTACTCCAGCACCACTGGGAACGGTAACATTGTAGTTCCCATTCTGGGAGTGTTGGCTGTGTTGATTGTCGCGGGTATTTTTTTCTTTAAAAAACCGGCAGCAACAGTGCCACCAAACAATCCCAATGTGCCGCCAGTATTGCAGCTGACACAACAAGTGGCGACCGCCACCATGCCAGCTCCGAAGGCTACTGTGCCATCAATACCGCCGGTAGTTCCGCCAACTCTGTCGACAGCACCAGCACCATTACCAACGTCTATGCCTGTGGTGCCTACGATGGCCCCTACGCAGCAACAACAGGCTCCTGTGGTTGTGGTAACTGAAGTCAAACCACTAACGGCAACTATGGCAATGCTGTTTGACGCATGTGCTGCGTCGATAGTAAACAGTCCCCCCGGGACTGTTTGTTTTAAACTTTCCAGTTCTCTGGAAGTGAGTGCGGGGCTATACAGCCTTTCATTTATTTCAAGTAAGGGAGAGGTTGTAATAGTTGAGACATCGACCATGGAGGTCTTACGAATACAACGTTGCAATAACCCAACTCTTCCAGGAGAGCTGGAGGTACCAGATCGTAAAAATGTTTGTATAGTGATTTAGTATCTATTTAGCCTTAAGGGGTGGGTAAAAATCAGAGTTTCTAACTCTTTCTTTGATTTTTTACCCACCCCAGCAATACTTCGATTTTGAGTAAGCTTCATATTTTGATAAAATACAAAAAAACACACGGTCGCTTGGCTCAGCGGTAGAGCGCTTCGTTTACATCGAAGATGTCGGGGGTTCGAATCCCTCAGCGACCACAAGTCTGATAAAATAGTAAAAAAGCTGAGGTAGCCAAGGTGGTCACGGCGGGCGCCTGAAGAGCGTCAAATATGTGTTCGACTCACATCCTCAGCACTCGTTGCAGCTAAACCTTAACATTTTTGTTTCTATTTACTGCTCCTCCCAAATTTGCAAAGCAAATTTGAAAGGAAAAACGACGAAACGGAAAGCAAAAAGCGAAAGCGATTTGCGAAAAGTGAAGTTAGTTTTGACGTGCGGCGGTAGTTCATCGGTAAGCATAGCTTGGCCAATGAAATACCTAGCTCGCATCAGATTGCTCGCGGCGGTAGTTCATCGGTAAGCATAGCTTGGCCAATGAAATACCTAGCTCGCATCAGATTGCTCGCGGCGGTAGTTCATCGGTAGAATGTCTCCTTGCCAAGGAGAATGTAGCGGGTCCAATTCCCGTCCGCCGCTCCAATTGGGAAATCGTGGCGCTCGCAAAGCGAGCGCCCATTCGTTTAGCGCCTCAAATCGGACTTTTTTATCAAGAAGCTGCCAGTTCGAGCCAATTTTTTGCAAGAAGCTTCGCTTCTCTTCCAAATTTTCAGAATTTCTTAAAAAATTGGCTTGGTGAGCCGATAAAATAAAATTCCTCATGGGTTCGAGCCAATAATTTCCCTTTCGCCCAAAATCCAATAATTTTTGTTTTAAGTCTGTTTTCTGGTTTATCAATTCCTCTTTCTTATGTTTGTATTCTTCAAGTGAAATTGATCCCTCAAGTTGCATATCTAGAAGTTTTGAAAGTTTAATTTCAATCTGACCTAATTGTTTTTGGAGATTTTGGGCGAAAGATTTTGATGATTGGCTGATTTCTTTTTCTTCTTGGTCAAGTTTGTTTAGGATTGGTTTTAGCCAGTCGGCTGGTAAAGCAACTTTTTGAAAAATTTCATTGAGTTGAGAGAAAAGATCGGTTTCATTGATAAATCTTTGCTGGCAATCAGTATCTTTTTTGGTGCAGCGGTAATAGCGGAAAACCAAGCCGGATTTCTTGATATGTTGTTCAGCAGTAATCGCTCTACCACATTCTCCACACTTAAAAATGCCAGTGAAAGTAAAGTTGTAATCTTTCTTTTCCTTTCTTGGTTTTCCGCGATCAGCCATTACCCGCTGCACTTTTTCAAAAAGTTGCTTGGAAATTATTGGCTCATG
>Ga0172371_10009679_pt1 | contig 13200 bp, 15 predicted proteins | sample Lak12m_FD_114543 | JGI IMG/M metagenome (GOLD analysis project Ga0172371, IMG submission 114543) | Freshwater microbial communities from Kabuno Bay, South-Kivu, Congo - kab_022012_12m | ecosystem: Environmental > Aquatic > Freshwater > Lake | place: Democratic Republic of the Congo: South-Kivu... | reverse complement strand
GGGGAAAGAAATTGACCTTCAAATGGGCTGAAAAGGGCGAAAAACTTACAGCTTTAGTGGAGATTGAGTGAGATACTTAATAGTCGCCGCACACCCTGACGACGAAGTGTTGGGTTGCGGGGGTGTAGCCTTAAAATTATTCAAAAAACAGGAAGTTTACTGCCTTGTCCTTACAAGGGGCGGCAGGGAGAAACCCATATCTACCGATGAAGTGTCTAAATTTATGGGGTTTAAGGGACATTGGCAGTTAAATTTCCCAGATAACCGCTTTGATACTATTCCACTGATAGAAATTACCCAGGAAATAGAAAAAATCAAGAAAGAAATCAAGCCCCAGGTAGTCTTTACCCACTTTGAACACGATTTGAACAAAGACCACCGCATAACATACGAAGCCGTGGCAACCGCCACACGCCCTATGGCTGGAGAAACCGTAAGGGAGCTGTATTCGTTTGAAATCCCAAGTTCAACGGAGTGGAAATTCCCCAATGTTTTCGCACCGAACGTCTTTATAGACATATCCGACACCCTTGAAAAGAAAATAAAGGCGTTTTCTATGTATGAGAGTGAAGTCCGTGAGTTTCCCCACCCACGTTCCCCAGAAGCTATGAGGGTGATAGCAAAACGCTGGGGGGTATTAAGCGGATTAAAGTGTGCGGAGGCGTTTCTTTTGGTGAGGAAGATATGATGTCCATTGAACTCCCATTAAAGGAGTATCTGACATACTACACCACGCCTCCCTACAACACATCGGAAAAGCATTATTTTGAGTTTAGACCGTTCTTTAGTGAAATAGCAAAGAAATATCCCAAATCAACTGGCGTAGAAATAGGGGTATTTGAGGGATTTAACTCATTGGGCGTGTGCAGATTCTGCGACCCCAAAAAACTATACCTCATTGACCCCTATAAATGCTACGATGAAGTCATAGAAAACACTATGACAGCTTATACCCAGGAAGATTGGGATAACATATACGAATGGACACAACAAAGGCTCGCTGGCTTGCCAGTTGAGTTTATCAGGAAACCATCGGTAGAAGCCTCTAAAGACTTCCAAGATGAGATACTTGATTATGTTTATATTGATGGCGACCATAGTGCGAAAGCCGCTTTTTTAGATATAGATAGTTGGTATCCTAAAGTAAGGGTCGGCGGACTTGTCGGCGGACACGACGCCTTAGAGCCAGAAGTCCGAGAAGCGATAGCCGCATTTTTATACAGGCATCAAGAGTATGGCGGTTTCTTTCATTTCAGGTGGAATGATTGGTGGATAACCAAAATATAAGCCAGGCAGAATTAGTGGAGATACTTAGACCATATGCCAACTCCTTTGAGGGGTTCGTAAGGAAGTTTCTTCCACACTATCTGACTTCTAAAGTTCCAGAGTTCCACAAGGAAATATATAGCCTTGTCCCTAATCACAAAAGGCTTGTGATAGCAGCCCCAAGAGGGTTTGCCAAATCAACCATCATATCACGCTTTTATCCATTATGGCTTGCTTTATTCGGTAAAGCAAAAGACATAACAGTCATATCGGCTTCCGAGACATTAGCCATAGGATTTTTAAGGGATATAAAACGTGAGATAGAAACAAATAAATTTGTCCGTGATATTTGGGGTGACCTAAGGACTGATAAGTGGACTGAAAACCACATCATCCTAAAGACGGGTTCACAGATACGTGCAAGGGGTGCGGGCGGTCAGATAAGGGGTTTCCGCCCAGATGTCATAGTATGCGACGACATAGAAACTGACGAATCGGTAGAATCTGAAGAACAACGCAAGAAGATTAAGGACTGGCTGTTCAAAGCCTGTCTTAACACATTATTGCCAGACGGTCAGTTCATTATAATCGGCACGATAATCCATCCCCTTTCAGTGCTGGCTGACCTTCTGGCTATGGATAACGGATGGCAGAAAAGAAAATACCAAGCCTACATAAACGGAGAACAGCAAGACGGAAAAGAACTATGGGGAGAGTTGTGGAACCACGGAAAACTCCAGGAACGCAAAGCCGAAATAGGTTCTTGGGCTTTTTCCTCGGAATATCTTAACAACCCAGTAGCCAATGAGACAGCCCCCATAAAAGAGGGTCAGTTAATGTATTGTACAGAACTTCCGAAACAATACTCTTGCGTGATTGCGGTTGACCCAGCGTATTCTGATGATGAAACCGCAGATTTCAAGGTAGCTGCGGTAGTAGCCATAGACCAGGCTATGAACCGCTATTTAATCACTTATGTAAGGACACACGAACCGCTTGGGGATTTTCAAGATTCAATAATAAACTTATTTCTAAATTACAGGTCTATATTAACTGGTGTTGGGATACCTAACTCTGGAGTTGAAAAAGGATTCTTTGATAGTTTCCTAAAAAGATGCGAGGAAAGAAAGTTATTAAGTATTCCAGTGGTAGAGTTAAAAAATACCTTCACCAACACAACCACAAACATATCTGCACGCAACAAGAAAGCAAGGGTGGTTGCTGCGTTGCAACCATTATTTGAACAGGGCAGATATTATATACACGGCAATCATATTGAAGCAAGGGACGAATTACTTACCATAGGTTCAAGCAGGTGGGACGACGTGGTTGACTCTATGGCTTATGCGGAACAGATTTTACAGCCAGTATTTTATGACGCACAACCAGAAAATTACCAGGAAGAAGAAAAGATTTACCACGGGGATAGTGGATACGGCATATAAGGAGTTTTAATGGCAAAGAAAGAAGTCAAGGCAAAAGAAAATCCCGTAAAGAACGAGGAAGAACTTTACGAAAAAATTTATGGTATGGTGGAGGAGGCAAAGTCTAATTCTTCAACCTGGGCTGAAAAGGCAAACGATTTCTATGCCTTGAGGATGAGGGATAAAAAGCCCAAAAACTTCCCATTTCCTGGCTGTTCTAATTTACGCCTACCCACAATAGAAACTTACTTAAGAAAAGCAAAATCGTCTTTACTTGCCCTATACACAAATGTAAAGCCGAGAGTTACCGTAGTCCCCCAAAGCGGTCAGGATATGCGTAACGCCTACAACATAGAGAAGCTCCTTGACTGGCTCGCCGATGTAAAAATCAAGATGCTTGACAAGTTGATTATGGTAACTGACTTAATGCTTCAGCACGGGATAGGAATTATGAAAGTAATATGGCGTATGGAAGAAAATACATACGTTGAAACTATCAAATTAGATGATTTATCAGTCCAGGAAGTAGCTGCTTTGTTTGACCCCAATGTCCAAGACGCACAACTGCTTCAATTCGCTATAAGTAAATTTGATGTTGATATGTCAGAGACTGTGGCCGCAGACAACACCGAAGCCGTAATGAAAGCAATATCGGAGTTGAGGTCAGGTAAGACAGAGGTCAAGGTAAAACTTACCGACGAATTATACAATGCCCCAGACGTAGTCCCCTGTGACCCTACCTATGTTTATGTCCCTACTGATGGGGGGATAGATATTCAATCGTTATCTTGGATAGCACACGAATATCTTGAACCCTATGACTGCCTAAAATATAAAGCAGAATACGGAAAGATAGACAAATCAGCACTTGACGACATAGATTTTTACCGTGATACAAACCTGCAAGACGAAAAGAACGTAAACTTTACCAAAGATATGCGTGAGGGAATTGAAAGAATAAACAACCCCTCAAAGATGGTAAAGATTATTGACCTATACTGCCACTATGACCTTGATAATGACGGGGTAAACGAGAAGGCACATTTCCTATTGGCACCCGATTTCTCTGTTATATTAAAGAAACAACGCCTTGAGAACGATTCACAGAAGTTTCCATTTGTAAGGTTTGCAACAGAGATTATGGATAACAGGTGGTTCTCCGCACGTGGTTATCCAGAACACCTTGAGGATTTATCAAAAGAAATAGACGCACAACACAACCAAAAGATAGACTCCCAAACCATAAGGAACGCACCCGTATTTACATTTAGGTCTGGTATAGTAAATCCCAAGTTAATCAAGTTTATCCCTGGTCAGGGTATCCCAGTCCCAGGCACTACCCCGCTTAATGACGCTTTGCAGATTATGCAGAACCAGAACTCCAATGTTGAGTTCTCTTATGAACGTGAAGAACTTTTATTAAAGACAGTCATACAAGAATATCTTGGACAGATGGATTATTCTGTCCAGTCAATGATAAACAAACGCCAGCCACGGACGTTAGGCGAAGTGCAGATGCAGGCACAAGCGTCAAATATGGTATTCTCTCTTGACGCATCAATGTTTGCAAGTTCGCTTGGAGAAGTGTTTACCCAGATACTTGAACTCTGCCAGCAGTATATGCCTGAAAGGATATTTACCTTAGTAGTAGGAGAAGATGGCATACAGCCACTTAACATATCAAGAGATGAGATACAGGGTAAATTCCATATTTTCTGCCGTGGTAATGATATTAACTCTAACCCCCAATTAAGGGCACAGAAAGCATTGGCGAGAGTCCAGGTTTTGCTTAGTCCAGTCCCATTACAAATGGGGGTTGTCAACCCAGTAAATGTATTTGAGATACTAAAGAATTACTTACAATCAGATGGCGAGTTGGCTTGGCAGTCTATGATTACACCACCCGCACCACCTCAACCTCCTCCGCCCCCAGTCAAGATAGGTATGGAAGATTTAGAGGACGGTGAAAAGGCACAAGTCCTTCAACGTATAGGTATTAAGCCAGATATGGCTGGCAGGTCATTAAAGAGCGAGGCAATGATTCAGGAAAAGGCTTCAGACCAGGAATCAAAGAAAGTAGATAACCTTGTAAAAATTGTAGATGCAGCAGCGTCTTTAGACGAAAGCGAGGAAGTCGGTGGCGAAAAGGAAATCGGCGGTTAAGAAAGAAGTAGCTACAAACGAAATAGACAGTTTAAGGGAATACACGCTTGAAGCAGAACAAGTAGAACTGCTTAGGCAACATAATGGTTGGCTTATACTTGAACGTGATTTAGAACAGTATAAAGCCGAGATAGGTGAGAAATTACCCTATCTTAATCCTAAATCCCCCGAGTTCCAAGAGGCGAGGATACTTTTCATAGCCTCAGATAAGGCACTCAAAATGGTTGAGGATTATATTGAAAACCGCAGGCGTGCTTTGGAGTTGTTAAACAAAATAGAAAATCCAAAAGAAAATATAGTTCTTGACGTTGATAATGGGTAAAGTAAATAACCTGATTATAATAGGTGGCGGAGTTTTACAGCAACAAACACTCGTTGAGTGTGGTGGTAGGAGGTTGGGTAAGATTTTGGTTGACGGCGACCCAAACTGCTGGTGTGCAAAAAGCCCCTATTTTAACAATGATTATTTTATAGAGTGCGGAGAATTTCATAATCCGTCGGTTGTTCTTTCTGAAGTAAAGAAATTTTTAAGAAAAAACAGGCACGTCAAACCAGTTGGAGTTTACACGCAGGGTTGTGATTCTGCCTATGCCGTTGCCTATGTGGCTCGTGGCTTAGGGCTTCCAAGCATAGGAGTTGATGTTGCTTTTAAGACTAATAACAAGATAGCGATGCGTGAGGCTTTCAAAAAAGCTGGAATAAGGCAACCAAAGTTTATGGTTGATGATTTGGGAGACTTTCCACTTCCAGTGGTGTTTAAGGCTGTTGATAATTGTGCCTCAAGGGGTCTTACAATAGTGCGTGATTCCGAACAGATACCTCAAGCAATAGTCAACGCACACAAACACTCTTACGACAAACATATCTTGGTTGAGGAGTTTATAGATGGCGAAGAATATAGTGTTGATACCATTGTCTATGAGGGGAAGGTTTATCCAGCAGGAATCTCTGATAGGGTATTTCAAACAAAAGATAATTACGCTATTCAGACTGGCTCTATCACTCCTTCGTTTCTTCCAGAAGAAATCCAAAAGGAAATGTATTGGACGATGCAGGATTGTGCGGAAGCGTTAGGTGTAAAGTGGGGGGCATTTAAGGGGGATTTGATAGTTAGTAACGGAAAGGTATATGTCCTTGAGGTAACCGCAAGGTTATCTGGCGGGTTTGATTCGCAGTTTAGGAAACCCTATTCATTTGGGATTGATTTAATCAAGGCTACCATTGATTTGGCTTGTGGGTTGCCTTTGGATTTTGAGGATATTATACCCAAATGGGTAAAGTTTTCCCAGACTTTCACAGTTTTTCCCAAACCAGGGATTATAAAAGAAATCCGTGGGTATGAAGAGGTTAAGAAAATCCCTGGGGTAAGACAAGTCTTTATAGTCAAAAGTATTGGTGATAGGGTTGATTATAAACACTGTGCTGACAGGGTAGTGCATATGGTAGCTTGTAGAGACACATACGAGCAACTTCAAGAAACTGTAAAAAAGGCACAAGAAACCTTACAATTCATAACTGAATGAAAATAGGTATTACGGTAGGCGACCAGGCTGGGATAGGATTAGAAATAATAAAAAAGGCTATACCGCACTTTCCTCAAATAGAGTTTCAGTTAATCGGAAAGATAGTCCCTAAAGAGTTAATTACCTACGGACAACCCTCTCCTGTTCTTGGTCGTATCGCTGGCGAGGCGATAAAAGAAGCGATAGAATTAGCCCTACAAGGTAAGATAGATGCGGTAGTGACAGCACCAATACACAAGGGAGCATTTAACCTGGGTGGATGGAAATATGCAGGGCATACGGAGATGTTCGCAAGCCTTACAAACTCTCCCAACTATGCTATGATGCTGATTCACAAGAACCTGAGAGTTATCCACGTCACTACCCACGTATCATTACGCAAGGCTTTAGACTTAATAAAACAGGACAGGGTTTACGAAACAATAAAAATAGCTAATCACGCTTGTCAACAACTCGGAATAAGAAATCCTAAAATAGCAGTCGCTGGTCTTAACCCCCATTGCGGGGAGGGAGGATTATTTGGCGAAGAAGAAGAAAAAGAAATTATCCCTGCAATACTTAGGGCGAGGAAAGACCAAATCGGAGTTGCGGAAGAACCGTCGCCAGCAGATGTTGTTTTTGCTAAATGTCTCGGTGGCTTTTATGATTGCGTGGTTGCTATGTATCACGACCAGGGTCATATACCTCTTAAAACACTCGGGTTTGAGTGGGTTAATGGGGGGTGGGGGAAGTTAGATGGGGTTAATGTTACTTTTGGACTTCCCATTATAAGGACTTCTCCTGACCACGGGGTAGCATTTGGCAAGGCTGGAAAAGGAATTGCCGACCCGACAAGTATGATTTCAGCCATAAGGATAGCGATAGACTTGATTTATAATGATATCATAAACTGTAATTTCGGAGAATGATATGCCCAAGAAACTTGAAATGCAACTCAAAAAGAAAGCAAAGAAATTGTTTGGCTCTACTAAGTCTAATAGGGCTAATGCTTATATATACGGGACTCTTAGGAAAACTGGGTGGAAACCCAAAAGAGAGAAGTAATATGAATGAAGCCCAAATTATAGCCAATGCTCTTTTTTCTGAGACAAAGGATTACGAGGACGCAAAGCAGATAGCCTCGGTTATTATTAACAGGACAAAAAATCCCGATAGGTGGGGTTCTACTCCAACAGATGTTATTATGCAACCATACCAATTTTCTGGCGTTGGTGGTAGAGAATGGACTAAAGCCAAAACGCAGAAATTCACAGAAGAAGAAGCAAACATATACAAAAAGTTTTTGCAGATAGGTTATCAAATAACAAAAGGAACATTTGAAACAACAACCGAAGCAAATCATTATTTCAACCCAAAAATAGCAAAACCAAAGTGGGCTGAAAAGATGAAAAAATTAGAAGAAAATAAATATCATTCTTATTACAAGGATTAGGGGATGGGTTCGCATAGCCGAGCGTTAGAGGCAATGGAGGCTTAAATGCCAGAAGAGATTAAAGACGTAAATACCGAAGAATCGTCTGCTTCGGAACAAGAGGTCGTTAATGACCAGTCTGCCAGCGACCAACAGACTGAACAAGTTGATAGTCAAACTCAGGAATCTTCCACTCAGGAAGTAAAAACAGAGGTTACCAAACCTGATAGACCAGAAATCAACTACGCAATGGAAGCAGCACGCAAGGCGAGTGAGGCACTTGAGGCTGTAAGGCAGTTGCAACAGCAGCAACAGCAAGTGCAAACACAACCCGCTCAGCCCCAATACACCAAAGCACAACTCCGTGCTTTCGCAGAATCAGCCGCTGACCCCAACCATAAGGTATGGGCGTTGGAGGAAATTGACAAGCTGGAAAAAGTAGAAAGACAAACTGAAATGAAACAACTCTTTGAGGGTTATACAAAAAGAACCCAGGAAGAGCAACAGCGTGTAGAAGCAACGCAGTTTGTAGCAGGTAATTTCCCAGAATGTTTTGTAAAGGATGAGACTGGCAAACCGATAGGTTGGGACAACAACTCACCCCTTACACGCAAGATAGGGGAATATATGCAGAATCCAGCATTAGCTCAAAATCCGCAAGGCTTGGTTGCTGCCGCAAAAATGGCTGCTTTTGACTTGGGAGTTTCAATGAATAGAAAACTACAAAGTAAAGTAAACCAAACAACTGCTCAATTAAAAAGAGAGCAAAAGAGGCAACTAATAACTGGCACAGGTTCTTCTCCTCAAGCAGGGGGTTCAAAAGGCAAACTTGAAAAGTTAGCGGAGGAATATCGCAAAACTGGAAGCAAGGAAGCCTTTAAGGCTCTCGCTAAAGCGAAAGGGCTGATACCAGAACTATAATATGAGTGTATTAGGTCATCAATTACAAACATACGCAACCACTGCTGGTGCTCGGGAGGATATCTTAGATTTAATTACTCAGATAGACCCCGAAGATACACCATTACTTTCACGTCTTGGTGTTTCCAAAGCTCGTGGCAGATATCATGAATGGTTAAATGATACTCTTGAATCTGGAACAGGAACAGGTGCTGCTGATTTGGAAGGTGCAGCTGCCGCAGGACGCAGACTTTCTTCAAGGACTCGTTCCTACAACGTAACCCAGATTACGAGTTATACATTCGGTATATCTGGAACACAAGAAGCAATCGCACAATACGGGTTGGATAGTGAATATGCCTATCAGCTTGAAAAAGCGATGAAGATATTAAAGGTTATGCAAGAGCAGATTTTATTGAACTCTACATACGCCTTTGATGTTCCCGCTTCTTATCAGTGTGCTACCGCAGCGAGAACCCTCAGGGGCGTATTTGCTGCTATCACTACCAACGTAAAGACTGGTTCGGGTGGTGCTTGTGCATTGACAGAGTCAATGTTCAACGACTTACTCCAAACCATTTTTGAAAATGGTAATGGCACTCCTGATATTTGCTTCGCTAATGGATACAACAAACGCAGGATTTCTTCGTTCTCATCTAACAACGTTCGTTATATCAATATGCAGAATGAAAAGACCCTAAGGAATACCATAGTAGCCTACGAATCCGATTTCGGAACTATCTCTACCGTTCTGGATAGGTGGCTACCGAAGGGTGATATGCCTGTTCTTTCTATGAAAGACTGGAATGTCGCATACCTTAGAAAACCGTTTGTTCAGCAGTTAGGTATAGCTGGCGACGCAAAGGAAGCACAGATAATCACTGAATATACTCTTGAGCATCTTAACGAGAGTAATTCTGGTAAAGCAACAGGTTTAGCAACAAGTTAAGCATTACGGTTTTTGGGGGAGTTCCGATGAAAAACTCTCCCGCCTAAAAATGAAAAGCCTTAAAGAAATACACGATTACTGGACAGATGTTTGTAATAACCCAGCAAGCACAAACTTTTACAGGTTATTCAAGAATGGATAAACAATCCTTTAATATGAGAAATCCAAACCCTGGCGAGGTTTTGGAAATGCACAATGAAGCCAAGAAACGACGCAGTAAGCAGATAAGGTATAAGATACTTAGGGATTTACTTGACGGAAAGACCGCCGACATAACCCAGGACAAGGCACTATACGAAGCCCTGAACAGGGAGCGTATGGAGTTTGAACAGATACTCGAATTCCATAAAGAAGATGCAAATGTTCTTGACTGCGTAGCACAAGCCTCGGAGGACAGGGGGGCTTATGACGACGGAAAATATTGGAACCCTGATAGCAAGTCAAAAATGGGTAAACTCGGTCATATACCAAATTGTATATTTTTCTCAAGACCGATAGAATATTGGGAAGATAAAAGACTTCTAAAGAACTTCTTTAACATATTCACCAAGTTCAGGGTAAGCAGTAAACCTATTTAATGGATGTCCTTTTAATAACCACTCCTTTTTATCCGCTTAATTATTCAGAGGTAATAGACTTGCCATTATCAAGGCAAGAAAGGACTTCCGTTACTCCGCCACTCGGAGTTAGTTATTTATCCGCCCATTTGAAACAAAAGGGATACCGAGTAAAGATATTAGATTTAGATTTAGAGATTTTCCACCTGATTAAACAGAGGGGTGTGTATTTTGTTTCAGATATTGTTTCTTTGATAAAAAGTTTCGGTCATTTTGACGTAATTGGTATTTCTTGTTTCTGTTCGGCACGCTATAAACAAGCACACCAACTTGCTAAAATAGCAAAAAGCCTTGCAAACATTGTGGTTATGGGCGGTAATTATCCTACCAACTCACCACAAGAAGCCCTGAAAAACTGCGATTATGTTGTCTTGGGGGAGGGAGAGGACACATTTTATAGGCTTTTAAGGGCTTTGGAGGAAGGAGTCGGGCTTGAAGAAATAGACGGAATTGGCTATAAAGACAAGATAATACCAAAAACTTCATTTATTCAAGACCTTGATTCTCTGCTATTCCCAGATTATGATAATCTTGACCTGGAAAGGTATTATGATTTGGGTATGAGCCAAAGCCTTGAGGGTGGAAAGAGATTTCTTACCCTATTCACCTCAAGGGGTTGTCCGCATAGATGTATTTATTGCGGAGCACACAATACCTTTGGTTATAAAAACAGGGTTCGTTCTGTTGATAATGTTCTTTCCGAAATAGATTGGTTGAGGGGTAAGTTTAATGTCCAAGAACTTATTATTCAAGACGACAACTTTACTTCCGATAGAAAGCGTGCTGACAAGATTTTAGACAATCTGATTTTGCGTGAGTTAAGTTGGTGCATACCCAATGGTCTTGAGGCAAGCACGATAGATAGGGCTTTCCTTGAAAAAGTAAAATCAAGCGGTTGCTCTGATTTGTCAATAGCGGTAGAAAGTGGTAGTCCCAAAGTCCTTAAAATGATACGCAAGAAAGTTGACCTTGAAAAAACCAAACAAGTCATAAAGGATATGCGTGAGTTAGGTATTTATTCAAAAGTGTTCTTTATGATAGGTTTTCCAGGCGAAACAAAAGAGGACATACAAAAGACAATAGACTACGCCTCGGAGTTAAAAGCAGATTGGTCGTCTTTCTCAATAGTAAATCCACTTCCAGGAACTGAATTGTGGGATAGTGTAAAGACAGATTTTTCTAATATTGGATATGCAAACGCAAACATAACCACGGAAGATTTCAACCCCAAATACATAGAAAAAGTGGTTGCAGAAGCAAATAAGAGGATAAACTTTTTAGAAAACCCAAACCTTACCATAGGAAACAGGGGGTGGGCGATAAGGGATTTCAAAAGGATAGCTGAAAGGTATCCACAGCATCAAGTAGCCAAAGAAGCCTTACGAAAAGCATTTGACGTGGGGGGAGGATGAAAAAAACCTTTATAATCGCTGAAGCAGGTATAAATGCCTGCGGTAATATTGAAGTAGCAAAGCAACAGATAGATTTGGCAGCCGCTTGCGGTTGCGACGCAGTTAAGTTCCAAGTGTATGATACCGACAGGCTTTACAATGGGGATAGGACAGTAAAATCCTACAAAGACAGCCAAAGGGGTTGGTTCTCATATAAGAATTTCAGGGTATTGGCGGATTACTCAACTATTGAGTGGTTTGCCACACCATTTGACGAAGAAGCAGTTGCTCTTTTGGAAGATATTGGGGTTAAGAGATATAAGGTTGCCTCACGTTCTGTCGCTGACCATAAGTTGCTTGAAGCCATAGCCAAGACCAAGAAACCAGTCATATTCTCAACGGGGAGAAGTGATACCAACACAATCAAGGCTTCTTTGGATATTCTATCGGATAACAAGATAACGCTTATGTATTGTGTCCCAGATTATCCCACCAAAGCAAAAGACCTAAACTTTGGCAGAATGACTAAAATGGCAGAGATGTTTAAGGTTCCTTATGGATTTTCTGACCATACTACTGGTATATGGGCTTCAATAGAGGCAGTTAGGTTGGGGGCAGAAGTAATAGAAAAGCACTTCACCCTATCAAGAAATATGGAAGGTTGCGACCAGATTTGCTCGGTTGAACCAAACGAAATGAAGTTACTTGTTAAATCAATTAGGCAGTTAGAGTCTTACGAGGAGATGCTATGAGTCCAATGAGGATGAGCCTTAAACCAGTAGAAAAAGAAGATTTGGATTGGATACTCACACATAGAAATAACCCACAACTGTATATTAACTTTAACCAACCTACGCCACTTAGTTATGACCAACAGTTAGAGTGGTATGAAAATCAGGTAAAACCAAAAAAGACTTTCGCCTATTTAGTCTATATCAATAGGCAGAAGATTGGTTATGTGGCGTTGCAGAATATAAACTGGATAGTCCGTTCCGCAGAAGTTTCACACTTTCTTACGACTGATGTAAACCCAGAATTAGCAAGATTTGCCCACGAGATGATACTCGTGATTGCTTTTGAGAACCTCGGTCTTAACAGGGTTTATTCGGTGTGTTTTGAGTTTAATGACATATTCCACCGTTTAACAGAATTAGGTTTTAAGAAAGAAGGATTATTGAGACAGAGTTGTTTCAAGAACGGTAAATTGTGGGATAGTTTTCCCATAGCGGTCTTAAAAGAAGATTGGAATAGCCTCTCAAAAGGAGAGAAAAGTTGAATAAGATAAAAATATACTTGCAGGATTTTAATAATGTAATGTCCGTATTAAGGACAAGACCAGAGTTTGAGACAGTTGACGACGCAAGGGATGGCGACTGTTTGGTTCTTAGGCAAGTTGTAAGGGCTTATTTACAGGAATTAGCAGTAATGAAGAAAGAGTATATGAAACGCCCGCTCGTGGCTATACAACACGGCAGGGCTGCCACGAACGACTATTTACCGCCCAATAACTTCAAGTGCCTTGCTGATAAAGTTTGCTGTTGGGGTGAAAGGGACAG
>Ga0172371_10009678_pt1 | contig 13200 bp, 12 predicted proteins | sample Lak12m_FD_114543 | JGI IMG/M metagenome (GOLD analysis project Ga0172371, IMG submission 114543) | Freshwater microbial communities from Kabuno Bay, South-Kivu, Congo - kab_022012_12m | ecosystem: Environmental > Aquatic > Freshwater > Lake | place: Democratic Republic of the Congo: South-Kivu... | reverse complement strand
TAAAGAAATTTTAGAAGGTAAATATGATGACAAGCCCGAGGATCATTTTTATATGAGAGGCGGGATTGAAGAGATTAGCGCGGAAAAATAATATTTATGTCACAAAAAATCATCAACTTTGAAATTGTTACTCCTGAAAGAATTGTTTTTCAGCAAGAAGTTATTCAGGTAACCATCCCCACTACTAGTGGGGAAATTACAATTTTGCCAGATCATATTCCTCTGGTATCTATTTTACAGCCAGGAGTTATTGAATTAAAAAAAACTGACAATACTATTGAGATTATGTCAGTTTCTGGTGGTTTTGTAGAAGTTATGAAAGATAAAATTGTTGTTTTAGCTGATACTGCTGAAAGGGCTGAAGAGATTGATGAACAGGCCGTCGAGGAAGCTCGCCAGCGAGCCGAAGAAACAAAACGAAAAATAGAAGCTAGGGATCAGGTTGAATTTACAGAAATAACTGCTAAATTAGAACGAGAATTAGCTCGTTTACGAGCCGTTAGTCGTTGGCGAAAAATTAAGGGAAATAATAATAAAAATTAATAAAAAAGGAGGAAAATTATGCAAAATTTTGAGCAATCTGTTGATCATTTACAAAAAATTAATCAAGAATGGGAGAAACTTCGTAAAAATGAAGTAATTCAACGCCTGCTTAAGGGGGAATCATTACAAATCATTATTGAATCTTTACCAAACTTCAAGGAAAGATTTTGCGAATTAGATACCATTGACTGTTCTGATGGACGAGTATTGGATGGTAAAAAAATTGGTATAGCTGGTAGCGGTCTATTACTTTCCCTAGAGGATCGGTTAAAATTAATTCGCCAGTGTCAAGGGAAGAAGGTTACTACTCATTATAATTGTGGAGCTGCTGCTCTGAAATTTTCTCAACTTTCCCCTGAAGAGATTCCAGCTGGGGTAGAAACCGCTGATGAATATGGTACCTACTGTGGCCAAAAATTAGCTCAGGATCTCCATTCTGATCATGAATTTTTAGATGAAAATAGGTTGAGCTATGAGAGCCACAATGAAGTAGCCCTATTGGTAGATGCCACAGGGAAATTCGATTCCACTCACCTAGAAGGATTTCCGCCTCATTTTGTCTGTACTGGTGCTGCCCTTGGTCTTAATGAGGAATATTTAAAAGATGAAATTCATATTTTGACCAGCATTGCTCTAGGTGAGCATGGTTTTGGCAAACGCTTTAACCCCAACAATCCTTTCTATATTCTAGTTGCCGCTGATGATACTAAGGATTTAGTTGTTTGGAAAAAGTTAGCTAATGAAGTGGCTCAGGATTTTGAACAAAGAGTTAAAGTAGCTGGCTTTACTAGACCGGTTGAGAATTAAGATAACCTCAATTAAATCAATAAAAAAACCCCGTTAAATAACGGGTTTTTTAAATTATTATTTTATTTAATTAAATATAAAATGCCAATTAAAGCTACTATTCCTAAACCAATACGGTACCAACCAAAAGCACTAAAATTATTTTTTTGAATAAATTTAAGAAAGAATTTTACCCCTATAATGGCGGTGATAAAGGCGGTAATAAAACCAATTAACCAAATAATCCATTCATTGCTAGTTAAATTTAATGGTGTTTTGTATAAATCTAATATAGTAGCTGCTAGCATGGTGGGGATAGCCAATAGAAAAGAAAATTCTACAATGTTTTTTCGACTTATTCCCAGTGATAATCCGCCAATAATAGTAGCAGCTGCTCGGGAAACCCCCGGAATAATCGCTAAGGACTGGCAACAACCAACTATGATAGCTTGAGTGTAGGAGATAGAAGCTATTTCTTGTTTATTATCTAAAGTTTTTTTAGAATAATACTTTTCGAATAGAATTAGGATTAATCCTCCAATAATTAGAGCACTACTTATAATATAAAGATTATTCATCAAGAAAGTTTTGACTGTTTTATAAAAAATTAAACCAATAATAGCTGTTGGGAGAAAGGCAGCACCAATTTTTAATATTAAATTCCAACTATTCCATATTTTTTTCCAGTAGAGAACCACTACCGCCAGAATAGCTCCCAACTGGATAGAAATTTCAAAAGTTTTAAGAAAATCTGATGATGGTATTCTTAACCATTCACTGATTAAAATTAAATGAGCCGTTGAGGAAATTGGTAAAAATTCTGTTAAACCTTCAATTAAGCCTAGGATTAGGCCATGTAAGATAGTCATAAAAATTAGCGATTATCACCAGCACCGTGGATCATGTTACGGTCAAAGCGAGAATAAATTTTATCAATATTAGTTTGAGCTACATCATCAAAATCAATTTCTAATTCTTCAGCTAATTGAGATAGATACCAGAGAACATCACCCAATTCTTTTTTTAATTCCTCCTGGTCTTCTGGTGAAACCCGTTTATGTTTATCTCGCCAGATTTTTTTTATCTTTTCAGCCACTTCTCCGGCCTCACCGTTTAAAGCTAGGGCAGCGTAGATAAAGCTATTTTCCTTTTCTGGAAAACAAGCTGTCCCTCTAGCTTTTATTTGATATTCACGAAAAGTCATATTATTTTAGTTACTTTTTTATTTTACCTTAAAAATAATAATAAATAAAGTTGTCCCAGTTAACTATTTTTGTTATAATATAGGTATAAAATTAAGATTTATTTATATATGCCTAGTAAAAAATTAGTCAAGACTAAAAAAAAAGTTGAAGTTAAAAAACCGGTAATTGTAGCCGTTTCTGGCTATTTTAATCCTTTACACGTTGGACATTTGGAAATGATTGAGAAAGCCAAAAAACTGGGGGATAAGCTGGTGGCTATTGTTAATAGTGATTATCAAGTTAAACTCAAGGGTAGCGTTCCTTTTATGAATCAGTCCGATCGTCTTAAAATAATTAGCGCTCTACGGGATGTTGATCAGGTTTTTTTATCAATTGATCGAGATGGTACAGTTTGTAAATCTATTGCCAAGATAAAGCCAAATATTTTTGCTAATGGTGGTGATCGTAAAAGTCTAGCCAATGTTCCGGAGTTATTGGTTTGTCGTAAATTTGGAATTAAGATGGTAGATGGTTTAGGTAAAAAAATTAGAGCCAGTTCTGAATTAATTGCCCAGGCTTCTTTTTTAAAAAAGAAACTATCTAAATAGCTATGACTAGATTAGGGAAAATTATTGTTGGGATAATTGTATTGATAATTTTTATTATAATTACTATTTTGATTGTTAAAAAATATAGCCAAGCTCCCGAAACTGAAATTATTTATAAACCAGAAAAAACTATTAGAATTTTAGAAGGTTGGAATATTCAGCAAATTGCCCAGTATTTAGCTCAAGAAGAAGTGGGTTCTAGTGATGATTTTTTAGACTTGGTTGGCCATCCGCAAATTGATTATCGAAAAAATACACAATTGCCTAAACTTCAAGATTTCTCAAAAAGATTTGATTTTTTAGCTGATAAGCCTGATTATTATGGATTGGAAGGTTACCTTTTTCCCGATACTTATCGTGTTTATAATGACGCTACCCTAGAGGATGTGGTTGTTAAGATGTTAGAGAATTTTGGCACAAAGTTAACTCCTCAAATGCGGATTGATATTACTAAACAGGGAAGAACTATTTATCAAATTTTGATTATGGCTTCCTTAATTGAAAAGGAAGCACCTATTAATAATAGTGATTCAGAGAATCGGGATGCTAGAATTATTAGTGGTATTTTTTGGGATCGCTTAAAAATTGGTCAAGCTCTTCAGTCTGATGCTACTTTGTCCTATATCTTAGGTGACAATAAACCGCAGCACAGTGGTCAAGAATTAGAAATTAAATCGCCCTATAATACTTATCAATATCCTGGTCTACCTCCAGGACCAATTTGCAATCCTGGGTTAGTGGCTATTGAGGCAGCCATTTATCCTATCTATACTGATTATAATTATTTTTTAACTCCATTAGATAGTCAGCAAGTGATATATGCCATTACTTATGAGGAGCATTTACAGAATAAATACAAATATTTGAAATAAATTTATGTTTGCTGAACAGCCGACAATTTTATCATCAGAAAATTCAGATCAAAAAGTTGGTTTTTCTGAGAATAGTTCTCCTAATCCTTTTAAGAAAATTTTATTAATTGTAGCTTTAGTAGCTACCATTATTATTTTATTATTAGCTGTGTTTTTTATTTTAAATAAGTATTTACCTAAAAGTGAACAGCCCCTTGAAGAAAAAAATACAGTTCAGGGAGAAGAAGCATCTTCTACTCCAGTTTTGCCAGATTTTAATCAACCCGATAAGGCAACTTCTACTCTTGATAATTTACAATTTTCTGATTTAGCTATAGAGTATCTTTCCTTTGCTGATTTTTATGAAGCACCTAATAACCAAATTGAATCTAAGATACCAGAGTATAAACTACCCCTAAATGTTAAGATTGAAGTAATAAATTATTACGATATATCTCGTAAAATTAATCTCGACCCCGGTTTAGAGGAATTGAATAATAATGGTTTTACTATTTTAGATAATCCTTGGCATCAGGAGGCACCAGATTTTTTTAGTGTGTATAACAATTTAGATCAAAAACAAATTCCTCTACTTCTTACTTCTGATTTTATTATCTATTATTATCAAAATGTTTTAAAGAAGGCTTTCAAGGATATTGAAGAAAATGTTTTTTATGATAACTTATGGAGTATTAATCAAGAGTTATATAACATAGCTAAAAATCGTTATGAAGCTCGTTTGGCAGCTATTGGAAATGTTAATGACTCTATTTTAGAGGGAGAACGGTTAGAGATGGCCTTTTTTGCTGTTTCTTTGGAGTTATTAAAACCCGCTGATGATCAAATAATTACTCAAGGGACTTTAGACGACCAAAATAAATTTAGTTTTAGCGATGTTAATCGTTTTTATTTTGTTGCCCCCCCCTATCTTAAGGATGATGTTGTTCGTGAAGTCAAATTAATTCGTAACGCTCAAGGTCAAACTAAATCTCCAGTTATGCTTTATAATCGTGACTATACTGAATTTACAGTGCCAGTTGATTATCGCTCTAATGCTAAATTAAATAACTTTTACTTAACAACCAAATGGCTTAATTCAATTTTCCCTTTGAATTATCAAGACAAAAATTGTGTTGGTTGTTTATTAGACAAAGAAGATTGGAGAATTAATTTAATTGCTGCTAGTCTTATTTCTCAGGATTTTTCTAGTTTGCCAGAGTTAAAGAATAAATGGGCTAGAATTTATAAAGTAATTTCATTTTTTAAGGGTTTGCGGGAAGATTTAAATTATGTTCATTATCGTGATTCTTTGATTAAGTTATTTGGCGAGGATTATCAGGTAGATCAATTATTTGATGATCGAAATCAAGATGCTCAGACTAATCTAGAAAAATTACGTCAACAATTATTAACCTATGACTTTTCTGAGCTACAAGGTGCTTTTAATAAAAATAATTCTTTAGATAGAAGTCAACTTGGTTTTAAAATGTTGGCCGAAGCCTATTGGCCAAACAGTTATTTGTTTGGTCGTCTTACTACACCAACAGTTGGTCTTTATTTAGGTAAAGAGCCTGGAAAAAATAATATTACTTTTTGTCAAATTCTTAACGTTAAACGTCGTTGTAATGGGTTTGCCTGGGATTTGGTTAACCTAGTTAACCCCATTGGTGATAATGATTATTTTATTGAAAACACTAACTATGAAAATTATACTCAGGAAGTCACTAAACTAAAAAATCAATTAAATAAAGATCAAATTTGGCAGACTACTAATTATTGGTCTACTCTCAATTTAATAAAAACTTTTTTGGAGATGGACAAGCAGGATTTACCCCTCTTTACTCACTCGTCTAAGTGGCGCGACAAAACATTAAATACCGCCGCCGCCGCCTGGATTAATTTGCAATTACCCCTAGAAAAATTTTCTATTAATCAGATTTTTCAAGGCCAAGGCCTAAATAATTTTTCTAGTTATAATGAAAGCTCGTATATTGAACCCAACCTTAATCTAGTTAACGAACTTATTGCCGATGCTAATATGTTATTAAAAATGCTATCCACTCTTCAATTAGATTATGAGATAGGTTCAGCTTTCCAAAATATACAAACGGCCCAAAATAATTTAATAGCTTTGAAAAAAATAATAATTAAAGAATTAACCAATGAAGAATTAACTTCTGATGACAATGAGACTATTATTAATTTTGCTAAACAATGGAAAGTCGAACCAGCGGAAGATAGAGATAAACAATTATCTCTACGTTATCCTACACAAAAAACCAGCCTCAAGGAAAACCTTAGCCGGTTAAAATTATTGGTACTCATTCATCAACGAGCTGATAATCGAATTATATCTATTGGTCCAATTTGGAACTATCAAGAAGGTCAATAAACTTTAGCGATGGTATCTAAAAATATAAATTTCACCATTATTAATTGTAAGCCAATCATTGGCTAATAGTTTAGCTTCATTAATGATTTGTCCACTTTGATGCCAATATTTATTAATAACTAAATAACCCTCATCTACCCCGACTAAGTCTAAAGCCTTTTTCATGATTGACTGGTCGGGTTTTTTATAGACCATATCTAAATAGTATTGATAGAGTGGTCCGCCGGTAGGGATGGGATAGAAATAGATTAGACCATTGTCAGTGGGATAATAGTGATCAAAGCCCAATTCCCATAGAGCGGCCACAGCTACTTGTTGGTTAGCCAAAACTAAATAAGATTGTTGAGCTTTTTGATCAATTAAACGAACAGCTTCCAGATCAGTCCGGCTGGTGCTGTAACCCCGGGAATTAAAGTATTTATCAAAACGGGGATAGGAAACGTAGAGGGCGGTGGTGATTAGAGCTAGCCCGATTATTAACCAAATAATCTGAATTAGTTTATTTTGTTGCCAAATTTTTTTTATTAATTGGTGGAAAGCTAAAATTACTAGGGGCAGGCAGAAAATGATAATTATAACTAGGAGACGATTAGCATAGTTAGATTGTTCGTAGTTAATTAAATCATTAAAGCGGATTTGACTGCTTAGAATATAGGCGACCAGAAGGGAAATTACCAGCCAGAAGAGGCCTCGGCCAGCTGAAAATATTTTAGAAGAATAGAATTTTCGCCAAAAATAAATCAGACTGGCGATAATAATTATTAATAAAAATAAATTATAATTGTAGTAGAAGAAGTAGACAAAATTTAACAACCAAGTTTCCTGGCCGGCCGAAGACAGGTTTGTAAAAATATTTTTTAGCGGTTCAATAATTAAATTTCCACCCCAGCTAATTTTTTTAATGTCAGCTCCTCCAACTAGAAATAGAGCCAATGGTATTGCTAGAGAATTAACAATTAGGATCAGGGTTAGTAAAATTTTTTGCCAGATTTTTTTTAAATTGGTTTGATATTTTTTTACCACCAACCAGGCAGTCCAAGCTAGGGCTGGTAAACCGGTCAGAGGGTGAATGGCTAAAGTAGCCAGAGAAATAATTAGTATCCAAGTTAATTTAGTATTGCCATAACCCAGAAGAACAGCTAGCAACAGAAAAAGATAACTAAGATTTTGCGGTGTGGTGACAATAAAAGGAGAGAAAGTTAGGGCTAATAAAAATAGAATACTAAGAAACTTGGGAATTGAATTTTCTTGTTCATTACCTGTCGACAGTAATTTATAGATCGCTAAAGGCAGGAAAAGAGCAGTTGTTAAAGGGACTAGTAATTTATTGAGCCAGTAAATGGCTAGACCGCTAATCTTATGGAGAATAATAATTAAACTATATTCACCCAAATAATAGGGCGGTTTAGGGGTAACTAAACCTTTCTGATCAATTAATTCCATGGTCGCCTGATGAATAAAAGGATCAAAGCCATAGCCAATTTTGTAGACCAATACTGCCACTGCCAGAGATAGGAAATAATGCAGGGAAAGCAGTCCCAATTTCCAGGTAGATCCGATTTTTTTTTGGATTAGAAGGAATATTAATAATAGAGAAGAGATTAAATAATAGACAAAGAAACGATTATCTATTACCTGCCAGGGAGAGATTAGAGCGCGATCACTGGCCCCCTTTATTAAAAGAAAAAACATGATAAGATAGAAGAGGCCGTAGAAGAGTAAATATATAAAGTTTTTTTTATTGAATATTAGTCCTTTTTTAATAATTTCTCCCGATTGTCCTTGAAAGAAATATTTTAAGATAATTAAAAAAACAGCCATCGTTAAAATAAGGGCGATAATTGTTCCCCACCAATTTAAAGCGTAGAGATAGTAAACAGCTGCTCCAAAAATGATTATTAGAGCCATTAACAGTAGCAAATAATCATTAATATTAGCAATAAATTTTAGTAAAACTTCTTTGATTTTAAGCATACTTTAATGATAGCAAATTCTTGCTAAAATTGGCAATTTTAGATAACATTAAAATAATGAAAACCCTTTTGCTTAAATTTAGCAGTTTAATCATCGTCAGTCTGCTGGCGATTGTTTTCTTTGTAGCTACTTCTAGTTTTAATTATATTACTCAGGACCAAAATTATGTAAAGTGGTCTTCGCCTGATGAAACGGCTAATTATTTCTTTAGTAAACGTTTTGCTGAAACTAAGGAACTGGCCATTTTTGATCCGGCAGCTATAGTAGGTGATAATATGGTTATGCCCCGTAGTCTGCGTAGTGATTTTGGATGGTTAAAGCCAGTCAGTTTTTTAGGAATTGTTTTAACCTATGGGACCATTGCTAGTTGGTTGGGGGTGGTAGTTATTCCTTTTTTGACACCTTTTTTCGCTGCCCTAGGAATTATTATTTTTTATCTATTAATTAGACGATTATTTTCCAGTCGTGTCGCCCTACTGTCGGCTTTTCTATTAGCATCTTTTCCGGTATATATTTACTATTCAGTCCGCAGTTTATTTCACAATGTTTTATTTATTGTCCTCTTACTCATTGGATTTTATCTAATAGTTTTAGCTCTGGGCGACAGAAAAGAAAAGATAAAACAAAAATTTATTTCCTTTTCAATTAAATTACCAACCTGGTTGAGTTGGGTTTTAGCCTTTTTAGCTGGTTTATTTACTGGCTTGGCCGTTATTACTCGAACCTCAGAATTACTTTGGCTCCTACCTTCTTTTATTATTATTTGGTTGTTTTATGCTCGTCGATTGGGGGTTGGCAAATTAGTTTTATTTTTGGCCGGTTTAATTATTGCCTGTTTGCCGGTTCTCTATTGGAATAAAGTTTTATATAATGCCTTTTTACATGGGGGTTATAATGAAATGAATCGGTCTTTAGATGAAATTTCTAGTGCCAGTGGAGAATTAGTTAAATTAACTTGGCGTGGACAATTAGAAAGTTACCGAGTTTATTTAGAAAAAATCGGTCAGCAAATTTTTTATTTTGGGTTTAATGCTCGACAATCCATGGCTATGTTTAAACATTATGTAGTGGATATGTTCCCTTGGTTATTATATCTCGGATTGGGTGGTTGGTTTATATTATTAGGACAAAATATTCGTCATTTTCAGAAGAAATATTTAGTTTACACTTTGGTTGGAGTAATTCTAGGAGCTATTTTAGTATTCTATTATGGTTCCTGGTTATTTAATGATAATCCTGATCCTAATCGTTTTACTATTGGTAATTCTTATACTCGCTATTGGTTACCTATCTATTTAATGTTGATGCCTTTAGCAGCCTTAGCTATTATTCAAGTTAGTCGAGCAGTTTGTTTTATAGGTTCTCAGGCTAAAAACAGGATTAAATTATTATTAGCTAGTGGCTTACAGGCTGTAGTTGTTTTAATTATTATGGCTAGTTCTCTAATTTTTGTTCTTTATGGCTCAGAAGAAGGTTTAGCTTATTTATATTATAATAATAAATTAGAAAAGATTAGTGTGGAAAAGGTTTTGTCTTTAACTGAACCAGAATCAATCATTATTACCAGATATTATGATAAATTTTTCTTTCCTGAACGGCGGGTGATTATGGGGACTATCCCTGATCAGGAATTATTAACCGCAGTTGGTAAATTGAGTCAGTATTATCCAATCTACTATTATAACTTTCATCTCAATGAAGCTGATGTTGTTTATTTAAATAATCGTAAATTACCAGAATATAATTTAGAAATGGAAATCATTAAAAAAATTAACAGTAACTTTGGTCTCTATCAGTTACATTATCATCCCTATGGCCAAGATTAATAAAAAATATTATATTATCACCATTGGTTGTCAAATGAATAAAGTAGATAGTGAGCGTTTAGCCGCTTTTTTAGAAAAGAAAGGTTTTATATCTGCTAACGATTATCAACAAGCGGGTGTAATTATTATTAACACCTGTGGTGTTCGCCAATCAGCTGAAGATCGCGTTTATGGTTTGGTTAATCAAGTTAAAAAATATAATCCCCGGGTTAAAATAGTGATTGCTGGTTGCTTAAGTCGTCGGCCAGATGTTCAAAGACGACTGCGTGGAAAAGTTGACATCTTTTTACCTATCAATGAAATGTTAATATTACCTCAATTATTAACTGGTCAAGAGATTAACCCTCATTTTAGTTTAGATGAAATTAGATTAAAGCAAGGAGAAAAGTATTTGAATATTTCTCCAAAATATAGTAGTTCCTTTACCGCTTATGTGCCTATTGGCAATGGTTGCAATAATTTTTGCTCCTATTGTGTTGTTCCCTATGCCCGGGGGCGGGAAGTCTATCGCCCCGCTCAGGATATTATTAAAGAGGTGAAAGGGTTAATTAGGAAAAAATATCGAGAAATTGTTTTGATTGCCCAGAATGTTAATAGTTATCACGATATCAACTATGACTTCTCTAAATTATTAGAACAACTAATCAAAATACCAGGAAAATTTTGGTTGCGTTTTTCGTCCAGCCACCCCAAAGATATGAGTGCCCGATTAATTAAAATAATTGGTTCTTCGGATAAGGTTTGTTCCCATTTGCACTTGGCGGTTCAGTCGGGTGATGATCAGGTTCTTAAAGCTATGAATCGGAAATATACGATTAAACATTATAAAGATTTAATTAAAAAAGCCAGACAAGCTAAACCGGGCATTGCCGTTACCACTGATGTGATTGTGGGTTTCCCCGGAGAAACTAAAAAACAATTTTTTAACACAGTTAAATTATTTAAAGAGATAAAATTTGATTTAGCCTATATTTCCCAATATAGTCCTCGTTTCGGAACTGTTTCTTATCAAATGAAGGATAGTGTGACTAAAGAGGAAAAACGACAGCGAGAAAAAAAATTAACGACTGTTTTGAGTAAGACCGCTAGAGAAAATAATGAAGTCTATTTAAATAAAGATGTTGAAGTCTTGGTGGAAGGGAAGAATAAACGAGGTAAATATTATGGTAAGACTAGTAGTTATAAAACAGTGTTGTTTGCGACTAATAAAAAAGCCGATTCAGCTTTAATCGGTCAATTTGCAATAGTTCATATTAATCAAGTTCATGATTTTGGTTTAGAGGGAGAGTTGAATAAATAAAACCCTTACTTTGGAGTAAGGGTATTCTGGTCCGTCAATTGTACTGATTTAACTTTTCCTTTCAGTTGATCGACGGGCCATGCGCGGCCAGGCTCTTCTTGGTCACCTGATTTTTCTTCTCCGGCAGCAGGGTAATCGCAGTAGGCAGGGTGTTCGACAAGGAACTTTTTGGGCTACTTTTGTTTCGCATGGTTTTGGGGTTTTGAGGGTGGATACTTCTCCTTAAGGAGTTAAAAGAACGTTTATTAATGATAATTATATTATAGCATATTTTTTATTTTAAGCAATATTTAAGGAATTATGATGGTAGTTAGAAAAAAAATAAATAAACCTAAAGCTCTTGTTATTTTGGGCCCAACTTCTAGCGGCAAGACTAATCTAGGGGTTAAATTAGCTCGAAAATTTCAGGGAGAAATAATTAGTGCTGACAGCCGTCAGGTCTATCGAGGCATGGATGTCGGAACTGGCAAGGATTTGAAAGAATATGGAGACGGTTCCCAGAAAGTCCCCTATCATCTGATTGATGTAGTTGCTCCGATGGTTAGGTTTGATTTGGCTCAATATCAGAAATTAGCCTTTCAAGCGATTGATAAGGTTTTAAAGAAAAAAAAATTACCCATCATTGTTGGTGGATCAGGCTTGTATTTACAAGCTTTAGTAGATAATTATCAATTGTCAACTGTTGGCCCGAACGAATCTAAAAGAAAAAAATGGGAAAGATTAACAGCCAATCAATTATTTGAAAAGATTAAAAAACTTAAACCAGAATTTGCTCAAAGAATTAATAATAGTGATCGCCACAATCAACGTCGCCTAATTCGTTATTTGGAAATTATTGAACAGGGTAGTATTGAGGCTACTGGCAAACAGGAGTCTCCTTATAATTTTTTGATTTTAGGCCTTGATTGGCCAGATCAAATTTTGCGTCATCGAATTATTACTCGATTATTAGATCGCCTAGAAACAGAGGGGTTAATTAATGAAGTATATCAACTATATCAAAAAGGAATTTCTTGGGAGCGTTTAATTAGTTTTGGTTTAGAATATCGTTTTGTTAGTGAGTATTTACAAAAAAAATTAAATTATAATCAATTAGTAGATAAACTTAGTATCGCTATCTATCGATTTGCTAAGCGACAAAAAACTTGGTTTAAGCGCTGGGAAAAACAGGGGGTTAAAATTAAGTGGGTTAAAAATCAATTGGATGCTGAGAAAGAAATTAAAAAATGGCCATAAAAAAACCCGATTAAATTTATCGGGCTTTTATTTATTCCGCCTCATCCCCCTCTGTTACGAGTTGTTCTTCGGGTTTAACGATGAAGTCTGTTTTGAGGTGTGATTGTTCTTTTTCAGGATCGAATGGAAACTGAGTTTCGCCGCTCATTAACTCTTGATAATCTTCCAGGTTGTTAGGTTTTTTCATGGTAACCTCCGTTTTAATGGTTTAAGAATTTATTTAAAAGTTCTGTGACTATTTTAGGGTTGGCCTTACCTCTAGTCGTCGTCATTACTTGACCAACAAAAAATTGCAAAACATTAGTTTTACCTTTTTTATATTGCTCTACTTGAGTAGGGTTTTTAGTGATAATTTCTTTAATTAGAGCTTCTAGTTCATCACTATTATCTAATTGCTCTAAACCCATTTCTTTCATAATATCAGTTGGGTCACCGCCATTATTATACATAAATTCTAGAATAGTTTGCCCGGCCGATGAATTAATTTTGTCTTGATAAAT
>Ga0172371_10009676_pt1 | contig 13201 bp, 16 predicted proteins | sample Lak12m_FD_114543 | JGI IMG/M metagenome (GOLD analysis project Ga0172371, IMG submission 114543) | Freshwater microbial communities from Kabuno Bay, South-Kivu, Congo - kab_022012_12m | ecosystem: Environmental > Aquatic > Freshwater > Lake | place: Democratic Republic of the Congo: South-Kivu... | reverse complement strand
TCGACCGGTATTTTCTTTCCAGTTCCTGTGGAAGAGCAAGAACAAAAAGGCCATCTTAGATATTGACGCTATAACAGGGGAATCTCAAGCTGGTAGCAGAACCTTTAATGAGTTTGCAGGACAAGTCTTAGATCGTGATTTCCTATTCGATATCGGAGCAGATTTTACAGGCATGTTCATTCCTGGAGGCTCTATTGCTGTAAAGGCAGCGAAGAAGTTGATAGATTCCAACAAGAGATAGCTTTTATTGTTCATAAATCATGAAGTGTTTTAATTGTTCTAATATAGGCATAGATATTCATGGTGTTAATATCTCTGAGCACTGCCTTGAAGACCTGAAATTATTGCACATTAAAGAAAGGCTGGGTTTGATTTAAGCCAACCTCTTTAGATATCAATTTCATAAATTCCCCGACTTCTTGTGATCTGTCCATGCCTTCACCATATGTCCAAGCCAGGGCTTCCTCTATCAGATCTTTGAATTCAGGGTAAGCTGAAGCTGCCCATTGACTAGCCTCACTTTTAGATCCTGCTTTAGCCTGTTTGAGGGTGTAAAGGATACGGCAGAGATTCAATACCAGATAGGACTGATAGTGAGGATTACTTAAATATGAATCATTATCAATTTTTGGTAACCATTCTGTTTTAAGATCACTCAAACAAGCTTTTTGTACTTGAGCTATATCAATATCAGGAGTTAAAGTTTTAAAATCTGGTCCAGTAATTGTTAAGCCTTTTTCCCTAATCAAGTAATTATTAATTATCCATTCATTTCCATAAGTGGCATCAGCATAGAACTTCTCACCGAAATATACTCTGCCTTCACTTGGGGGTTCAATACCCTGTAGCATAGATAGTGGTGTGAATGAGCATTCGACCCGGTCTTTGAAATCCGGGAATCGAGTCGCTATATCTAGATATTTATCCTTGATCTGTTCGATCATAGCCTCATCTGGCTTCCCCTTAATTACCACCATAAAATCAAGATCACTTCTACCTGGTATATAATCGTTGTAGGTTAATGACCCAAACAGATATATTCCAATCAATCTATCCTGGAATATTTCTTTTGAAAAAGCGGCGATATAATTAAGAATGGGCGTGACATTATCAAGAGATTTCATTTTATTAATACTTATTGATATATTTTAACAGACTTCTTTTATACTGATACTATGGAAAAACTAAACATAACTGGAACAAAAGGAAACATTGCTATAGCCATACATGGTGATGGTTCTAAATTGATTATTATTTGCCCTGGTAAATTGGACAGTAAAGACTATCCCCACTTGATCGATCTGGCAGACAGATTCTCTCAAATAGGATATACAGCTGTACGCATGGATCCTACTGGCACCTGGGAAAGTGATGGTGGTGATGAGGACTTTACCACAACACAATATTTGCAGGATGTCAGAACCATCATTGATCATATGCTTCATAAAAGAGCATATGATCAAATTATAGTTGCAGGACATAGTATGGGAGGATATATTTCTCTATTAGCTTCTACAATGGATCAAAGAATAACTGGTGCCATTGCCATTATGTCTCCTTATGCTTTAAACAGACCTGGCAGTGCCGAGAAACTTGAAGAATGGGAAAAGACTGGCTTTAGACTCTCAAAAAGAGATATACCAAATTCCAACGAATTCAGATTCTATAAATTACCTTATGCTCACGCCAAAGACAGACTCCAATACAATATCCTGGAAAGAAAGGCTGGTATCAAAATCCCTGTTCTATTAGTAGCTGGAGAAATAGACGATAAAGTTAAAGCTTTTGAGGTTAGAAAACTTTATGATGAACTTGATACTAGAAAAGAATATCTAGAGATTGAAGGAGTAGGGCATAATTACAGAGAAAGAGAAGATGAGATCCAAAAGGTTAATACCCAAATCTTAACGGCAGCTTCCAGTTTGTTTAAATAACTGCTTTTGCCTGCTTATTGCTAAATCGCTATGCTTTAGTAATTATTATTAGCAAGATGAAAGATAAAATCACGAGATATTTTATTCTGTGGCTGGCTTTTTCAGCCTTAATGGTAGTGCTCATGATCCTGGCCGGGCAATATATGACCAGACCTGAATTCATTCCGGATCAGGGAGCTTTATGGTATTACTGGCAAAACACTCAGATCAATCAGATGGGAAGGGTAACAGGCTGGGGCTTCTTTATCCTGCACTTATTAACCACTATCTATCTAGTTTGGAAAGCAGATAAATCTAAAGAGCAATTCGGGAAATGGCAGAAATGGCTTTTTGGTTCTCAGGTCATATTCATACTATTACATTTGATCCAGACCTTCTTCTGGTATGACGCTCTGGTTTATGATACTCCGGTTTGGCTATCACAATTCTCAGTTATCATCATGCTTGTTATGATGCTCATTATTCTTAATAGGAAAAGAGGCTTGTTTTTCGGCTGGAAGTTACCAATCCCAGATAATGTTACTAATTTCTTTATTAATATCCACAGCTATTTCATTATCCTAGCTTTGATATTCACCTTCTGGTATCACCCTATGGAAACAACAGTAGGGCATCTTATCGGTTTCTTCTATATGTTCCTGCTGTTAGGCCAGGTAGTATTCATGAACACTAAGATCCATTTTAATCGCTATTGGGTATTCTTATTAGAATTCACTGTACTGATACATGGCACTGCCATAGCAGTTCAAAATGTTGATAATCCTTCCCTGACAGAACCCAAGATCATGTGGCCTATGTTCGCTTTCGGTTTTGGTATGGTAACTATCATCACCCAGATCTTCCTACTAAAATTATCTAAACCCTTACTCATATTAAGTTATTTAGTATATTTTGCTTTAGTACTACTAGTCTATTCAGGCACCTTGTTTGGTGTAAGAACGTTCTCTCAGGTCTATGAGATCGCCTTAATACCATTCATTGAGTATCTATTAGTATTGGCTTTTGTAGGGTTAGTGGCTTTGTGGTATAAGGTAAGAAGATAAGTAATATTTATCCTACTTTTTATACTCTTCTTATGGATAAAGATCTTAAACCTACAGGCTGTTGCCCCCAGTTTGATCCTGCTCCCTGGGACGACAAAATGATCACCTGGCAGGACAAACGTTTCATTAAAGGCAAAGTCTTCACTTTCTTTTTCATTCCCATTAATTTCGGGTCAGTGATCGGTAAATTAATGAAAAAGGCTGAGGCTGTAAATGCTGTTAGTGTAGAAAATCTCTGCTTAAGTGACCACAGTTCAAAATGGAATATGGATATCTATTTAGCTGTTGATAAGGAAGTGGCAGATGCAGAGAATATTAAGTTAAGCGGGAAATTCTATAGCAAAGTGTATGAGGGGGATTTTAAAGAAACAGGTGAATGGGGTAAGGATTATGAGGTTAAAGTTAAAGAAAAAGGTCTAAAGATCAAGAAGATGTATATGTGGTATACAACTTGCCCTAAATGCGCTAAGTATTATGGTAAGAACTATACTGTATTTATTAGTGAACTCGAATAAATATATTTATTAATATTAATCTCTATGAAAAAACAGCAAAGCAACAAAACCCCTATCATCATTGCAATAGTATTGTTCTTCCTTTTTCTTTTGCTCATCTCTATAGGAGCCCTGTATTTACTAACCCGTAATCAAGATCAAAAGATGTGCACTTTGGAATATGCCCCAGTCTGTGGAGTGGATGGAGTTACATATTCCAATACCTGTATGGCAGGAGATGTGGAGATCGCTTATCAGGGGGAATGTGGAACAGGAGCTTTAATTCCCAGCGAAGTACCTCCAGGCTGTAAATCATGGTTTGATGGCTGCAATACCTGTGCTTTAAACGAGAATGGTGAGGCTGCTTGTACTTTGATGTATTGTGAGGAGCCAGGAGAATTCAGGTGTTTGGAATACTTTCCAGATTAATATAGTTGCATTAGTTACCACCATCTGATACAATATCCTGTATCTTTATTAGATCATGGATATTACACAATCACTTCAAAAATTAGGATTAACTAGTAATGAAACTGCTGTATATTTATTCCTGTTAAGTAATGGTCCCAATTCCGGTACTAATATCTATTCCACTTTAGGTCTTGATAAAGCTTCCTGCTACAGGGCAATTAATAGTCTATTAAAGCACGGCTTAATAAATAGTTCTGGAGCTACCAAGAATCAGCAATTCTTTATTGAGGATGTTTATCATCTTCATGATCTAATTAATACCAAAGAAAAGGAATTGGCATCAATAAGAAGTGATTTCTCAAACCTAATAAACAGTATTGAGGCCAGTAGTGAGCAATTATATAAATCCCAGAACATTGAGATATTCCAAGGTAAAGATGGTTACGCTCTTTGGAATGAGAGAAGATTAAAGGGTAATCATAGATGGATCAAAGAGCTGGGAACCCGGAAGTTTTTGAATAAGATAATCTCAGATAAGGAATACAATGGATATATGAGAAATTACCTGAAAAAGAGAGTTTCTAAAAATATTCATATGCAGTCGTTAGGCGATATCAGTGAAGAGCATGATGATATTGATATTACTGATCCTAAATTATTAAAAGAAGCGAGAACTTTTCCTAAAGATCTGGGCATGGATGCTTTCTTAACAATATTTGGGGATCACTTTGGCTATTACAGCTTCAAGGCTGATAAGTTCATGGGAGTAATAGTATTTGATCCTATGATGAGCAAGCTGCTCTCATCAATGTTTGATGTCTTATGGCAGCAATCTAATATTAACTATTTAAAGAAATAACATGAGGATAGATGAAAATACTAAATATTTAGCCAGGATCCATACCAAAGCTAATGCCAGAGGATTAAATATCTACAATCCCTACTTTGAGGAAATGGGTGTTAATGCCATCTATTCCCTATTCTATAACAACACACCTGATAAGTTGCTTGAGGCTTGTATGAAATTAGGTTATGTCGCTTTAAATACAGCAGGCTTTGAAAGTGATCCTGAATTTGCAAAATTGATCGATGAATTTGATCACTCCAGTGAATTAGTTGGTCATGTAGGATACTTAAAAAATGAGAATGGTAAATGGAAAGCATATTATCAAGGAGGCGAGGGGCTCTTAGCAGCTCTATTACAGAAATTCCCCATCACTGATCAGGAAATAGTAATAGTAGGAGCAGGTAATGTAGCTACTTCATTAATAGATACTATACGTATCCACAATCTAAAACCTAAGAAGTTAACACTAGTAAATAGGACAATTGCTAAGGCTAAAGAGTTAGCTTCCAGATTGGAATTAATAGATGAAGTTAGATCCATAGAGGAGCTTCCTTCTCTAAAAGGAGACATCCTGATTAACTGTACCCATATCGGAGGCAGGGATGAAGATAAGATCTACTCTAGAGAAGTATTAAGTAATTTTAAAGGAGTAGGAGATGTAACTTTCGAGATTGAAAGTCCTAATATTATTGAAGTAGCTAAATCCTTATCTATTCCATACTCTTCAGGCTGGGATTTCTTTACTTTCCAAGGTAAGGTGTTTCTGGAAAATGCTTTAGGAATAGAGATTGATCCTCTAGTATTAAGAAGACATGTGGAGAATGGTCTAAGATCAGTGGTTTGATCTTTTGCGAGCAAGATATGGTATAAGGGAGAATCCCTTGGCTAAGTATTCCTTAACATTAGGAGCAAATTCATAATCATTTATTTGTGTTGAATTGATCCAAGCCACGTTGGAGGTATCCTCTAAGGGGCTAGCCTCGCCATCCAGATATTCACACATGAATATTAGAGCTAATACCATATGGCCTTTACTATGCCTGAATGTGTTATTCATTATCAAGTGCACATTCTTACTTATATCAATTCCTACCTCTTCTCTCACTTCTTTTTCTAAGGTCATTTCAACAATACCAAATATCTCTTCTTTATCATTATAGTTCTCGATCTTGCCTCCGGGAATGGTCCAGGCACCTGGCTGGTGTTTCTCTTTCAAACTTCTCTGGGAAATCAAGATCTTACCCTCCTTAACGATCACTGCATTAACAAGCACTGCATAGAAGTTGGTTTGTTCCATTATAGATAGATTTAATGGTGGCTAAAAACAATATATCCTAAAGTTCCCCAAACATCACTCGCAGGAACTCTAATCCGGCATTCCTTTTTATTCCAATAAAGGGATAATCGTGGATATCGATACCTGGTGAATTATTGACCTCAATGATAGCGTAACTGCCTGGTTCCTGTTTTGTTGTAATATCCTTGGACATAAAGTCAACACCACCTAGTTCTAAACCAGGAATAGAATTTATAGCCCTTAAACTGAGCTCTCTAACAGAAGCATGAACCTTATCAGTGTAATCAATACTATCTCCACCCATGGAGATATTAGAAACACCACGTAGTAATATTCTCTGCCCTTTTAAGGGGATGCTTTTCCAGTTCAGGTCCTTTTTCTTTAAAAACTCCTTCATTTCCTCATCCATTTCGATCTTGAATAAAGGAGGGTGGTCTTTAGCTTCCCCTCGTCTGGGATCAGAATTTTTGATCTTAATTAATTTCCTAATATTAGAAACACCATCGCCAATGACATTGGCTGGTATGCGTTTGATAACGCCGATCACTTTTTCTCTAGTTGTTAATACCCGATACTCCCTGTATCCAATTAGCTGTTCTTCTACTACTATCCAGGCTTCTCGATCTTTAGAATAATTAGCAGCTTTTTTTAAGGCTTTAAGATATTCAGAGAAATTACGAATTCCAACTGTTATGGCCTTTCCTTGTGAACCTCTATCTGGTTTTACAACTAAAGGCTTTTTTAAAGAATCATAGACCTCTTTTTTTTGATTAGAAGAGTCGCTCATTTTAAGAGCATAGCCAGTCGGGATACAAATTTTATTGTTTTGTAATAAATTTCTGGTAGCTCTTTTACTATTAGCAATATACATTCCTGTGGCGCTATTACAGCTGGGATTTTGAAAGTGAAAATCCTTTTCCTTCCCTCTATACCTTAATTTGAATACATTGGTTCCTATTAAATGTTTGATCTCCATGCCCAGATTTTTAGCTTCTCTAAGAATCAATCTTGTGCTGGAAGTGATGGGCCTGTCATTGATTAGACCATTAGGTGTGTAGCGTTTATAGAATTTTAGGTCAGCTTCTCTTTTCATCTTATACTATAAAATCCCAATTCGAAGCAAAAGACCCTTTTAGGGTATTAGAATTTGTTTGTTTGGGTTTAAACTAAATGAAGTAATTGATTCGCGCTTTTATTACTTTTCTTGTTCCTGTCGGATATATGTTTCTATTATACTACAAATTAGGATGTTATTGTTGCTTTTATCTATTGTTGAAGTTGAAGGTTGATACTAAAGAATTCCCTTGGCTATATACTTTCAATTCCACTCTCTCCTCATAGATCCTGGCTATCATATAGCCCATATTGGGTTGACCCCCACAAGTGAAATATTCTATTCCTCCTGAATTGTAATGGGAATAGACATGAGTATGTCCCATTATTACAAAATCCACACCATAGCTTTGTAGATAGCCACTAATGCTACTTGCAAAGGTAGGATGATGGAACATGACTCCAGTAATTCTGGATCTGGAAGCTTCACTTTGCAGATCACTAATAAGCCAGCTGATCTGGGAAGGATTGGAGGCTGCAAAAGCACTATCTAGAATAACCATATGTAAATTACCGTAATTTACGGAATACCATCTTTCGTTATTAGGGTAAGAGAAATTATTAAGATACAAAGAGGAGGGAGTACTGGAATCTCCTTCAACCCTATCATTATTGCCCAAGGCAGAATAGAAAGCCCTACTGCTTCTTAGGGTAGCAGTAACATTGTTAAATCTATCTAAACTAGCCTGAGTCCCATCTTCCATGATGTCTCCGGCATTAAAAACAGGATTAGCTCCTCTTCCCAATATATTATTCACTACCGTCCTGTGATTAGCATCCTCCCCGTCTGTATCAGATTGAGGATCTGAATAGAAAGCGACAACTGCAGAAGGGCTTTCCACAGTAGGTGCAACTGTAGGAATAGGTGTATAAGTAGGAGCATTTGTAGGTGCAGGTGCTTGTGTTTGACCAGGCTGAGGTGTTGCTGTTATGGATTTAGTTACTGCTACACTTTGGGAAGTAGGAGTAAGAGTTAGGCCCGGACTAATTTCAATAATATACTCCGGTTCCTCTATAGATACTGAGACGGCGATGTTTTCAGTAATAAATATATTGTCGGTGTCTTCCTGTACTTGCTGCTGATTAGCTGTATTAATGGCAATACCTAAAATACCGAATAGGGATAAGCTTAATAGGGTGATAACACTAAAAAGAGCTATCCTCTTTTTTAATTTTGCAGCAATTTCCATTAATACAATCTAACCCAAATAGAGGCCTTTGTTAAGATTAGATCATACTGATGATACAAGGCTCTGATACAACAGGATTGAGAAGTGCAGCTTGATAGAAAAATTTATCCCAATCCCCCTTACCTTCAGCAATTCCGATTAGATCGGGACCATGGTATTTCTCTGCGGAATATTTTATAGTAACTGGATCATATGAGTAGATAATGAAGAAGCGAGTATCTTGCTCATTAAAATATATTAAGAGACCATTACCTAACAAATTAAGATCAGGTTTGTATTCAAAGGTATAAATGGCAGGTTCCTCCTTATACAGGCTTATTCGCATTATTACAATATTTAGTGGATAGTTATACAGCCTGTGCCCCTCAATACTGCTCATCCTCTTAGGGATACAGAATAAAATACTGCTGTCTTTCATAGAATATGCCATAAAAATTAAAAATCTCCCCAAAGGGAGATATCTTCATGGCTTATCTTTCCCCAATGGGGCTAGATTTAGCACCTTAATATTTAATCAGGTTGCTGGCAGGTCATCAGGCTAGATCCCTCGCTGCACTCTGGATAAAATATTCAATTGCCCTAATTGTATCATTCTTGGGGGATATTAAACCACTCCCTTCTACCATAGAGCATGGTTCGGATCTGCTTCTTAGCCATAAGATGATTAATTGGTTGTGTTAGCCTAAAATCAGGACCATTCTCAAGATCAACAACATTATCATTCATAAGGTTAGTTGAGCTTAAGACATTGCCTGGCTGTCTTTCCATGGTTAGGGATCCATCTTCATGAGGAGTGGGCATCCAGGCTCCATGACGGTAATTCTTTAACACTTTAATTCCTAAAGCTTCTGCTCTTTGTACCTTCCTATCATGATAGGGATCATCAATTCCTACCGATATGAAATCAGGCCTAATCAGCCCCAGCTTATACTGCCAATGCAGATCAGGATCCCCCTCTTTACCCCATGATCCTGAAGGAGCAACCAGATCAACATAGGGGATGTATGACATGAGACTAGCTCTGGCTACAGTATCACAAAATGGAACTTTACCCCAATGTTCTATTTCCTGATTTTGTTCACAGGCAACCATAACTACCATCTTTTCATAGGGAATTCCCATATTTAGATTCAATTCACCTAAGGTGGCATCAAGATAGAGCATGTGTCCGGGATGAGGAAAACCATTCCAGGTCCCGTTAAAGAATATCTTACAGGAACCAGGCATTAGCCATTTGGGATCAAGGGAGGCTCCTTCCATTGTTCCATAAACTCTGGAATGAAACAGGGGATGTTCCTGTGTAAGAATATCAGCATGATCTTCGCAGAGATCAGTTCTTAATATCCTTCTCTCCATAAGGGTATTGAATTCATCCTTATCGATGAAATCATTAAAAAGACCATAAATACCTGCATTCAATGCGGCCTGAAAGCTTTTAGGCCCGACATAGCCTCGGTCAGGATGATAAATCCCACACATGAATGATGTGATCATTGTTCTAATAGCTTGGGGAGAATATCTTAATCCATATTTGAGAGGCTCCAGATCATCCTCTATATGTTCTTGCAGCATCCAGGAAACTAATGATTCCGGCACAGCCATTTCAGGCATTCTATTTTGCCTGGCCCATTCCATGTCCTGTTGCGGATCTCTCAAAGTAATTGAGAATTAAATATAATTGGGGCTTTCTCTAGGATTATATCATCCAAATTAATAAGGGTTACAAGTTAAGAGGAAATGAATATAATATATTTAGTTATTATGTTTTAATCATGACAGCTCCCAATCCTGTTACACCAAATCCCTTACCATCTGCATCTAACCCAATGAATCCAGTAATGCCAGCAGCTAGTTCTATCCCAACTGTACCTGCGCCACTTCCTGCCAATCTACCCGTAATTCCACCTAAAAAGAAATCCAATTTTTTCTTGATCTTTTTTCTGGTGATCACATTTACATTAGTAATAGGTATTTTAGTTGGCTATTATTTAAGTTCCACTAATAGTATTCCAGATATTAATATCCCGGGTGTCACTCAAACACCGGAAGCATCGCCAACTGTAACAATGGAAGAGCCCACAACTACTCCTCAAAATGTGGATATCACCAACAATCCGGTTTCACCGACCCCATTAGTGCTAGGCAAAACCTATGAAACTACAGTATTACCCTGGGACTACAGCTTTGATTATCCCTCAAATTGGACAGCGAATGAGATCTCAAAACAGGGTTCAAGTTTAACAATGTCATTTGCTCAAGATCATACAGGTTGTGCTACAGGAGAAGTGATCTGTTCTTTAGTATTTGCAATTAATGTGGCGGCTGAAATGCATGATCCTTCTGTGTCTACAGTTCTAAACACTGAATCTATAGTGATCCAGAACGAAGGACCGGTCACCATTACACTTTACCAATATATTTCTAATGGTAACCGCTTCTATATGATCCCCATACGTAACGGCTGGATCATGGCCAATGTAGCTTCAGGTAAAGATGATGAGGCTGGTACATTGTTTAAACAAATCCTCGCCAGTTTTATCAGTGAGGAATCAGGAGATGCTATGTAGTTAAACTTCAATTCCATGACCAAATCATTAAGAACCCTGCCCTCTTTACGCAGTAAGTATGCTTATGAGCCTTATGACCCTATATACCCATCACTTTTTGAGCAGGAAAAAGCTGCCTTATTGAAATTAAACTTAAGAAAGCCCCATATTTACCATATTGGCAGTACCTCTATACCAGGAGTCGGAGGTAAGGGGGTTATTGATATTCTAATTACGGTAGATAGTTCAATATTGGCTGAAACCTCAAAGCAATTGATAAAGGCTCAATATGAATTTAGGGAATCTGGAGGAGATCAGAATAGATTATTCCACCAAAAAGAAGTGAATGGAAGACGTTATCATGTGCATTTATCACCCTGTAATGCAGAGAGTGCTATTAAAGCTGTTGCCTTCAGAGACTATTTAAGAACAGATCAACAACTAGCACAATCCTATTCAGATATTAAAATGAAAGCTGCAAAGCAAGCCCTCAAACAAGATACAAAAGATGCGATGAAGCAAATCTATGCAGAGACCAAAGCTCCAGTTATTGAACAGATCCTCGAAAAGGTTAAACTATTTATCAACGATAATATTGATAGGTATTCTAATATTTAATTAATTACAAATGAAAAGCTCTTTACGCAACCTGATAATCTTTCTCTACTCCATATCAATCCTGATGGGAATTGGATTCTATTTTCTTCGCAACAGTTCCCTGGGTGCTTTGAGTAATCTCTATCTAGCAGTCTTATACATGCCTTTACCTTTCTATTGCCTGTTTATCTATTCCAAGCTTACCAAGCAGAAGATCATGTTTAAGGAATTTTTTAGTATCAAGGGTATTACGATTAAGAATATTGGTATAACTATAGCCATGTTTTTATTCTGGGCTTTTTCCTCCCTTTTATTGACCTTTGTCTTAGGCTTTATTAATCCCTCATTCTGGGGACAACTCATTACTACCAACGAACAGCTTTTAGCTAATCTAGCTAGTATAGTAGGACCAGAGCTAACTTCTTCAGCCAATTTGCCTCCCACCCCTTTGTTGTTCATCCCTATTACCATGTTTGCAGCCATAATGGCAGGGCTAAGTATCAATATGGTTTTTGCCATGGGAGAGGAAATACTATGGAGAGGGTTCCTTTACAATTCTCTATCAAATCTTAGCTTTATGAAAAAACAATTACTGATAGGGACTATCTGGGGATTATGGCATATCCCAATAGTATTACAGGGTCATAATTACGGTATAGAGAATGGTATTATCGGCTCATTTTATTTCCTCCTGATCACCATACCTCTTTCTATGCTAATGGGGCTTTTAATGGAAAAAACAGGTAGGAACAGTATCTATGCTGGAATGCTGCATGGTATGTTCAATGGCTTTGCAGGCTTCTTTACTTTAATGGTGATAGGGTATAATCCATTTATTGGAGGAGCGGTTGGGATTATCTCGATTGCCTCACTTCTAATAGCATTTTTAATAACAAAGACTGTATTTAAAATTAAATATTAATAACATGATAAAGATCACATATTTCGTTCATGGAACAACCACAGATAATGAGCAGCATATTTCTTCAGGCTGGAAAGATGTAGATATATCAGCTAAAGGAGTAGAGCAGTCTAAGGAATTACCTAATCAAAATACTGATCGATTTGACGCTGTATTCTGCTCAGACTTAATTAGAGCAGTTCACTCAGCAGAACTTTCCTTTAAAGGCAAATTCCCCATCATTGTTGATAAAAGATTAAGAGAATGTAATTACGGAGATTACAATGGTCAATTATCAGAGATAGTTGAGCCACTTCAGGAGAAGATGATAACCGAAAGATTCCCCAATGGAGAATCTTATGAGGATGTCAAAGCCAGGATCACAGAATTTCTTGAAGATCTTAAAAAGACTTATGAAAGCAAACATATTGCTATTGTTGCTCATAAAGCTCCCCAATTAGCTTTAGATGTTCTTCTTAATGGAAAGACATGGGAACAAGCCTTCGCCTCGGACTGGAGAAAGGTTGGTAAATGGCAACCGGGTTGGGAATTTTCTATAAATTAGCCTCCAGATTAGAATATTTCAATTCATTAAGTATCTCTGGTATAGCAGGAATACTATTCTTAAAGTCTTACTATGACAGAACCTACTCAGACACCTTTTACCCAAGTAGAACCCGAAGAAGTAGCCTCAACGCCAGTTCCTCAGGAAATAGAGAGCCAAAAACCTCCCAAATCAAATGGAATGATAATCCTTCTTATAGGGCTATTTGTAATTGGCATTATCACTGCAATCTTCTTCTATTACCAATACAATAATTTAAATGA
>Ga0172371_10009674_pt1 | contig 13201 bp, 11 predicted proteins | sample Lak12m_FD_114543 | JGI IMG/M metagenome (GOLD analysis project Ga0172371, IMG submission 114543) | Freshwater microbial communities from Kabuno Bay, South-Kivu, Congo - kab_022012_12m | ecosystem: Environmental > Aquatic > Freshwater > Lake | place: Democratic Republic of the Congo: South-Kivu... | reverse complement strand
GAATAACCCCACTCATTGTCATACCAGGAAAGTACTTTAACAAAATCATCCTGGATAACCTTGGTGCACTTGCCGTCAACTATCGAACTCAACACGCAATGATTAAAATCAACTGAAACTACCGGGTCCTCCGTATATGCGAGTATCCCTTTCATCGCTCCTTCCGAAGCTGCCTTAAAAGCGGCGTTAAGCTCTTCGGCGGTAACCTTCTTAGATAAGGTAGCGGAAAGATCAACCACCGAAACATTCGGCGTGGGAACACGGATAGCAAAACCATCCAGCTTCCCTTTTAATTCAGGGATAACCAATGATAAAGCCTTGGCAGCTCCGGTTGAAGTGGGAATCATTGAAACAGCCGCAGCCCTGGAACGGCGTAAATCCGAGTGCGCCATATCCTGCAGCTTCTGGTCATTAGTATAAGAATGGATTGTCGTCATCAGCCCCTTCACAATACCCCAGTTATCATTCATAACTTTGGCTACCGGAGCAAGGCAGTTGGTAGTACAAGAAGCATTGGAAATTACATGATGATTTTTCGGGTCATACTTTGATTCATTGACACCCAGGACTATAGTTATATCCTCGCCTTCAGCGGGAGCCGAAATTATAACTTTCTTAGCGCCGCCTTTAGTTATATGATTTTCCGCGCCCTTGACCGCCTTGCCTTTTTTATTCACTCCGTCTTTTTTGATCGTGAATAATCCGGTAGACTCGATCACAATCTCTACCCCTAAATCTTTCCAGGGCAGTTCCGCCGGGTCCATTTTCTTTAAAACCTTGATCTCTTTTCCATTTACGGAGATTACGTCATCGGCGGTGGCTTTCACATCCCCGTTAAAACGCCCATGCACGGAATCGTACTTAAAAAGATAAGCGTTGCTTTTGGCATCGGTCAAATCATTGATTGCCACAAGCTCGATACTCTTGCTGTTCTTTTCCAGAATTGCCCGGGCCACTAAACGGCCGATCCTGCCAAACCCGTTGATACCAACTTTAACTGCCATTTTGATCCTCCTCTTAATTAATAATAAGTTTTACTTAAATCCTACCTTCTACCTGCTATCTACCCTGTATTTTGTTTATACTTTCGCTGATAAACTTTTCCCTTTAAGACAAAAACAACCAACAAGCGCTCAAGTATTTCGCCTCGACACCTTACGAAGGGCTCATTCTTTTACGGCTTTTAAATACTGCGCGGCTAATTCAGGTGAGGTTGGATCAAGGTAGAAACCAGTCCCCCACTCAAAACCTGCTACTTGCGTCAGCTTAGGCATAATTTCGATATGCCAATGGTAATACTCAACGTCAGCCTCACCATTAATAGGTGCAGAATGAATTATATAATTATATGACAAATTTTCAAATACTTTTTTTAATTTTCCTAATGTATCCTTCATGATCTGCGCTAAAGCGGAAATTTCATCCCCTGACATATGGCAGAAATAACCGCTATGCTGTTTAGGCATAATCATGATCTCAAAAGGAAACCGCGAAACAAACGGGCAGAAAGAAATAAAATACTTATTCTCTAAAATTACCCTGGCCTTATCGGAAACCTCCTGGCGGATTATATCGCAAAATATGCAGCGCTCGCGGTAATTATAATAATTACGCGCCCCGTGTATCTCCTCAAGGGCGTTCTTCGGCACCATGGGAAGAGCAATCAGTTGCGTATGCGGATGCTCCAGGGATGCCCCGGCGGCCGGCCCATAATTACGGAATACCATTATATATTTAAAACGGCTGTCTCTTTTTAAATCCGCCGCCCGCACACAGCACATCTTCAGGTAGCTTTCAATCTCCCCCTGCAGAAGCTCGGGGATATCTTTATTATGGTACGGGCTTTCCACTAAAACTTCATGCACGCCCACGCCGTTTGACATATCGTAAATACCCATCCCCCGGCGGTCAAGCTCGCCTTCAATCTGCAAAGCGGGAAATTTATTCGCCACCACGCGCACCTGCCAACCCGGGGTGTTTGCTCCGGTAGAGGGATCGCGGAAACAGCTTATTTCGGGAGGGGTCATAAATTCATTGCCGTAACAAAACGGGCATAATCCGCCGGCGGGAATATACTGCTCATATTCAAAATCCTCCGGCTTGCTAGGATGATCCGTATCCACGATCACCCACCGGCTGACAACCGGGTCTCTTCTTAATTCCGCCATCTTAAACTTTTACCTCTCTTAAAAATTTAGCTGTCTCTTCGGGAGGAAGAGGGCAAATATAAAATCCCGTGCCCCATTCAAACCCGGCGACCTTGGACAGCCGCGGCATAATTTCAATATGCCAATGATAATCCTGGTCAATAGTCTTCCAATAACCTATCTTCTGCCTGCGAAATGGCGCCGTATGGATTATGTAATTATAATCCGGGTCATTTAACCCTGTCTTTAATTTTGAGAGTACGGTCTTAAGCACATGGGCCAGGCGCCTTCTGGAATCTGCGTCCATACAGGTATAATCACAACAATGTTTTTTCGGCAGGATCCAGGTCTCAAAAGGAAAACGCGCCGCAAACGGGGCTAACGCCACAAAACCGTCAAATTCAGCGATTACACGGTCTTTCTGCGCCAGTTCCTGGGTTATCAAATCGCAAAATACGCAGCGTTCATGATACTCATAATACTGACGCGAACCGGCTAACTCTTCTTTTACGCGCTTGGGATTAACGGGAGTGGCGATCAACTGCGAACGGGAATGCCTGATCGAGCCGCCCCCTGAACCTTTGCCGTAATTCTTAAACACTAAAACATATTTAAGCCGGTGGTCCTTTTCTAAATCAATTATCCTGTCGGAATAACAATTAAGCACCTTGGTAATCTGCTCTTCGCTCAAATCCGCCATATTGGCGATATGCTGGTTGGTTTCAATCACCACTTCATGAGCGCCCAGGCCGTTCATCACGTCATATAAACCGTTACCGCGCCGGTCCAAGTCCCCTTCAATCCTTAAGAAAGGCGCGATACTGGGGACAACGCGTAAATCCCAGCCCGGCCCGTTGCGCGCAGAATTATGCGGCCGGATAGCGTAAATCTCCGGAGGAGTGTTAGCTTCCTTGCCTTCACAAAAAGGGCAGGCGCTATGGTCATCCGGCTCTTTATGGCCTTCAAACTGGTCAGGCCTGCGGGCGCGTTCAGTGGCAATAATTACCCACCTACCTATAATCGGATCTTTTCTTAATTCTGGCATAGAAATTAATTATAACAAAACTTCCGTAACTTGCAACATAAATCATAGACAGTGTATGTAATTTTATTAAAATCAGATAGTTACAAAACAAATAATTCAACCTTCCTATAAACTATTTGTTTTTTCCTAATATTTCCCCCGCCTTCAACTTATGCCCGATGATAAAATTCTGCCCGGACATACGCTTGCCAGCTTCCATCTGCAATTCCTTAAGGTTCAAAAACCCCCTGCCGCAAGCTACGATAATATCATGTTTATCCGCCCTGACCACCTCTCCGGGCACAGGCTTGTGATTTGGGAATATCGGTAAAACTTCCGCCTGGAATATTTTAAGAATTTTACCGCGGTAACAGGTAAAAGCCCCCGGCCACGGCAAGACCCCCCTTATCTGGTTATGGATATCTGCCGCCGAGGCCCCCCAATCAATCAAACCGTCTTCTTTCTTAAGTTTTGGCGCCAGGATTACCTTATCTTCATCCTGCTCTAACAGCCGGTAGCTCCTGCCATCAATCATCCCAAGGGCCTCCATCAACAACTCCGCCCCCAGGTTGCGCAGCTTTTCCTCAAGACTTATCGCGCTGTCACTTTCTTCAATTTTTATTTCCTTCTGCAGCATAACCGGGCCCGAGTCTACTTTCAGGCTCACGTATATAATGCTTATCCCGGTCTTCTTCTCCGCGTTAATTATCGCCCAATTAATAGGAGCTGCCCCGCGGTACCGCGGCAGCAGCGACGCGTGGATATTAACCGGCATGATCTTCGGGATATCCAGGACCTCCTGTGAAAACACCTGGCCATAAGCCACAATGACAAAAAGCTCGGCATCCAGTTTTTTTAAGAAACTCACGCTTTCCTTAGCCTTAATATCTTCCGGCTGGAATGTTTTAAGCCCTGCCGAAACAGCGGTGCTTTTTACGTCGGTTCCGGCAACACGCAAATGCCTGCCCTTCCTCTTATCCGGCTGGGTAACTACGCAAACCAACTCATGTCCGCTTTTGATCAAAGCCTTCAGCGCGGGGACCGCGAAATGCGCGCTTCCAAAAAATACAATCTTCATTTATTCAGCCCTACCTTATATATGCCTAAACAGGATCAACATCAACCGTCACTATTATACCCGAAAAATGGCCTTCTTTTAAGTGTAATTTTAGGAAATGGCTTGCCTTCTCCGGGCTGGATGCGCGCATTAATATCTGGTAATAGAAATTACCGCGCAATTTAGCAGGCTGGCCGGGATTAAGCGAGAGCATCTTTATGCTGGAGGTTTTAATCAGGCTTAACTTTTCAAATAAATCATGGGCGGATTTTTTAACCTTCTCCGGGTTTATTCCCCTGAGTTTTATCAAGAGCATATGTTTATAAGGAGCCAGGTTTAACTGTTTACGCTGTTTCAACTCTTCCTGTAAAAAAAGCTGCGGGTCATTCTTGATTATGGCTTGAAAACAATGATGGTTAACATTGACGCTTTGAATGATCATTTTCCCGGAAGTCAGACTGGCCAGTCCCATAAGCAAGCCAAAAGTCTTCTCCGCCGCGCGAAAATCCACCCGGTTGAGGGAATTATCTATCGCTATTACCCCTATCAAATCAAATTTCAAATCCTGCTGCTTGATTACCGAACTGGTAGCAACAAAAATATCCACATCTATGCGCGCCTGCGGGAAGATCTTGGCCAACTCACTCTCCACCTTTTCCGTGCCTATCCCGGAATATTTAATGTAGCCGGTATTGCAGCTCGGGCAAATATCAGGCACATCCATTTTAAAGTTACAATGATGGCATTTTAACTTATCTTCATCAAAATGGAATACCAGGTTGATATTGCAGCGCGGGCATTTTAAAACCGCTCCGCAATTATGGCAAGCAGCGCTGGTGGCGAAACCCTTGCGTTCAATAAACAACAAGACCTTTCCCTTCCCGCTCAAGGTCGTATAAATCGCGTCCGACAGGAATTTTGAGAATATGAGCTTGCTTTTTCTATCCGCGTATGAAAGCCGGCGGGCATCGATGACCTTGACTTCAGGATAAACGGCCCTATCCGGGATAACTTCAAATTTAAGCTTATCCTTTTGCGCGAGATAAAAACTCTCAAGGGAAGGGATGCGGCTGCCCAAAACAACCTTTGCGGCGCAAATCTCCCCGCGCATTAAGGCGGCTTGCCTGGCATGATAATGCGGCGCCTGCTCCTGTTTATAAACCTGCGCCTGCTCCTGGTCAATTATAATTAAACCCAGGTTATTTACCGGAGAGAAAATATTTGACCGCGTCCCGGCGACAACGCAGTACGGCACCTGCCTGATCCTTTCCCAAGCCTTAAGCTCATCCGGCTGCTTGCGGAATGCCAGGAAAACCTCCGCGCCTGAATCTTTTTCAATTAGCTCCTTGGCCCTTTGCGCCTCCGGGATATCGCTGAATAAAACTATCGCCGAGCGCTTAAGAGCCAAAACCGCTTTAATCTCCCTTAAATAAACCGGCATCCGCTCAATCCCCTGGACAAAAAGCACGTCATTGCCAGGCCCGTCATTGCCAGGCTCCGCAGGCACCGAGACAATCATCTCCTTGCCCTTCCTTAATTCATCCGGAAGCGCTGCCTCAATTGCCTCTCCCCAAGAGCAACAGTAATATTCGGACAGCCTCCTGGTCAATAACAGCATCTTTTCATCCAGAACAGCCGCTGTATCGATAAGAGCCGAGATTTCTTTTATTTTCTTGATCCTGGTTTTATTGCTTAAGCCGGTTACATAAGCTACTTCTTTTTTGTTGCGGAAATTTACCCATACCCTTATCCCGATAGAAATATTATTTTCTAAATCCCGCGGGACTAAATAATCAAACGGCCCGTCAATAGGCAGGCCTAAAACGACCTTAGCGTATAACACTGGCTATCTCCTGGCAGGCAAGCGGCTTGGCAGTTTGGCCGATATTCTTTCTTAAACCCTCTAACTTTTGCGGGTCGTTTTTTAACTCAATAACCAGCTCTTTAATCTGCCTGATATTTTTTGGCTCACGCCCCACTCCATAACCGGACAAAACCCTGATATTCTCCTGCTCCTGCCCGGGGATAGCCGAGATAAATACCGGGAATAACCCCATATTCAGGGACTCCGCGATACTTGAGCCTCCGGGCTTGGTAATTATAACATCGCTTACGCCCATAAGCTCCTCGGCATTATCCACAAACCCGAAAACTTTCACATTCTGTAATTTTCGCTTTTGCAGGCGGCTAAAAAGTTTTTTATTCTTCGCGCAGACTACCAGGACCTGCGCCTGGGCGGATAAACTTTCGGCAATCTCCTCAAGCGGACCTGAACCGAATGAGCCGGTCATCAGCAGGATTGTAAAACTCTTTTCACTTATCCCGAATTTTTCCGCTAACCTGGCCCTGTTTTGAACTTTAGTAAAACTGGGGCTGACAGGAATACCGGAAGCCTGGATCCTGTTATCCGGGACCCCCATATTTAATAATATATCCCTGGTTGAGCCTGATGCGGCAATATAAAGATCCGTGCCTCGGCAGACCCAAAACGGATGCACTCCGAAATCCGTAATTACCGTAACCAGTTTTGCCCGGATTTTATTTCTTAGTTTTAAGTTTGCGGCAAGCTCTGAATTAAGAAAATGCGTGGAAATAATAAAATCAAAATCTTTTTTGATTAAATAACTAACGAACCTCCGGCAGCCAAGATAATTTACGATTAAAGATAATTTACGGCTAAGCCACCTGCTAAGCCTGGATTCGGTCAGCCAAAAGAAAAATCCCCAAAGCCATACGGCATAATGCACTAAAAACGGATAGCCCGAATTATAGCAAAAACGAAAGAACCCTCCGGTAAAAGGCAGGATATCGACCAACTCAACCGCGAGGTCATTGCGGTTGCTTTTTAAATACCCGTATATTGCTTCAGCCGCCCTGCGGTGCCCGGCTCCCGCCGAAGCATAAGTAACCAACACCCTCATAAATAAGACGCTTTATGTAACTGTTTGATAATCTTTGAGATACAAAACAATTCTTTAATTAATTATTTGTTAGAAATTTCGCGGCAGCCAGAAGGTCTTTAAACACAAAATCCGGCTTCGCTTCCCAATCCTTCTGATTAGATAATTTCTCTTTGCCGGAGAAGATTAGAATGGATTTAGCGCCCGCCGCATGGGCAGTCAGCACATCACGTATAGTATCACCCACAAAATACGCTTTCCTTAGATTGACCTTAAATTCCCGGGCAGCTTTCTTAAGTAACCCCGGCTTTGGCTTCCGGCAGATGCAGCCGGCTTCCTTGCGATGCGTGCAATAATAAACTTTGGCGACTTTCCCTCCTGCCTGCTCAATGCCCTTAAGCATCTTGGCAGTTATCGCATCCAGGGTTTTCTGGGCGTAAGCCCCTTTGCCCACCCCCGCCTGATTTGACGCTATAAATATATTAAAACCCGCCCTACTCAATAAAGCGATCGCTTCTTTTGCCCGCGGCAGAAACTTAAATTTCTTAAGCGAAGTTACGTACAGCCTATCGCCAGGGTACTTATTTATTACACCATCCCTATCCAGAAAAACTGCCTTCATTTTTATTGAAAAGAGTTATTTGCTTGCCCCCAGCATATAATCAATAACTTTGTCGCTTACTTTGTTCTTTTTTAAATATGTGATCGTTTCCGAATCAAGATTATAGGTTGAATGCGTCCTCTGGATTTCGCTGATTATTATTGAATCCGGGGTGCCCTGGGAAGCCATTTCAATAATCTTAGTTACCGGTATATAATAAGGATTAATTGCGCTTGCCTCTTTATCTTTTCTGTCCATCGAGTTTCCGATTAACCCGCCGCCGACCGCTCCGGCTACAGCTCCGATGCCTGCGCCCGCGAGGGCATTATGGCTTTGGTATCCAATTATGCCTCCGGCAGTAGCGCCGATCAAACCGCCGGCAATAGCCCCTGTGGTTGTCTTGGGCCCGGCGGATTCACAACCTGCCAACACAAAAACTACAACAATAGATAACGCCAATAAACTCCTTCTCATTTTTCCTCCCTAGTTATCTTATTCTTATTTTTCATTTCCAGAAACTTCGCGTAACTCAATATCTGATACAAGGTGTCAAAGAAAGCGATAATGAACCCATACATGCCATCCTTATACCCCTTTTTGCCAAAATATCTCCTAAAGAAACGATCCACCGCCCTCCATGTAGCCCAAACCAGCGTCATCTTTCGGCCTGTCTTAATCCACTTCACCGCCTCAAGCGTTGACTGCCGGTTGACGCTATTTAAAAAATGTTCCAGGTCCGGGTACCCCCTGTGTATAATATCGCTTTTTAAATGACCACAGGCCCCGTCGGTAAATGCCCGCGGATGCACCTCTGCTTCCTCATACCTGAATTTGTTCTTTTGAAAAAGCCGCACCTTTGAAGCCGGATACCAGCCGCCGTATCTTACCCAATAATTACTGATAAAATTACGCAGCGGAATATCATAAGCCGCGAAATCTCCGGATTGAATCACCCGCTCAATTTCAACTTTTAACTCCGGGGTAACCGTCTCATCCGCGTCCAGGCTCAAGACCCAGTTGTTTCTCGCCTGCGCATAAGCCCAATTCCTGTGTTTACCTTCAATATCCATCTTTCTAAAGAAAATTTTACAATCGTATTTCTTGACGATCTCAACCGTCTTATCTGTACTTTCATCATCAACAACAATGACTTCATCAGCCCATTTCACCGACTCAAGGCATTGGCCGATGCAGGATTCCTCATTCTTCGTCAAAACCACTACCGACAACTTAGCCATTAACTCTCCTATTCCGGACCTGCTCAATAATATAATCTTTTTCTTCCATGGTCATCTCCGGGTATATCGGCAAAGTAAAAATCTGCTTAGCCGCCGACTCCGACTCCGGGAAATCCCCCGCTTTATACCCCAAATATTTGAAACACTTCTGCAGATGCAGAGGCACCGGATAAAATACCCGCGAATCAATACCCTTCTCCCGCAGGTAATCCACAAACCCCTTGCTGGAAGCCGGAGCGCGTAAAGTGTACTGATGATAAATATGCCCGGTATAACCGGCAGCAAACGGAGTTTTTATTCCCAACCCCGCCAGGTTTTCATTATAATACCGCGCTATCTCCTGCCTTTTTTTATTCCAACCATCCAGGTATTTCAATTTAACATCCAGCACCACCGCCTGGATTGTATCGAGGCGGTTATTCCGCCCCAAAACTACATGATAATATTTATCGCTATTGCCCTGATTGCGCAGGATATTTAACCTTTCGGCAACGTCTTTGCTATCAGTCAAAATCAAACCGGCATCGCCAAAAGCCCCCAGGTTTTTCCCCGGATAAAAACTCACCGTGCCGCAATCGCCGAGTGTGCCGGCTTTCTTGCCTTTATATTCCGCGCCAAAGGCCTGCGCTGTATCTTCGATTACCTTCAATTTAAATTTAGCCGCCAGCTTCAATATCCCGTCCATATCCGCGCACTGCCCATATAAATGCACCGGGATAATCGCCTTAATTTTTAATTTATTCTTCCTGGATAATATCCTCTCGACACTCTCAAGCGAAATATTATAAGTATCCCGGTCGATATCCGCGAAAACCGGCCGCGCACCGATACTTGCCGCTGCCCCTGCCGTAGCATAATAAGTAAAGGTAGGGCAAATCACCCCGTCTCCCGGCCCGATCCCCAACGCAAGCAAAGCTAATGTTATAGCGTCAGTGCCGTTTGAAACCCCGATTGCGTATTTTGCCCCGGAGTACTTCACGACATTCCGCTCAAACCTGGCTACCCCTTGGCCCAAGACAAAACTGGTATTATCAATTACCTCTTTTATCGCCGCCTCCAACTCCCGGCGTATCGGCGCTATTTGCCTCTTCAAATCCAACGCTTGTATTTTCATAAGACGTTTTATTTAACTATATAATTGCCATTGAGTTACAAAACAATTCTTAATTCAATAATTTCGCCGCCGCATCAAAAACCTTATCAACATCCACCTGCCTCAAACACTCTCTATCTTTATCACAAACCGGTAACCTGAAATTCTTATAACACGGCCGGCAATCCATATCCCATTTCAAAACTGCATGCTCGCTGCTCGGAGGAAACGGCCCATACACCGCTTCACTCACCGGCCCAAACACAGAAACTGAGCGAACCCCCAGCGCCACCGCCATATGCATCGGCCCGCCGTCATTAGTAATAACTAAATTGCAATTCTTAATTATTCCCGGTAAAATCTCTAATCCCGTCTTACCCACCAAATCTACCGGCTTATTGCGCATAGCATGAACTATTACCTCGGCAATCTCACGCTCCGATTCATCTCCCAGGATTACCACCTTAGCCTTAAGCTCATCCGCCAGCCTGTCCCCCAATTGAGCGAATTTTAATGCCGGCCAATGTTTATAAACCGCCTCCTTCCCCCAACTGCCGCCTGCTCCGGGAGCAATACCAATTACCAAATCTCCCTCTTCGATTCCGCATGCCGCAAGCAGATTTTTCGATTTTAATTCGCCGCCCGGAGAAACCGCCAAAAACAAATCTTTACCACTAACCGGAATATCTAAAAATTTAAGCAGCTCTAAATAATACTCCACCACATGCTTATCATGATAACCATCTACATCCAAACGGCTGCTAAGGAATCTCCCCCTGCCCTTGTAATTAAATCCGATACGCCTGCCTATCCCCATTATTTTTGCAAATAGACTATAGCGGTGATCAAGGGAAAAATCAAGGCAAATATCAAAGCGCTCATTTTTTATCTGCCGGGTTAATTTAATCGCGCTCCAGACAGCCCTAAAGAAGGACTCCTGGTAAATTTTCTTGAGGTCGCCGCGTGAAAGGGCAAAAACCTTATTAATTTGAGGATTGCTTTCTAATATCGGCTTAACCCGCAAATTCGACCAGTAACCGATAAAACTGTCAGGATACCGCTCTTTAATCGCCTTTATCACCGGCGTAGTAAACAAAACATCCCCGATTCCAAATGGATTAATAATTAAAAATTTAATAGGCATTATCTCTTAAAATCATCCTCGAATCTTTCTATATCATCCTCTTCCAGGTACAATCCGGTCTGCACTTCAACAATCTTTAAAGGGCTGCGCAGGGGATTTTCCAGGCGATGCTTCCTGCCTTTAGGTATATACACGCTCTCATTACTGCGCACAAATGAAACCTTGCCGTCGCTGGTGATCTTGGCCACCCCGCTCACCACCACCCAATGCTCGGCCCGGCTCTTATGCCTTTGTAAACTAAGTCGTTTTTTCGAAGCAAGCTCAATAAGCTTAATTTTAAAACCTATCCCCTGCTGCAAAACAGTAAATGACCCCCACGGCCTGCGTTCAGTTAAATGCACCTGGTGCTCTTTACGATTAAGCGCCTTTAACCTGCCGACCAGATGCTTAACATCCTGGGTCCTGCTCCTGTCGCAAACCAGCAAGGCATCCGGGGTATCGGCGATAACCATATTATTAACCCCGATTGTCGAAACCAGCCTGTTGCCTCTGGCAAACACGCATACCCCATGGCTATCCACATTCAAAGCATCGCCATTAGAAATATTTCCTTTTTTATCCTTCGGAAAAATCTCCGCAAGCGCCTCCCAACTTCCCAAATCCGTCCAGTAAAAATCAGCCGGAATTAACGCGATCCGCCTGGAATACTCCATAATCCCATAATCAACAGAAACCGGCTCAATCCCCGGCCAGATTTTAGGTATATCATTTACCGAATTGATCAACCTTAAGCTGTCATACAACCCGGGCAAGTATTTCTCTACCTCCCCCAGAAATACCGAAGCCTTCCAGATAAACATCCCGCTGTTCCAGAAGAATTTCTTATCTTTAAAATATTTTTTAGCCTTATTCAAATCCGGCTTTTCCAGGAATTTCTCAACTTCAACATATCCGTCCTTATTGCCGCTAACCTTTATATATCCATATCCCGTAGATGGAGCATTAGGCTTAATCCCTATCGTAACTAAGAAATCTTTTCCGGCGCAGGCGATTGCCTTCTTAATTGTCCTCTTAAAATTCTCCATATTCTTAATATAATGATCCGCAGGCAAAACCAAAAGCACCGCTTCTTTATCTATTCGGCTGATCAGCCTTGCGCAAAGTCCAATTGCGGGAGCGGTATTCTTGCCTTGCGGCTCCAGGATTATATTCGCATCGGGGATACCGGATTTAGCAACCTGCGCCTTGACCTCATAAAAATAAATGCTATTCGTAACGATATAAACACGCCGCGGCTCTACCAGCCCTTTTAAACGCTGAACAGTCGCCTGCAGAAGGCTTGCCTCTCCGACAATCTTCATAAACTGCTTAGGCTCTAAGGAGCGTGAAAACGGCCAGAACCTGCTTCCAACTCCCCCTGCTAAAATAACCGCGTATGTCATACTCATCTCTTAATTTTGCTCAATAAAAACCCAAACCTATTTTTCACGTAATAATTCCGTAAATCTGCCTCCAAAAGCGAACCCAAAACAACCTTATAATCCTTATCTTTAAAACCGCTGGCAACCCTTCTCAAAGCTTCTAAATCGCTACCCCTAGCCTTAAGCTCGACACCCTGCCGCAGCAAAAACTCTAAATCAAAGAAATCTCTTATGTCTTTTCTGTCCAGGGCAGCTTTAATCTTATTTTTCATTGCTTCCTCTAAAGAAGCCACCCTTAAAACAACCTGGCTGGTCCCGTATTTTGAAAAGGCGATCCTTTCCTGCGTATCGCACTCCCTAAGCTCTTTTCTAATTTCAATTTTAAGCCGTTTGGGATAATTCTTGCTGCGTATTTCAAAAAGCAAAGTGTTGAACTTTAATTGCGCGTCCGTAACTTCATAATAAGCGCCTAAATAACTCTTAAGCTTATTAAAATAATCTTTCTGATTTGTTTTCTTGACAAACCAGAAATCAAGGTCCGTGGAATACCGGTTTAATTCATAACAAAGCCTCAACATTGTGCCGCCGGTAAAAACAAGCGGCCTTAGAAAATCCCCGTTCTTTAACCTTTCCAGG
>Ga0172371_10009673_pt1 | contig 13201 bp, 18 predicted proteins | sample Lak12m_FD_114543 | JGI IMG/M metagenome (GOLD analysis project Ga0172371, IMG submission 114543) | Freshwater microbial communities from Kabuno Bay, South-Kivu, Congo - kab_022012_12m | ecosystem: Environmental > Aquatic > Freshwater > Lake | place: Democratic Republic of the Congo: South-Kivu... | reverse complement strand
TTCTTGATGGGGCTAAGACATTGCATGATGTGCAAGCAAAACTCAAAGTTGGTGTGGGTGACCCATCTGCTATTCCAGAAATAGAACAGCTTATAAGATTTTACAATGAAAAATATTACGGGTAATATTATGCTCGGCAAATAAACTTTTTTCTTCGCTCGCTGATATGCCTTTTTCTGCGCCGAGAGCCTCTCTATGGGGCACCCTCGTGCTCGAAAAAAGCACATCAGCTCGCTCAAATAGTCTTAAATATGAATAATAGTAAAAAAGTATATGTAGCGATGTCAGGTGGAGTGGATAGCTCGGTTTCTGCAGCCCTTTTGCAAAGAGTTGGGTTTGATGTAGTTGGAGTTTATATGAAGCAGTGGAGTCCAAAAGTTTTAGGCTCACAATGTATGTGGAAAGAAGATAGGCAAGATGCAATGCGAGTATGTGCTAAACTTGGCATACCTTTTTTAACTTGGGATTATTCAAAAGAATATGAAAAACAAGTTGGGAAATATATGATTGATTCTTATAGGAAGGGTATTACTCCAAATCCCGATGTAATGTGTAATAAAGTTATAAAGTTTGGATTATTTTGTAATAAAGCTATAAAAGAGGGAGCAGATTTTATTGCTACAGGACATTATGCTAGGACTTTGCTCAGTGACAAGTTTTTTTCTTCTCGCTCGGTAATCAAATTTTTTGAAAAATTGAGACCCTCTCTTCCAGGGGTGCCCGCTCAATTTTTAAAAAATTTATTACCTCGCTCGTTGAAACTTTTGAAGGCTGTAGATAAAAACAAAGATCAAACTTATTTCTTATATGATATTCCTCAAAAAGCTTTGGCAAAAACTATTTTCCCTGTGGGGAATTTAACTAAACCTCAAGTAAGAGAGCTTGCTAAAAAATTTGATTTAGATAATGCAGAGAAAAAAGATAGTCAAGGAGTTTGTTTTATTGGGCCATTGAACATGAAGTATTTTTTAAAAAGCTATATTAAGCCCAAAAAAGGAAACATTGTTTTAATAAAAAATAAAAAAGTCATAGGAACACATGACGGCGTTTACTATTATACAATTGGGCAAAGGCATGGGTTGGATGTAAAAGATGGGCAAGGTCCTTATTTTGTAGTAAAAAAAGATATAAAGAAAAATATTATTTATGTTGGGTCTGAAAAAGATTTGTTAAGTAAAAAAGCAAAAGTAATAAAAATAAATTGGCTTTCAAAGCCAGCTAAGTTCCCTGTGCAAATAGAAGCTCAGATAAGATATAGATCCAAGCCTACAAAAGCTAAGCTAGATAAAGCAGGCAATTTAACTTTTACAAAACCAGTCCGCGCTATCACTCCCGGCCAGTCTATTGTTTTTTATAAAGGAAAACAAGTCTTAGGTGGTGGGGTAATAAAATAAGTTATATAACTCTTGACAAGGGTTTTTGTTTTGCTATAATAGACCTATACCTATGGTGTAGGTATTTAGAATTTAGTATCTTGTAGCTAGAATTCGACGGATTAGAATATTTATTCATAATTCAGTATTCTATTCAAGCTTCTAGCTTCCAGATACTGAATACAAATTTATGACTATAAATAAAGAAAAGGCTTTAATTAATTTTAAAAAAGCAAATTCTTTAACTACCAAAATCGTACAAATGATTGAACAAGATAATTATTGCATTGATATTATGCAACAAAATTTGGCTGTAATTGGGCTTTTAAGATCTGCTCATGAGATGCTTATGGAAAATCATTTGAATTCTTGTTTTGCCAACGCAATGGCTTCTAAAAATGAAAAGAAAAAGCAACAAATGACAGAAGAAATTTTAAAAGTAACTAAATTATTTAATAAATAAATTATCGCTCGGTAAATAAACTTTTTTTTCGTGGCTGAGCCACTGCGGTGTGCTCCAGCTTGCCCTGCTGGGCAACCTACAAAAAAGTTCATTTACCTAGCTTTTTTAATTTTATATGAAGCAGACTATATATAAAGTTACAGGAATGCATTGCGCTTCCTGCGAAATACTCATTGAGAAAAAGTTGTTGGAAATTCCTCAAGTAAAATCTATTAATGCTTCCACAGCTCAAGGTCAGGTTGTTATAAATTATGATGGTGAGCTTCCAGATCTACATAAAATAAATAATTTATTTAAAAAAGAAGGATATACATTTGCTAATCCAAGTGAATTGATAAATAATAAAAAAGAAGAAAATAATAAAAAAAACGGATTTAATAAAACTTTCTTGGCTTTTGATATAGCTTTAGTTCTTGTATTATCCTTTATAATTTTACAAAGATCTGGCTTTACTGGTTTACTTAATGTTGGCTCTGAATCTTCTATAGCCAGTTTTTTTGTTTTTGGATTAATAGCTGGTTTTTCTTCTTGCGCTGCCTTGGTGGGTGGTGTTGTGCTTTCAATGTCTAAGCAATGGTCTGAGATTTATGGGCAAGAAAGAAGTTTTTTTAAAAAAATTCAGCCCAATTTAATATTTAATATAGGTAGATTTTTATCTTATGTATTTTTTGGAGCAGTTCTTGGGGCTATAGGCGGTCAGCTTAAAATATCTTTAGATTTTACTTCTTTTCTTGTAATTGTAATATCTTTTGTTATGATCATTTTAGGCTTACAAATGCTAGGATTAAAAGCATTTAGGCGTTTTCAGTTTGCTTTGCCAAAGTCAATTACAAGTAATATTGTAGATGAGAAAAAATTTCAAAGCAAATATGCCCCATCTTTAATGGGGGCTTTAACTTTTTTTCTTCCATGTGGTTTTACAATAACCATGCAGGGATTGGCTCTTTTATCTGGTTCTGTAATTTCTGGGGGTTTGATGATGGGAGTTTTTGCTTTAGGAACATCTCCGGCACTTTTATTAATTGGCTTGTCATCTGCTAAATTATTTTCAAATATTAAAGTTGCAGAAGTATTTTCTAAAGTAGCTGGATTTCTTGTTATATTTTTTGCTTTGTTTAATTTAAATAACCAAGCAGTTGTTCTTGGTTATAAAGGTTTAGATGGAGTTATTAGTCAAAATAAAATAATAGATAAGGATTTACCTAAAGTGGTTAATGGAAAGCAGATTATTAAAATGAACGCTTCTGCTTCTGGTTATAGCCCAAGTTATATTAAAGTAAAAGCAGGTATACCTATAAGGTGGGAAATTACAGATACTGGTACTTCTGGCTGTACAAATGCAATTATTTCTCGTAGTTTATTTCCTGGCCAGATTGATCTGACTCCTGGTCAGGTTTCTATAAAAGAATTTATAATTGATAGGTCAGGTAAATATGGATTTTCTTGTTGGATGGGTATGGTAAAAGGAACTTTTGAAGCAGTAAATTAAAAATATAGAAAATATGGAAATTAATAAAAACACAACTTTAGAAAAAATATTAGAAAAATTTGGAGCTGAAGAAATTTTAGCAAAACATGGTATACCATGTATAGGTTGTCCAATGGCTAAGTTTGAAATGACAGAACTAAAAATCGGAGAAGTTTGTAAAACTTACGGAATAAATGTCAAAAAATTATTAAAAGATTTAAACAAGAATTAACTTAAAATATATGCATTAAATGCTTTAATTTATCATCATGAAGCTGGTATTGTAATGACAAAAGAGACTAGAACTAAATCAAGTAATACGGTAATTTTAAATAATGCAGATGCAGTTGAAGATTTTCTTTCAGGAAGTATAAAAATGCTAAAAGATTGGAGAAATAATTGGTATGAAATTTAATTTTAAATTTTATGGAAAAACAAGTATATATAGTAAAAGGTATGCACTGTGCGAGTTGTTCTAGCGTAATTACTGATAAAATTAAAAAACTTGATGGCATAAAAAACATCAATGTAAATTTGGCTACAGAAAAAGCTAAAGTTGAATTTGATGAAAGTAAAATTTCTTTGCAAAAAATAAATCAAGAAATAGGGAAATTGGGTTATGAATTTTTTGCAGACTCGACTTTAATTAATATGGGTGAGAAGTTGGGCATGAATAAAGAATATCATATGCATCATAAAGAAGAAGAATTAAATAAACAAAAAAATAAACTTCAATTTGTTTTACCAATTTCTTTGATGGTTTTTTTGATAATGATGTTTGATATTTTTTCAAAATTATTTTCTTTTATGCCAAACTTACCAATACCTATGGATTTTGTAAATGTAATTTTATTAATTATTTCTACTGTTGTAATGTTTTGGATAGCTCAGCCATTTTTGCAAGGAGTAGTGCGTTTTGCAAAATATAGAGTTGCGAATATGGATACATTAATTGGAATAGGCACTTTGACAGCTTATATTTATAGTGCAATTATTGTTTTATTTCCACAAATTAAATTATATTTTAATTTACCCAATGAAACTTATTTTGATGTGGTAATCGTAGTAATAGGATTTGTTGTTTTGGGAAAATATTTAGAAAGTAAAAGTAAATTAAAAACCGGCCTTGCAATTGAAAAGCTTTTGGGACTACAAGCAAAAACTGCTTTAGTAATAAGGAATGGGAAGGAAGTTGAAATTTCTATAAATGATGTGGTAATTGGTGATATTGTAGTAGTAAAACCTGGTGGGAAAATCCCTGTAGATGGTATTATAATAGAAGGTCAATCTTCTGTAGATGAATCTATGATTACAGGAGAGTCAATTCCAGTAGATAAAGATATTGGAGATTTGGTTTTTGGTTCTGCAATAAATAAGCAGGGAAATTTTAAATTTCAAGCTAAAAAAATAGGCCAAGAAACTTTATTGGCTAATATTATAAAAATGGTGCAAGATGCTCAAGGTTCTAAAGCTCCTATTCAGGCTTTAGCTGATAAAGTATCTGGTATTTTTGTACCAATTGTTTTGGTTTTGGCTGTTTTGGGATTTATTTTATGGCTTATTTTTGGAAGTTTAAATATTGCAATTTTGTCTTTTGTGGGGGTTTTGGTAATTGCTTGTCCTTGTGCTTTGGGTTTAGCTACTCCAACTGCAATTATTGTAGGGGTAGGTAAGGGAGCAGAAAATGGAATTTTGATTAAGGATGCCGAATCTTTAGAAAAACTGGCAAAAGTGAATACAATTGTAATGGATAAAACAGGAACTATTACTCAGGGTAAGCCAGTAGTTACAGATATATTTGGTGATATTTTGCAAATTGCAGGTTCTTTAGAAAAATTATCAGAACATCCTTTGGCAGAAGCAATTGTTGATAAAGCTAAAGAAAACAATTTAGATTTTTTACAAGTTCAAAATTTTAAAGCAGAACATGGAGTTGGAGTTACAGGTGAAATTGCAGGAAAGAAAATTTATATTCACAAATCAGAAAATATAGAATTACAAGCTCAAGGCAAAACAGTAGTTCAAGTAGATATAGATGGTAAAAAAGCTGGAATAATAGCAATTGCTGATAAAATAAAAGATAATGCAAAAGAAGTTATAGAAAATTTACAAAAGAAAAATATTGAAGTTATTATGTTAACTGGAGATAACAATTTAACTGCAAATTATATAGCAAAACAAGTTGGCATAAAAAATGTAATCGCACAAGTTATGCCAGAAGATAAAGTTGGTGTAATTAAAAAATTACAATCAGAAAATAAAATTATAGCTATGGTTGGAGATGGTATAAATGATGCTCCTGCTTTAGCTCAAGCTGATATAGGCATTGCAATGGCTAATGGTACAGATGTGGCGATAGAATCTGCTAGTATTACATTGTTATATGGTGATATTGCAAAAATTTCAAAAGCTATAAATTTATCTAAAAAAACAATAACAACAATAAAACAAAATTTATTTTGGGCCTTTGTGTATAATATAATAGGAATTCCACTTGCTTTAAGTGGAATTTTAAATCCTGTATTTGCTGGTATGGCTATGGCCTTGAGTTCTGTATCTGTAGTGAGTAATTCTTTACGCTTAAAAACTAAAAGATTGTGAATAAAACAGTTGAAGCAAAATTAAATTTATGCTTTAATAAATATATGAAAAATTATTTAATTGCAATAATATCAGTAATTGTTTTACTTGCATTAGCAGGTTTATTATATTTTAGTTATGTGACAGGTATTTTTAGTTTTTTAAATAAGCAACAAGAAAATTTGTCTGGTGTAATTTTGTTTTACGGAGAAGGTTGTTCTCATTGTGTAAATGTTGATAAATTTATATTTGAGAACAAAATTGAAGATAAATTAATATTTTCTCGCCTAGAAGTTTTTAAAAATACAAATAACTCAAAAATTTTAGTTCAAAAAGCAAATACTTGCGGACTTCCAACAGATAAAATAGGCGTGCCATTTCTTTGGGATGGGTCAAAATGTGTCGTAGGAGATGTTGATATAATTAAATTTTTTCAAGAAAAAATAAATGCAAAATAAAAAAATTTTTATATTATCTACTTTAGGTTTATTTGTTTTTAATTTTGTTAATGCTCAGCCAGTGTGTCCTGTTTGTGTGGTAGCTGTAGCTGGAGGTTTGGGGTTATCTAGATGGCTTGGAATTAATGATGTTATTACTTCTATTTGGATAGGAGCTTTTTTAATAGCTATTACTGTGTGGACATATCATTGGCTTGGTAAGAAAGGCTGGAATTTTAGATTTTATCGCATAGCTACATTTTTATTCTATTATTTGTTCACAATCGTGCCTTTATATTATATGAATATGATAGGTTTGGTTGGAAACACAATTTTGGGTGTAGACAAAGTTTTGTTTGGAATATTTTTGGGGACTTTTATATTTATGGCTTCAGTATGGTTTAATCTATATTTAAAAAAAATAAACAATGGTAAGGGATATTTCCCTTATCAAAAAGTAATTGTACCATTTGGTATTTTAATTTTAAGTAGTTTAATTTTGTATTTTATAATTTAGTTTTTGCTCGGAAAATAAACTTTTTTTTCGTGGCTGAGCCACTGTGGTGTGCTCCAGCTTGCCCTGCTGGGCAACCTACAAAAAAGTTTATTTTCCTCGCTTGTATTTATATGGAAATTGATCAAAAAAAAGTTGAAGAATTAGTTGCTAAAGTAAAAGAAGGTAAAAATTCTGAGCTTGATTTGTCGTTGGGACAAGATTTGAGCATTGCTTTAATGAATTTAATTTCTTTAGAAGAACATTTCTTTTTTTCTGGAGCTAAAACTGGAAAACCAGAGTATTATGATCTAATGCAAGAAATACGTAAAATGAGAGCAGAACTTATGAAAAAGCTTGTAAAAGATGCTGAGCCTGGTTTTGAAAAGTGGTGTATTTCTAAACATTTATTAGCAGCTTCTATGCGCTTAATGGAAGTAGGAACAAAATATATGTCTCAAGATAAAAAGCAAGATGCTCAAGATATGTTTGCAAAAGCTTATGAGATATATTCTTTATTCTGGGGAATTAATTTGGGTGCAGTAGATGTAGGCCAAGTAAAGAAAATTGATGATTTACAACTTAATAAAGAAGATCACTCAAAAAAAGGAGTTTTACAAAAAGCAGGCGATATGGTAAAGTTTTTAATAAATTGTTGTAAAGAAATGTAAAATTTACAAACCCACTGATAGTGGGTTTTTAGTTGTTGCATTAAATAATAAAAAAATTGTATAATAAAGTATATTATTAAATTTTTATTTTATGTTTGGATTTAATAAAACAACAAAAAAGTTTTTAGATTTAAGAAATAAAGTTGCAGTAATTACTGGAGCTGCCAAAGGTATGGGCAGAACTCATGCTTTAACTTTAGCTCAAGCTGGAGCAAAAATTGTTGTAACAGATATTGATATTTCAGGGTGTGAAGCTGTTACAGTAGAAATTAAAAAAGAAAAAGGTGAAGCTATCGCAATAAAATGCGATATTTCTCAAAAAAATGATGTAGATAATGTTGTAAAACAAACTTTACAAAAATTTGGCAAAATAGATATTTTGGTAAACAATGCCGGCATATTTCCATTTAAACCATTTTTAGAAATGCAAGAATCTGAATTTGAAAAAGTAATTGATGTAAATTTAAAAGGGTATTTTCTTATGACGCAAGCATGTGTTAAGGAAATGCAAAAAAATCAACTAGATGCAAAAGGCTTTCGTGGAACAATTATAAATATTGCATCAGTAGCTGCTATTATTGGATTTGGTGGATTGTCACATTATTGCGCTTCTAAAGGAGGGGTAATAGCAATGTCAAAAGCTCTAGCTTTGGAATTAGCTCCTTTGGGAATAAGAATAAATAATATTGATCCAGGATCAATTGATACCCCGGGCACGCATACAACAAACATAGATCCAAAATTAAGAGAATTGATGATGGCTAAAATTCCTATGAAAAGAAATGGTAAAGATCAAGAAATTTCAAATGCAGTTTTGTTTTTAGCATCAGATGAATCTTCATATATGACAGGCTCTGTAATGATAGTAGATGGTGGCTGGACTGCTGGTTAGTTTGACTTTTAAGAATATAATGGAGTAGAATTAAAGTGAAATAATAAAAGAAGCGTCTAGCGTGTAGCGTCTAGGGTATAGTATTTGACTAAACCCTAAACCCTAAACCCTAAACCCTCATAAAATGGCAACAGAAGCTTATTGTGTAAAGTGCAAAGCTAAGCGAAATATGAAAGATGAAAAGCAAGTTACAATGAATGGCAAGGCTGGTAAAAAAAGAGATGCAATGACTGGTATTTGTGAAACTTGTGGAACAAAAATGTTTAAAATATTAGGAATGAAGAAATAAAGTGAAAATATTTTTCGAAAAATACAAAAAAGCAATTTATATTTTTATTGCTTTTTTATTTGCTATAAATGTTTTTGTATGGCAAGAAGTTTTTGTCTTGTGTAATAATAAAAATTTAAAAGTTAGTTATTTAAACGTAGGGCAAGGTGATTCAGCTTTTATTATTACTCCACAAAATCATCAAATATTAATTGATGGCGGACCAGATTCTACAGTTGTAAGTAAAATTGCAAAACAAATACCTTTTTGGGACAAATCTTTGGATTTAGTAATTTTATCTCATCCAGAAAAAGATCATATGTCAGGATTAATAGAAGTTCTTAAAAGATATAAAGTAGATTACATTTTATGGTCTGGTGTAAAGATGAATTCTCCTGAATATTTGGAGTTGCTTAAAGTTTTAGTGAAGCAAAAAAATTTAGGGGCTAAAATAATTACAGCAGAATTTGGTCAAAAAATAAAAGTAGGAGATCTAATAATTGATATTTTAAACCCACAAGAAAATTTATTTGGACAAGATTTTAGTAAATCAGCTAATGAAACTTCAGTTGTAGCAAAATTAGATTATGGCAAAAATAGTTTTTTGTTTGTAGGTGATATTGGTTTTGAAACAGAAGAGAAACTTGTTGCAATTAATCGTTATTGCAAGGAGGTCGTAACCGACGAAGCAATTTCAACGGCTGGGATTGCCACGTCTTCGTCTGCTGGCTCGGCTCACAATGACGGTGGATGTGTGAATCTAAATTCAGATGTTTTAAAAGTAGCTCATCATGGTTCAAAATATTCCACGTCAGAAGAATTTTTACAAAGCGTAAAACCAAATATTGCTATAATTTCTGTTGGCAAAAATTCTTACGGTCATCCAACCCCTGAAGTAATTTCTCGTTTAGATAATACTGGCACCAAAATTTTCCGCACCGATCAACAAGGAGATATTATTATTGAAAGTAACGGCCAAAATTTATTTCTTTCAAAATAATTTGCGAAAATATTTGAAAAATAATACTAGGTACATGAAAATACGATCGTATTGACAGGTGACTAGTGGTTTTATAAAATAAAGTATATGGAAAATAGATATGGGAAAATTGCAAAAGATATATTATTGATAATGGCTGTTGCTGGAATTCTAACTATTGCCTCAACATCGCCAAATTTTTTGTACAATCTAGCTAGAGCGATTTTGAAATATAAAAATGGTAATAAAAAATATAAATATAGCGAAGTTAAGCAAATAGCAAGGTCTCTAAATGGGTTGAATAAAAATAAGATTTTAATTTTAAAGGAAAGTAATGGCAAGTTTACCGTTAGACTTTCTGAATCTGGTAAAAAAGTTATAAAAGAAATTCAGTTTGAAAATATGAAAATAGAAAAGCAAAAAGTTTGGGATAAAAAGTGGCGTGTGATTATTTTTGATATTCCGGAAGGTAGAAGAAAGGTGGGGCGCGATGCTTTAAGAAGCAAGCTTAAAAAATTAGGCTTTTATTTAATTCAAAAAAGCGTTTGGGTATATCCATATCCCTGTGAAAAAGAAATACAGCTTTTATGTGAAATTTTTGAAATAAATCCATATGTAAACATAATAACAGCAGAAAAAATTTATAATGATGATTTAGTTAAAAAATATTTTAGGTTAAGCTAATTCATTATGAGAATGTGAAAATGGGTAATTAGGTACATGAAAATACGATCGTATTTTCAGGTGACTATGTAGTTAAATATATATTTTTTAAAAGTTTTGTGTTTTTATAATTTTGAAATAAAAAAAGAGGCGGAGCGTGCGATGTATTTCGCTGACATGAGTTCAGAACGCCAAAGCTCAATCTGTTTTAGGACTTAAACCATCTTCTGGTTCTGTTTTCTATCCAGAAAAAGCTTATAAACCCACATATCACTGAGCCCAAAAATGCAGTTAGTATTATGAGCATAAACCCGTCGGACTGCGTCGGCTTAACAATAAGTTTGCCTTCTGTGTCGGATTTTTGGGCCCAACCCGTTTTGTATAAGAAACTCCAATTCGATGGTTCTGGTATGGTTTTGGTCGCTTTCTGCCAAGCTCCAAGAGTTTGCGAGTCTGGGCGGTAAGCTATAAGAGTGATTTTGCGGTTTGTTACCCTCCATGTAAGAATGCCGTCTTTTCCCCAGGATTTAATTTCTTCGAAGCTGTCCACATCGATGGAAAAAGTGTCGGTCTCAACCTTCTCTGGTGGCAGGACCCTTCCAGCGAAGGTGGGTAATTCCAGTTTCCACGCTTCGGGTTCTTTCGAGTTCATAAAGGAAAGTACGACGGAAAAACTTTTTGAGCAGAGAGAAACAGCGAGAAGTGCCAACCCAATGAGAAACAATTTGCGAGCCATGGTTACCCTTTTCAAATTAGGGAATTTAGAAACTCAAACAAAGTGCTGATGCTGAGATTATTTTTGCATATTTATATTAAAAAGTCAAGGTTTGCGGACAAACAAAATTAGTGATAAAATAAATTTAATAAATTTTTAAAAAATTAAAATAATAATTAAAAAATAAAAATATGAAAGATTTAGATTTTCCAATATTTAGAACAAAGACAGGAGATGAGAAAAAATTTGATTTAACAGATGCCAAACAAAGGCAAGAATATTTCGAATTTAAAGCAGGACCAGAAATAAAAAAGCTTAAAGAATTTTTAGCTAAAGGAAATACTTTTGTAGCTTATTTAATGGGCAAGAAATCTTCTGGTAAAGGTACTTATGCAAAAATGTTTGCAGAAATTGTAGATCCAGATAAAATAGCTCATTTTTCAATTGGAGATATGATTCGTAGTTTTGATGCAGTACTTAAAGATGAAAATCAAAAAAAAGAATTTGTAGAATTCTTACAAAAAAATTATAGAGGGTTTATTCCTTTAGAAAAAATTATGGAAGCTTTGGAAGGAAGATCCACAAAAGTGTTACTACCTACAGAATTAATTTTAGCTTTAGCTAAAAGAGAAATAGATAAACTTGGTAGAAAAGCAATTTTTATTGATGGCTTCCCAAGAGACGTAGATCAAGTTTCTTATTCATTATTCTTCCGCGATTTGATAAATTATAGAGAAGATCCAGATGTATTTGTGTTAATTGATGTGCCTACAAATATAATTGACCAAAGAGTAAAAACAAGAGTTATTTGTCCTTTGTGTAATACTTCAAGAAGTATAAAATTATTGCCAACCAAAAATATTGAATATGATAAATCTGAAAATAAATTTTATTTGATTTGTGATAATTCTGCATGCAGCGGCGCTCGTATGGTAACTAAAGAAGGGGATGAAAATGGGATAGAACCAATTCGCGAAAGACTTAATAAAGATGAAATGTTAATTAAGCAAGCATATGCTTTGCAAGGAATTCCTAATATAATGTTAAGGAACTCTATTCCAGTTGCAGAAACTCAAAATTATACAGATAATTATGAAGTTACTCCAGAATATAGTTATGAGTTTGATGAAAAAGAAAATAAAGTTTTAATTCATGAAAAGCCTTGGCAAGTGCAAGATGATGAGGGTAATGATGTAAACTCTTTAATGCCACCACCAGTTGTAGTTTCGCTTATAAAACAATTAGTGCAAGTGCTTGGTTTATAAACATGTTGACATGATTCTTAGTCAGAGTATAATAGAAATATAGAAATTAAGTTTTTAAAATATGAAAATTCAACAGTGCGATTTGTGTAAAAAGAAAATAGAAGAAGATGAGGTCAATGTATATTTTCCAAAATATAAGCATGCTGATTTCTGCATAAAATGTGCACAACCGGTTTTAAAATTTTTAGAAAAGAATAAATTTATAAACAAAAGGGAAATTAAAAAAGTTTAATTATGAACAAAAAACAAAATGGTAAAAAAGTAACTACTGAAGAATTGGCGGTAATGATAAATGATAGTTTTAATACACATACGAAATTATTGATGGATGGCTTTAATAAAGTAAACGAAAAAATGGATAAAAATTTTAAAGCAGTATTTGATGTGCTCAAAGTTATGGACGATAAATTAGATGATGTGGGTTCTGTAAAACACAGAGTAGATTATATAGAAAATATTTTAAGTATACAGCCAATCAAAAAATAATTATTATTAAAATAAAAAATATTATGGCAAAAAATGTGGAACGACCGGGTGATCCAATAAGTGAAAGACATGAATTTGAAATTTATTGTAATACCGACCCCAATATACAGGATGGATTTGTTGCCCCTGATGGAACAAATTATAAGTTTGATGCTGGAGAACAATTGGTTTTCAATATGGATAGTGATAGTGGTGAGAGAAAACCATTTATTAAGAAAGATGGAAAAGAAATTCCATTTGAAGAATGGAAAAATGGTAAATAATATAATTTTTTGTAATTTGGTGATTGTGATTTTTAACTTTCCAGCCATAGCTGGCTTAGGGTCGTGTCAAATCATATAATAATCAAACCGAAACAGGCTCTCTATGTTGATCATAAAATTTAACTGAAATTTTCTTTTTAATATCGACTTTTTGTAAATTATTCATTGAATTTTTCTGTTTGTAA
>Ga0172371_10009671_pt1 | contig 13202 bp, 16 predicted proteins | sample Lak12m_FD_114543 | JGI IMG/M metagenome (GOLD analysis project Ga0172371, IMG submission 114543) | Freshwater microbial communities from Kabuno Bay, South-Kivu, Congo - kab_022012_12m | ecosystem: Environmental > Aquatic > Freshwater > Lake | place: Democratic Republic of the Congo: South-Kivu... | reverse complement strand
GTGGGAACGTTGTCAATGCCTCACCAGCCGCCGATATGATTCCTGCCTTATTAGTTTTAGATAGCCTCGTTTGGATCAGATCCTGGAATGGGCAGGCCCGTCAAATCCCGCTAGAGGCCTTCTTGCTCGGAAATCGAAAAGTAGATCTAGCCATCGGTGAAATCGTGACTGGATTTCAATTCCCTGCGCCAGATTCGGCGACCCGGCATCATTTTCGCAAGGTACAACCCCGGCGTGCTATGGCCATCGCCATGCTTAATCTCGCTATTCTGATGACCGTCAGCGATCAGAAAATCATGCAGGTCAGGATTGCCATGGGCGCAGTAGCCCCAACCGCAGTTCGAGTAAAGTCTATTGAAAAAGTGTTGAATGATTTACCGTTCCATCTGGCAGAAAACCTGGATTTATACACCGGTATAAGCCAGGATATTCTTCCCATATCAGATTTTCGAGCTTCGCGTGAGTATCGGCTGCGAGTTGCTCAGAATTTGTTACGCGAAGCCATTTTAGAAATGATCGGCTCCACAAAAACGGTTGATCACGGGTGACAGATATGCAGCTCAATTTCATGGTAAATCAAAAACCGGTCTCACTCGAAATTTCGGCAGATGAACTATTGGTAGATGTGCTACGTGATCGTTTAGGATTGACAGGTACAAAAATAAGCTGTCGGGAAGGTGAATGCGGCGCGTGTACAGTATGGATGGATGGCCTGCCAGTTAATTCCTGCCTCATACCGGCTGCAAAGGTACAAGGTCGCAACGTCACAACCATCGAGGGGTTGGGTTGCATCGAGATGCCGCATCCCGTTCAAGAAAGACTGGCAAAATACGGCGCATCGCAATGCGGATATTGCACGCCGGGTTTTGTCATGTCTGCCGCTGCTTTGTTGAGAGATCACCCCGATGCTAGCCATGAGCAGATAATCGAAGGTCTATCCGGAAATCTCTGCCGCTGCACCGGTTACACTCGAATCGTTGCAGCAGTCGAATCGCTTGTTGATCCACTGGAAACGCTGCCCATGCCAGAGATAACCTAAGCCCTAACGATACCAAAGAGAAGGCTAGAAGATGAAAAAAGTTCAATTTGAAAAAATGACCTGGAAGGAAATCCAGGCTGCCACGCAAGAGAGCAAGGGGATCGCAATCATCCCGGTCGGTGCAGTCGAGGAACATGGGCCCCACAATCCGGTTGGAACAGACTCAATCGAAACTTATGAAATTGGCTTACGCGCCGCTCATCAAACACAAACGGTCATCTTGCCATTGGTATGGTTTGGAAACTCGCGTTCGCTGATGGATTTCCCCGGCTCGATCGGTATCCGACCGATGGTATTAAAAGAGTATGTTCATGATGTAATCCTTTCTCTGATTAAGCATGGATTCAATCACCCGCTTATATTAGACGGGCATAGTGGAAATTATGGGGCGCTCGACATTTTGATTGAAGATATCATGTTAGAAACCGGCATTAAAACATTGCACGTACGCGCCTGGGAGCTGGCTTCAGTCCCCAAACCAGCCGATACACCGGCTTATGATGGGCATGGCGGGCTATCCGAGACTTCTGCTATGCTCTACCTGGCGCCGGATTGTGTGAATCGGGAAGAAATGCGGGATTGCGCTCCCGAAGCAGACATCTCCAAGTTTGGTTCTGTCTTTCCGACGCCTTCCAGTAAATATGCAAAAGGCGCGATCGTTTTTCCGATGATGATGGGCGAATTGGTGGAACAGGGGCACCACGGCGACCCACGCCTGGCAAGCGCTGAACGCGGGAAAGCTCTGATTGATGCAAAGGCCATGGCGCTGGCAGAATTTATTGATCTTCTAAAAAACAATCTTCTCTCCTGGCGTGTTGAAAAGTAAGAGAAGGAAACCAAAATGGAATTCCCCGAAAAATCCAAATCAACCACCGGTAGACTCTTCACCTGGGATGAAGTGCGGAAATTATTGGACAAAGAATCCATGCGCAGAGCCGAGTATATCGTCAGGATCTTGTCCGAGCTGAGTAAACAATTTGGCGAGCAAGTGTATACGGCTGCAGCCAGAGCAATCTACCAGATCGGATACGAGAAGGGGCAAGCCCGGGCGCAGGCCATGAAAACTGAAGGCCAAGAAAATGATCTGGAGAGCCTGGCGCGGCTCATCTCGCATGAAACCGCTCAACTTTACCTGGGGAATAAAGTCGAGGTTCAGGATTCTCAAATGGTAGTAAGAGAGGATTACTGCCCACTTCCAAGAAAATGGAAAGAAATGGGATTATCTGATTCCGAAATCGTTTCATTTTGCTTATTATTCGATCAGGTAGATAAGGGTATGGTAGAAGGTTACAATCAAGATTTCATAGCCTCCCTATCCGGCTGCCAGGGGTTAGCTAAATCAGGTTATTGCCAGATGGTTGTGAAACAAAAAACTACAGCAAGGATGACCCGAGCCTGCGACGGGCCAAGCTCATAGAAACTGCGCTCGATCTGTTGGGCTTGCCGTTGCTAATACTGCCTTCCAAAGGATATCCAGCCGTCTGCCAGCCAGTCAGACCGCCGGTCATACAGGCAGCGCGTGAAAAGCCTGCCTGTCGTAAGATGTTCATGCCATCTTCGCTTCGATGCCCCGATTTACAAACAACCACAATGTCACGATCGCGCGGTAGCTCATCCAAACGGTTTTGCAGCACATCCAGCGGAATCAGTATACTATTCTTGATATGCACCTGATCCCATTCCTCTTGAGAGCGTACATCCAGGAAAAACGCGCCTTGTTGGTATTTCTGGTAAGCCTCGGCTACTGAAATATCCGCGGCTTGAGTAGCTTTGGGTTTCAGGAAAACTACCAAAGCCACAATAGCAATAGTAGCTAACCCCAGGCCAACCCACATCCAAACCTTATTTTGTTTCTGGACTTTGTGCGACCGCTTTGCGGCCACACTGGATGATGAGGTATGCTTTGATGGTTTGCGGTTTTTCGACATATTTTTCCTTTTATACATTCTCTTCGACGATTGAAGGCTGGCTTTCCAGCGTCATCTTATGTTTCATAAGTGAAATGTCTTTCGTCAGGATGATCCCGCTCGTCAGCGGGACAGAGCAGGAGCAGTGAACGGGAAGGCGCATCTCCAGCATTACGCCAGCGATGTGGGAGATGCGCTTCGAAGAGCAGACTATCGCCCGGATCCAACGGAAAGCTCTGTCCATCCACTTCGTATTCCAATTTCCCTTCCAGGCAGAAAACAAACTCTAATCCGGTATGCACAATAGGCGTGTCGCCGCTGTCGGCTTGCGCTTCCAGGGTTACCACATAAGGTTCAAGACCCGGGTGGGAGAAGCCTGCTCCCAAATCAGCCAGAGTACCGTAAGCAAAGGCGGCTGTTGGGCGCTCTCCACTCTGCTGGTACACAATTCTTTGCGGAGGCTTATTCAATTCAAAGAAAGCAGCAATCGGCACATCCAGCGCGGCTGCAACCTGCTGCAATGTGCTGACGCTCGGCGATGTCTTGCTGTTTTCGATCAGGCTGAGGGTATTGACATTCAGACCGCTTTTCTCAGCTAGCCCGCGAATCGATAGGCCTCGTTCAGCGCGCAATTCGCGCAGGCGAGACCCCACGTTAACATCCGTAGATGATTGGGCGCGAGATGGATTGGTTTTCATAAGCGCTATATTTCCTTCATTTCGGGACAGGGCAGGATGTCAACGGTCCAACTAAAATTATAAGTGATATTCAAGTTTTATACCATTGAAAGCGCCAATAAATTCATCAATATCCGCCTGATTACCTCAATAATATCCCAGGTATAGAGATTCTTTATACCTGGCTATTCAGCAAATTATAAACCATTGTGACTTTCTGCACCTGTTTTTATATTTGTAAATTATCTATACTTAAGCCAGAGCTTAATTAAGCGGATTCTGGAAACTTGATCCAGATTCTAACATTTCGGAACCTGAGCAAATGGAACCAACAACGGTTAAACTTGCAAACAAGCAGGCTGCTCTATGTCGGGCGGTGGGGAATAGCCGCCGACTGATCATCTTGTGGATGCTCGCAAAAGAAGAGTTACCGGTTAACGAGATCGCCCGGCGGGTAGGTTCTTCCCTGCAAAATGTTTCACAGCATCTGAGCCTGCTTAAGAAATTGGGGATCGTAACCACCCGTCGCTCAGGACAGACAATTTACTATCAGCTTGCAGATCACAATTGCCTGGAAGAATGTTCTGCCCTGCTCAGAGCGCCGGATAAGATCGAATAAGACATTTTTTGATAAGGAGAATTTCCGATGACTACAGAAGATATAAACGCCATCAAAGCCGCCAAGGTTATAGACGCACGAGCAATGTCTTGCCCAGGCCCCTTGCTGGAAGCCAAGAAAGGCATTGGCGCAGTAAAGGTCGGCGAAGTGGTGGAAATCTGGTCTGGCGATGCCAATACTAAGAATGACATGCCGCGTTGGTGCGAGAAGGTTGGTCACCAATTTCTGGGTGTGTTGGCCGCCGAAGGTTATGAACGGCTCTTAATTCGCCGTGTTAAATAAGTTATTGAACGGAAGCCGTCTACATAGCGGCTTTCCATTCAGACTGGACCGATGAACATGGCCTCAAACAACGAGACTAAAAACCAGGTCAGGCAACCCAAAATCTTGATCCTGGCTACGCTGTCGGGAGGCTATGCCGGAGCTGATTCGACCGGACAGGCGCATGTGGATTATCCAGCAAATACCTATATCCTGCCGGTCATGTGCCCCTGCATATTCCCGCCAGAATTCTTTGTGCGCGCCTTTGAGCGCGGCATTGATGGCATCATCATTATGTACAGCGGCACAGACAGCCCTTACAAAGTTGAAGCAGATGGCGCTGCAGACCTGGTCAACCGCACATATGCCCTGATGAAAAAGCGTAGCATTGATATTCGTCGCCTGCGCCTGGCAGCCATTTGTACGGTTTGCGTCAAGCCTTTCCTGAAGGAAGTAAACCAGATGGTGGACTTGCTAAAAGGGATAGGCTCTGTAAAAGATGAGATTGCTGCACCTGCAGCCGCTCAATTGTAAAGGAGGAAAACCTTGGCAAACCTGGAAGTAGATGCCCTGGTGGTTGGCGGCGGGATTGCTGGCATGCAAGCAGCTCTGGATCTGGCTGATCAAGGGTATAGAGTCGTTCTGGTTGAGCGCGAACCCAGCATCGGCGGCAAGATGATCACGCTCAGCAAAGTCTTTCCCACTCTGGATTGCTGCTCGTGCATCACAACCCCCAAGATGTCGTCCGTCGCTCACCATCCCAACATCCAACTGCTGACTTGCTGCGAACTCCAGTCAATCGGAGAAACCGTCCAAGGATATCTCGCCAAAGTAATCCAACAACCACGTTATGTGGATGCCGATAAATGCACTGGGTGCCGGAAATGCGAATATGAATGCCCGATCACCATTCCCAATCCATTTGACCGCGGCCTGGGCGCTTACCGCGCTATACACGTACCCTTCTCGACCGCAGTGCCCCAGGTGGCTGTTCTGGATATGGATCACTGCATCTTGTGTGGCAAGTGTGAAAAAGTCTGCGCAGTCAGCGCTGTGGATTTTACCCAGCAGCCAGAAACCTTGGAAATCCAGGCAACCGCCATCGTCATGGCAACAGGTTTCGATCTGACCCCGCTGAACGCCAAGAAAGAGTATGGCTGCGGCGCGCTGCCAAATGTGATTGATCCACTGATGATGGAACGTTTTCTGGCGCCGACTGGCCCCTACGGACGCGTCCTGCGGCCTGGTGATGGCAAGGAACCTACATCTATCGCCTATGTTCAATGCGCTGGCTCACGCGACAAAACTCTCGGTGTGGAATATTGCTCACGAGTCTGCTGCATGTATGCGACAAAGCAGGCCATGCTGATCTCTGGCGCCCTGCCGCTAGCTGATATCACAATCTATTACATGGACATTCGCACCTTTGGGAAGGGTTATGAGCAGTTCTACCAAAATGCCCAGGCGATGGGCGTGGAATACATCCGTGGCAAGGTAGCCTCCATCCGCCAGGACGATGAACAAAACCCTATTGTACGAGTTGAACTGACCGAAGAAGGTCGCATCATCGAGCGCACCCACGATCTGGTGGTGCTATCGCTTGGTATGCTGCCTGCTCCTGGGACAAACGCCTCGCTTGGCTTGCCGCTGGGCAAGGATAACTTCATCGCCATCCCTTCTCCGAACACCAACCCATGCGCCACCGCCCGTCCGGGCATCTTTGTCACAGGCACAGCCATGGGGCCCATGGATATTGTGGACAGCATTGTCACCGCCAGTTCAGCGGCGACCGCTGCATCGGCTTATTTACATGAGCATCAGAGAGAGGCCATTTATGCCTGAGAATCTACAGTCGCCCTTATCTACCCCTGAGCCAGCTTCTGCAGAGGTGCGTATTGGCGTATATACTTGCCACTGCGGTGGGAATATCAGTCACGTGGTGCAGTGCGAAAAGGTAGCAAAGATACTTGGTAAACTGCCCGATGTGGTAGTTACCCGCACCGATCCTTCTTTCTGTTCCAACGCTGGGCAGGCAATTATCGAACAGGACATTAAGGAATTGGGCGTCAACCGCGTTGTCATAGGAGCCTGCGCCCCATCCTTGCATGAACAAACCTTCCGCAACGCGGTAAAGCGCGCTGGCTTGAATCCTTACCTGTACCATCATGTTGGCATTCGCGAGCAGGCTAGTTGGGTGCATCATGATGATCCTGAAGGCGCTACGGATAAAGCTATTCACCTGATGGCAGCCGGTATAGCCAAGGCGCGCCTGTTGACGCCCCTTGAACCAATCCGCCTTGGCGCTGAGCGACAGGCTCTAGTGCTTGGTGGAGGCGTAGCCGGTCTGCGCGCTGCTCTGGACATTGCCCGGCAAGGCATCCCTGTCACTCTAGTGGAAAAATCGCCCTTCCTGGGCGGTCGTATGGCGCAACTGGAATCAATTTTTCCTACTGATGAAGCGCCGCGACAGTTATTGCACGATCTGATCCAACAAGTTGCAGAACATCCAAACATTACAATCTGGTCCCAGGCTGAAGTTACGGCTGTTTCCGGTTATGTAGGAAATTTCAATATCCAGGTAACCCAACATTCGCGCGGCGTTCGCGAGGATATGGCAGAAGCTGCGATAGCAGCCTGCACCCAGGAGACTCCCGACCCGTTCAACTACAACCTGACTCAACGCAAGATCATTTACAGCCCTTACCCTGGCTGTTATCCATCAACGCCTGCTGTGGATTGGGAACACTACAACGGTGAACCCATCCGTGTAAATGGACGATCCATCGTGTTGAAAGACGAGTTGCAAGTTTATGAATTGACGGTTGGAGCAATTGTCCTGGCTACCGGTTTCAATCCCTATGAACCAAACCAGGGTGAATATGGCTACAGCGAAATTCCAGAGGTGGCGACCCTGCCCCAATTGATTCGCATCCTATCCCAGATTCGGGAAGGCGAACCATTAACCTGGAATGGGCGCGCCGTGCGCAGCCTAGCATTGATCCATTGCGTGGGCAGCCGTGAACTAGAAGGTGTCCACGAGCCGCAAGCAGATGGACAGGTCAACAACTACTGTTCACGGGTCTGCTGCACAGCATCTCTGCACACGGCGGTCGAGTTGCACAAGAGGTTCCCGAAATTAAACGTGTACGAGCTTTACCAGGATATTCGAACTTACGGCCGCGGGCATGAGGAGATTTACCAGCATGCTCAAGCAGCAATGGTGCGCTTTATCCGTTATCATGGCGACGAGCGCCCTCAGGTACTGGCTGCTCAACCTGGTGATAAGAATCCGGTATTGGTGAGAGTGAAAGATTATCTGACCTACGGTAAAGAGATCGAAATTCCGGTGGATCTGGTGGTACTGGCAGTTGGAATGATGCCAGGCAAAATTGATGAGTTGGTGAATATGCTCAAAGTTTCGCGCGGGGCTGACCGTTTCTTGTTGGAGGTACATCCCAAGCTACGCCCGGTGGAAATGGCAGTGCGGGGCATTGTGCTAGCCGGCACAGCCCAGGGGCCAATGAATATTCAGGAAAGCCTGGCAGCGGCCTCAGCAGCGGCAGCCAAAGTCGCTTCATTGCTCGGACAGGGTAAAGTGGAACTGCCCCCCTTTGTGGCGCACGTGGATTTATCCAAATGCAACGGCGCGGGCGACTGCGTGAAAGCCTGCCTGGAGGAAGGCGCGCTCGCGCTGCAAACCTTCCAGGAGAATGGTGTTGAGGTACAACGGGCAGTGGTAACGCCAGCCAACTGCACCGGCTGCGGGGCTTGTGTCGGCGCCTGCCCCAATCGGGCTATTGATGTCCAAGCCTGGACACTGGCGCAGTACGAGGCGATGGTAGATGCTATCGCCATGGATTTGCCGCTATTTATGGAGGCAGAAAAATGAGCGATCCCCAAACAGGAACTCCTTCGCGTGGTGAAATGCTCAAGCGGCTACGCGCCGCGCACGCTGAATCTGTTGAGCGAACCCAGGCGCTCTTTCGCGAACAAAAACAGATGCAAAGCGCCATATGTCAGTTCATCCGTGAAACGCCCAAGACAGTACCAGAAATCGCAAAAGAAATTGGCAAACCTGCCCATGAGGTATTATGGTTTGTAGCAGCGCTAAAAAAGTATGGCATTGTAGTTGAAGCAGGGATGTGCGGCGACTATCCGCTCTACCAGCGGGTGAAGGAGGTGCAGGCATGATCCAGCGTGTCAACCCAGATCTGTTGTATGAATTGAAGGAGTTTGGCGCTGTAGGCCTGGAAAAATGCACCAACTGCGGCAATTGCACAGCCATTTGCTCCATGGCTACCGAGGATGATCGCTTCCCGCGTCATATCGTCCGCTTGGCCCAACTAGGCATGGAAGAGGAACTGCTGGGGAGCAAGGAACTTTGGTTATGTTACAACTGCGGAGACTGCTCTGAAACCTGCCCCCAGCAGGCTGAACCAGCCAACCTGATGGCTGCTGCTCGCTGCTATGCCATCTCGCGCTACGCCCCTTTAAAAATTGGTAAACTGTTTTGCAGAAGACCGCTGGTGGGCGGAACCATCGCCAGCCTGATGGCGCTGTTCTTCAGCCTATTCATCTATTCCGAACACCAACCGATACCCACCGATGCGCTAAAACTGTTCGGCTTCATTCCTTATGAGTTGATCCACAATGTTGGCCTGGCAGCCATGATCCTGATTAGTCTGATCAGTCTGGTAACTGTGATTACGATGGTTTCCAGCATAGCCAGAGTGCATAATCTATCGTTTACAAGTTTCTTCAATGGCTCACACAAAAACTGGTTCCAGGCTTTCTGGGACGCAGTGGTTGTTCAATCGTTAGGGCAAAAACGCTACCGCGAGGAATGTGAAACGCCCGAAAATATCCGGATATGGTATCTCAGTAAGTGGTTCATCCATGCCGCCACAATGTGGGGTTTTCTGGGCTTGCTTTTTGCTACCGCCCTGAATTACCTGCTGGATATCATCGGCGTCAAAGCCACCGGTACATTTGTGCCGCTCTGGTATCCGACCCGTTTGATTGGCACTGTTTCCGGCCTGTTATTCCTGTACGGCGTTTCAATCCTTCTATATAAGCGTTGGCGAGCAACAGATAAGGCGCATAGTTTTTCTCGACCCTCAGATTGGATTTTCTTGAGTCTGTTATGGCTCAGCGGCGTGACCGGGTTCATCATCGAGATTGCTCTCTATCTGCCAGGCGCGCCCATCTGGGGTTACTGGATATTCATCTTCCACGTTGCAGTTTCGATCACCTTGCTGCTCCTGCTGCCCTTTACCAAATTTGCACATGCCATTTACCGAATTGTCGCGCTGTATGTTCACGCGCTCAAACCCGTTGCAAAGCAGGAAACAGCGCCTGCCAGCGCGGATTGAAGAATTTTAGTAAATCTACCGGAGAATCTACCGGCAGGAAAATATCAATAATCAGAAAAAAGGAGAAACACTATGACTCAAAAGATGGCCGTCGTCTGCAATGGCGACACACCGGCAAACATTATGCCGACATTAATCTTCTCTACTTCAGGCCTTTCACTGGACTATGAAGTGCATGTCTTCATTTGCCCGGCGGGAGCCAGGTGGATGGTCAAGGGCGAACTGGAAAAACTTGGCACCCCCAAGGGTATGCCCAATCCTGTCAAGCTCTTTAATGACATTCTTGAGCTGGGCGGAGAAATTGTTTTCTGTGAACTAGCTCTTGAGAATAAGGATATCAAACCGGAGGATCTGCGTGACCCGCGCATCAAAATCAAGAAAGCCCCGCCATACTTAATGGATGTTGAAGGCGCCTGCCAGACCTACGTGTTCTAATTTTTATTCTGTCAATTAAAACCACCTGCTTCATCTAATATTCAGATCGAAGCAGGTGGTTGTCTCATGACTCTTGTTCTGGCATACGGATCAGATCCGCGTTGTCGGGGGCATGGATAAACCCCCAAAATGCATCGCGTGGTCGGTGCGGGCTGCTGCCAGCTTTGCGTACCATAAAAATTGTACGCTTTAAATCCAGCCCATCCACATCAATATCCACAACATTCCCACGCTCAAGGGGGCAGGCGGTTGCCAGCTTAGACACAAAGGCTACGCCGTAGCCTGCTGCCACTGTGCGCACAATGGCTTCGGCATTTCCCAGTTCCATAAATATATTCAAATCATCCAGACCGATGTCGTATTTTGCTAATTCAGAAAGCACAACCCGGCGCGTGCCAGAAGTCTCCTCCCGAAGGATAAGCGGTTCTTCAAGCAATTCTCCTGCATCGATATTATGTCGAAAAGCCCAGCGATGATTCGCGGGCACAATCAGCGTGATTGTATCGTGGAAAAACTCCTGAGACTCAAGCTCGACCTCTGGCGACTCCCGGCTGAAAACACCGATATGTACTTCTCCATCGAAGAGCTTGATCGTGACGTCCTCTGGCATACAGGCCAAAATACGCACTTTGACACCCGGAAAATGCTGGCAAAAGCGAGCGGCCATCTGGGGGAGCACATATTTCCCAGCAGTTGTACTGCAGGCGATCCGCAACTCGCCAACCACATCACTGTGTAAAGAAGCCATCATCGCTTGCATATCGTTTGTGTCGTGCAACAGGCGACGCGCCCAGGGCAGCAAGACTTTGCCAGCTTCCGTCAGTTCCAGGCCAGTATTGGTACGGATAAATAACGCCACTCCCATATCCTTTTCTAACAATTTAATATGGTGGCTCACGCTTGGCTGGCTCATATGAAGCTGCTTGGCTGCTTCAGAAAAATTCAGGGTTTCAGCAGCGCGTAAAAATGTACCAATTTTATCGATATCAACCATATTGTCCGCCGTAATAATTCAATCCAACTCAATGGTCCAAATGGCGTTCCGCGGGCAAATCACGCCCTTCCATTGGGCAAAACAGAACCAGGAGCTTGGATGGCCCAGAACTGACATTCGACCAGTGATGAGGCGCACTGGCGTCAAAGAGCAGGCTGTCGCCCTGCAAAAGCTGATAATCCTGGTTAGCAACCACGCAGGTGGCTTTCCCTTCCAGGCAGTAAATAAACTCTCGTCCAACATGGCTGATGTCATCGGCGTCCGCCTGACCTGGATCGAGCGTAACCAGGATAGGCTCGGCGCCCAGAGGCGGCAAACCCTCGCCAAGTTTCTCCAGCGTACCATTGGCAAAGCGCGTCAATGGACGCTGGCCATGCTGCTGGTACACCAGGGCAGGTCCTGGCTTCTCTTCTTCAAACAATGCAACCACAGGAACTCCTAAGCCGCGCGCCAGTTCATGAAGCGTATGTAGACTGGGCGAGGTCCGGTTGTTTTCGATCAGACTCAGCGTATTGACGCTAACGCCGCAGCGCGCCGCTAAAGCGCGGATGCTCAATTCCTTACTTTTCCTTAACTGGCGCAGGCGAGAGCCAATCAGATCCTCACTCCCGCAACAATCTTTTTCGGCGCGAGAAGCCAGGTTTTCTGGGAGATCGGAAATACGATGCGGATCAGAAATACGTTGTTGCAACGACCTTTTTGTATTCATAGCGCTCTCCCCGCTAAACCCTCATACGATGTAGCAAGTCGAGCCGCATCGTTTCGCGTTCAACCAAAATCAAATGCATTAATACTGAAAGATGACGATAAATAGTTGGCTGAGAGGTGTGTAATAGCGCCTGCATTTCAAAGATCATCAATTCTCGGTTCATTGTTCACCTCTTATGAGCGATAAACTATAAGGTGCCCTTCAGCAGTTCGCTCAACCCGCCAGGAAGCCAGCGGCGCTTCTGCTGGACCACGCGCTGCAAATGGTGGTAATAATTTAGTCGCATTCGGCTGTCGCATACATGGCTATTGAAGCAGCCTCCCGCTTCTGGTTTGGGCGGGAGGCTGCGATATAACTAATCTCCGCTGGAGGCGTGGGGCTCGCGATGCCCGTCCTCAAACACCGGTAAATATCTGGCAGCCAGTCCAAACACCAGGATGCCCGCCGAGAAAATACCCAATGATACTGAGATTTCAGGCAAAGTAGGAACATATTTGACGTTACTCATAAAAGTTGGCAGGTAGAACAGCGGATCGGGATGTTTGACAGCAAACCAGCTAACGTCGAAACGGTTCAAAATCATGCCAAACAGCACAATAACAGCGCCAGCCAGGAGCATAGTGGGATTCTGACGGTTCTTCTTAAAGGAAAACCACGCGATCGGTACGATTGAGCTGATCAGAATCTCCACCCAGAACAGCACACTCATTCCACCACCGGTGAACAGATAACTCAATTCTCCAGCCCAGGCCAGCTCGCCAAATTTCAGCACCAGATAAATTACCAAAACCACCGGAATAGCTTTTGCCAGTTTGTCGAGCAGGTGGAGTTCCAGTCCACGCTTGAAGTAACGCGAACTTAACGAGGATTCAAAGATAATCATCGCCAACCCAATTGCCAGAGCAGAAGTAAAAAACAGGATGGGCAGGATAGGCGTCCACCACAAGGGATACAACTTGGTAGGTTCGATGAGCATGAGCGAACCCAGCGAGGATTGGTGTAAAGTAGAGAGCATCACGCCGATGATCACAAATGGCATGATGAAACGATGAAGCAGATGCGCCAACTTCTCCCACTTAAGGCCTTCAAATACAACCGGTGCAAATTCAATTGCCAGTACTGTAAGATAGGACATCACACAAATGCCGATTTCAAGCAGCACCGAGGTATGGTTCCAGTGAATCATCAT
>Ga0172371_10009670_pt1 | contig 13202 bp, 9 predicted proteins | sample Lak12m_FD_114543 | JGI IMG/M metagenome (GOLD analysis project Ga0172371, IMG submission 114543) | Freshwater microbial communities from Kabuno Bay, South-Kivu, Congo - kab_022012_12m | ecosystem: Environmental > Aquatic > Freshwater > Lake | place: Democratic Republic of the Congo: South-Kivu... | reverse complement strand
TCGCTTGCTCTCAACCGGTCGGCCGCGCCGCGCTCTCAGGATCCTCGCCTACGGCTCGTCTCCTGAGAGCGCGGCGCCCCTGCTCCCAATCTCTTCGTACACCACGTGCTGGGACACTACTCCGCTGTGCTCCATTTGAAGGTCGGCTTGGTGGTCGTGATGGTGCCGCTGGGGGTCTTCGCCGACGGCTTGCCGGGCTTGGCCTTGGCGGCGCCGGCCGGCTCCGGGAGCGGAGCGAGGACGACGAAGAGGAGGGCGGCGGCCACCAGCAGCAGTGGCAGCCTGAGAGCCCCGCGAGGACGTCGGTCCGATCCAGGAAGCATCATGGTAGTCCCCCCATCGTAGTCCCTGTGGCCGCGCTGTCGCCCGGCTCACACGGTGAGCGGCGGCACGCGTCCTGACTGACCTGTTGCGCGAGCAGTATTACTCTCGCTACATCGGATTACAAGGTGGGGAAGGCTCGATCGTCGGCCTCACGGACAGCTCACCGATGATCCTCCTGTTCGACCGTGTCGCCCCTTCTCCGCTGGCGGCGCTTCTTCTCGATGATGACGTTGCCCATGAAGGCCGCCGAGGGCTTCGCCGATTCCACATCGGCCAGGTCGAGGTCGGCCCACTCCTCGCGCCTGTCGACCGGCATGGCCATGCACTTCTCGTCGAAGTAGGCGCCGGCCTTCTCCTGGTGCCGGGCGGTGCGCAGCTCGGTGCGCTGCAGGTAGTAGTGGCTGATCATGTGGAAGACGTCGCCGTCGCCCCAGCGGAACCACACCGCCACCGGCGTCTCGCCGTACTTCTCGCCCAGCTCGCGGCTGGTGATGAGCACCTGCACGCGCTCGTCGTCGAGCACCGTGATCGGGTACGACGAGCCTTCGAGCCACCACTGCGGATCGTCCTGCCCGTCGAGTACCCCCTGCAGGTAGATGTTGTCGGGGTCGCGGACCTCGATGCGCACCACGTCGTCGCGGGTCGGCTTCCGGCGGAACGCCAGCACGCCGGGGAACGCACGCTCGATCACGTGCTTCAGCGCCCAGTCGGTGGTGAACAGGCTGCCGCCCGACTCGACGAACCGCCGCACCCGGCCGACGGCCTGTGCTGAGATCTGACCCGGGCAGTTGACGATGAGCAGCTGCTCGGGCCGCAACCGCAGCCGATCCAGCTCCGGGACCGTCACGACCGTGTGTGGCACCTCCAGCGCCTCGAGCACCGATTCGACGCGGTCGTAGGTGCCGGTGACGACCACCACGTCGCTCTGCTCCACGGTGTCGAGGGCGCGGGCCCGGTCCGGCGCGTCGCGCCGCAGCTGCTCGCGCGTGATGTGGGCGGCCGCCTCGTACGCCCGCCTCCGTCTGTCCTGAGTAGCGTCCTGATCCATGTCCTCTCCCTCCTTCAGCGCCCGCCGGTCCGCCTGCGGCGCCGGCGGGCGCGCGATCGCCTGGTCGTGTCGTGGCGCGCCCTCAGGGACGCGCCACGCCTTCCAGCCCTGTCTCAGAGGCGACGCCGCTGCCGGGCCCGCTGCCGGGCGTCGGCGATCCGCCAGCTCGGCTGCCCGCCGGGCCGCCGCTCGTCGGCGTCTGCCTCTGCCAGCACGCCACCGACATCGAAGAACGCGGCGTGCACGGCGCGTCCGCGGTACAGCAGCGCCGAGCCCAGCACGCCGTTGCCCTCGAAGCGCACGTCCCAGCCCAGTCCGGGGCTCTTGAAGCGGTGCCCGAGGAGCCCCTCGACGCGCTGCAGGAACGCCTCGGCGACCGGCCGGTCGCCGGGCTCGCCGCCGCGCACCAGGGCCTCGAAGGCGTAGCTGCGCAGAAGCTTCTCGTGCAGCTCGGCGTACTGCGGCGCCCGCGACACGTAGTCGAGGCCGATCACCCGCGAGCCGTGCAGCACCAGCACGCCCCGCTGCCCGTCGACCAGCGGAAAGGCCGCCACCACGTCGTTGAGGTCGCTTCTCTTGTGGTCGTAGGAGTCGCTCATCGCCCCGGATGGGGAGAACGTGCCCTGTCTGCCGTGCAGCGCCCTGACCTCTTCCCAGACCTCGCCCTGGTCGGAGCAGATAGCAGCCCCGGCCACCATCGCCGCCTGCGTGCTGGCGCGCATCCGGTGCCGCACCCTGCGATCGGCGACGTCGTCGCTGACGGCAAACTCCCGCGATGCGTAGGCCCAGCGACCCTGCTCGATGCAGCTCACCGGCACGACGAGACTGGTGTGCTTCTCGATCAGGATCGTCGTGCTCAGCACGCGGTTCTGCTTGGCCCCGCGCAGCTCCTCGCCGTCCAGGAGCAGGATCCGTGCATCGCCCTTGTTGACCACCCGCAGCTCCTGTACCGAGCCGCCCTCGTCGACCTCGGTGATCTGCGCGCTACCGTCGTCCAGCGCCCGACGCAACGTGACGTAGTAGGGGCCGCCGCTATGCCCGGCGCTCGGGCGGCCGTGTCGACCACCGTTGCCGTCGGCCACGAGCGGGAACACCGCCAGCGGTCCGCCGACCTGCCGCTCACCGAGGACCATGTCTCGAACGAGCTCCGACCCGTACAGCGGATCGCGACGTCCGCGTGCGGCTTGCGACCTTTCGGGTCCTTTCTGATGCATCTCCCCACCTCCATCTTCGATCGGTCTCTGGCCGCCTTGCCGAGCGACCGCGCCGTCGGCGCCGACCTCGTCGTCCCTGTCGTTCGCTCTGCGTGAGACGTCGCGCACCGACATGCAATGTGCGCCTCACATACTCCGGACGTCCTGCCGACACTGTATGTGATGTGATAGTAACATACTTGTCAAATCGCATCCGCACGCTTGATGCAGGAAACCGCGGCGTCGGCGGAGTACACTTACGCTCAAGGATAGCCACGGGAGGGGACGGAACTGATGCGCGATGAGCATCGCGAGAGCGTCGGAGCGGCGATCGCACACCTCCGCGAACGCCAGGGCTGGAGTCAGCGGCAGCTGGCGAACTGGGTGGGACTCGACCAGTCGGCCGTGAGCCGGATCGAGGCCGGACATCGTCGCATCTCTGCCGAGGAGCTGCAGCGCTTCGCCGGCGCCTTCCACGTGTCTGCCGACGACCTGCTTGCGAGCGGCTGGGACGCCGCCCCACTGAGCGTCGACGACCGGGCGCTCGAGCTGCGATCCGCCGAGGGTCGTGACCGGCCCCCTTCCGCCACACCCGATGAAGGCGACCTCTGCAGCATGGTGCCGGACGGTAGAGCCGCCTACCCCTCCCGGCCCAGTCACGATGAGCCGGAGTCCGACGCGCTGGAGTCCTGTCTGGAGCCGGAGCCTGGCGGCGAGCACGAGGACACCGACGAGCCCCGCGAGTGGCTCGATGAGGGTGAGGCCATGTCCGCCCTGCCGCCGACGCCGGCGGCGGCCTCGCCGGCCCGGTGTGGCTCGCCGGCAGCGCCGGCGGCCAAGCGGCGCCTCTCCTGGAATAAGGAGTCGCGGCAGGTGCGGGCGCCGTTCATGGCCGACGACGAATCGTCGGCGGCCCGCTCTCTCGACGACAGGCCGTCCGCGGGTCGCGCTCCCCACGGCCGGCCCCTGAGGCACGCCGGCGCCGGCCGGCTCCCGAGCCCGGCCCGCCCCCGAGTCGGCCGGCCGCCGGCGGAGATCACCGCCGTGGTGCGCGACTGGTTCGCGCTGCGCCGCCTGGCCGGTGTCCGGGAGTCGCCGCCGGCATGGAGCACCGGCCACTCGGCCGAGGGCACGACCGCCCGCCTGACGCATCCGATCCAGCCGACCCAGCGCGGCCCGGTAGGCGGCGAGGTGCTCTACGATCGCGTCGCCCGCTTCTGGCGCAGCGAACTGCACCTCGATCCCGATGACGGCCCGCTCCCCGATCTGGTGCCGCTGCTGGAAGACGGACTCGGCATCCAGGTCATCGTCGCCCGGGTGGCCGGCGGCAGCGTGTGGGACGACCAGGCCCGGCGGCCGGCCGGCGGGCACCCCCCGTCGAGCCGAGGCTCGGCCAGCAGCGAGCGACCGGTGAGCGCCGTGCTGACCTTCGAGGACGTCCCGTTCATCTTCGTGAACGCGGCGCGCCCGGTCGTCCTGCAGCGCTTCGCGCTGGCGCATGCGTTCGCCCACCTGGTGCTGGGACACGGCGACGTCGTCGACGCCCAGGTGATCTGGAGCCGCAACAACCCGCACGAGGCGGCCGCCAACGACTTCGCCGAGGAGCTGCTGCTGCCGGTGCGCGCCGCGCGGCGCTGGTGGGAGCGGCGCGGCGATCCGCGTCCGGACATCGACACCCTGCTCGAGCTCGGCAACGCCTTCGGTATCAGCGCCTGGTCGGCCTTCTACCGCTCACGTGCCGCCGGCCGCCTCTCCGGCAAGCAGCTCGCCCAGCTCCGTCAGGAGCTGCAGAAGATGGAGTGGGACCTGCTCCCGCGGCAGGCGTTCCTCGGCGGCCTGCGCGACACCTTGTCTCACCTCACGCCCGGCGAGTGCCTGCCGCCCGGCCACTACGGGGAGCCGGCCGTGCTGCGGGTACCGGCGGCGATGCGCCGCTGGGCGGTCACGGCCCTGCGCGACGGCAGCCTCAGCCGCGAGCACGCCGCCGCGTGCCTGCGTGTGGAGCCCGGGCGGCTCGAGGCGGATCTGGCCGCCTTCGGACTCCGCCCCGCACCCTGAGGGGGCGAGCTCCGCGGCAGATCTGTGCCCTGAGTGTGCAGGGCCGCCGGCGGCTCCCCGCGCGCCTGCGCGAGCCGGCGTCTGCGGCTCGGCACCCGCTCACGTGAACCGGCGTCCGCGCGCGGGGGCACGCACGGACGCCGGGAGGGACCTGCCGGCGCGCAGGGGGCAGGCGCGCCGCAGGTGAGGCACCGGCGCGCGAGGGAGACGCGCCGGCGCCAGGGGGGTGTCGGCTCAGATGCTCACTCGTACTGGATCGCATCCAGGATGCGGATGTTGGCGGCGCGGCGGGCCGGCAGCACGGCGGCCAGCACACCGATCGCGGCGGCCAGCAGCATGAAGAGCCCGAGCTGCAGCCACGGCACGCCGAACACGAGGCCGTCGCCGCCCATCTGGGTGACGATCAGATAGGCGAACAGCACGCCCACCGCCGTACCGAGGATCCCGCCGATGACCGTCGTGATGACGCTCTCATAGCGGACCATGCGCCGCAGCTGGCTGCGGGTGGCGCCGATGGCACGCAGCATCCCGAGCTCGCGCGTGCGCTCGTGCACGCTCAGCACCAGAGTGTTGACGATGCCGAAGATCGAGATGACCACGCTCATCGCCAGCAGGCCGTAGAACATGGTCAGGATCTGGTCGACCTGCTTGCCGATCATGTCGAGGTACTCGGCCTTGGTCATGACGTCCTGTGTCGGGAAGTCTGCCAGCGCCCGCTGTACGGTCTTCTGGGTCGCCGTCTGGCTGGCGCCGTCTTCGGTGCGCACCAGCGTGAGGCCGGCCGCGGTGTCGATGTCGAGGGCCGCGAAGGTGCCCAGGCCGGTGATCATGCCGGTGAACGCCATGCTGTCGCGATAGAAGCCGAGGACGGTGAGCTCGGCGCTGCGGCCGCTCGGCGCGGTGACGGTGATCGTGTCGCCGGCGTCGTGCTTCCTCGCCGCCGCCGACTGCGCCTCGAGCAGCACGCCGCCGGTGATCGGGTCGTCGCCCGATCCGGATGGAGCGGCACTTTCGGCGTCGCCCGATCCGGACGCTGCGGCGTCGCCCGATCCGGCCGCGGGAGCGTCGCCCGCTCTCTCCGGCGCCGCGGCGGTCAGACCGGCCAGCAGCTCGTCGTCGCCGCCGTCCTCCCACTTGAAGCCCCAGACATCGGCCCAGGTAGCAGGATCGACGGCATAGACTTCGCTCTCGCCGACGCCGGCGATCTGCACGCGACCCATGGCCGAGCCGGAGGCCGCCGCGACGCCGTCGAGCCTCGCCAGCTCGCGGACGGCCGTCTGCGGCACGGTGAGGAACGAGCCCTGGTCCTGCGCGACCAGGTCGGCGCGGGTCGAGTCGCTGATGGCGCCGCTGAACGAGCCCTTGAGAGCCTCGGCGAAGACGGCCACGAACACGACCATGGCGAGGCCGATCATGAGCGCCGCCGCGGTCGCCGCGGTGCGCGAGGGGTTGCGCCCCGCGTTCTCGCGAGCCAGCCGGCCGACCACCGGGGCGACCCGCTCCAGCGGCCAGCCGATCACGCGGCTGACCGGCCGCACGATGTACTTGGCCAGCATGGCGACGGCCAGGAAGAGCAGCAGCGCCCCCATGCCCATGTAGAGCAGGCGGCCGGTCGCCGAGCCGTCGCTGACGATGCCCCAGGCCAGGGAGGCGCCTCCGGCGGCCGTGACGAGAGCGGCAGCGGCGGTGCTGAAGCGGCTGAAGCGGGTCGGCGGCAGCATCTGGCCCTCCTGCATCGCGGCCACCGGCGGCACGCGGGTGGCGCGCACGGCCGGGACCAGCGCGGAGAGCAGCGTGACACCGAGGCCGACGGCGACCGCGATCAGCACGGTGCGGGGCGCCAGGATGAGGCCGGACACGGGGATGTCGGCGCCGAGCGCCTGGAACAGCTGGTTGATGCCCAGGGCGACGCCGAGGCCGGCGGCGATGCCGAGCGCCGAGGCCACGATGCCCAGCGCCAGCGCCTCGACGACGACCGAGGAGAGCACCTGACGCGGGCTGGCGCCGACGGCGCGCAGCATGGCGAACTCGCGCCGCCGCTGGGCCACGGTGATGCTGAAGGCGTTGAAGATGATGAAGGCGCCGACGAAGACCGAGACGCCGGCGAACGCCAGCAGCACCGGCGTCAGGAAGCTGCCGATGGCGTCGGCGGTCTCGGCGGTGGCGTCGGCGGCCGCCTGCTCGCCGGTCTTGACGGTCACCGAGGCCGGCAGCGCAGTGTCGAGACGCCCGGCCAGCGCTTCCGGCTCCACGCCGGTCGCCGAGGCGACGCTGATGGCCGTCAGGGCGCCGGGCTCGCCGGCCCACGCCTGCACGTCCTGCAGGCGACCGGCGACGACGATGGTGCCGCCCATGGAGCCCTCGTTGCCCCACTCGAAGATGCCGGCGACCTCGACCTGCTGCATGCCGGCCGGGGCGGCGACGGCGAAGCGGTCGCCGACCTTCAGTCCCGACTCATCGGCGAAGCTCTGGATGATGACGACCTCGTTGCGGGCCTCGGGGCCGCGCCCGGCGACCACCGTGGCCTGCGAGAACGGCGTGTCGGTGACGCTTGTGAGCAGCGTGGGGGCGCCGCCGGTCTTGACGGCCTCGCCGTCGACGATCGCGGCGCCCATCGTCTCGTAGCTCCCCTGCGCCTTGCGCACGCCGGGAACGTCGCGGACCTCGTCGAGCAGGGCCGCGTCGAAGCTGCGCGGCGCGCTCTCCATCTCGCCGAACTCGGACGTGGGCTCCACGATCACGGCCGTGCCCTTGAACGCGGTCGTGAAGATGTCGGCGAAGCCCTTGTCGATCTGGTCGGTCAGCGCGTAGGTGCCGGTGATCATCGCCACGCCGAGCAGGATCGCCAGCGTGGTCAGCGCGGTGCGCAGCGGCTTGCTCGCCAGGCTGCGGAGGGACAGACGCATCATCGCAGGCTCCCTTCGCCGGCGACCGTCACGAGCATCGCCGGCGAGGTGCCGGACTCGAGGCTCTTGATCGTCTCGTAGATGTCGTCGCGGCTCATGTGCTCGCGCGCCACCTCGACGCGCCCGTCCTTGAGGAACACGACGCGGTCGGCGATGCTTGCCGCGCCGGCATCGTGGGTGACCATGATGACGGTCTGACCGAAGTCGTCGACGGAGCGGCGCAGCAGCCGCAGCACCTCGCCGCCGGCCCGCGAGTCGAGGTTGCCGGTGGGCTCATCGGCGAACAGCACCGCCGGCCGGCTGATCAGCGCCCGCGCCACCGCGACCCGCTGCTGCTGGCCGCCGCTCAGCTCGGCCGGACGGTGTGTCAGGCGATCGTTGAGGCCCACCGCGTCGATCACCGTCCGCCGCCAGACCTCGTCGGCGCGCCGCCGCGCCAGCGAGACCGGCAGCACGATGTTCTCGTCGGCGGTGAGCATCGAGAGCAGGTTGAAGCTCTGGAAGATGAAGCCGATCTTGTCGCGGCGCAGCCGCGTGAGCCGCTTCTCCTTGAGGCGGGTGATCTCCACACCGTCGATCTGGATGCGACCGGCCGTGGGCCGGTCGAGACCCGCCAGCAGGTGCATCAGCGTGCTCTTGCCGGAGCCCGACGGCCCCATGATGGCGGTGAGCTCGCCCTGGGGGATGTCGATGTCGACGTCGCGCAGGGCGTGCACGGTCGCATCTCCCCTGCCGTACGTGCGCGTCAGGCCGCGGGCCGAGACCACCGGCCGCGACGGCTCCGTGAAGGCCTTGACGACCTCGGCGAACTGCGACTGGGTCGTCCGGACCGGCTCTGTGACGGTGGCTGCCTGCATGATGGCTCCTCTCGTGATGACCAAGAGGAACGCTACGTGGCGGCGGCCGGCGGCGAATCGCCCCGGCGGGGTCACCGCACGTATCGGCAGAGGGATTTGCGCGGGCGGGCGGCTACCCCGTTCGAGCCGCCCCCCCGCCGCCGTCTACCCCGGTCGGGTCATCGACGCATGGCCGGGGGTACGCGGGACCCGCCCGGGCCGGAGCGCGCAGGCTCGCCGCCCGTCGCCGGCCCTCCCCCCAGCGGGGTACGCGGTCATTCGCGCCGCCGCACGATCATCTCAGTCGCGCCGCCGCACGATCATCTCGACCTCGCAGTCGAGCACCTGCAGCAGGGCCAGCATCTTGTCGACGGACTTGCGGTAGTTCGTCGGGTCCAGCAGACGGTAGAGCTGCGCCGGCGACGTGCCGAGCCGGCGGATGATCTCGCGCTTCGACAGGCGGCTCGACTCGATGCGCTCCAGAGCTTCGACGGTGAGATTGTGCAGCAGGAGCCGTCGCATGTGGCCGGGCTCTTCGTTGTAGTCCAGCACATGATCGATGTGGACGGCACCCTGGGCGCCGGACGCCAGCACGTAGGTGAAGCCTTCTCGTCCGAGCTCAGGATCCACAAACAGCTCGACTATCGGATCGGTCGAGGTCGGCGCCGGCTCGCAGCGAACGTAGGGAAACGACCACTCGCCGCGCCGCACTCTGACATCGAAGGCGCGCTTCCGGTTGTTCGCCTTGACTGAGGTGATCTTCACAGCAGGCCCTCAAGCTCGAGCTCCCTGATGAGACCAAGATGTTACCTCTGAAGGTAGCGCTTGACAACGACAAGGGCACCTCAGAGAGCTTGGCAGCGCCGGCTCCTCGCCGCGAGGTGGATGAATCGCCGCACGGGATGACGATCGTGCTTGCAGGACGGTGACGTTTCCCCTCGGAGCGACAGGCGCTCTGACGAGGCCGCAAGCGGACCGGAACTGGTTCAGAACAGATCGTGCCCGATGCGGGGCGGGGAGTCCTTTCCGGACCGCCCCGCAGTGCCGGCGCCCCGCCCATCCCCGGCGCCGTCATCGTCTTCTTCGATGCGGTCCGGGCAGTCACCGAGGCAGAGATCGCAGAAGCGGCACTCGCCGGCGCTCGGCACGCGCGGCGGCTCTTCGTCTCCCGCGATCTGCTCGATCGTGGTGCGGATGAGTCGCTTGAGGTCGTCGGTGAGCTTCTCGGGCTCGATGCGTACGGACGCGTCCCTGTACTGGATCTCGCCGGCGATGCGGCGCCCGCGGCAGGCGGGATGCGTCAGCGGCAGCACCAGCATGTAGGTGAGCACCTGGAAGTAGTCTGAGTTCCGCTGCCGGCCGGACTTGCAGTCGATGACGAGAGCGTCGGCGTCGGCCGGCCCGGCGCCGCTGATCGCCCGGCCGGTGGCCGCCGGTTCGCCCTCGCGGGCCGTGTGCGCGTCGGCCGGCCCGTCAAGGTCGCCCGGCCCGCCGACCGGACCGCAGACGGCGACCAGGTCCGGCACGCCGCCCAGCGTCGCGGCGCGGCCCTTCAGAGCGAACTTGTTCTGACCCTCGACGAGGACCTCGCAGCCGGCGTCGCGCAGCGCCTGGGCCCGCGTGCGGACCATCTCGGCATGTGTCGCCGTCCAGGCGGCGAGATCGAAGCCGGTCGGCTTGCGCTCGTAGTCCTTGAAGTGGGCGCGGTACCAGGCCGACCACAGACAGTGACGGTCGCCGGCCAGCAGGCCGGTGATCCACGTCACCCAGATGTAAGGACGATCTCGAGGTACGGCCATGCCGGCGTCATCTCCCGGGCTTCCGAGTCCGTTGGACTTCCTCCAGACAGGTCATCCAGGTCACCGTTCCCGCTGCCGCCAAGCGCTACCGCACGCGCACCTTGGTCACCGAGGTGTAAGCGCCCCAGTACCACTGGTCGCCGGGGTAGCGCACTACGTACCAGGTGGTCCTGCGGGGCCGCAGCTTCCGGGAGCGATACGTGCCATAGCCGTTCGCCTTGCAGGTGCAGACCTTCTTCCACCCCTTCCCCGGCTTCCACGTCGACGGCTGGCCGGCGGCGCGCGTGCGCGCGTACACCGTCACCGTCTTCCTGTAGCCGGCCTGCGAGCCCCAGTGGCCCTGCGTGGGGACGACGCCGCTGAGACGCACCGCGCCGCCACGTCGGACCGCTGCCCGACTCGACCTGAGTGAGCACACCTGGAAGTAGTCGCGGACCACGAGGTCCGAGTCCTGGTCGGCACGGGCGGCCTTGACGACGTAGGCGTATCCCGGCTTGACCGTCTTGGGGATCTGCAGCGAGAAGGAGTAACCCCAACTGCCGCCCGGCGACGTGAAGTCAGAGTAGTCCTGGAGCCGCTCGTCGCCGGGGTCCTCCGAGTACCCGTAGATATCGGCCACGTAGCCGTACGGCCAACCGCCGAGACCGAGGCGGATCCTCGTGCCGGGCTTTCCGGAGGCCCAGCGCGAGAGCACCAGCACCGACTGCGCAGCGTCCTGATCGACACTGATCGGCGTGCCGCCCCATCCTCCCGACTCCACCGGGTACACATAAGGGCTGTCCTGATTCCACTCGACGCCCTGGTTGTAATCGTAGTAGACGCAGGCATAGCCGTAGTCGGGAGGCATGACATGCGCCATGCCGCTGCTTCCCAGATCGGTGTCGGCTCCTCCCTGGGTGCCGTACGTCTGTACGTCTGCCGTGCTCCAGTCATCCCAGCCGTCCATGGAGGTACGCGTGGTGGAGAACGGGACGAGTCCGGGATGGAAGCCGACGAACCACTGCGAGCCGTCGGCCAGCGGGACGCCCCAGGCCTGATATCCCGTGGCCCCACGACCGGGCGGCAGATCGACGAAGATGTCGGCCGAGCCCTGCGGAGAGTCACTGAAGACGAAGCCGCCGGCCGCGTCCGACTCGGCGCTGCCCGACCAGACGAGACCCGATGAGCCGTAGACGTCCATGGAGACGCCGGCGCCGGCGACCGCGGCGCCGCCGAAGTCGAGCACCTCGCCGAGCACGGCCCAGAGTCGCGGCCCGACTCGCGCCGACACGTCAACCGGGCGCGACAGACCCGACGACACTCCGACCTGCCGCACGAGCGACGGCTCGATCTGCGCAGCGCCGGGCGTGCCGCCGTCCGCGGTGCCGGTCTCTCGCTCGCGGAGCCACGCCGCTCGCCGGCCGTCATCCTTGCCGCCCGTCGATGCGGCGCCGGAGCCTCGGGCCGCGGAGAGCAGCGCCGTGGCCCGTTGACGCTGATGGACCACGTGCTGTCGGCAGGCATCGGGCCGGAAGCAGGGCACCGGCTGCGGCTCCTGAGCGGCCGCCGCCGCCGCACCGACCACCATGACACCGACTGCCGCCGCAGCCACCGCGGCCAGACACGCGGCGCCTGCGGTCCGCAGACCACGCCCCGGACTCGAACCCATCATGCCCCCCTCGGATCGTTGCTCGTGCCAGTGTACACAGTCCGTGGTACGGAAAGCCTCGCACCTGGCGCGCCCAGGATGGTCCGGCGCCGACTCGCCGGGGGCGGCGCGTGCCGCCGCAGATGTCCGGAGCGCCGCGCGACTCCTGCACACTGAGAGCCGCCGGCCGACGCCGGATCGCGCCGCCACCCCGCAGCGACATCCTGCGGGCACCACGGCAGCAACGCCGCGCGGTCGAAGGCAGTACACGGCTACCGGATGATGAGTCGACGTGGCAGGACACGGAGTGCACGGTGCCGAAGCCCAGACGACGCCGATCGGCGCTGTCGAGATGCCGGGAACGTGCCGATACGCCGGGAGGAGGTGAGGGTGTGGGAGCCGATGGCGAGAGGTCCGATGGAGAGAGGTCCGGCGGAGAGAGGTCCGGTGGCCTGCGACCCGGTGGCGTGAGATCCGGCAGGACCTGGCCGGTGATCGCGGTCGCCGTGGTCGCGCTGCTCGCTCTCCTCGCGTGGCCGGCCGCGCCGCCGACTCCGGACGCCCTGGCCGCCCCCTCCGTCGACTCCCTGAACGAAGACAAGGCCGCGGCGGAAGCTCAGGCGCGGGAGCTGATGAGCGACGTGGCCGCCCTCAACGACCGCCTCAAGGCGGCCAACGGGCGGTACGCCGAGCTCCAGCAGCAGCTCGAGCGGGCCCGGCAGCGTGTCGGCGAGAACCGAACCGAGGTGCAGGACACGACCCGCCTGCTCGACCTCAGCCGGCAGGTGCTGGAAGAGCGCGTCGTGGCGATCTACAAGCAGCCCAGCCCCTCACTCCTCGACATCGTCTTCCAGGCCGACAGCTTCGAGAGCCTGGTGAGCAGCATCGCGATGATGAAGCGGATCGGCACCTCGGACGCCGAGCTCGTCGAGGAGGTCGAAGCCACGCGGGAAGACCTGCTCTTGCAGCGGTCGCGGCTGGTGAGCGCCCGCGGTGCGGCGGCCGACCTGGTCGCCGCAGCGGAAGCGGAACGGGCGTCCATCGAGTCGACGCTGGCCGCCCGCCGGCAGGCGCTCGACGAGGCGCAGACCGAGGTCAAGCGGATCGTCCGCCGGATCGAGGAGGAGCGAGCCGAGGCCCGGCGACGCGAGGCCCGGCGACGGGCCGCCGCCGCAGCGGCCATGGCCGGCGCGTCCTCGGGTACCGCGCCCAGGGTCACCGATGGAGACCGCTACACCCAGGAGACATGGGCCCGCGAGCTGCTGCGCCGCGCCGATCTCCCGCTCACCCCCGAGAACATCCGCGCCATCGTGTCGTGGCAGCTGGCCGAGGGCGGCCACTGGTTCAACACCGCCTACTACAACCCGCTCAACACCACCATGCCGGCGCCGGGAGCAACGCCGATGAACTC
>Ga0172371_10009669_pt1 | contig 13203 bp, 10 predicted proteins | sample Lak12m_FD_114543 | JGI IMG/M metagenome (GOLD analysis project Ga0172371, IMG submission 114543) | Freshwater microbial communities from Kabuno Bay, South-Kivu, Congo - kab_022012_12m | ecosystem: Environmental > Aquatic > Freshwater > Lake | place: Democratic Republic of the Congo: South-Kivu... | reverse complement strand
GTGCTGACCGTAGAAGGGAAGCTTCAACGCGGAGGGAAAAACGGTCTATCAATATCCATAATAGTAGAAAAGGTGATCCCCCAATGGACCGGTCTGCTCGCTGACTTCCTGGAGCCAGGCCATCCGAAGGAATAGCCGCCGCCTTGCAGCAAAGACCAGTGCAACCACGCTCCTCGCAACAGGTCTAATGGTAATCGTTCAGCGAGGCTTGAGGCAGCTCTGTGCCCAGCTGACCACGGAGGAAGAAACCATCTCCCTCTCCATGCCTCCCCCATCGATTTCATGGGGTTGCACTATCCCACCGAGCGGTTACTTCTAATCGATCCAAGGTGCCACCTTGCGGCCAGCTATCGGGAGGATTAAGTACATTTATAGGGATAGCGGGGACGCGTCTGTTGAGATTCAGCCGTCTGCCAAAAAACATCAGCAACGAATCTACCTTTCAGTTACTGCACACCGAGGCTCATTCACGAGCAAATTACTACCGCTTTCCTGCGCGGCTAGAGCCTCACGCGAATCCCCGGTGGTCGGCGAATTTGCCCCACAATTAAGGCTGGTGAGGAGAATGAAATGAGCAAGCAGGGAAAAGAAAAACATGAAATCAAGGCCAGCGGGATTGTTGACCGGGAAAATGTCATCGGTTATGTGGAAGACTTCTTGTCAGGTCTGAAGCAAGGAAGAGTGGTCGTCTCCGCAGGTGACGAACACATGACCATGCATCTGCCGGAGAAGGTAGAACTGGAAATCGAGGCAGAGCACGAGGACGGCAAGCATGAACTGTCTGTCGAACTGAGCTGGCACGATCACATGCACAAAGGAGAGATAAAAAATCTTAAGATTTCATCGGAGGAATCGCACTTCGCTGAAGGCTGTGGAGAGCACGGTCATACTGAATCGGCTGAGCAAGAACATCGGGAATCCTGGGAAATCTGATACAAGCGTGCCTTAAGACCAGGATGCGGGGAGACTCTTGTTCAAAAGAGCCTCCCTGCAACTTCATCTAAAGGCAGGTGCTAAAACTGTACGAGAGGACCCCGCCGAAAGTCCAAGACCTTCTGGTGAACTTGAACTGCTCGCTTTGAGCCTCCTGGCCCAGTTCAACGAAGGAATCAAAATCGGTGTTTGCCCTGATAATGTTGTAAACGCCGAAAGCGCCGACAGAAACATCGCCCATAAGCTTGAGACTGTACTCCGCGTACGTCTCAATGAAGAAACCGCTCTTCAACGGATGTTTGAACGATCCACCCGTTTGAAAGTCCTGGCCTTGCCGTGTTCCACTGGCAGAGGTCTGGAATCTCAGATCACCGGGCAGGGTCGGAAAACCTATGGCACGCACGACGAATCTGGAACCCGGAGCGGCCTGCACCAGTTGACCACCGAAATACGGAATATAGGCATCCACCGTGAAGTCGTTCTTGTCCACGCCGGAAAAAGTTCCCAGTCCCGCGGCATCCCGTGACGAAATCGATTGTTTCGAGGTCAGGTGATCCCAACGAAACCCTCCCAGTACCTGAAAGCAAGCCCAACCTGCGTCCTGGAAGGTGAAAACCCCCCCCGCATCCAGGAAACCCCATTGATTGTCCGCTTCAAGGCTGCTCGTCAACGGTATTTCCACCGGGCCGTCTTCGCTGAAATTGCCCTGAGTCTTGGTAGGAATCAGCAACCCCCCGCTCGCTGTGATCCCAAAATTATCCGAGAGCGGGAAGGTGCCTGCAGTGGCCAACAGAATGCCTTCAATTGGGAATTCATGCACCAACTCCGGCTCCTCCGAATCGGGTTGAGGCTCACGGGTATATTTGAAACCCTTCTTATCCGAAAACAAATAGCCTGCATAAAAGCTCAAAGGACCAAACATCTTTGGCATGGCAGACGCGCAACCATGAGGTGGCGCAGCGCCACCTCCGCCTGGAAAACCTGGCGGGGGCATAGCCATTGGTGGAGCGCCTGGACCGGTGAAGAGGTTTCCGAACATCGCCTGGGCGCTTGCCAAGGCTGGAAAGGAAGCCACTATGAGTATTCCGAAGACAACAAGGGCGAGTTTTCTCATGTCCACACCTCTGCTGGTTCGCTAGCCGTTTGGAAAAAAGATGTTAAATAATAGACAATTCAAACCCTTTATTAATCTAGATTATATCTAAATATGCCGCAATTGTCAAGAAATCATTTTAATTTATTGATATATACCCGTAATATTTACAAAGTATTTGTGAGTACAGATGGCATCGGACACCACCACCAATTGTGAAAACGCTTCAACAGAGTTGGCGCCTCGTCCGTGCATGGATGAGCTTCGCAGCTCCGTGGCGCCGTATGTGAAGGCCATCACAACGCCGGCGGCGGCAGTTTCATAGGAATGCGCGATCAGGGAAGTCTGAAAGGCTGGCAATGAACCAGCTTCTCAAGGTCACTCCTATGAAAGCGCATTGGCATTAAGTGTAGGGGGCTTGAATGGCTGTATTGCCGCCTTTCAATACGCGACCACACCATATTTCAGTACCAACTCTGCCTCTTGCGGCAGCACGCTGGAAACAGCTTGTAATTACCTTGACATTTACCTAAAATTTATGTAAAAATAGATCGTTGCCACTCTTAGGTCGATGATTTTTTAGGGGTATGGACGTATGAATTTCAGACGCCCGTGGGCAATGGTCCTGGTGGTCTTTCTAGCGGCATTGCTTCTCGTCCGTCCCTCACCAGCTGAAGAAGAGACCGAGTGGTCCCCAAGTTCCGAGCCACCTCCAGTGGAAGAACGGCCGATCCCTCCCGAAGGCCTGCCGAGGCGAGAAAGAACCCCCGATACCATCGAAGCCGTCGTCGTAAACCCTTACCGGTCAGCAAATGTGGGGAGCCAAGTTGGCGGTGTAATCGAGCGCTTTAGTGCCGAAGAAGGCGACCATGTTAAAGAGGGCCAAATAGTAGTTGAGCTTTACGACAGGCGCTATTTACTCATGGTGGAGCGTGCACGGGAACGAGTAAACGCGTTGAAGGTTGCTCTTGGCAGAGCGGAAGAAGAAGCGCGGATAAAGGGAGAAGTCTACGAACTCGATGCCACAACCCGACAGGAGGTTCTTAAGGCGCAATCTGAAGCTGAGGTGGCTCGGTACAGACTTGCGGAGGCCAAACGAGAGCTGGATTTGGCCGAATTCGACCTGGAGGCATGCAAAATCCACGCTCCTTTTACCGGCTACCTTGCTTCCAAATTTAAGCAACCCGACGAGAGCGTCGAGCGCCTGGAAAAGATATTCGCCATTGTGGATACCTCACGAATCTTGGCGGTGGCAAACGTCCCCGAGGAGATGGTCTGGGAATTCAGAAAAGGCGCCAAGGCAGTCTTCATTTACGGCGAAGGGAAAGAATTCACGGGTAGGATAGACAGGGTAGGGAAGCTCATTGATCCCAAGTCCAGGACCAAGAGGGTTTATGTCCTTATAGACAATAGGGGAAATGAGCTTGAAGCCGGCATGGGCGGCTCCCTGAGGCTGCTCAAGTGAGGAGCCCAATGGCAACCCTTTGGGCGAGAAAGTGCAAGGCGGCAATTTTTATCGCTATTTGCCCTGTACTTCTTATTGGAGCCTGTCGCCACGGAATACTGAAATCGACTCCCTCTGCGGATAGTGCGACCCTTTGGTTGAGATCTACCCTAAGCGCCCCCTTCAGGTCCGTTGATCACCAACAGTTTACCAATGCCTATTCGGCCGCGACACTAGCGAACTATCGGGTCAAACCGGCGAGCGCTGCGCTGGGGAAAAAAGAGCTGACTCTGGAAGATTGTAGAAAGTTTGCCTTGGCCAATAATCTGGATATTCAGGTTGCCCGGTTGGATGAGTTTACGAAAAACGCCATTGAGTACAGCAATAGAACCAAACTCCTACCTCATTTCCTTTTCACAGGCGATCTTAGCGAGCGAGACAACCCTCTGTATTCCTACAGTGACGTTCTCGGGCAGGAAGGACGCACTCCAAATCCTGAGCAGTCGGGCCCGAATACTACAGGAGTCACCAACTTCTCCACATCCCACGAAAGGAGCACTTGGCACTATGCCCTGGAAACGAGGTGGAGTCCTACCGACGCGGCCCTGGCCTATTACCTTACCCGAAGCGGCCGCAACGATCGATTGAAGGCGCACTACCAGCGAATAAAGGTTGCTCAAAAGCTGGTTGCTCTGGTGGATGCTTCTTTTCTTAGACTTCTGGGCTTTCAAGAAGCTTTGCCGCTCGCGGAGCGTGAAGTGGTTATCAGGTCCCGAGTCGCGGAAAAAATGAAAAAGCTGTACATAAAAAAAATCACAGGGATAGAGGAATATAACAGAGCTGTCCAACAGGATACGAGGGCGCGGCGTGTGCTCGCCAGAGTGAGGAATCAAATCGAAAAACAGCGAAACATCCTCGCGTCTGCAATGGGCCTGTCTCCTGGCTACTGCGCTGATGGCGGATTTCGCGTGGTCGGAATGTTGAGCGAGCCCCACCTCGATATGGAATTGTGCGATATGGAATTGAGGGCCGTTCGAAGCAGGCCTGAGGCGTTTGAGGCTGGACTGAACCATCTCAATTCCACCAATGATTTGAAAAGAACAATCGTAAAATTTTTCCCCAAGGTCTCCGGTTTCTGGCGGTATTCTCGCGACAAGGACAAATATCTCTATAACAAGGATTGGAAAGAAGTCGGAATGGCAGTGTACTTTGATCTGGTAGACTGGCTCTCGAATTTGGACGAATCCCGGGCCGCGAGCTTCAACGCGTCGAAGACCCAGCAGGAAATGGGCACTGTGGCCTTGGGCATAACATCTCAAGTGCGGATTGCGGCGCTGCAATACTATGACGCAATGGACGAGCTGAGAAGCTCCCAGACGGCCGTGAAAGCCACTGCCGAAGTGGTTCGGGTAGCCAGGCAGCGAGCCTCAAAGGAAGATCTTGACAGAATCGCAATGGAGGAGGCGGAGGCCAACATGCTTCGCGACACTTTGGAACAGACCAGGGCCCTCGGTGAGGCCAACGCGAACCTCGCTGAACTCCAGGGCGCCATGGGAGCAAATTATGGCGAGCCCGTGCCTCACAATTAAGCAGATGCGGTTTCTCATTTGCATTTGATCGGAGGAGTCATCTGGCTGAGTAAGTTGCCTCGAATCGCTTCGGCGATTAGCTCAGAAATCTCTTGACTGGACTATCTGCAAAAGTTACCATCCAGTTCTGTCTGTGCAATACGTTGGCTCCTACTGAAGCCGGTGAAGTCGGGTGCAAGGCCAAAAAATAGTGAGATTAGGATAGTCGGGGTCCCAAAAGGGTCAACGTGACCGACGTGCCCGAAAGTGCCACACATATGCCTTCCAACAACTTGGTTATTCACATAGGGGCGGTGACCAGCCTACTTTTCGGACTAGTGGATTTGGACGATACCGTCTCGAGTGGGTCGTTCCCCTGTGTGGGAGCCCCGTTGACGTCTTTGCCCGTTGACTGGCTCAGGTTGACGCAAGTTATTACGGTTGGAAGCCGCGAAGCTCTTAATCTCCGCAAGTGTCCGCCAGCTTGTGAGTATTCCATGGGATACTGCCGCAAGTTCCCAGAAGACATTGACTATGTCTGCCGCCCCTGGTTCCTTGAGACTCATTTGGGAGAGGTGCGGTTCGTGCCGGCCTCCATCAGTTTTGGAGGAGCACTGTTCGCCACAGCGTACCTGGCCAGGAAGAAATATCAAGAACCCAACAAAGTGACCTTCGCCTACTGGCCGCCCGATCATGGAAACGGTGACAGAGGCTCCTTGGAAAAGGTATCCATATCCGCAGAATATGATGGAGACTCAAATGCAGTATGGTACTCGCTAACGAGAGACAGAGAATTTGGGGACAAGCAATCAGTCGACGAGGCCGAAGCCAAACTTTCTAGCTTCTATCCTGTCGGTGATGTAGTGGATCTGCTGACGCGACTGCGCCAATCAGTGGGGAATTTACCGAAAGGCAACCAACTCTCTTTGGCGGTAGCAGACTTTTTTCGCGAGCGGAGTCGGCGAACTCGTCTTGGCTTGCAGTTAATACCGTTCATTCCGATCAATATTGGGGAACTTCATAACGTGGTACCGGTCGGTGAGGTTTTTGGCAACCTGCGGCCCATCATCGATGTGCCGAAATGGAGGCTTGCCTTTAACTACTGGCGAGAACTCTGTCAGATGTTTTCATTTCGGAGTGCTCGTTGGAACCTCATGGGAAGCTTGGGCGTGGGCGATCCGACCAAGCGCATCAGTTGGGAGACAGACTCGCCTCTGGGATCGTATCGGGGCGGATGGACATTTGTGGGCTTCCAGAAGCAGGACCCCGATCTTCTTGACATGCCATGGAATTTTCTCACCCTCGAGCCTGGATTCCCGTTCTATCCTTACGGCAACTCACATACCGGCGCTACCGCTGCGGCGATAGTGCGTAGGCTGCTCGGCCGATGTAACGACGAAGGTCCAGTCCTCATGAGGGGTCGCCGCCTTTCGCCGGAAAACCAGTGGATAGAGAAGGCATTTCAGAGGCAGGGAACCGGAGAGGAATATCGTTGGCGGAAGACGGTGAGGGTAAAATTATCCGACAATACCTGCCAATTGGTCGCTCCTGTGAGATACCTTGGAAACTGGGTACTAGAAGATAGCGATTTCGTGCAAAAAGGACTCGGATGACAAGAGGAGTTCGGATTAGTATTGCCCTCGTAGGAGAAGATGGCAGCGGGAAGTCCACTATCGCCAACGCCTTGGGACAGCCCGTCTATCAGAGCCGAAGACTTGGGCGTCACCCCAGCCGTTACGAAATACGAGCCTCAGAATTGGGCTCACCTCTTTTGAATGGCGTTGTACTGACATGCTATCATGGCATGGAGAACCTCAACTTGCAGCATTCTGAACAGGCCGGACTATTAGTCCTTTCTCCCCGTGTCATCAGCAGTCTCCAAAGACCCCATGCCTTCGAGCGGCACCGGATTCTCGTCGAACTCATCCAGTCGCTTTCGTTTCTAGGAGTGAACCAGTACGTCTTGGCAGTCACCCATCTGTACCAAGTGAGAGACCCTAAATTGTGGTTCATGCGGGCCACCAATGCGTGTGCAGAGAGGCTCAAAGAATGGTTCAGAATTAACGTGACGCACCCAGCCGTGCCGATCCTGCCCGGGTCCGATAGCGGCGAATCTCTATCTTCTTCTGCCCACTGGGTCAACTTGCAGGATGCGACCGGTTTGTCGGACATGCTTCCCGGTTACGAAGGTCCGACACTGGTGAGTGCTTTGGAGGACCTTGTGGGAGAATTGTCGCAAGGAAAGTGGTGGATAACGGCAAATGTGGTGTCGGGACAGGACGACCAAGAGTGTCTTTTGGTCGAGCGTCACGTTGCTCGTGGACGGAGCAGGGGCCCAGAAGATGCGCTAATCTATGACGGTCAAGAAGAACCGGTAAAAGCCAAACTTCGCCCACATGATTTAGGGTACATGGCCATCCTCGATGGCTCTCGCGAACTTAGGAGAGATCGCGAGGTGGTAGTTACTGAGCTTGACACCACTAACACAAAGGAGGACAAAGCGCGTGTAAGAAGAGCTTGGAAAGCCATCGGCGTGGAGTTACTCCCAATACGAAGCGAAACAGACCTAGGTGGCTTCCGAGATCTGCTCAACGAGGCTGAGGTTACACTCTTTGGAGAACAGCGATTCCGCGCTGAGAGTATTGAAGAGGAGGAGGCACCTCTAACCGTTGAAAAACACGACACTGGTCCTGCAGACCAACTTGAAGCCCCCAACGACGTTAGGGCCACGTTGAGCCGGGCTTCCCGTGCTATTCTTAGCTTGCGTCACCGCCATCTGATGGTTTCCTTCGACACAGACCGCGACGCTGGGCGTTTGCTGCTCCGCTACCGCCGCCCCGATGGGTCCATGGCCCCTTTTGCTGTGGGGAAAGTGGTGGCGTCACTCGAGCCCAAGCGCGGCTTCTTGACCTCCTCGTTCCTAGAATTGGATAGATTGCGTATTCTCTCCAATGGGAATCAGGACCTCCTCTTCAACGAATTCTCAGCTGCTCTCCACAAGCTTAAGAATCAGTGGCCTGATCTCCCAGTCTTCAGCTCTGGCGACGAGCGGCCGCCGGCTGAAAGAAAGGGAGAGGTGTGGCACCAGTGCCTGGATAACTGCAGAAAGCCCGCAGCTGATTTTCGGGTCGCAATGAGAGAGCTTCGACGTGCCATTGAGAGAGCCCTGGAAATTCCAATGGCTGACGCCAATGCGGAAGAAGACAGCATTGACAAGTCTATCCGTGGTGCTGCACATAGCTTGGAAAAGTTCACAGATGATTTCCAGGATTCGGTTCAAGCGATCCAGAATGCACTGGAAGCCAGAACAGCCACGTTAGAACAATTGAATGCGAAATATCCATTCTTCCGAGGGCTCAGGACCATGTGCGCGGATGTGAACGCATCGCTGGGGGACCCAGTTGTCAGAGCTGTGTGCATGATGGCAGAAGGAATAAAGTCTGACCCAGAATGGTCCCAATGGTCCGTAGAAGTGGTTCCTGCTGGGGGAGGACTGGGGCGCGATTACAAAACTTCCCAGGAGGTGGTGACCTACTATCCTCTCCGCTACAAAGCCGTCTCACATGTGAAAAAGAACTTGGAGACGCTCCTGAGTAATGTACGGCAACATGCGTACAAGCACGGTACTCAGGCAGACATTTTCCTTGACTTACCCGCATACCATGAAGCGCCCATGCTTGCCATTTGGGTCCAGGACAGGAGCATTCTTGATGACGAGGTGTTGAGCAGAATGACGCCCTTTAGCCAAGGACTTGGCAATGTGAGTAGGTCGTCACTTCGGCTTGTCCTTCCCGAAGACGATTTTTCTGGATTGAATACCGTGGTGGGAATGCGCGTTCCCGTGTGGCTATATCGCCACAACAGATTGAAGCCCACTATTGAGGAACTCGCCTCGCTTCTTAACCTAATCGATTATCGCTGCAAAACCTCTGGTGCCCACTTTTACTGCCTTTTCGCGCAGGTCCTAGACATCTTTGATGCACAGAATTTCTCGCGTCACGTATTCGCAAAACTTGAAAAGGAAGCCGTAGCTGCTTGTGAGGCGTTGGGTTCGCGCCTCGCGCGCTATAAGGCGTTCGTGGCAATGCTAAGCCAAGCTTTGTCGGACATGGCGTCACCTGCACGGGAGGCCGAGTGGCAGAATGCTTGGGAAGATCTTTCGGCGCTGGCAAGGTGTCCGCTGACGTGGTTAGGTGCCGAATCTACTACCGATGGAGCCGGTTCCTATATTCTTGAGAACATACACCTTGCACGGCGGGTCAAAGACGCGATAGAGTGGACCAAGAATCGAATTGTTGACGGGCCGGTGTCGATTCTGGCAGAATACCAAAACAGAGGCGAACGGGATTTCGGGGTGATAAAGATTCTAGAGAAGGACATGAATGGATGGCACCCACAGTTGGTCCCGTTGCAGACAAGACTTACATTACTGGGAGTTAAGAGCGCCTACGGTCCGCACGGGGATGGCGCGTTCACTTTTGAGATCCCTCTTTGGAGGTGTTAAGATGGGCATGGAGCCTGAACGAGGCCGTGCAAGACGAGTCCTTGTTGTTGATGACGAACTCAGCGATCGGAGCTGGCTGATAGACAAGCTCGAGAGTTGGGGCTTTGGTGTTTATCCGTGTGAGTCGTGGACCGCGGTGACACACCTACTCTTTCAACTCCATAAGGCAAATCTCCCCTTTCCTGACGTTGCTCTGATCGATACGCATTTCAAGAAACCCGAACTAGGACAGGCAGCAGAAGAGGGCTACCACATAATTGCGGGTCTGAAGAAACATTGTGTGCACTATCAACGGCCTCGCATCCCGTGCATCGGTTTTACCATGAAGCTTGAGGTGCTGGACCGGGAGCGCATGTTCGAAGCTGGCGCCGAAGACTGCATTACCAAGCCGGAGATGGAGGACCGTCGCATCGCCTTCCCCAGGCTCCTCAATTGCATCGAAAAAGCGGTCTATGTTGCAGCATGAAAGCCACGGCTCAGCCCGTTCCGAGATTCGGTAGGGGACTGCTTTCGTACAGGTGCTAGACGGTTGATTACTGCATTGTGCCCTCTTGCATGGCGCGACCTAGAGCAGTGACGTGCCTTGTCGTGGACGGGAGTATCTATGGGCGACAGTCTCATCTGGCTAGTGTCCAACGAGGACGGGGCTCTCCAAAGCCTTGATGGCGACAAGACACCCATCACATTCGTCGGTCAGGTCGAAGCCCATGTAAAGGTGTTTTGCGAGGGCGATAAAGCCTCTCTTTTCATTTTGTTCAGGCGAATTACAACGAGCGCGTTTAGGGACGCCTGCACTGGCTGTAGTACTTACAGCGAGGTGCCAGTCGGCATTCTGTTGGACACGGTCGCGCCCGACTGGGTCGATTGTGCGCTCGAAGCTAGGAACTGGCGCGAACAATTCGCGGCCCTTTTCAACTGGAAAGGGCCGATGAAGTCTCCCTGGATCTGGTGCGTGACTTCTTCTGATTCCCAGTCCCCCTCCTACTCTGACTTCCTCGACCGTGTCCAAGTTCCGGGAAAAGACCCAGATGATGATTACCGTTTGTGGCGGTGGGAGGAGTTGCGGAACCCGTGCCAGGTCAAGAAACTGATGGTGGAAGAAGGCAGCTACCGTCGTTATCGTGCGATGGTTGGAGAAGGATTCCATGTAGGGGTTGCGCCGGATATGTCAGAAGTCATGGACGTGATTGACACTTTCGCCGCCACAGAGGACATCATACTGATCACGGGCGAAACGGGCACCGGGAAGGGCCAGATTGCAAAGACGATTCATTTTCTCAATCCCGCAACTGCAACTAAAGATTTCACAGAAATTAATTTAGCTACGATCCATCCGGATCAGGCGGAGATGGTACTCTTCGGATACGTTAAGGGCGCATTCCGTTGGGCCTCAGACGATTATGCCGGGGTCGTGGAGCGGGCAGGAGACGGGACACTGTTCCTAGACGAACTGTCCAATGCCCCTGTGGCTCTTCAGCCGAAGCTTCTCTATCTTCTCGGCAAAGAAAGATCTTACCGCCCCGTGGGTGGCTATGAAGACAAGAAATGCAAAGCTCGAATATTGGTGGGAGCACATGCGGGCCTCGGCGATTTCGTTGGCAGTGGGCAATTGTTACCGGACCTCTATTGGCGCATTTCGGCTGTTGAAATTCGTCTTCCCAGCTTAAGAGACCGCAAGAAACACGACCTGGATGACCTGATTCGGCGGTTTATTGAATCCGCAGGTTGTTCAAAAATGGTCTCCGTCGAATTGTTGGAGGCCATGAAAGAATATGATTGGCCTGGCAATATTCGTGAACTCGAGACCCGTATCAAGGCAGCCTGCAAAGCCTCCGGGCGCCGGTCTGTCATCGAACTCCGTGACATTCCGCCGTCGACTCGAGATGCTCTCGCCAAAATCATGCTCAAAACCGAGAAGAACTAGGGCCCACCCGTACAAAAGGGTTAACTTGATCTGGTGCAGGGATTCTAGCCACAACGAGGCAGATCAGACTTACCCTGCATGCACGGATTTCCATGGCAAAGAACTTGAGCCTTACAGTCTTAGACGGCTTTGTGATCGGTTCTGACACTGCCGATGAGGTTCATGGCCAGTTCTAGATTTGATCCAGCATCTTGTTTGTGGCCGAGTGCACGTTTACTTTGTACGACGCCGAAACCGACTGATTCTTGATTCTGTCATGAAGGGTCGTTGTAACTACAATGTGTTGTTTCAGCGGCTTTTTCAGATTTATGTCCATCTTATAATACAGATCAATTACAGGGGAACGAGACACGCGGTTTATCTTCAACACGCCTTCCTTGCCGCCGATGAGTTTGCCGGCAGCATCGAATATTGACAAATCCACAGCCAGATCGACGATGTATCTCCCTTCCGAGACGAGGGTGCTGAAGTTAGAGGGTTCAAAATAGAGCAAAATGCGCGAAGCGGCTTGGCCGGGCTGCAGAGGTGAATAGATTCCGAAGCCTTCCACGGAACTGCAAAGCACGACCTTGCGGAACCCCAGTCTGCCTTTGTTCTGCGATTCAATTATTCTTTCTTTGAAGGCCTGGATGTCGTCGGGTGTGCCCTTGATCGCTGAGGGGCTGTCGAGGGCTTCGGAGCCTGAATCCGCGGGGCCGGTCGGCTTCGTTCTTGGGTCCGGAGGTCCGGCCTCCTGGGAAGCAGCGATCAATGTCCCAGCATTAACAGACTGGTAGGAACGCGGAATGAGATTGTCGGCTGCTGCCTGAGCATTGGGAAGTGCTACTCCCAGTGTGTGAATAAGAGTCAGAGAAAAGAAGGTGAGGGCGGTCCAGCACATCCCATTGGCAGACATTGACGCTCCTTCCAATCAATGTAATGGTAATGGTTCAGTGGGGCTTGAGGCGGCTCTGCGCCCCCCTGACCACGGAGGGGGGCACCATCTCCCCCTCCGTGCCTCCCCATCGTGATTTGATAGGGTAGTCCGATTCCAGTGAACGCCTACCAATCAATGAAGCATGGACCAAGCGGCTAAAGAAGCAACCACCACAGTGGAACAAAGCGCAGTAAGTATGATTGACACCGCTAGTGTGGAGGCGACCAGGTAGCGGGGCAATGCAAGGACCTCCACCCGACCTTTTGGTTGAGACGTGTTTTCCATCGCGGCTCGAGTTGCAAAACAAATTATCTTTTTCCCAGGTTGTTCACTAGTTACAGCGAAGTTGTCGATCAATGACACCACGTACCCTCCAATACAATTCCAGACGCCCGTGGCGCCCATGTCTGTACCCGCTCACTCTGCCCAGAGCGGGCATCCGAATTGTCGGCGCGCAGGAACAGCTCCACAAAACAGGCCCGATACGAGGCGCGTCGCTTACAACCAACGCGCGGGCGCCGAAATGATCCCCTATCCCTCCAACAATTGGCCTTTCAGCTAGAAGGCTTGAGAGAGATTATTTTATTATTATGACATAGAAAGAGCCTGGAAGTCAACCAACCCGCGCCGTTGTTCACAGCTGCAAAGCTGAATCCCCCAAAAGTAAAAACCCCCGATCCACAAAGGAAGGGGGGCATTGTATTGTTATCCCGGCGACGACCTACTCTCCCACGCAGTCACCCACGCAGTACCATCAGCGCTGGAGGGCTTAACTTCTGTGTTCGGAATGGGAACAGGTGTAGCCCCTCCGCCATAGTCAC
>Ga0172371_10009666_pt1 | contig 13205 bp, 7 predicted proteins | sample Lak12m_FD_114543 | JGI IMG/M metagenome (GOLD analysis project Ga0172371, IMG submission 114543) | Freshwater microbial communities from Kabuno Bay, South-Kivu, Congo - kab_022012_12m | ecosystem: Environmental > Aquatic > Freshwater > Lake | place: Democratic Republic of the Congo: South-Kivu... | reverse complement strand
GGTTCCATGTTCTCGGCCGCCAGGCCGCTGACTTCTTCCATGATCCGGTGCGCGTCCCCCACGCCGATCACCTCGAAGGCGCGGTTCTCGTCCAGGCCGAGCAGAATCACCCCGCCGCCCGTGCGGTTGGCGAAAGCCGAGAGCGACTCGTAGAGGCGCTGCGGCGTCCCGCGCTGAGCCGACTTGATCTCTACATCGTTCAGCTCGCTCTGAAAACGCTGGACCGTCTCGATGATTGCCAGGAGTTCCTCATTGGTCATATCGCAGACTCCTACCCACTACTGCGCCGGCTCCCTGACACAGAAGCCATCCCAGTCGTTCAAAACATGCGCACCCAGAGCCGTCAGGGCCGCATTGGCTGGATGCGCCAGCGCATAGACCGGCTTGCCCCACCCGATCAACTCACGCGCCAACGCCTCAGTCTCCACCGCTCCCGCCTCTCGTTGGCAGACGATCGGCCAGCGCGATCAGTCGCGCCGCATCCCACTGCTCGTCGCTGCGCAGCGGCCATTCGCCGTGGAGCGCGGCCCGCCAGGCGGTCGGGATCGCGACCAGCCCGTAAGCTGCGCCGGCCAGGGCGCCGGCAACTGCGCCGGCCGTGTCGGCATCGTCGCCGAGGTTGACCACCTGCACCACGGCCTCCGCAAAGGAGTCGGTCGTCAGCAGGCCCCAGACCGCGCTCTCCAGCGTGTGGCGCACCCAGCCGGTGTTGGGCAGGTCCCCGCGTCCTTTCGTCGGGGCCGCCTGGATGACCGCGCGCAGCGCGGCCGGCAGGCCGGCGTCGTCGCACGCCTGGGCGACCGCCTCCTGCGGCGCGACGCCGCGCACCAGGTGGTAGATCGCCGCGTTCATGAACGCACAGCCGGCGACGCATTCGGGGTGCGGGTGCGTCACCTGGCTCTGCCGGCGGCTGTCGGCCAGCAGGCGATCCAGGTTGTTCCAGTGCGCCAGCGCGACGGGCCAACAGCGCATGGCCGAGCCGTTGCCCGCCGACCACGGGTTCTCGGCCTGCACCGCGGCCACGGCTGCGTCCCAAGGTTCACCGCGCGCGATGCGCTTGAGCACCAGCCGGGTCTGCCGGCCGATGTCCGCCGGCCCGACGCGATACCAGGCCACGAAGCGCTGGGCGAGATCGGCAGGGTCGAGCGGCCGGTACGCCAGGAGGCTCTCGGCCAGCGCCAGCGCCATCTCGGTGTCGTCGGTAAACGCGCCGGCGGGCAGGCGGCCGGGACGCATGGTCCGCACAAGCCGATCCGGGGGGCTGGCCGGGCCGAACTCCAGCGGCATGCCCAGCGCGTCGCCGATGGCGGCGCCGACGGCGACCCCGCGTGCCCGTTCCACGATATCAGTTTCCACTGGTCATCCTTTTTCAATCAGCCGAGCACACTTGCGGCGCGCAGGTTGGCAGAGAGGTGGGAACGACCATGCAGAAAACTACGGTTCGCCCATCTGGCTGCGCGGTCCGGGATGTAAGCAGGTTCTTCCTGGCGAAGCGGCGGGGTAGAAAGGGATAGACCCGCCAGCGTACAAAGCTGATGTCATGGCCACCATCGGCCAACATCTTGGATGGCTCTGAAAGATTCTATTACGCCCGAGGCTCCGCCCAACGAAGCGATAACCGATATCAGCGCCCTGAAATCCGACAGCAGTCCAGTACGAGTGCGGATGCATAGTGTATGAAGGGCTGTCGACCAAGAACTCCACGCAGCCGGCCGATTTCTCTGGCACCAAGAGACTATGCCTGGTGCCAGTCGTGCCAACAACTCTCCTCTAGCCGAGGCATCCACGAACGCGCTCGCCGCAACTAAAGCCCAAGCCAATTCCATATCTGGCAGATATGGTGCAAAGGGGGCCAGCATCTGGACCCTGTATCTATCATCCTGTACCTCTTTCGCCTCTGCTGTTATTTTGGCCAGGATTACGTTTCGCTCGCTTGCGGGCATCCATGGTGCCAAGCTCGCCAGTCCTTCTGATCGGGGTCTACCATAAGAAATCGATCTTGCCAGCGATAGAGCCTCGGCCAAAATCACGTTGCGCTCTGGCTCAGAAAGCTGAGGTAGTAAGCTTGCCAAACCTTCCACTCGTTCAAGGGGCGGTACCAGACGCTTGACGTGCTCCCGAATCTTTAACCCTTCGGGGGGGGATTTGCGAGCCAAATCCAGAGCTTCCATCAGAACTGTGTTTCGGTTCGGTTCGGATAAATGAGGTATGAGGCTCGCAAGTACTTTCAACTGCTCACGGGGCCTAAGTTGCCGTGCTGACGCAAGAGCCTCCGTCAGAGCAAGGGTTCGCCCTGGTTCCGAGTGAAGCGGCGCTAAGGCCGCCAGGGCCCTGGCTCGCGACCACTCATGTTCAATGGCGTATGCCATCGACCATGCCTCACCCAATTGCGGCTCCTGCAGATGCGGTGCTAGCCATGTCACTACATTGGCTTGCCATATCTGCGCCATTTCGGTCTTGACCTCAAACTCTGCCCGTTTGCGGATATCGGACGTTTGAGCCTCTGCCCCCACAGCCTGCGATTCTCTTGCCACGATAGCTCTTAGTGCTACGAGCAGCTCGTGTATCTCTGGTCCCGACAGAAACGCCGCCCAGTTAACCAGCGCACCGAGCCGCCTCTCATCATCCTGGATTGTGCGCACTATCGCCAATGTTTCAGACACGGCAGTGCCGATCTCTTTTTCGGGAAGGTACGGCGTGAGGAGCGCCAGCAGTCTGGCTTGAGAAGATCGATCATTAATCGCTCGAAGACGAGCAAGCACCTCGCGCAGTTCCTTCTTTGATAAGTGCGGGACCAAATCGGTAAGCGCTTCGATTCGGCGGTTCTCATCAGCGATCGGAAGTGCCACCGCTAGAGCCTCGGACACGGCAGCACTTCGCTCGGGCTCCTGCAAATAGGGCACCAAATAGGACAGCTTTTCAGCCCGTAGCTCTTTGTCTTCTGTCATCCTAGCCAGGGCCAGCGCTTCGGTGATGACCGTAACGCGCTCCGATTCTGGGAGATGCGCCGCCACTCTGGCAAACCCATGAGAGTTTCTTGTTGTTCTGGCCCAAGCCAGTGCAGTACTCACTAGAGCATCATGTTTCGACTCTGGGAGCTTGAGCCCTTCGGAGACGAAAGCTAAGGACCATTCGCCGATATCCTCTGGATGTTCTGCGACAACTGCGGCCACAGTTACACTCTGTGCAGCTTCGGGCAGGTGTTTCGCCAAGTAAGCATATACGTAAGGGGCTGAGTATCTATCGAAGTCAAGCACCGCAGTCATCGCTTGATGGAGGCCCTCCTCCGTCAAGTGTGGTGCAAGCGGACGCATAACGTCATAGTGGTAGATCCACACGCTATCGTCACCACACGATATCGCGGCGGTGAGTGCTTCGGCGATGATTTGGCCCCGCTGCGGTCCGAAGAGTCGTTGTGCAAGCCCGGTCAGTGTTGAAGCGCGATCGCAGTCGTCCATTGTTCGAGCCGCTTCAAGCGCTTCGGCCAGATCTGGCTCCGGCATGTGTGGCGCAAGGCGCCTTATTGCTTCGCATCGGGCTTTCATGGCGTCGTCGAGCACATACTCTCGTGACCCAACATAAAGTGACTGCTGCAGCGCAGCGGTCACTTCGGCCAACCGGATTTCATGCATATGGGGTGCCAAACTGATAAGTGCTTCGAAGCGGGAGGGCCCATCCTGAATCATCCTTGCTGCAGCCAGTGCTTCCGTGAGAACTGCGCCTTGTTTCGATGCCGGTAACGTCTGTGCAAACTCACGAAGAGCGTTTGCCCGACGACTTGCATCCGGCAACTGGCGCGCATATTCCAGCACAGCCTGCGGTGACATCACGCCCTTCGTCACCGCCGCAAGAAGAACCGGAATCGGCATCTGGCTTGCCAGGCTGTGGATGCTGCTTTCAATCAGCGCATAACGCACCTGCCGCCCCACCGCTGTCGGATCGCTCACTCCCTGCTTATCAGCATGCGCCCATGCCAACCCCAAATCGGCAAGATATCCGGCATAGCTCCCTTCGGCGGCAAAGTGAGCCTCAGCCCATTCCTGGCGTTCAGCGCCCGTGGCTACCAACGTGTGCAGCTCCTCCCAGCGACCGGCCTCGGCCAGGTGGCCTGCGTAATGGGCCAGCGCGTATGGGCTTCGATGATCGCGCCACCCGGCGCAGTAAGCGACCAGAGTATCCCTGTACGCTTGCAGCTCACGTCGGGCAAATGTGCTCTGCACGTAGTCGGCCAACCGAGGGTGGCACAGAGCATAGCCGTTGTCTTTGTCGCCGACAATGAAGCGCCGCAACTCAGCAGGTAATGCAGCCAGAATCATGTTCAGCCGTGGGAACATCTCAATCAAGTCTCGGCGTCCTAACGGGCCCCTCGCTGCGCTGAGACATCCCAGCAGGTCGTGGTGATATTCGTAGTTTTGCTGCGTTGCTGCATTGGCTACCTGGAGATACCATCTTTCCAGGTAGGAATCCAGACCTTCTGGCTGCGTTTCGATTTGATCAGGCAGCATCCGCCCATCGCGCACATCTTCCACAAGCAGCTTCAGGTAGAATGGATCTCCTGCCGAGACGCGCAGCGCTTGAGCGATCCAGCCAGGCTCATTGGCCAGTGGCGTCGCGGATCCGCCAGCGGCCAGCAGCAGGAATCGCACGTCTTCGGCGGTCATCGCACCCAACGTGAGTTGCCGGATACGGTCGCGCGGGAGGCGCAAGCGGGCCAGCCAGTCCTGGTCTGCCACCTGCCGTGCCGAGAAGATCACCTTGACGCCATCTGGCACGTCAGTCGGGAAATGCAGCGGCCCCGGCTCCCAGTCGGCGGCCTCGTCCAGGCCATCAATGAGCACGACTACCGGCTGGCCGTCAGCGGGGGGCAGTCGCAGCAGGTCAGGGTAGAGCGCTCGCAGTTCTGCAGTAGAAACCGGCAACTGCCCACCCAGACCGTGCCGGGCAGCCAGCTGCTGGCACAGGTTGCGCAGGAACAGGTCCTCGCCCGCCGTATCATACGCGCGGCTGAAAAAGTGATAGGCCGTTTCCCCCTGCAGCGCCAGCTGTACCAGCAGGGCGGTCTTGCCATAGCCGGAGGGGCCAGTGATGAAAAGATAGCCGCCTTGCGGATCGGCAAGGAAGGTATGGATGGCTGCGAGCTCTTCGGCGCGGCCGCCGAAGAGTGCATAGTCCTGCAACAAGGCATCAAAGTGGTGTCGCAAGTCGGCACGCAACGGCGCCTGGCCCTCGACCAGGCCACGTTTGCCCAAGAGGGGCAGCAGGTCGCCTCGGAGGCGAGCCAATTCCTCGCTGAACAGGAGCGCAATTCGCTCTACTGACGCCTCAATGGCCGTTCGGGTCAAGTCGGCTTCTGTGGCGATGGCTGCCAGCAGCTCGTCGCGCATCCCTGTCAGTGCCTGAAGCAGCGCCGCCTCGCCAGTGCGTTCACGGACATCAGCAGAGAGCGCGTCCATCCGGTCAGTCCATGCTTGCAGATCACCTCGTAAGTTCTCCAGGATCCTTTGGGTATCCCGTTGCCCAGCCTGCACTTCGGTCAAGCTCGTTTGCAGACCTTCAAGCAGCAGGCGCTGGAACGCGCGCCAGGCGCGGTTGCTTTCGGGACGGTCAGCTTTCAGCTCTTCGCCGAACCAGAAGGCCACTTCCTGAACCAGGTGCTTGTTGAGGAAGGCAATCAGAAGGTCATCATGACCGTGCAGATAGCCAGCCAGGCACCCGTCCATGATGCGGACGGCAGTGGTTTCGTCGCTGTTAAGGAGCTGCCGCACTTGTTCGTTGTTGGCCGCGCGCCTTATGCCGTCGGCCTTACAGTATTTCTCTGTATCGGTTTGCAGCATCTTGAAGACTTGGGCCGTCTCGCGTGCAACGTCTGGCTGAGCGCGGCGCACGTGTTTAGCATGCGGCGTTTCCCACCAGGCCTGTTCCAGGTGCGCCAGGGCCTGACGGAAGGCGCGGGCGAGGGCCTGCTGCAAGTCATGATTGAGCAAACCGGACGATCCCAACAGCTTTTGACATGCCGCTTGCCAGCCGCCCCGCGTCAACTCAGAGGCCCAGTTGATGCCGATGCCGCCGACGACCGTCGCGATGACCGGATTGCCGGTCACAAGGCCCACGCCGACGACCGCGGCAGTCAGAAGCACATCAGCGATTTGTTGGCGAGTTTCGGTCATGGCGTCCTCTTGCGGTATCTGCTTGGCGTGAGCGTTGGTGACCAGGTCACTATCATCCCACCCTCGCCTTTACATCTTAGACGACAGAATCCAGGCTACGAAATTGGCACCTGTGGACCACAACATAAGGGCAACGAAACCGCTAGCCACAAGACCTACGACAACCAGCAGCGATCCGCACCCGATTTCCAACTGGCCGGGTTGCTTGGACCAATCAGTGGCCCAGTCGGCCACCCCCTCATGCCACGGCTTGGCGTCCAAGGAGTGTCCTCTTTCGAGAAGGATACCGCCTACAGCAAGAATAAGGAGTGGCGCGATCAGTCGCCAGGCAACCCACCTGAGGTCTGCTTCGTCGATGGTGGGAGCGACAAGAATCAGAGTTTTGACTACCTCGAATCCTGCAGCCAACAATACCACGATAATCGCTACCCTGATACGTAGACTGGTATACAAGTGGCTCATTAGTCCTTCCAGCACTGCCTGCAGTGTACCGGCATACAAGCAGGCTGCGTCTTCAGTGCCTCTTAAGCGGTCGAGAGAATAGATGCTTCCAGCGCGCCCAACTTCCTCAGGTTAGCATTGGCCTCATGCGCCAACGCATACACCGGCTTGCCCCACCCGATCACCTCGCGCGCCAGCGCCTCTGTCCGGCCGCCGGGTGCGGCATGGATGAACAAGACGCGCTCCGCAAGGGCAGCGACGAACCGGTTGCGAGCCGCCGCGAGCTCTGCCGTGACGCGTCGTTCGGTTTCATCGAATGGCGAGAGCAGGAGCAGACGACCGTCCGCCAGCGGCACGCGAAGCTCCGCAGGGATAGTCTTGTACATCCCGCGCGCCGGACAGACGATGAGTGGCCCGGAGCCGGCCAGCAGGACCTCCAGGCACGCCCGCTCCACCGGCGTGTGGAAGCCCCCGATGACGGTCGCGCTGCGATCACGCAGCGCATGGGCCAGGTCGGAGGCCTGCACGATGAGGCTGCCGGGGCAGCGCGTCGAGCAGAAGAGCGCCAGCGGCCGGCGGTCGAGCAAGGTCAGGTCGCCTATGGCCGAGATAGTCTTGGGCGCATTCGGTCCGAGGGCGGCACGGAGCGTAACAGAGTAGCGGGAATCATCACCCTGCAAGGAAATCACCTGATCTGTGGCTTCGCCATTCATCCTTCTGACTCGGTTATGTTCCGTCAGGTTCGTCGTCTGCTTCCTCAACCAAGGTTTCCTGTGGTGAGCTCACACCAACGACAGGCTTGCCCATGGCGTTCTCCATGCGGCGACAACAGCATCAAGCACGGATACGACTTCGCTCATCGAACCTCTCAAATCGATGCCTGTGCTACCTGTCTCAACTCTCTCAGCACCTGTGAAAGTTCCTCAGCCTGAAGCAGGGTTACGTTGTTTTTTCGAACCAGGATATGCCGGATGCTCATGTTTCTGTCGGCGACCTGATCGATGTGCTCGCGGTAGAGTTCATCCACCTTCGCTTGATAAGCCTGTTGGTACTTGTCGACTTGATAGAAGAAAAGCATGTCGAGATATGGTAACGATTTGCTTAGGGCCAGCTTATTGCGTTTCGACAGATCGCTCGTGATGATGCCTCCTAACTGTTCTATGTCGCGCCTGTCAAGAGCCGCCTGAATGGCTGCATTCAGTTTTTTGAAATCGGCTGCCCGTTTTTGGTCCTCGGGGTCGGGTGGCGGCTTTCCCTCAGGCGACTTGTCCATGGAGCTCAGTTTCAGCTTTGCTCCGATCGCGTCGGCGGCTGCCTTGACACTCAAACTAGCCGCTGGTGAAGTAGTCGTAATACTTATCGAGAGAGCCAGCTTAGCGAGTTCCATTGCCACTTCTTTAGCTACCCTGGGGATCTGTGAATCCAGGGTATCCTGAGTGCCAAGTATGGGATCGCGCAAAAGCTCGTAGATAAGCACCCAACGGCAGATATCAAAGAACTGCGAGCCGACACTGGTTTGCGTAGCCTGTAGATCCGCGATTGGATGTACGCGCTGTGACACATACGGCTGGTCATAGCTTTTCTCTATGATCATCTCGTACATGCGATTGGACTTGAGAAGCTCTTGGAAGTGCTCGAGATAGTAGTCTGCCAGAAGCTGGGCTTCGTCTTCAGCGCGACGTCGCAGAATCTGCTCGGCCTTAATCAGGAAGCTGTGCTTGTGCATATCCACGCGAGTTGGGCCAGTAACAGGATCCGGCGTAGCTACGACCCAGCCAGGCAGTTCCTGAGCCACCCACTCACGCATCTCGCGATCCAGCATCTCACAGATTGTGGCGATTTTTGCTGTGAGTGACTGCCGATATTCGGGGTTCCCACGCCACGTCTGGGCTTGATCAATCATCGCTCTGCAATTCGCCTGCAAGGCTTCGTGATCTTGCTGCAGTTGCTTGTTACACAGTTGACGAGTATTCCGTTCGCTGAGTGTGTCAGGCGACATCGTATCATCCATAGTCAAGCCATGCCGAGCGAAGAAATCCAGGTTTTCTGCCTCAGCATCTTGGGGCACCTGGCTAATCAACACTCTTGCCTCATCCAGCATAAGCTGCAAGCGTTTGGTTACGAGGAAGTGATTCAGGCTGACTCGCAAATCCAGGACACCGCTCTTCTTCAGTGCGATCTCATGGGCATCAGCGGCCAATGCTCCTTCCCCGGATAGCTGTTCCTGCAGGTGGGCGCGGTACACCCCTTCCTCTTCAGGCGACAGATCCTCCCCCCGGTGTCTGACCTGCGCCATAACGGCTATGTGGGCTTCGGTCTCGAAATAACGCAACTCCGAGCCATACACATGACGCGATTCGAAATTCGGAGAGATAATGTTACAGAGCTCTTCAACAGAGCCCTTCAGACGCCTGCGGTCTTCCGTATTGTGAATAGCATCCATCTGATTGATTACCAGAAACACCTTCTGGGCAAAGTATTCTTTCTGCTCCGGCGAGAAACTACCCAGCAAGGCTTGTTCGAGGAGGTACGCCATGGACGCGGACTTTTCCTCTGGACGGCGCGCGCCGGCAACCAAGATGACCGCGTCAGCCTCCATGACTTCCTGCCGCAGGATTTCCTCATGACGCAGAGTTTGTGCGCCGATACCTGGCGTGTCAATCAGAACGGCGTTGGATTGCAGAGCGCCCCCCGAGGGACCTGCGTTAGCGTCAAAAACGAAATACTCAATCCTGGAGATGCCGGGAATGATTCGCGTGTCAGAGCCGATCGCGTTTACTGTGCTCTTCTCCTCCATCAACTGCTTCAAGGTCTCCAGGTCATTCAGAGGATTCAAACGCCGTTCTGTGCCAAGCTCCCTTTTAGTTTCCAGCCTTTGCCAGGTCTGCAAGATATCCTGGATTGCGTCCAGTAGGCGCTGGCGCGTTTCGTCATCGATTCTACTTGCTTCGGCGACTGCATTTTTGTACACCCGGATGGCTTCAACGCGAGTCTCCGGCAGGTCTATGTCGTATTTCTGGCCAATCCTCTTGACCAACAGACCGAACTCCTGTTCGGTTCGAAAACTCACCACAACGCATTCGTTTGCAGCAGCATCAACCGGCTGGACATACACTGGGATACCCGTTATCGCACCGCCAGCACCGGTAACCAAGAGCGACTGTCCCAAGATTGCATTGATCAAAGTGCTCTTTCCGGCACCCGTTTCCCCGAGCACCACCACACGGTACGGCTGGCTGTAGTCTAGCTTCCGAGATACTTTCTTCACCTTCTCAGTCGCTATTGGCATCAGTTCCGTCTTGCCTAGTACAGCCTGCATGGTGGCACGTTGTCGATCAAGATGCTGCCACGTCGAAAAAGAGGTGCGTAGCTCTTCGTTGGGTACACCTCGAAACCAACTCGACCATTCTTCAAATGTTCGATCCGTAGGTGGTTCAGTGGACATGGATTCTCTCTCCTTCTTGGATGCTATTTGGTGAGCGGCACGCTCATTCGTTATCGTTATGACGCAAACTGGTCTCGAAATGCAACCATCATGATCTTGCCGCTGCTTGTTCCGTCACCTTCTCCGCTCGCGTCAAATTCCGGTCATTGATCCGCTCGCTGCCATCCGGGTTCGCGCCGCGATCCTTATTCCAATTGATCGTGAACTTGCTCCGCAGCGCGCCCGCGGTCACGAACAGCCGGATGTTGAGCCGCACCCCATCGTTGAGATCCGGCTCCCAGCCGATGGGCTGCTTGTCCAGTGGCTTCCAGCGCACCTAAATGTCGTAGGGCGGCTCGCCTTCCAGGATGGCGACCAGCTTCTTCTGTAATTCCAGCGCAGCGACCAGCCGTCCATCCGCGGCCGGGACGCCGGGTCGCGCTCGCCCCGCCGCCGGACGATCCACGCACCCAGGTAGGTGTAGGTCAGCTTCTCAAGCCGAGCGCGACCGCAGGGAGCGCGAAGGACGGTCGGGTGCAAGCGCCGGTTGGATGGCGAGTTTTCTAACTTGTATCTATCTGCCTATTCGTTTTCATCTATCGTTTCCAACTCATCTCCCATCCGATACTTGATGTCGTAGTTGATGATGAAGTCCAACTCCTCGTCGGTGAAGCCGTAGTGGCGGGCGAGGACGCGGTCGATGTCGTCAATGATGGGCTTGGATTTCCAGCCGTAGAACTCATCGTATTCAATGGTATCTCCATCTTTGGTCGCTATTCGCTTCCTCTCAGCGTTCTCCCGTAAGCTACTCATTAGGCGTTGGTTCAGTTCGACTAGAGTCGGATCCTCAAGCAGATGCTGCGTCATCGGGAAGCTCGACACCAGTGTGTCACTTAAATGAAAGCAGTCACCGAATGCCACAAAATACATGAAGAACAGACTGCTGTTCAGAACAGCGGACACCACATGTGCTGGTTCTTCCGCCTCCAGATACAGATATCGCCCGTGCGCTGGGGCACCGACAACGCCATTTTTTGCATAGAAGGGGAGCCCGACAGTAGCTTTCGCCCAGTACTCTGTGGCCTCTTGGTAGAAGATGAACCATCGCGTTGTTCGGGAATTGAGCGCGAGCCTAATTGCCTTAGTTCCACGTTCCTTCACTTTTGTCCAGATCGCCTCATGGGTCTCGTTCGCGTATTTCGGAAACACCGCGCCTGGCGCGAGCTGGTTTCTCAGGACTGCAAACCTAACGCTGGAGAACAGGTGTTGGCGAGCAGCTGTTGGCCACCGCTGATAACGACTGGTGGCAATGACAGGCGCCTCGTCGTTGCTGCGAGCTTGGGATAGGAAAATCGTGCTTCTGGAGTGCTCCAGACCGTCGAAAAGCTTCCCAGGACGATCACCAAACGGGATGACGACGAGTTGATCGCTAGACCTCGCAAGCAGGCTCCGGACGCTTGACATGCGAGACGAGCTTACCAGCGGCAATTGCACGATGTAGCTCATGCGTCCGCCTGGCGAACGAAGCAACAGGGCTCGCTCAGTGCAGAGCCCATAGAGGTTCCCGGATTCCACCGATGCGTACCCCAGCACCGAATATTCAGCGCGGGTGCTGGCATACTCCTTCCAAGGAGGGTTCCCGATGATGACATTGAATCCTCCTTGCCGCATAATCCCATAGAACTCGACAAACCAGTGAAATGGCCGATGTGATTTGAGCCAAGCTTGGTAGCGATCGGCCCATTTCGGCTCTACGCCATACTCGCGCGCCAGCGCCCGATTGAGCTCATCATCCAACGCGTCCAGCCGCCTGCGCAGCTCGGCCTTATCCTCAGCCGTCACTTGGCCGCCCAGATCGGTCTGCTGCTGGCGGAACAAGCCAAACAGCCGCTCCACATCGGCAGCCCGCTCCTCGAACTGCTGGAGCGCGGTGGCCTCCTCCTCAAACATCAACTTCATTCGCCCGTCGGTGGCCGTAGTCAGCGCGCGCTCCACTTCGGCGCGCGTGGCGTAGCCCACCAGGGTGTTGCCGGCGCGGATGTTGAAGTCAATATCGGGCAGCGGTTCGACATCCTCGACGCGCTCCACCTGCGCCACCAGCTTCAGGAACAGCCGCAGCTTGCAGATTTCCACCGCCTCTTCCATGATGTCCACGCCATACAGGTTGTTGACGACGATGGATTTCAGGATGAAGTAGCGCCGGTTGGGGTGCTGGGCCACGCGAGCCAGCACCTTGCGGAAGTCGCTGAACTTCTCCGGCCGGTGCGGCTCACCGGAGCGCGCCAGGTCATCCACGAACGCCTGCATGCGCTCCAGGCAGCCTTCGTACAGCGGCTCCAACACGTTGAGCGCCGCGAACAGGAACGCGCCCGACCCGACCGTGGGATCCAGGACCGTAATCGCCTCGATGGCCCGCCAAAAAGCGCGCAGCAGTTCCGGCTCGTCGCAGCTCGCGATCGCGTCCTGGGCAAACTGGCGCAGGTCTAAGTTGTAGGTGATCAGATCGTTGACCTGACAAACCTCCCCTGCCGCGAGCTTCGCCTTCACTTCTTCATACCGCTGACGGCGGGCCACGACCTCACGCCAGATCTCGGTCGGTAGCGCGTACTCGGCCGGCGCCGGCCGATTCCACTCCGTCCGCTGCGCCACATCTATCATGCCAGCAGCGATCTCCGGCGGCAGGGGCAGCACAGCGCCGTGACGCATCGCAGGATAGATGTAGCGATCGGGGTCGTCGCGCAGGAGTCGCCAAACCGCCGAGGCGCCCTCGAACGATGCCGGACAGCGTCGGCGCACCTCGTCGAGCAGGAAGGCGATGATGATCTGGCTGATGTAGCCAGTGATGTCCTCCTTGGTGTAGTAGGCACCCATCTGCTTCTGGTTGATGTACTTTTCGAAGATGTAGCCCAGCACATCGGGGTTGATCTCGTTGTCGGCGCGCAAGGGGCGCTCGTCGAGGTGCCAGTTGTAGGCGTCGAAGAAGTCGAAGAGCCGCTCAAGCGCCGCGTCAGCGATCTGGATGGCTGCGCCGTAGGCTTGCTCGATGGGATGCTCCTGGAAGATCCCGCCGTTCAGATAGGGCACCTGGCCCAAGAGCCGATTCGTGACGGCGGAGCGATCCCCCTCCCGCCTGGCGAAGCCCTCGAAGAAGAGCGGGCGAAGAAAGTCGGCAT
>Ga0172371_10009665_pt1 | contig 13206 bp, 7 predicted proteins | sample Lak12m_FD_114543 | JGI IMG/M metagenome (GOLD analysis project Ga0172371, IMG submission 114543) | Freshwater microbial communities from Kabuno Bay, South-Kivu, Congo - kab_022012_12m | ecosystem: Environmental > Aquatic > Freshwater > Lake | place: Democratic Republic of the Congo: South-Kivu... | reverse complement strand
GCTGCGACGACGAGCCCGATGGCAAAGCACAGGGCAAACAGCGCGGTATGGGTCAGCAAGAGCAACACCGTCATCGGGCCGCCGGACTGGCTGGTAAATGAGGTGCGACTGGAGCAACGGGTACGGGGCGAGCGAACGCAAGAGGCCGTTTGCGGCCCAAGAACAGGATCTTGCCCCACGCCACACGAGTCTGCACCGTGGCGAAATGCTCGGCAACGACGTTCAGAATCGTCTCGGGCCGCTCCAGCCATTGGCGGTACGTCACCGCCTCCCGCCGGATCATCATCGCCAGGGCGTCGAGCTTGCCCCAGACGCGGCAAGCCAGGGGACGGTCGGCAACCGCATGCACTAGCGACAAGAACGGCGTCCTCCACGGCTCGACAAACGCCAGCAGGCCGTCGGCGACCAGCACCCGTCGCGCCTCGGACAGAACTCGATCGAGATCTTCCGGCAGGCAGCTCAGATGATGGAAACCGCCGTGCACGGTCACGATGTCTCGGGAAGCGTCGGGGAATGGCAACGCACGGCAGTCGGCCAGATAACAGGTGGCACAACCGCGGTATTCGCGGAGCAACGATTCAGACAGGTCGACGCCTTCCAGGCCGCGAAAGCCCAACCGCTCCAAGGCCACCAATCCGTTGCCGCGGCCACAGAATAACTCGACAATCCGGGCCGATCGCGGCCAGTCGCCGGCGCCCAGCCAGCGCAATCGCCGGCGGAACTTGTGGACTTCCGCTTCCGGGCTCTCGAACTGCCGATACGCGGCCTCCCAGCATGGATCGCAGCACGACTGCAGAGGAGCGACATGGACGAACTCGCCCGTATCTTCTTCCTCGCATGCCGCGATCCGGCGAATCAGCCCGGCAGAGCATTTCAAGACTGCCACGAGATAGTCCTCCCCCGTCCCCAGGCCGCAACCTCTGCGTCCTCACGGAAAGGGTACCTCCTTCCGCCTTGCTGTCAGTCGCGAACTCGGCACTCTGCTGGAAGCGGACGTGGACAGACTCGTCACATCCGGCACCTTCGGAGCAACACAAACTGCGCCCTCCCAATCCAGGAATGAACGATCGCGGCCACGTCGTCTGGCGAGCGAGGCGCTGCCGTGGTTGTCTCTGCCGCGCTTGTCTGCCGCGCTTGTCCCGTGGCCGAGACACGAGGCGGCGGGTATGATGGTTCCACGAGGTCTCTTCCCTGACCAACCACGCCGATAGGGTAAAGGCACACATGTCCCGAACGACACTGAATGCCGCGTTGCTCGCCGCCTCCTTGCTCCTGCTGTCCGCCCGGGCGGCCCACGCCGCGCCGGGGCCGGCCAAGGCGGAAGCCAAAGCCGCGGCGAATGGGTTCGCCAAACAACTGGATCTGTTCCAGCCCGAAGCCCTGCGGCTGGCGATCCAGGACCTGATGGCCACGTATCCCGACCGGTATGGGCTGGGCCAGAAGCACCTCGAGCAACTCGCCCAGATCGCAGGCGATGTGGACGGCATCCGCCAGCGGCTGCAGCAGGGCGACGCCGCAGCCGGACGCGAAGCCGAACGGATCCTGGCCTTGCAGCGGGATGCGCTGCTCGCCAATCCGCTGCTGGATTTCGACCGCCTGCTGCTGGTCCGCCGCGGGCTGTTGCAGGCGGAGGACGCCGTGATTCCCTCAGCCGCAAAAGGCAACAAGGCGAAGCCGAAGAAGGAGAATCCCTATCGCCGCTTGGGCCTGCCCCAAAATTGGCAGGGCAACTGCGCCTTGCCCAAGACCGGTTTTGACAACGAGATCATGACGCTGTCGCCCGTGCGTCCGGACGGATCGCTCAGCACGCTGTTCCGCCCGGACGGAGGCGTGTTTGTGGGCGATGTCGATCTGCACTTCGCTGCTGCTCGCCTGCTGTTCTCGATGTCCGCGGCCAAGGGAGCCTGGCAGGTCTACGAGCTGAACACCGATGGCAGCGGCCTGCGGCAGGTGACGCCGGGCTCGGAACCGGACGTGGACAATTATGACGCCTGCTATCTGCCGGACGGGCGGATCCTGTTCGCCACGTCGGCCAACCTGCAAGGCGTGCCGTGCGTCGGCGGCAGCGCCCAGGTTGCCAATCTCGCTCTGCTCGATCCGCCCAGCGGGCAGGTGCGGATGCTGACCTTCGAGCAGGACCACGACTGGTGCCCGACCGTGATGAACAACGGCCGCATCCTGTACTCGCGCTGGGAGTACACCGACAGCCCGCACTACTTCACCCGCCTGATGTTCCACATGAACCCAGATGGTACTGCCCAGATGGAGTACTACGGCAGCAATTCGTACTGGCCCAACGGCATGTTCTACGCGCGACCCATTCCGGGCCATCCGACCAAGATCGTGGGGATTGTCAGCGGGCACCACGGCGTGCCGCGGATGGGCGAGTTGGTGGTGGTCGACCCGGCTCGCGGGCGGCGGGAAGCCGAGGGGGCCGTCCAGCGGATCCCGGGCCGCGGGCAGCCCGTCGAACCGCTGATCGCCGACGGCCTGGTCAACGCCAGCTGGCCGAAGTTCCTGCACCCTTACCCGCTGAGCGAGAAGTACTTCCTGGTCTCCTGCCAGCCGCACCAGGATGCGCCGTGGGGCCTGTACCTGGCCGACGTGTTCGATAACCTGGTGCTGATCAAGGAGTTGCCGGGCCACGCGTTGTTCGAGCCTCTGCCGCTACGACCCACGCCGGTGCCGCCCGCCATTCCCGACCGGGTTCGCTCCGAAGCCCAAGAGGCGGTCGTGTACATGGCCGATGTGTACCGCGGGCCGGGACTGGAAGGCATTCCGCGCGGAACGGTCAAGGGCCTGCGCGTGTTCACCTACACCTATGCCTACCAGGGCATCGGCGGCCACGATCGGATCGGCGTGGAGAGCGGCTGGGATGTCAAACGCATCCTGGGTACGGTGCCGGTGGCCGAGGACGGTTCCGCCTTGTTCCGCGTGCCGGCCAACACGCCCATCTCAGTCCAGCCGCTGGACGCCGACGGCCGGGCGGTGCAGCTGATGCGCAGCTGGTTCACCGCGATGCCCGGCGAGGTGCTGTCGTGCGTCGGCTGTCACGAGTCGCAGAACTCGGGTACGCCCGACCTCCGCTCGATCGCGGCGGGCCGCACGCCGGCATCCCTGACGCCGTGGCATGGCCCCCCGCGCGGATTCAGCTTCGTGCGCGAAGTCCAGCCCGTGCTCGACCGCCACTGCGCCGCCTGTCACCACGGCCAGCCGGATGCGCAGGGCCGCACCTTGGCCAACCTGGCCGACGCGAGCCTGGTCTCGGTCGCCAATCGCAAAGGTGCGCAGCAGTTCAACCAATCGTACCTGGCCCTGCATCCGTTCGTGCGGAGGCCGGGACCGGAAAGCGATTACCATCTGCTGCGGCCGCTGGAATACCACGCGTCCACCAGCGAACTGGTCCAGTTGCTGGAGAAGGGCCACTACGGCGTCAGCTTGGATGCCGAAGCGTGGGATCGGCTGGTCACGTGGATCGACCTGAACGCACCATGCCACGGCACGTGGACCGAAGCCTACGCCGGCGTGGACGGCGCCGCGGAGAAGATTGCTGCCAAGAGCCAGCGGCGAGCCGAGCTGGCGCGCGTCTTCGGGAACGAGCAGCCCGATGTGGAGGTCGAAGCGGCCGCCGGTCCGGAACGGCCGCGGATCGAGCCGCTTCCCGCCGGGCCCGCGGAACCCGGCGCGGACCAGCCGCCGCGGGTGCCCAATTGGCCATTCCCCACCCGGCGAGCACAACGGATGCAAGCCGCGGCCGCGGCGGAGACTCGCCGCACGGTGGAGTTGGCCCCGGGCGTCGCGATGGAGTTCGTCCTGATCCCGGCCGGCGACTTCGTCATGGGGAATCCCGCCGGTCTGCCCGACGAGCGTCCGGCCGCCCGCGTGAAGATCGACCAGCCGTTTTGGCTGGGCGTGACCGAAGTCAGCAACGCCCAATTCCAGGCGTTTCGGCCCCAGCACGACAGCGGCTATATCGACCAGCAGTGGAAAGACCACAATTCGCCCGGCTATCCCGCGAACCTTCCTCAGCAGCCTGCCGTCCGCGTCAGCTGGGAGCAAGCGCTGGCGTTCTGCCAGTGGCTGAGCGCACGGACCGGCCAGCCGTTCACGCTGCCGACGGAGGCTCAGTGGGAGTGGGCTTGCCGCGCCGGAACCGCGACCGCCTGCTGGTACGGCGAACCGGATGCGGATTTCACTTCGCTGGCGAATCTGGCGGACAAACGGCTGACGGGCTTTGCCGTCCGCGGCGTGAATCCCCAGCCGGTGCCCAACCCCGACCCGCTGATGGCTTTCCTGCCGCGTGTCGACACGGTCGATGACGGCCAGATGATCGCGGCTGCACCGGGCGGCTATCGGGCCAACCCCTGGGGCCTGATGGACATGCACGGCAACGTCGCCGAATGGACAAGAACGGCGTACCGGCCGTATCCATACACGGCCGCCGATGGCCGCGAGGACCTTGCGGCCGAGGGGCTCAAGGTCGTCCGCGGCGGCTCGTGGCGCGACCGGCCGCAGCGCGCCACGTCGTCGTTCCGTGCGGCGTACCAGCCCTATCAAGCCGTGTTCGATGTCGGGTTTCGCGTCGCGATGGCCGAGACGATTTCGTCTAACTCCCGTTCGGACGGCCCCGTTGCCGCGGACGAATCGTCGCGACCGGCCCGCGGCGGCGGCTCGACAACCACGGCGGTGACCGTGTCCGAGTCCGCGGCGGTGGGCCGGTGATGGACGGGCTCCCATCCTGTGACCGCTTCCCAGGAATCGGCCGTGTGCGGCCGTGCCACGGCCACGGGAGGCGGAGCCCCCATATCGAAATACCGCCGCACGTCCGCGCGATTCAGGACCCACAGCATCCAGATCATGAGCAGCTCCAGCAGCAGCGCCAGCGGCCAGAGGGGGCCGAAGCGGGCGAGCCCCGGCAGGGGCAAGGTCAGCAACACGGCCAGCGGGATCAGGATCAAGCCGATCCAGAGCAGGACCAGCGCCCAGGTGCGGCAGCCCGGGCTGCGCCGCAGCAGCCCGACGCCGACGAACAAACACACGAACGCCCAATCCACGTTGACGTAGCCCACGAGCAGCAACATGCCGGTCGACCATAACGCCAGCATGCCGCGCAGGCAGAACAGCACGCCGACCAGGACCAGCGACAGTGGCGCATTGGCCGTCGATCGCCTGGCAAGATGAAAATGCTCGCTGCCGCAGTGCAGCCAATCTTGGGGACTCTCGCCGTGCATCGCCTTCGCCTCCCCATGACAAGTGCCACGACCGGTTCACCGTTTCGTGGCGGAGAAGAAGTAGGCCCCACCGTGATCCATTCTACCCTGGCGGCTCGGATCAAGGAAGCTTGGAGGTCAGGGGGCCAGGGGGCAGGGCCAGGGGCGGGCGTAGCGTGCCTGTGGGGCATCCGCTATGTTCAATTGACACGGGTCGGATCAGTCGTCTCGGCTGGTCCGGACGATGCACAAACCGTGGGTTTCGCGACAACGCGCGCCGTGGTAACCCGAAGCGTCAGCGAGGATGGCTCCTTTCTCAGACCTCGCTGACGCTTCGGGTTACAATAGGCCGGTCAATACTGTGGGCAAACGCGATCCCCGCTTGAAAACGGACGCAAGGAGCTTCCTGATGACGACGACGTACCGCATCATCCGCTGGCAAGGCTTGACCGGCCTGCACTGGTCGCACACGGCGGCACTCGTGGTGGTCGGCGTGATGCTTGGGCGGGGGCACTTGGCGGCGTCTCGCCCGGCCTCGGCGGCGGAACCGCCGGCAATCCGACTCGTTCCCAAGCCGGTTGACAAAGCGGTCGAGCGGCGCGCCCGTTCGCAGCCGACGGTGCCGGACGGCGCGACCGAGATTCCGTTCGCCGAAACTGCTCCCGAGCCGACCCTGAGCGAGTCGGAACGGGAGCGGGGGTACTTGCTGTTCCAGCGTCCGATCATGGAATGCGTCTATCCCAACACGCGGCCCCGGCCCCACGAAAGACTCGACGCGCTGGTCGCCTTTGCCACGCCGGGTGAATTCGAGCCCGTCACCTTCGCGTTCTATCCCGTGCGGCCTTTGCAGAATCTGAAAGTCCGGGTTTCGTCGCTCACCGCGTCCACCGGCCAGATCCCCGCCGACAGCATCGAGGTGCGGCTGGCCACCTCCTGGAACATCGGCTATCCGTCGTACACCACGCTCAGCACGTATCGCCGCATGCCGGAACTCCTGGAACGCGTCACCGTTCACATCTCGCCGGCGGGCGAGTGCCAGTGGTACTGGCTGACGATCCACGTGCCCGATGATGCCCCGGCGGGCCTGTACCAGGGGACCGTGACGGCGTGGGACGATGGCTTTGACCAGGCCGTCGAGATCCCGCTGCGGCTTCGCGTCCTCGGCTTCCGTCTGCAAAAAGACCCGCGAAAACACTTTTCCGCCTATTTCTACACGCGGAACAAAACCCTGTACCAAGATCGCGACGAGGCGTTCATCCGCCGGGCCGCGGACCAGGACTACCGGGCGATGGTCGACCACGGCCTGGACATGCTGCCGACGCTGTACCTGAATTGCGAAGACGGCCAGCGGATCGTCCTGGCCCATGCCGAGGAACTCGAACGGATGCTTGCGGCCGGTCTGCAGGGCCCCGCGCCGGTCACCGCGGACGGCGTCATCGCGCGGTTGTACCGCGACACCACGCCGGGCGGGAAACGAGGCGAGCATTGGCGAGTCGATCCGCTGCCTCCGCCCGCCTTCTACGAACGGGTCACGGCCCTGTTCCGCGCGTTCGAGGCGGAGCGTAAGGCCAAGGGTTGGCCCGAGTTCATCTGCTGTCCGATCGACGAGGTGGACGCCTCGTGCAAGCAGTTCGGCGCGCAGGTCTACGCCGCGGTCCAAGCCGCGGGCTTGCGGACCTACGCCACCAAGGACCCGATCGGAGCCGACGCCGCCGACTACGCCCCGTACCTGGATATCTGGTGCTCTCAGCCGTACTCCGTGCCCTACGAACGGATCGTGGCCCAGGACCGGCACGAGTACTGGTGCTATCCGAATCACAACGCCGGAGAGATCAAGGACCGCCGCACGATGTGCAAGGGCGGGCGGATGACCTACGGCTTCGGGCTTTGGCGAAGCGGCTACACCACGCTGATCCCGTGGCATTGGTGCTGGACGGCGGGGCCGGATCCGTTCGACTATCTCCGCGGCCGCCACTCCGGATGCGGCCAGCGCGTGGACGACGACGGCGAGGTCATGCCCGCGGTCTACTGGGAGTGCTTCCGCGAAGGTTACGACGACGGCCGCTATCTGTACACGCTACAACAAGCGATCGTCCAGCGCGCGGATTCGCCGGATCCGGCCTGCCAGGCGGCCGTCGGCGAAGGCCGGCGATTGCTCCAGGAGACATGGGACGCGATCCGCGTGCAGCCCAAGTACTTGGCGGACGGCATGTGGTCGGCGGAGGAATTCACCGCCCTCCGCTGGCGTCTGGCCGCCCACACGGCCCGGTTGCTCGAATTCCCGGCCACCGGCACGGCGGTCGCTCCGTCCGTCCTGGTCGCCGAGCCTGCCCCCACGCGTCCCGGCGAACCGTCCGAGTCGCCCTACGAGGCAGCGGCCCGGGCCGGGACGCTCGAAGTCCTGGACCTGGGCGACGGTTTCGCCGGCTGGAAGAACGGGACCGCGGAGGGAACCGCCGAGGTCCGCGCCGAGGCTCGGCACGCGGGCGCCAGCGGCTTGCGCTGGACCGTCCAGATCGATCACGAACATGACGGCGGCGAGGGCGGCACCTATCCGGTCGGCTGGCCGCGCGTGGCGCGGACTTTCCAGCCGGGCGAACTCGACATGAGCCGCTACGACACGCTCGAACTGTGGGTCCGGATCGACTCGAATCGGGACGAGGTGACGGACGACCACACGCCGCTCGGCTTGGTCATCTCCGCACACGGCGCCAAGAAGTCGCTGTATTCGACCCGCGTGGATCTGGGCGATCAGCAGCGGGTGTGGATTCCGGTACGGTTCCCGATCCAGCCGATGATCGCGGCGGCGGACGCGGGCGAGGCGCCGTGGAAGTCGATCAGTCGCCTCCAGTTGTTCCTGTCGGAACATGACTATCGGCACGGGACGCGACTGGTTTTCGAGGTGGGCGAGGTCTCGCTGCTGCGGCTCACGGCGCCCGCCATCGCCAGCCTGGACGCGCCGCACCACGCGCTGACGCCCCGGCCGATGTTGCCCTTCGCTTTCGACGTGATCGGAACAGGGAGCGAGGCGAAAGGCCGTCACACGGTCATCGCCACCTTGGAGTCGGCGGACGGTGCGGTCCAGGCCGAGTCGCGTCAGGACTTGTCGGCCCCGCACTACATGGCGCTGCCTGTCACGGGCATCCGGCCGGGGACGTATTGCCTGCGGTTGGAACTCCAAGACGCCGCCGGCAAACGCTGCTCGAACGTGTCGCAGAGCGTGACAATGCACGCCGGGCCGCTGGCCCCGTAACGGGCCTGGTCAACCCGAAGCGTCAGCGAGGAGAACTCAAAGGCAACGGATCATCAATCCTCCTCGTCCGCTACTTGACGACTTGGCCTTCGCCCCTAGAAAAAGTCGTGAGCCCAATCGATCTCCGCCGATGGGCCGCGACACAAAGGCAGTGTTTGTCTGACAAGGGCATCTGAGACACGCAACGATAAGGACCATGCGCGCAGAGACTGGATAACGTCGTCCTGTGCACGCATGCGGGCGCGTGAGACGAATACTCGGAAGCCGCCATGACCAGCATCGCGGCCCAGTGTACTGCCGACCTGTACCAAGGCCGTTGGCCGGCTCCGTGCATGGTCAACCACGCGGTGCGGGACGCGTGGAAATGGTATCCATCCGGCGGTGACCGCAACGAGGAATGCCCGCTCGACAGCTCCGCCGGTTCTTTTGCCGTCGCCGTTGCCGTCCTCTACGGAACAGCAATAATCATCCCTGATGGAAGGGCTTAATGTCTTCGCGGCGGGGAAAGCCGCACCAGTCGTCGCGAACCCTGGCGAGCAGCACGAAAACAGTCGGCCGCTTGCCGGCCACAGGCAGGAGCCAACCCACGGTACCGGTGCGACCTCCACGGAAATAAACGTTCTGACACGGAAGCGGTCGTGCTCGTGCTCAGCCGCTTGCGGCGGTGCTCGTGCTCGTAATCGAGACGAACGTCGATGAGCGAACCGATCTTCGACCACGATCGCCTGGACGTGAATCGGCTGGCCGTCGAATACACGGCTGAGTCGTTTCTCGTGGCCCGAGGGTTGTCGGGACTTCATCGCCGCGCCCGCGATCAATGGCTGCGGGCAACTCAAACGATTCCGTGGAACATCGCCGAAGGAAACGGCAAGCGTAGCCCGAATGATTGCGCGCGGTACTTGGAGATTGCTCGAGGCTCGGCATTGGAATATGCCGCGATCCAGGACGTGTTCGTGACCTCGAACGGGCTGGGCGCCGAAGCGAGTCGGGACAGGAAACGGAAACTGCACCGGATTGTCTCGATGCTGACTCGAATGACGCTGAAACAGGACGGCGTGGCCGACGGGGTCCCGGCGAATTTCTGCTGGCAATCCAGCCGCTCGGCTATCACCAAGGAACCGCCCACGTCACCCTGCGGGCCACCGACTCCGCGGGTTCTTCGATCGACGAGCACTTTACGGTAACCGTGCTGTTCGTGGATCATCCTCCGCAGGCGCTGCCGGACTCGGCGCTGGCCGTCGCCGGAAGGACGATCATCATCGATCCGCTGGCGAATGATCTGGATCCGGACCAGGACCCCGTGTACCTCGACGGTCTGACCTCGGTGCCGAGCCTGGGGAGCGTCGTCGTCAATCCCGACCACACGATCAGCTACCCTCCGGAGCCGGGTGAAACCGGCTGGCGGACGATCGTCTACGAACTGGACGACGGCAACGGTGGGGCGGCGACCGCCGACATCACGATTCCAGTGCTCGCCCCGGCCTCGGTCGATCATGCTGCGGTCCGGCCGCCGGCGCGCGGAACTCGGGAACTCGGCCGACTCGGGAACTCGGCGGGCAACTTGACTTCGCCCCGTCGCGCCGATAGCGTAGAACGCGCAGTGATCGCTCGGTGGGACGGCTTCAACGACGAGGGGGACAATCATGCGCGGGCACCAACAGGCAAGTCTCAACGAACATCGCCACGGACGCGACGAAGTGATTCCGGACGCACGTCAGCTGACCCGCCGCGGGCTGCTGAAGGGGGCGGCCGGCGGCGCGCTGGCTTGCCTGGCCGGGCCGGCGTGCGAGTCCGCATGGGCCGCGGAACCCAATCGCAACCCGCTTCCTCGCTGGCGCGGGTTCAATCTGCTGAACTTTTTCCAGGCCATCGGCGGCAGCGAACGCAACGACGGACTCATCCCCGAGGACGACTTTCGCTGGATCCGCGACTGGGGCTTCGATTTCGCCCGCATCCCCATGGACTACTGGCTGTGGGTCGATTCCGACTGGAGGCAGACGCGCAAGCTGGCACCGGACGACGTCTTCAGGATCAACGACTCGGCGCTGGAGCGGGTGGACCGCACGGTCGAACTAGGGCGGAAACACCAGGTGCACATCAGTCTGAACTTCCACCGGGCCCCGGGCTATTGCATCAACAATCCGGAACGCGAGCCGTTTGTGTTATGGCGGGACCCCCAAGCGGAAGACGCGTTTGTGCATCACTGGGAAGTCTTCGCCCGGCGGTACCGCGACATCCCGGCCAGCGAATTGAGTTTCAATCTGGTCAACGAAGCGCCGACACCGCGGGACGGCTATATGAGCCGCGAGGATTATATCCGGGTGATGACCCGCACCACGGCGGCGATTCGTGCGATCCGTCCCGACCGGCTGATCATCGTGGATGGGTTGAATGTGGGCAACAAGCCGATCGACGAGTTGATCCCGCTGGGGATTGCACAGTCCGTGCATGCCTACACGCCGGCCGGCATCAGCCACTACCGCGCCAGCTGGGTCGATCGGAGCCAGAGTTTTCCGACTCCGACTTGGCCCTTGAAGGACAAATCGGGGCGGGTCACATTTGACCGGGCCAAGCTGGAGGCTCACTACGCCCCGTGGGGCGAATTGGTTGGCAAGGGGGTGGGCGTGCATTGCGGCGAAGGCGGCAGCTACAGCAAAACGCCCTACGACGTCTTCCTGGCCTGGATGACCGACGTGCTCGAGATTCTGCAGGGATACGGCATCGGTTGGGCCTTGTGGAACCTGCGGGGGGCGTTTGGCGTCGTGGATTCGGGGCGGGAGGACATCGAGTACGAGGACTTTCAGGGCCACAAACTGGACCGCCGGCTGCTGACCCTGTTGCAGCAGTCCTAGTGGATGAAAACTAGCCCGTCCGATGTATCCATTTCGCGGCGAATCGTCGGTGCCCACTGGAACCTTGCGCCCGGGCTAGTATACTCTCCAGAAAAGCCCGCAAGCTCGATGGCCTCTTAGCTGTCCTCACGCTCTCGATTTCGGCCTCCCCTTTCCCGCCAGAATCGGTACGTTGAATGGAAACACCCTCCCCAATTCCGCTCGAGGATGCCGCACCGCGGAATGGCTCCGCCATCCGCCCGGCATCCAGTCCGACCGGAACGGACTTGCCGGTGACGCCTGAGCGTCTGGAATCCATCATCAACGCTCTGGGAGTTGGTTTCTGGGACTTCGAGGTGGCGAGCGGAGCGTTCTGGCGATCCTCGCACTGCGATCGGATTCTCGGTGTCAGGGAACAACTTCCCAAGTGGAGTTTGGCCACCTTTCTGGAGCGGATCCTGGCGGTAGACCGGGCCGCGGTCGAGCATGCATTTCGACGCGCGATTCGGGAAGGTTCGGAGTGGGCGACTGAGTGCCGGATCCAGGGGCGGGACGGCGAGATCCACTGGATTGCCATTCAGGGCCAGACGCACCGTGGCGGGCAGAACGAAGTCGTGCGGCTGGTGGGGTGGATCCGCGACACCACGTCCCAGAAGCGGACCCTGCTGCAGCTGTCGCAAGCCAGGCGGGCCGCGGAGGCAGTCAGCAAGGCCGAGCACTCGTTGCTGGCGACGCTGGGCAAGCACTTGTGCTGCTCGTTGGATTCCCTGCTGGATGCCTGCGGACGTTGGACGATTCCGGACGGCGAGGGACTCGGCGCGGCTGGCTCGCTGAGCGTCATCCAGGCGAACGGTCAGACGCTGGCCGAGTTGCTCAACGGGATTGTGGCCTTTATCCGCGACGAGGGCGGGATCTACGGCGGGCGATTGTCGCTGGAGGAGCGAGCAGCCGCTTTCGCCGGCCTGGGAGATTCCCTCCCGGAACCGCAGGCCGCGGCTGGCCAGACCTGGTCCGGGAGCGCTGCGGCGGACGCCCAGGCGTCGCCCGCGGTCGAATCGCGTCCGGCCCGCGTCCTGCTGGTGGACGACGTGCCCAGTGTGCGGTCGGTGCACGGCGAGCACTTGAAGCGATTGGGGATCGAGGTCGACGAAGCCGATGACGGCAAGAGCGGCTGTGAGATGGCTCTGCGTTCGCGCGTCGAAGGGCGGCCCTACGGCCTGATCTTAATGGATCTGATCATGCCGGTGATGAGTGGGGTGCAGGCGGCTCTGGAACTGCGGCGGCAGGGATGGGGCGGGCCGATCGTCGCCCTCACGGCTCACGCCCTCGAAGGAGATCGCGAGCGCTGCCTGGAAGCCGGGTGCGACGACTGTCTGGCCAAGCCGGTCGCCGGCAAGCAACTGGCGCTCGTCGCCCGGCGATATCTCGGCGGGCGGCCCGGCGAACCGCTCGCGGTGCCGTAGATCGTCGGTCAACCGCATGGGCGGCGAACCGTCCAGGCGGCATTCGAAGGCTTCAGCGGTGCCAGTCCCCGCGGTCACCGCTCACTTCCAAGCTCGATTCCCGTTCCCGCTTGATTCCCGCCCTCGATACTTCCATTTCCTCGCGGCGGCCTTTACGATATCGACGGCCAGCTGAACCCACCCGGAGTACCGAACGTGCTGGCTCAATTGACAGTACCTTCGCCCGCGAGGTCATCGTGATGAAGACGTTCTTGGCAGCGTTCGCCGCCCTGCTGTTGTGCGGGTCGCAGTCGGCGCGGGGCGAAGAGACTCCCCTGTCCCCCGTGTTCGAAGACGCGAGCGTCCGCGGAGGCTTGGTGGTCGAGTTGGGACTCGTGGACACCGATGTCACAGCCCGCCTGGCCGAGCCCGCCGCCCTCCTGCTCCAGACGTTGGACGACGATCCACAG
>Ga0172371_10009664_pt1 | contig 13207 bp, 11 predicted proteins | sample Lak12m_FD_114543 | JGI IMG/M metagenome (GOLD analysis project Ga0172371, IMG submission 114543) | Freshwater microbial communities from Kabuno Bay, South-Kivu, Congo - kab_022012_12m | ecosystem: Environmental > Aquatic > Freshwater > Lake | place: Democratic Republic of the Congo: South-Kivu... | reverse complement strand
GGGCTTTGGCTCGGATTTCCTCTTCGGTCGGTATGCGCAGAGTCGTCATTGCCCTATTTTCACAGGCTTTTGTGTATTTGGCAATGTTAAAGTTCAACAGACCTTACGTCTGAGCAGTTACGTTTTTGGTTCAAAAAGCTTGCTCGGTATATTGGGAACATTAGGGTTGTTCTTCTGGATGTAATTGACCAAATGCCACAAACAAAAGCCGGTCAATATTGTTAGATGGTGGTTTAAATATTCAAACCATGCTGGATGAATCTCAATCGCATTAGCTGACTGGAAAACAAAACGATAGATGCATGGTGACTGAGTGTCGGAAAAAGCTTGCGCAGCCAATTTTTTGACAATTTCATTTACCTTCCAATCATCCAACCCCCTGGTTTGACGGGCAAAAAATGGTCGCAAGAAACGATAAGGTACATATTGCCCTAGATTTTTTAAATCATGGGCGAGAGCGGAATTACCCGCTAGATACTTTCCAGTTGCTTCAATCACCTCTTGGTGATTAACGTCCATTGGCAGGTTAGCTTCTGCTCCCACTTGAATGGTTACTTGACCCAACCGATCTTGTTTACCAAATGATAACTTGAAATAATTTGCTGGATACCAAACTCCTGCTACCATCCGCGCCAGTAAGTCATTGACATAGATAATGCGCGTTTGGTGTGTGCGAACGTGTTCCAGAATTGATAGAAACCAGTAGTATTTGTAGGAATTGGTTACACTGTTGAAACCTGATGCCAAGTATTCAACCGGCAGATTACTGGATTGGGGTAACGTAACCATACAATCAGTTTCCTACAGAAAGTTACTTATGCTTTTACGTGAGATTCTGTTGGACAAAAGAGTATATCGCGGAAGCGGTCGGTATCCAGATCGGTCCAGGTGCGCAAAGGGCGGTTGGCAATCACGGCCAAAACGCTTTCCAAAGCAGAACGCGTGTCCGATGTTTCGGCAGCACGGCGAAAGAGTGGTAGCAAAGCCGGGTTGGAGGCGCGCGGTAACAACTCTCCAGCTAAAGAAAGAAAGGCTTGCCACCCATCTTCTCCGGCTGGCAAGGCGCAAGCTGCCAGGAACTGGTCGCGCGCCTGGTCACGCAATCTGGGGGTTGCATTGGCCAGCGCTTGCAAAGCAGCGTTCAATTGGTCAAAGTACAGCCCCACCTGGGCAACATCTACTTCCTCATCAAAGGGCGATAGCCTAAGGGCTTCCGGCAGGTCATGGAATAGCAAACGCTCTGGTGAACAAGCTGTTTCAATTACCCGTCGAACTGCCAGCACTTCAGGCGGCAGGCGCTGTGTACGCCAGGTATGTTCGGGGAGCGTTTTCAGGTTCTGGATCAGTGCACGCACCACCGGCATTGCGGCAGCCCGAACGCCCAGCCCTTGCCCAAAGCGTTCTAAGATGACGACACGCGGTCCTTCGATCCGGCAGCCGGCCACGGCAAACAATTCGGGGCGGCGCAGCAGCACTTCCCAATCGGCAATCTCTAGTTCGGGCTTTAGGGAGCCTTCGCGATAAAAAGTGGTCTCGTGCTGGTGTACCAATAAGAAAGCGCATAAGAACACTGGCAGCACACCATCGGTCAGACCATAGGGCGGCTGGCGCAGGTGATCAAACAGATCAGATACCGAGCGAGGTTCTGTTGGGGGACGGAAGATAAAATCGGCAATGGCATTCCAGGCTGGATTCAAGCGCAGTGGGTCCACTTCAGGTGGTTCGGCCAGGATCCAACCTACCTGTTCATTCTGCTGATGCAGCCCGCCTGCTCTGAGCAGGCTTTCATACATACTGCGCTCGGGCGGGTAAGCTTCGATCCCAAGATTCTCTTGATTTACCCGTTGAAGCATACCCTCAATTAGATTACGCCTGGCGGCTGCCGCCTGCGATGAAAGTGCGCGGCGGTTAATCAACTCGTTCCACAGGCGCGGCGTTTGTGCGTACAGGTCATCGCAGATGCTGGAGAGCAGGTGATTCAACCCCTGGTGAGCTTGGGGGGAAATGGCTCTGCCGGCATGGAACCACTGCCCACTGGCTCCATCTCCCAGGCGATACAGGCTAATGGCATGTTCCATTTCATTGTGGATCAGGTTTTCAACGGCAGCCAGCCGCGCCCGCAGTTCGCGCCGGGCAACAGAATCGCCAGGCAGTTCTGGCGTATGCTCAGACACCCAATGCAAATTGCGTAGTTCTTGTAACAACTCTGCCAACCGGCCTGTGCGGCTGGCAATTCCCAGGACAATATCCGAACGTGTGCTCAACGGCGGCTGCTGCGCCCATTGGATAAAACCGTCCACCTCTGCATAGTTTATTGGTAGGCAGAGCAAGATCAACCCGTTTGAACCTGGGCTTACTGTTAGCGAAACCTGGCTGCGAATGCTGGCATCCACATACCGCACCTCAAAATAACGGAGCGTACCAGACTGGTAACTGTGGCGGCGAGCGACCAGAGGCCGCGTGGGTAGATAACGTTGCACGGCCTCTGCCAGGCTGAAGGCGCTGCTCACCTTGCGACTAGCCTCTTCCAGGCGCTCCTCGATGTCTACATCGCTGCCTTGCCAGATGGAGTAGGTCTGGTTGAAGCGACGATAAACAATCATCTTCCGCTCTTTTAGTGAGAGCAGCGCCTTGCGCAAAGCAGCATCGTTCCGCTCGCTTGAACGCATAGCGGCCAGCAGTGTAGGCTCGGTTACTTGTGAATGGCTGACTTCTCCCAACCAATTCAGCAATCCAATCGTCTTGAGTACCTCAATCTCAATAGGCTCAAGATCAAAGGCATTGTCCAGGCGCTCTAATGCTTCTGTCAGAATGTGCGCTCTTCCTGAAGCATACAAACGCGCCTGGAAATTGGCAGCCAAATAATCAAATATGTCCGCCAAGCGTAAGAATTGCGGCAAAGAGTGGGCATTCAGGAAGTCCTGAAAACCCAGAGGTTCGTGTGAAGCCAGGAATGCAAAAATCGAACGCTCGTTTTGCGCCAGTCGCCGAAAGACATACGGCAGCGCTACCAGGGCCGATGGGTGTAAAGGATAGGTTTTTTTGCAGAGATCGGCGAAGTCTTCTACTCGCATTAGTGGGGGGCGCCAACCACTTTCAAGTATCTCCGCTGACGTTTGGGCCTGCACTGGTTCGAGCACGCTTCTGTATTCAGCATGAACTTCGAGCGCATTGACCAGCAAGCGCATTTGTTGGGTGGGAGGTTCCTGGAAGGCAATATCTTCGAACCGTCCCTGGATTTTTGCCCATTCACGTTGCGTGGCGTTGTCCAGGAATGTAGCGTAATGCTCAAATGCCTGGTGTAAAACCCCAATGAATACGAAGGGCTTCTCGCCGCTGCGATTAGCAAACTCAGCGATTTCCTGGAGGAGATAAATATCCGTTTCGGCAGGGTGAGAAGCGGCATGTTCCAGGGGTTTGCCCAACTCATCAAATATCAGCAAAATACCGCGGTATTCCATAGATGGTTGGGCCAATATCTCCAGCAGGCGCTGTAAAAGTTGGGTGAAGGTGCGGCTGTTGTACTCAAACTGTTGTTGAGCCAAATCGGCCATCACCTTTTGGATTTCTTCAACCTTGGCGAACTGCTGTAGCGCCTGGAGCAGGCCATGACGCAAACATTCCTGTAACGATGCCCGATATCCAGCAATTGGGATCGGCAACAATCCCTGAGTATGACTCAGGTTGGCCGCTTGGCTGGCTTGCTCAGCTAAAAGTGGATCTACTGCTCTCAACTGCCCATCCGCTACTGCGTGGGCTGGTTGTTGCGCGCAAACCAGGTTCATTAGGAAAAGGCTGAAAAAGGACTTACCAGAACCATATGGGCCGGTGAGTGTCCAGGCGCGCGAGGCAGATGCGCTGCTCAAGCCATTCAAGATGCGCGTCAGGCTAGTCAGTGCTTGCGCGGTCAGGACATACCCCTGGGCAACAGCCGGATCATTCAGATCGTGCTCGACGTTGACAGAGCGCACCCCGCTTTGGCGCACTTTTACCACAGACGACAATATGGGCTGCATCCGAATTTCACTCATAATGCGCTTCCAATAACCCTAAAGCCTCAGCCCTGAGCATGTCTGGGGCGGTATTTTGCATGTAAATTTGGCGCAGACCGGCAGTTTCCTGTATCCGTAGTCGCCCATCCGTTTGGGTTTCAAGCGCTTCAAGATATTCTACGACACTGTTTTCATCCAGTTTAAAAACCTGGCCCGGGCTACCGACAGGATAGACGCATTCTTCCACGGCAACGGTGCGCCGGTTTTGCAGGAAGCGGCTCAAATAAATAAGCAAAGAATAGCCAAAAAGATTGGCCGAAAGCGTAGGCTTGGGGCCGACATTGAAGCGATAGACACTTTCCTCAGGGGTAAAGCGCACCAGACCTAACTCATTCAGGGGGCAATTTAAGGTTTCTTCCAGGTTGGCCGACAGTTTCGATTGTGATGGAACATAAGTGAGCAAGCAGCAATCTATTTCGCGCTCAATCGCCCCTTCGGTCGTGCGCACATCCAGGCGATCCAATTGACCGGTGATGAATTTCATCAGGTCGCGTTTGGTGAACTCTTCTGAAAGGTAGACCGAGAACGTCAGCGTCCAGACTAATCCCCGCATGTGGTTGGAAACCAACTGCCAGTGTAACAGCCACAGGGTTCCCATATCTTCCAAATAGGGATCCCATCCGTTAGCACCTAGTAGCCTTTCGCCCAAAGAAGAAACCCTGAGCGGGCGAGCCAGGCCGCTGCCATCGGTTTCTTCCACCATCCCTGTGGCAAGGCACCAATGACGGATCGAACGCACCATATTTTTACCCACGCCCAGCGTTACCAGCGCCTCATCGTGGGTAAATACCATGGAGTCAGTTCTGACCGCTTCAACGCCTTTGGTCAACCACCCCTGGCGAAAAACAAATTTTTCATGCCCGCCAAAGCTTGGACGGGGTGTCAACTCAATCTGCAACAAGTAAAAGCTCCTGTGATATGCACTACCCCCAATTATAACAAAACAAGCGTTCTAAAAATAGGTAGGGGATAGGATAATTTTAACACCGAAGCTGGTTCAGGATGGGGGAGAATTGAGAATGAATTGTTATGCGAAGGAAAAATCTCGAAATCGTAAGCCGTTTTGGGTTGTTATGCGACGGGTTTCGGGCTAAAATAGTCACACAAGAGAATTTATATGAAGCCATGTATATTTGATGTTCTATTAACTGACTAGTAAGACATTATATATCCAGTTAATTATGACAAAAGCGAATCGAATTGAAAAAATTTGTTGCCCAATTCCGGTTATTGATGTAAAATATTCACATAATAGAAGGTTTTTCCTTTCTACTGCATAGATTTTTGAAAAAGGGGAGAAAACTCCCCCAAAAAGAGGATGACAAATTAACCCTCAACCCATTTAGTCTATCAGAAATTCTTTTGGAGGAGAATGCAATGGCGAGTCTTAGTCTTAATTCATGGTTAGTACAAAGTGAACGGAGTATCCATCTTAAGTGTCCAGCAGGGCTAAATGTCAGCCAAGAAGAGTACCTGCAGGCTCTTAAGGAATCTGCTAAAGAGCTGGAACTGCCGCTCAACTTGGAGACGTGCAGTGTGGATTGGGCTGATGCAAATCTGCATCAGACACGCATTCGTGTGAAGTTGGAGTCCGATGAGCGGTACGGTTTATTGACTGGATTGGATTATATTGGCCGTGTTGCATTTGTTGAACAAAAAACCTACCTCGACCCCGTATCCTTGCCCGCAAAACAAGATGTGAATTTGACGCCGGTTTGGATTTCAGCAGGCATTGGTGTGGCTATTGGAGTTATAGGATTGCTATCCCAAGATGGGACCTTTGGCTGCATTGGTTCGTTAGCATTTATTATTGGCATTGCTGTGGCCGTTAACTTGTACAAAAAGGCTACCACAGAACCCGAGAAAAAAAGGACAGCGGCTATTGACAAGTGGATCAAGGATGTTTTGGATTTAGCGCGCCGAGCTGAGATTAGCAATGAGCTTAACCGAAATGCCCAGGCTTTGGATGAGGCTGTGAAGGTTGCAGTTGATCGACTCTTCACACAGCGTGGTGCCCAGATGGAAGCAGATGAGAAGAAACGCAAAACCGCAAACGAAATCCAGACCGAACTTGAAAATCGCAAGAAGCAAGGTCTTTAGGAGTAAATCATCTCGAATTTCTACCAGGCACTCTTGATATTCCAGGAGTGCCTGGTTTTGTACTTGGAAGGTGTTACTTTGAGCGCAAGTCTACTGCTTAACTGGTCGAAGGTAAATCCTGATAACTGGAGCTTTACCCGTCAACAGGCTTATACAGGGCAGGTTATTTTTGAAATTTCTAAACTCCCCAATTTCGCAGAACCGCGTTTTAAACCTTTAGGGGAAGGACTAGAAGATCGTAAATCAGTAATTGCTCGACACCAAACTGAGATGCTCATGAAGCTGCATGATCTGGGTCCTGAACACGCCATTTCCCTGCGATACCGCCGCGATGGAAATCGGTTACGCCTATATGTCATTATCAAAGCGACTGGATCGCGCTCATTTGAAGACCGAGATATTGATCTCTTGGCAACTCGGGTTCAACAAATGTTTCCCCCGGAGTATCATCCTGTTCGGGTTGTACCTGAACGTGACAAACTAAGATGGGCGCATGCTACCAATTTATCTTGGGCACGATATGTTGAAGAATTACTAAAACCTGAAGATGTTTTCCCTTCTGATACCTGGCCATTTTATTATGTAATATCATTATGGCAGTCGGTTGGCTCGAATGATATGGAAAGTTTATGCCGGACTCTCCTTAATTTCGACGGAGATGCAACGGTTGAGATACTGCTAACGCCTGTTGTATTGGATCCAATCGAAAGAGAGTTCGTAAACACCTGGATTCAAAGGATGCGAGAGGCTGTCAGTAGCGGTGAACGTGTTACGAATAGAGAAGGCCAAGTTTTGCGAACATTTCCTCCCAGACCAAGTCTACGCAGCCCTTTGGAAAACTACGAGAAATTAATCGATCGGTATAATCGAAACAGGCTCTTCTTATATACTTTTCGCGTTTTTGCATCTGATGCACCATCTAGTGTCTCTTCTGCCTTGGTTGCAAATGCATCGAGATCAAAACCTTTGTCAATCAAGGTAAACGCAGGTAATGGCTTATTCCAATCAGTGGTTAATAGTGCTCAATTATTAGATTTTACACCTGAGGTTCGTAATGATTGGTGGGATAAGCGTCCCAAAGATAAAGATGGCGACCCTGAACCCCGGCCTTTCAAAGTTCAGCGATTGCACCGTATTGCTGATATAGAAGAGGCTGCACCTTTTTGGCGATTACCCATCCCTGTTGTAGCAGGCTTTCCTGGGTTCGATCTAGATATCGGGGATTTTCAGGGGCCATCATCCCAACCGTCCAAGGAAGCGAGATTGATTAATCTGGGCCATTTAACAGATGACCCTTCAAAAAGCCAATTGGACGCCACTTTCAATAGAGAGAATCTTGCCAAGCACGGTCTTGTTGTTGGGGTCCCCGGGTCGGGGAAAACTACAACCATGTTCAACCTTCTGCACCAGCTTTGGGTGACAAAGAATCCAGCAGATCATATCCCATTTATTGTGCTTGAACCAGCCAAGACAGAATATAGATCTCTAAAAGAACTCGATGGGTTTCGCGATGAACTGCTTATTTTCACTTTAGGTGACGAGCGAATTAGCCCATTCCGTTTCAATCCCTTTGAGGTTCCAAAAGGAATTCCCCTTGAAAGTCACATTTCCCGCCTGAATGCATGTTTTGTGGGGGCGTTCAATCTATTTGATCCGCTTCCTTTACTTTTGGATAAATCCATACGAATTACTTACGAAATGAAAGGTTGGTATGACGATAGCGTTGGTGGTGATTTGGGCCTACTTACCCCTACACTCTCTGACTTGGTTGAGGTTTCGGATCGGGTGATTAAGGAATCGGGGTACAGTGATAAGCTGCGAGATGATTTCAATGCAGCACTTCTTCAGCGTCTGGAATCGCTTCGCAGAGGTTCCAAAGGGCGTATGCTGGACACACAGCAGTCAATCCCTTTTGATGAACTGATGAAAAGCCCGATTGTTATGGAACTCGATGCTCTCAACGAAGACGAAAAATCTTTGATGATGATGTTTATCCTCTCCTTCGTTTATGAATATGCCAAGTCCACACGCAAATCGGGTAGTCCTTTGAAGCACATTCTCGTTGTTGAAGAGGCTCATAATCTAATCGGGCGCGGTGACACCAATGGATCAGAGTTTCGGGCGAATCCCAAGGAGCAGGCTATTCGGTTATTTGTTCGAATGTTGGCTGAAATGCGAGCGTTGGGGCAAGGGATTTTGATTGCAGATCAATTACCGACTGCCTTAGCACCTGAGGCAGTCAAGCAAACTAATCTGAAGGTACTGATGCGCTTGACTTCGATGGATGATCGGGTTGAGATTGGGAATACAATGGATGTCAGCGAAGCTGAGCTCAAAGATGTCGTGCGCTTTAAGAGCGGTCAGACTTATGTTTATATTGAAGAGTGGGATCGGGTCAGGCAGGTTCAGACCCCCAATTTTAAGGATATCTACAATGTCGGAGAACCCCCAGATGATCTAACCATCACTGGCATAATGAATCGGTACGAAGAAAGTAATCCTAAGTTATTTATGCCGTTTGCCGAATGTTCAATCGGATGTAGACAGTGTAATCGCCGGTTGAGAAACCAGGCCGAAAGGTTTGTGCGCCCCTTGATTAAGACCGGACCAGCTAGAATTGATAACAACGTGCAGGGAGATGGTGCTTGGGGGACTTTATGCAAGACTATTCGCTTAAAAGCAATGGCTGAGGCTATGCGCTTGAGGAACGAGTATGGTGAGGTAGATGCTCTTTTCCCCTTCTGTGCTTTTGTACACTTTCTACATTTGAGCGCTCCTTTATTCCATGCCTGCGAGCGCATGCAAGGCGGATGTGAGTGCAAAACCAATGGGAGAAGTTCTCAATGCCAAGTCATGATTGCTGCTGGACAGAAAGTGGTTCAACAGCCTTTATCAAAGTGAGGTAACGGAGGTTAGAATGCGCGAACGCCAGGATCGTGTTGAAAGTGATCTAGAGAATTTTGAAAATCAAGCCGAGCAGGCCGAACAAAAAATGCAGCAGGTAGAGCAGGCCATTGAACAGATAGAATCTGCTATCTCCCGCCTGCAAAGTAGTGACGATCAAGAAGTTGCCGGTAGCTTGCAGCGCAATTTAGCGCAGAAGCAGCAAGAAAAAGCCCAGGTGCAGCAAGAGGCGCAGCAAATCGCTAGTCAAATTGAGGGTGCCATGAGCCAGGTTCAGGAAATTAACCAGCTAAACCAACAGGCGAACAGTGAAGTATCTGCGCTCACCAGTATAGGCGAAGATGTTGGTGAAGCTTTGAGTATCATTCAGCAGCGCGAAAGTTGGGTGCAAGAAAAAGAAAATCGTTGCCGTGAACTACAACAAAGACTACAAAGTATCGGTAGTTGAGGGTTATGAGAGAAGGATTGGAAACTGCTGACAGCTCGCTCAGTAATCTGGAAGCTAAAACCTTCATTACTGAAGAGCGCTTGCAGGAGATTGATAGAATTCTTAAGGAAATAGAAGCATCAATCTCCCAGGCGGGTGCACGTGGAGATCCTGAAATTGCTGTTTCGTTGCAAAAAAATCTATCACAGAAGCAAGTTGAGTGTGAACAACAAGCAGATGTCAAAAAACAACTAGCATTGGAGTTGAATCGGGTTGGTGCCGAAATCGGGAAATTTCAAGCTCAGAATAATCAGGCAAGAGAAGAAGTTGCACAGCTCGATGCTCTAGGAGAAAATGTAAGCGATGGGACTGCGTTAATTCAGGAACGGGAAGGCATGTTGCAATCTCTGGGACAACGTTATCAGAATCTTTTGGCTCGCCTGGATCAGGGTAGTTCCTTGAAAGTGTCTGAGGCCCAAAGCGAATGGAAAGTTCCGGGATTTATCGATGTGCCAGTTTCGGACCTTCCAAATCCGGAGGGTGTCAACAGCCCAGCAGATTTTGACCATCACATTTCGTGGGAAAATGCCAAGTCTGCTGCATTGTTACTTCCCCAGATCCAGCAAGAGATAGCCAGCGGTAAAACTGGTGATGATTTTGCCCTGGAAGATTTAGCTGCTGGGTTAGATTGGGAGCATGGCAAAAAACGAGTTTATGACCTTTTTTACAGCGCCAATGAGCCTGTGCGCTTAGAGAAAAACGGGAACACCTATAACATAACTTCTGGTAGGCACCGAGTATATGTAGCCAAAGCCGTTGGATTGCATACTATCCCAGCTCAAGTAATAGTAACAACCTGAGCCGTTTTGAGAGTTTCTAACTGGTCAGTGACATTATGAGAGAGAGACTGGAAAGTTCGGACAATTTATTAAGTAGTCTGGAAGCTGAAACCGATCAGATTGAGAAGCAGATGCAGCAGATAGATGAGGCTTTGCAAAAAATCGAAACATCTATTTCCAGCGCGTCACAACGTGGAGACCACGAGGTTGCGGCATCTTTTCAGAAGAATTTATCACAGAAAAAAACAGAGAAGGAACACCAGGAACAGGCTATTGCCCAAATTGCCGCCCAACTAAGCCAGGTGGGCAATGAAATTACTGCGGTTCGAGAGAAAAACGAATCATCCAAACAAGAGATCGCTCAACTTGAAAGCTTGGGGGAAGATACGAGTGATGGGCAGGCGAAAATCCAGGAGCGCGAACAAGCCATCCAGGCATTAGAGCAGCGGTATCGAGATCTCCTATATAGGTTAGGAAAAGTAGGTGCACTGGATAGCTTACGTTTTTCTCCGGCTATGAATGTAAAAATCAGTCGCGTGCATGGTGAATTGGCTGAAAAACGGGCTGTTCCAGTAATAAAAAGTGTTGTGGGATTTGAGCGAGGGGGAACCGGATTGCATTATGGGCAAAAGGGACTAGATAATTATTTTATACGCAACACACCTAAGGGGAGAACATGGGCTTCCGGAGAAGTCAAATCAACTCTTGACTTAACAAAACATGGTTCAAAAGAAGAATTATTGCTAAGATTGAACACAGGCAAAGATGGTCTCCAGCAGGGAAGCAGGCTTTACGCTAAAGATAGGTTGTTACGTTCCGCAAAAGGAGGCAATCCTGTGGCTAGGCATATTCGTTCTGGGATCGCAAGCGCAGGCGGTAATCGAATATGGCAGTCACGGCATTATGTTTTCTGGCGGCATGCTGTTACTGGTGAAGAAAAGCTTTACAGAAGTATTTCATCACCTGATGGTTCGAAAGTTGCAGATTTGAAGTTGATATATCAAAATTTCCCACGGAAGAGGTAATGACAGAATGTTAGAGAAAATCGAAAATTTTATTAAGCAATATGGTTGGGCGTATAAGATCGAGGAAGATGGCAAGCTTCTTACAGGTTTCACGGATAGTGATGGCAATGGCTACCCTTTGCTAATTTCGCTGAAAGATGAATTAGTATCTCTTACCACATCTTTTCAGTTAGAGTCGGAGAAAACACAGGACAATTCGGAGTGGGCTATTCTGCTATTAAGATTTAACTATGCATGGCCGATGGTGAAGATGGGACTAGACGATGATTTTACGTTAGTATTGTCTTTAGACCTATTGTCGTCTGAATTAAGTTTTGAAGGATTTTCTTTTTGTCTAGATGTTTTTGTGGAAACTGCTCAAATGCTGACTAGGGAATTGGCAGAGATGATCAAGGCCAAGTAGTCAACCTGTGCACTTCATAACTTTCGAGTGAATGGTTGCAGTATTTACTTTATTATAGAACATGAGGATCATGAAGTGGAAGCAAAGCGATTTTCTACCAGAATCTAAGATGGATATTTATGGTCCTTCTGATACCAATAATATACAGTTGGTGCCAAAGTAACATACAGGATATAAACAGTCTGAATTGCATTCTGGCCTTAGGCTGAAAGAGATTTTTGAATGAACCATAATCTTTCTTTACAGAATGTTGGCCTATGCCTGTTTTTAAGCCATTTTCAGACGCTTGTTCCCATTACAGCAGCGATTTATGCCATTGGAATGGGAGAAATGCTCGATATAATGATCTTCTGGATGTTGGGTAAACAAAGCCTCGTTAATAATAAACGCCAAGGGTAAGGCCCTTTTTTACGTGCAGAGAGTTGTCAGACAGATTTGTATGTTACTTTTGCATACACTGATAATTTATTATGCATGAAGTTTGTGTGGATTTTTTACGATTGGCTCATTCGTCATCATCCAGATAATCCTCATCCAAAAAATCGTCCTCTCCATCTTGTTCTTGATCTTTCATCGACATAAAGGTCTCCAAAATCAGCTGCACAGCTCCAGATAATGCTTTGCGTTCCTTCGGGTTGAGTTTTTCGATTGCATCCGGCTGAAGCTGGCCAGATTTGATGGCTTCATCTATGTTCAAATCAAACGGGGGTGTCTGCAAACGATTGGTCTCCTGCAATGTTTTCAATAATATCCACTTGAATATGCTGCTGCGCTGAACCTCATCCATGAAGGTTATGCTGTCCATTGCCTGGCGGAAAAAGGGGTCTCTTGAGTACCAATCTTTGATGCTGTTCATTCCCATAGAATCTTCTTCAGGATCGAGCCAGCCGGCTGCCTCGTAAACATCGACGCGTGGGATTTGCAGGTAGTCCGCCAGCGTATTCAAGAAATCTACATTGATTCTTTTCTTCCCGCTCAAAATTTCGGAGAAGTAAGATGGCGCCATCCCAATGGCCAGGCTCAATTTGCGCATGGAGAGATTGCGTTGGGCTGCTTGTTTTTTGACAAACTCCCGAAAAGATTGTAAGGCGGGATTTTCTTCTGATTTCTTAGCCATTTACTCTTGACTCCTTTCGATTAAACGTCTAAAATATTCGCTATTAGCGAATATTTTGTATAGAAAGAGAGAATACTGATGAGGTCTAATCCTACTTCTATTCCTGAAGAATACTCCAATTTGTTAAACCAGTTTTCCGAATATTTGCTGCTGCAACGGCAGCGTGATCCTTCTACGGCATCTAGCTATGCTTACGACGCGAGAACTTATCTCAGTTACCGCCTTTCAACAGAAGAGGCGGAGTTGTCGAATCTGTTTACACCGGAGGTTTTTCCAGGGTTTGTTATTTATCTGCGCAAACGCGATCTGCATAATTCCACGATCCAACGCCGGTTGATAG
>Ga0172371_10009663_pt1 | contig 13207 bp, 16 predicted proteins | sample Lak12m_FD_114543 | JGI IMG/M metagenome (GOLD analysis project Ga0172371, IMG submission 114543) | Freshwater microbial communities from Kabuno Bay, South-Kivu, Congo - kab_022012_12m | ecosystem: Environmental > Aquatic > Freshwater > Lake | place: Democratic Republic of the Congo: South-Kivu... | reverse complement strand
ATCGGAAAGGATGGAAAAAGTGGCGAGGAGAGAAAACGACTAATTTAGTCTGAGGTTACAATAGCTTTGGCTTGCGCCTGCAGTTTAGACTGTGGGCTTTTTTTGTAGAAATTTGTTGTTTTTGGTATAATGAATTTGAAAATAACCTGACAAAAGTCCGACAAAAGCTGCGCATTTTTACGAACATTTTGACGGGCAAGAAATTAAATTAAAATAAAAATATATGATATTTAAAATTATAAAAGCGTTTTTCATGACATTGGGAGTAATTTTCTTTATTCTCATAATTGCCACAGTTTTGTTTGTGATCTATGATCCTTTTAATTTAAAACCTTTAGCACAAAATTTGTTTGAACTTAAAAATGGGAATATAAATGTAAAAGATATAAATTTACAAAATATTAAAATAGATTGCCTTACAAATGCTCTTGGCCAAAAAAGAACTCAAGAAATAATTAATGGATCTTTGCCTAGCACAGCTGATATCTTAAAAGCAAAAGATTGTTTATCAAAATAAAATAATAAATAAAAATAAAAATATGATTAAAGAATATTTGCAATATTTAAAAAATAATCCAAACAAGTATTGGTTTAGAGCCAAGCTTTATGGCTGGGGATGGACTCCTGCAAGGTGGCAAGGTTGGATAGTAATATTGGCTTTTATAGGTTTTGTTATTTGGAGTGGATTGGGCCTAGAAAGTCAAGGTGAACCAAGCAAAGATCAATTAACTTGGTATTTTATAAAAATTATTTTAGCTGTTGTAGTGCTTATGGTTGTTTGCTATAAAACAGGTGAAAAGCCAAGGTGGCAATGGGGCTTACCAAAAGATGAAAAATAAATTTAATGGTTTTTTGATTTTGTTTTTGTTAGAATATTAATCCTTGGCAATCTGCAGACATTGTATTATTATCTATAAAACCTTGTATACAAGTAGCTCTTTTATATACACTATTGGCATAAGCAGATGATCCTCCATAATATCTTGATGCGGCATTTTTTTCTGCAGACATAGTTTGTTTTGTAGCACCAAGATCAGCTAAATAAAGCCCAGATGCTGTAAAAGAATCTTTTATTGCCCATGGATCAGGAGATTTGCCAAGAAGATCTTTTAATCTATCATCATATAATTTCCATGTAGATGGTATAAATTGAGCTGGTCCCATAGCTCCACCCCAACCTGATGGCTGGCCTGCATAATAAGCTGGTATCCAGCAAGATACTGGTGTGTTGTATGGATCTTTGCCAAGCCTAGAAGTAATTTCTATAAATGGTGGCACATCTCTTGTAGGTTTCATAACTCTTATTACTGTTGCCCCTGTCTTAATTCTTTTGCCATCTCCTGTTTTAGAATCAACCAAAACACATTGACCTACATTTTTGCCTATAGCAGATTCTTGGCTAATTATTGCTAACAAGAAAGCTGGCCTAATGCCTACAAGCGAGGCTGATATTTTAGCTACTTCTAAAGCTTCTCCAAAAGTTGGAGCTTTGCTAACTCCTACCATTTGAAATAACATTGCTCTTATAGAAGAGGCTTTTTTTTCTACTTCTTGTTTTTCTTTGAGTTGTTGTTGATATTGAGCTTCAGTAAGTTTTAAATATGCTTCTTTTTCCTTTTTGGCTTTTTCAGATTCTTGTTTTTGCAGATTTTGTAAAGCAATAGTTTTTTGAAGTTCATCAACCTCATCATCCATTTTTATTTTTTGATCTTCTAGATATTTTTTTAGATTTTGAGTGCTTTCAAGCAATTCAGAAACTTTTGAATTAAGCCCTTCAAGATAAACTATATTACTAAAAAAATCAGATATATTACCTTCTATTAAGATTTCCATAATTGGCTTGCTATTTTCTTCATATACAGTTCTTAATATATTTGCTATTTGGCTTTGAGAATCATTAATTTTATTTGATGTTTTATCTATAGAGTTTTTTGTATCTCCAATTTGCATATTAAGGCCTTTTACTTTAATGGTGCCTTGTTTTATTTGAGTTTCTAAATTAGATATTTTTTGTTTTGAAGCTGTTATTTGATTAGTTAAGGTCTTTTTTTCTGCAGCTGTTTTGGTCATATCATTAGCAATTGCTTCTGCTTCTTGTTCATAATATGTGGCGCATTTTTCTAAAGTCACTTTACATTCAGAAGCGCTAATATTTGAGCAACCATTATCATTTTCTGAAATATTTTTACAAATTATAGCTAGATCTTCAGCTATAACAAAACTAGGCAAAATCATAATTATTGCCATAATAAAAAACAATTTTTGTATGTTATATTTTTTCATTTTACTTCATCTCTATTATCTCATATTAATACAAAAAAACAACCCTGAGCGAAGTCGAAGGGTTGTTTTATAGATTATTTTGTTTCTTCTACAATTTCCTCATCTTTCTTTTCTTTTTCTACTTTTTCAACTTTACTTACATCTTCTTCTACGGGAGTTGCAAGCTCTTCTTCGATACTTTCAACAGCTGTGGCAGCAACTATAATTTCATCTGGCTTTTTAAGTATTTCTACATTATTTGCAACTTGTAAGTCTTTGACCAAAATATGATCTCCAATATTTTTAAGCAATGATAAGTCAACTTGGATCTCATGTGGTAAATTCTGAGGTAAAGCTTTGACTGTAATTTCGGTAAAATTCTTTACTAAGTTAGCACCTAAGTCTTTTACAGCAAATGAAACTCCTTGGAATATCAATGGGATTTCAACTTCTACTTCTTCTTTAAGTGAAGCTTGGAAAAAATCAATATGAATAGGAGTGTTGTTTATAGGATCTTTTTGAATCTCATGGATCAAAACAGATCTTTTGGTTTTTTCGCCTTCTATGTTAAGTTCAATTAAAGAGCTTTCTCCTGCTTCTTTGAATAATTTTAAAAACTCTTTAAGATTTACTTGTATGGAAGCTCCTTCTTGTTCTGGTCCATATACAACAGCTGGCACAATATCTTGTGATCTTAATTTGTTGGTATTTCTACCAGATTCTTTTCTTAATTTTGCATTTAGAGTAAACATAATACTTAATATTTAATTTATTATTTTTCTATTATTATACATTGTGTTGGGCAAGATTCTGCAGCTGCTTCTGCACATTCTAATTTGCTTGTTTCTAGTTCATATTTATTTGCAGAATTTTTTATGCTTGATTTGCCATCTTCTGCCATTTCAAAATATTTGGGACAAATAGCTGAGCAAGAGCCACAGCCTATACATTTTTCATGTTCTATTATAATTTTTGCCATAATTTTTGTATATTGAATAATAATGATATATTAGTATATTTTAGCCTGTTTGTAAAGAGTTTATTCTTTATCTTTTATAAAACTATTTATCATTTTATAACATCTTTCTTTCTTGTCTTTCGCAAAAGGGTTTGTGCTTTTATAGTCATTAATAATTTTATCGCAAAAAGCCTTGTCTTTTGTTTTGTCCGCTATTCCCCAAAAACAATCGTTGGCTAGATTTTGATTTTTAACTTTATTACAAAAAGTTGCATCTCTATTTTCTATTGCTTTATAGATTTGCAAAAATTGGTAAATTTGATAACGGGAAATCAGAAATGGTATAAAAAATAATATCAGTAAAATATAACCATATTTTATCCCCTTTTTAATGTATATATCTTCTTTTTTTATTTGGTATGCCGTGAAGTTGATTAATATGAAAATAAAAGATAAAATTATTGGCCCAGATATTTGACTATAAATTAATGGAATTGCGCTCAAAATAAATATTAAATATATAGAAAGCGGAGTTAAGAGAAATATAAAGTAGATTATCCAAGATGCAATTAATGATAAAAATGATATTCCTATTCCTTTAATAAATTTTTTAAAAAATTCATTCATAATGATTTAATTTTTATATTTTATTTTTTTCTACTTTGACTTTTTCATATTCCTGCATACTAGCTAAAAGACCATTTTTAGCACCTGTTTGTGATAAACAAGAAGCAGAATTCGCGCTTCCAAGTTGTGTGGCTTTTTCTATATCACCTGCTTCTTTTATATATGCAGAAACAAATCCAGAAGCAAAAGCATCGCCAGCTCCTACTGTATCTGCAACCTCTGTTTTAAGAGCTTTGGCTGAATAAAAGTATTTTCCATCAGACACGCAAACACCATCTTTGCCTTTGGTCATTACTGTAATTGCTGGGCAAAGTTTAGATAGTTTAGCAAAAATTTGTTTTTCTTTTTTGTATGGAGTTTTAGTAAGTAAGCTTGCTTCTTCTTGATTTAAAATCAATATATCTAATTTGGAAAATATTTCTTTGAGAGTTTTTTTGGGTAAAGATAATTGAGTATTTCCTGGATTAGCTGATATTTTAATATTATGTTCTTTTGCAAAATTAACTATTGATTCAAAATTATTGCATAAATTTCCAGCTAAAGGAGCTACATAAAACCATCTTGTCTCTCTAATATCTTGCCAAGGCAACATATCTTTATCTAAAAGCTCAGAAGCTCCTCTGTATACAAATATTGTGCGATCATTTTTTAATCCAGAAAGTACTACAGAATGGCTTGTAGCTTTTTCTGCAAATCTTTTGACAAATCTTATGTCTACATTAAATCTAGAAAGCTCATCTATTATTGCATTTCCTGAAATATCTAGTCCTACTGCTCCACAAAAAGCAGTTAAAAATCCTTGCTTAGCAAAACCAGCTGCAGTATTAGTGCCACCTCCTCCAGAATAAAATTGCATATCTTGCACATCTATTTTGCTTCCTAAATTAAAGCATACACCTTTGCCTGTGCTAAATTTAGAAGACCCTAAAATTTTAAACTTTTCAGGCTTTATATAAATGTCCTGAATAGCAGACCCAAATGTAATAATGTCGTACATGATTTTATGAACGAAGTGAATAAAATCACCTCTTCGAGCCTGAGCCTCAGAGCCGAAGGCCTGAGCAAAGTCGAAGGGTATTCCATTTCTTCAATTTTTAATTATTATTTCAGGTTATCATATGATAACCGAGCATTTTTTAATTAATTTTATATTTTTATTGTTGTTTGTCCTGCGAAGTCTCATGCGAAGCAGAATCGCCCGTCTCAAAAAACAAAACATTCAACCCGCGTTTGGTGGGAATTAACGCACACTCCGCATGACACCAACGAAGTGGCTTAATATTCGGATGTCTTATACAGCGTAGAAATAGATCTTTATTACCATTGGTTACAGGTTTATCTTCACGCAAATATTTTAAACAATTATATTGATAACTTTCTTGGCTTCCATCTTCATTTTTTAGCATTTGTAATGTTTCATTATTATTAAAAACCGAATCAATATAATCTGTGAAGGCAGAATTTTTATTTCCAAAAATAAAAATTGGATCTATATAATGTGAACGCATAGGTCGTCCTTGTGAGCAAAATAGGTCGTATGTGGATAAATTATCTTGACGACCAGTTTCTCTCGGATTTTTTTTATGACTTATAGATATTGTAGATCTTGCCCTATCATAATAAGTAACAAATTTACTTTTTTCTGGAAAAACTTCTTGAAAGTATAGCCCCTCTTTTTTAAATCTATTTGCATTTTCTTCTGGATCATTATTTGGAAGATAATTAAACATATGAATAAAAACACCACGAGATGGAAATCGACCATTAGTTAAAAAATTATATGTAGCATCAAATTTTCTTACAGCAGAACCACCTACAGTACGATCATGTTCTTTTTTATCTTTTTCAGAAGTGAAAATTTTTTCTGAAATTGGTTGAGAATCTGGGCTAAAATATTCGGCTTCATAATTAATTTCTGGTAATGGTGGCAATAATTCGCGACGGCGGATTTGTTTGATGCCGGTTTGTTCTTGGCGGTGTTTTGGCAAAGTGATAAGTTTTTCACGGTATCTTACTTTTACTTTTTCGCCATCAATTTCAACTTCACCTTCTACCGGCTCTCCCCAACCTTTCTTTTTATCAATATCTTCTTTATCTAAATCTTCCAAACTAGATTCTGCATTTTTTTGAATTTCTTCAATTAATTCTGGGTCCAAATTTGTATCCAAAACTTCCAGCGATTCACTTTGCATTTCTGGTTTTGATTCTTTAATTTTTATCTCTTGATTTTCGCTAATTGTTTCTTTCATAAATTTTTAATTTATTCCTTTATATTTATTTCCACATGCTCGGCAATGAATCTGCACATTTTTTAAAAACTTCTTCTGAGATAAGATTTTTATGATTTTTCATTATATGAGGCAAATTTTTTATACTAACCCCTGGATAAATTCCAACTATTTTTCCATTTTTATCTGCAATTGTAATAACTTTTTGTTTGTTTATATCAACTTCAGCGTTGCGTAATCCATAGTCTGCAACTTCGCCAATATCTTTGTATCCGGAAATCCAGCCGCCAAGGCATTCAACGAAATATCCTCCTACCCCACAATCTGATAAAATGCACATACTTTCGTCTCCAAGAGAATATACAAAAAAATCAAAACCTTCTGGTATGCTTTCATATGGTTTTGCCCACCCAATTGAGTCGCCAGTTTTTTCTGCTGTTTGCATACCCAATTTAATAGTTTTATATTGCTTAACGCCAAATGGATATTTTTGCAATATAATAATTGAGGTAATTATAAAAATAATCGTTGAAATAATAAGTAAAATTTTTATAATATTTTTATTCATACTTAATCAATTATTTCAATTATACCAACGTTATCTTTGTCGTAATTATTTTTTCTAGAATTTATTAAAGCATCATAAATTTCTTGCCATTTTTCAATTTCAATAATTGTTATACAACCAGAAGAAACTTTTCCTACATGCAAAAATTTCTCGCCACTGTGGCCTATTCTAAACCACATTTTAGATCTTGGAGTTATATTTTGATATCTTTGTCCGTAAGGTTGAGGTGAACTAGGTATTTCTATGTCATAAATGCCTCCTTCCCATGGATTAGATGGATCATCAATGGCTTTATATTTTTTATTATTTAAAGTAAAGATTTTTTGTGAAATAGAGTATGCCATTGTAGGGGATTGAATTCTTTCTACGCCAAAAATGAGCTTTGAAGAGCCATCGCTTTTTAAAGAAATCCAAGCATCTATTCCAAAATATGGGCCTTCTAAAATTTTGAAATATTCTTTTTTGTTTTCGCGTTTTAATATTTTGACTCTCAAATACGCTGGCAATGGTTTTCTATCTTTGGTATCAACGAATTCAACCACTGTCCAGCCCCTAGATATATCATCATAATTGTCTGGCATATATGCAAAAGCATCAGAAACTTTGGCTTCTAAAATTACCTCAAAAATAGCGGTTTTTTTACCCCAAACTATTCCTAAAATCGAGCGGGTTTCTTTTATTTCTACCTCGCAAGAAAATTGTTGCAATTTTCCATTAGTTGTATCTATTCCTATTTTTAAATTTGCATTGCCAGTATCATTAAAAAGTAAATCTTTTTCGATAACAACAATTTTCGTATTAATTTTGAAATTTTTTTCTTCAGTTTCAAAATTACCAATTTCTTTATTAATTTCTGATGTTGTTTTAAATTTTATGGTTTTATCAATACGCAAAAATTTGCCAAGTGCTTCAATTTCAACTCTAATATCTTCGCCAATAGATTGGCCTTTGTATTTTATTCTCGCAAGTTTTAATTGAATAATTTTAAGCATAGTTTTTTATTTTTAAATTATTTTTTTGTTTTTGCAGATGGGGTAAAATATAAAGCTTTTTCTTTGAGAAGTTTTTCTGTATTATCTGGGCCATCTATTGCTAAATCTAAAATACTTGGTAAAAATGAAAAATAAAGTGGGTGAGTTTTCCTTATAGGATTTTTTGGTTTACCATCAACTTTCACACCTTTCTTTTTTAACCATTTCTTTCTATTATCAATAAGTCTATCAACAATAATTTTGTATCCACTATCATCTTGTTGCAAGCATTTTTGTACTCTTGAAATTTTATCAACTCCAACTCCAAGAATTTTAGTTATTTTATTATATCCAAAACCTGCATTAAGTAAAACAGCTACCTCAATTCTGCGCATAAAACTTGCAATTTCCTCGGCTGTTAAAAGATCTCGAAAAAATAAACGAATTTCATCTCTATTATTTAATGAATCGATAGTGTCATGAAATTCAGCAATCATTTGAATTCGTTTTTCCTTTGGTAAACTATTTAAATGAAATATCGGCATTGAAAATAATTATAATTATTTAATTAATTTAGTTTATTATAGCACACCTACGCACCTACGCGTAGGTGTGAATGTATTTTATGGTTCGATGTTTTTTTGTTTTATGGTTTAGATCTATTGAGTTCTAATTGTTTTTCAGTTTGAGCTATGGCGATGCGGGTTTTGAGGACTGCGTCGGGGGATAGAGATAATGAATCAATGCCTTTTTCTACAAGGAATTCTGCAAAATCTGGAAAAGTAGATGGACCATCGCCACAAATTCCTACATACTTATTGTTGTTTTTGCAAACTCTTATAGCTTCTTCGAAAAGTTCTTTGGTAGCTTCATTTTTTTCGTTACCAATATGAGCTATTGTGCCATTATCTCTGTCTAGCCCAAGAGTTAATTGAGTTAAGTCATTTGAGCCAATAGAAAATCCGTCAAATATTTCTAAGAATTTTTCTGCTAAAATCACATTGGAAGGTATTTCGCACATGACAAAAATCTTTAAAGGATTTTTATCACCCTGAGCGACCCTGAGCGGAGTCGAAGGGGAGTCGAAGGGTTCTCTCTTTAATCCCTGCTCCTCCATTATTTCTATAACTTTCTTGCCTTCTTCTACTGTCCTGCAAAATGGAATCATAACTTGTACATTATCTAAGCCATATTCTTCTCTTACTTTTTTAATTGCTTTGCATTCAAGTGCAAAAGCATCTTTAAATCTTGGGTCATAATAACGCGAAGCTCCTCTAAAGCCTATCATAGGGTTTTCTTCTGTAGGTTCAAATATTTGTCCTCCTATAAGTGATCTATATTCATTAGTTTTAAAATCTGAAAATCTTACAATAACTTGTTTTGGATAAAAAGCAGATCCTATTTTACCAATTCCTTGAGCTAATTTATCTATGTAAAATTGTACTTTATCGTTCCAGCCAGCTGTAATTTGATCTACTTGAGACTTTGTTTTTTTATCAAGTTTTGTATAATTTAATAAAGCTAATGGATGTACTTTGATGTAATTTGCAATTATAAATTCTTCGCGAGCTAATCCTACTCCATCATTTGGAATAAAACTTAAAGCAAAAGCATGATCTGGTTCGCCCAAGTTCATAGTGATTTTGGTTTTGGTTTCTGCAATATTGGAAATATCTGTTTTTTTGATTTCAAATGGCACTAAATCTTCATAAACTTTTCCTTCTTCAGATTCTGCACAAGATACTGTAATTTCTTGGTTAGATTTTATTTTCTTGGAACCAGATTGTGTGCCCACTACTACTGGAATACCAAGTTCTCTACCAATAATAGCTGCATGACAAGTTCTGCCACCTCTATCTGTAACAATAGCAGAAGCAATTTTCATAGCAGGTACCCAATCTGGATCTGTTATTTCAGTTACCAAAACTTCGCCTTGTTTAAAATCTGCTACATTTTTTACATCTTTTATTACATGAGCTTTGCCTTGACCAATTTTGTTCCCTACACTTAAACCAGTTACTATTATCTTAGGATTTTTGGATTTATCTATTACATATTCTTCAAGCACAGAAAGATTTTTTTTGCTTTGTACTGTTTCTGGTCTTGCTTGCACAATAAATAATTTGCCATCTCTGCCATCTTTAGCCCATTCCATATCCATAGATTTGCCATAATGTTCTTCTACAATCATAGACCACTTAGCTAATTGCAAAGCTTCATCATCTGAAATTACAAAAGACTCTCTTTCTTTTTTGGTAGTTAAAATATTTTTAGTTGGATCTTTGGCTTTTTTAGAAGTATTGTAAATTAGTTTTTCTTCTTTAGCTCCTAATTTTTTGTCTATAATTGGTTTAAAGCCTTTTTTGAGAGTGGTTTCGAAAACATAATACTGATCAGGATCAACTCTGCCTTTTACAATGTTCTCACCTAATCCATAACTTGCATTAATTAACACTACATCTCCAAAACCAGATTCAGTGTCACAAGAAAACATAATACCAGAAGCTCCAAGATCACTTCTTACCATTTTCTGTACTCCAACTGATGAGCCAGCTTTGAGCTGATCTAAGCCTAATTGATTTCTGTAAACAATAGCTCTGTCTGTAAAGAAAGAAGAGAAACAATCTTTTACTGCTTTAATTAGCCTTTCATGGCCTTGAATATTTAAATAAGTTTCAAATTGTCCTGCAAAAGAAGCATCTGGATTGTCTTCTGCTACTCCAGAAGTACGTACTGCCACATCTGTAAATTCAGCTTGCCCTGAACTTGTCGAGGGGTATTTCTTTGATAATTCATCATAAGCTGTAAAAAGCTCGTTTTTTAAATCCTCAGGTAGCTCAGCTTGTAAAAGCAAATCTCTACAAGCTTTACCAACTTGCTGGACGCTTCGTACGTTTTTGGGATCTAGTGCAGAAAAAACTTTATTTAATTTTTCTTCAAGATTATTTTCTTTAATAAATTTCCAATAAAAATTAGTAGTCAAAGCAAAACCATCTGGTATATTTACACCTTTGGCAGTAAGCTGAGTAAACATTTCTCCAAGGCTAGCATTTTTACCGCCAACTAGGGGAACATCGGTCATCCTTAATTCTGAAAAGTGTAAAATATTTTTTTGTTCTTTATTTGTTGTTTGATTTTCCATTTGTTTTAAATTTTTTTAATTTTAATTATTAATTATAACTTTTTAGTTTGTACTCCGCAAACCTTGACATTTATATCAAAATAGATTAATGTTTATATAGTAAATTCCGGCACATTATGCTCTCAAACCGAACACAAGAAAAGGAAAAAGAGATGTTCGAAGACTTATTACCAACTATTTGTTCAAATCGGGTTGAAGACTTTCTGAAATTCGCCGAAGAAGGAGAAGACCAAAACGAATTTGTAGCACATATGGATGTGTGTGCTAAATGCAAGCAGGCTTTGCACGTTGCATTTTCGAGGCATATCAAAGAATTGCATGAACTAGGCGAAAAAATGGGGTATTGCCACGAAGGCGAATAAGTAAGTACGGTATTATTGGCCGGTGGGTGGACGGGCGGGGCGAGGAATCGCACCGCAACCACTCATCGGCTTTTTTATTATTTAAATTTGATAGTTGACACAAGGTTTGGAAAGATTATAATTAAAACATAAATGATTTATTAAGCTTTTAAAAATTATGAAAAAAAGTATTACAATAGATGATTTAGCAATAATGGTCGCAAAGGGTTTTGAAGAAACTGCAAAGCAATCAGATATGGATAAAAAATTTGAAGAAGTTGATAAAAGATTCAATGAAATGGATAAGCGATTTGACCGTATAGAAAATATTTTAATAAAACAACATTCTGATAAAATTGAAAATTTAGAAAGGCGAGTAGCACAACTTGAAACTGCTTTTGATTAAATTTTAAAATGTAAAAAGCTATTCTAAGAAAAGTTAGAATAGCTTTTTTATTACATGTCGCAAACCTTGACATATATATACAAATGTTATAATATAATATTACCTTTGGAGGAGGTGATTATGCACCACGAACCGCCTTTTTCTTGGCAACAATACTGTGGTTATGCGCAGTGGGTTGCCAAAAACTCTATGCAAAGTGGCAATGGGCCACTTTGGTGGACTAAAGGAGAGATCCGGGTTTCATGGGAACATGGAATTCCGGAAAGAACCGTAGAGTTGATCACGAAGGCTGTTAAACAACGGCTTAGAGAACTCTGTGGTTTGCAGTTTGCTTTCAAGTTGTTTGGACAACACGAGAGTTTTGTCCAGCAATTGCGAAAGTGTATTGCTCAAGGTCAAGTTGATCATGAGAAGCTTTTTACTCTCGCTTCTGTGGAGAAGTGGCGAGATGAAGCTTGTGGTGGTCAGCAACATGCTGATATTTACATCACCACAAAGCCTTTTTTAGGCGATAGGGTGTCGTGGGGTGCTGCAGATTTCAATTTTGGGGTTATGTTCTTTGCTCTTCATGGGCAAAGACATCTTCGAGAAAGTTTTCTGCACACTATTGCTTTGCATGAAGCAGGGCATCTTGCAGGCATTGGTACTCATTGTGAATATCTGCCTGTGAAAGGACAAGTACCCTGCACTTGCAATATGAACAGCAACTTGTCTTCTGATGAGTTGTGTTCTAAATGCAAAGAATACTTTCGTGTTTTCTGGGAAACTATAAACCAGGAATATGGAATGTATCTTTGCAGGCAAGCAATGGATGAAAGCTTGTAAGTCGGTGGGTGGACGGGCGGAGCGAGTGATCGCACCGCAACTACTCATCGGCTTTTTTTATTGCTTTGTGCAAATTTATTACAATTACAACTAGGTACATAATAATACGATCGTATTTTCATGTACCTAGTGGATATATGGAAATATAGAATGATGAGAGGAGATGATTTTTTAGTCACGTGGCAAAAAAGTTGGTGTTTGTCCTTGTTAAGTAGTTATAGTTTTTGTTGTAAGATAAAAACGTAATAATAAAAAAGGCGACAATTTTTTGTCGCCAGGTATGTAGTCAAAGCCTTTTAAGCTTATTAGCAAGCTCTCATTTCAAAAAAACTGATTCTTGTTTCATGGTCTTTTGTTGTTCTATGTAAGTATTTTATCCAATCAGCTACCATTGATGTAAACTCTTCTTGTTTTTTTTGTTGAGCAATTTGCTCTTGGCACCATGCATTAAGCTTTGCGTAGGTGTCAATTTCTTTGGGTATAACTATTCGTAACCCGCATCCTTTGCAGAAAATTGCTCGATGTGTCTCGGAAATTTCTCTGCTACATACAGTGCTTTTACAAATTTTATGAATTCCAATGCCTAAATCAGCATATGCACCATCTATGCTGTCATCGGTGCGAGGTTTGCGAATTGATAGAATCTCATTGAATTGAGTCAACAAGATTTCTTGCCTATTTTCCATGACAATCTCCCTTATATTAGTGTGGGTTTATACTAAAAATTATATTACTCTTTAAATATATAAAAGTCAAATAATGCACTGGCCAGTGATATAGTTGACAGTATAGGCATATGAAAAAGGTATTGCAAAATGAATCAGTTAGTGGTTGGCTGAATATGATAAAAACTAATTCAGCCAAAAATATGCAAAATCT
>Ga0172371_10009661_pt1 | contig 13209 bp, 7 predicted proteins | sample Lak12m_FD_114543 | JGI IMG/M metagenome (GOLD analysis project Ga0172371, IMG submission 114543) | Freshwater microbial communities from Kabuno Bay, South-Kivu, Congo - kab_022012_12m | ecosystem: Environmental > Aquatic > Freshwater > Lake | place: Democratic Republic of the Congo: South-Kivu... | reverse complement strand
TGAGGAGCGTTCTGGTCGTCGGAAGCGATGTCGGGTCATGCAAGGAGATCAGAGATCTGCTTCACCCCGACTTTCAGACCGAAGTGTTCCCCGGGACGACGCCGGAGTTCTCCGCCTACAGGAAGAAGTCCTACGAGTTCGTCGTCGTTGACCTGGAGTGGCTCAGGGCCGTCGGGAAAGGCGGGGCCGCGCCGGTCAGGAGGGAGGGCGAGGTCCGAGCAGCGACCGGGGACGGCGACGCACCCGCAATGCCCGGGGCATCTCCTCCGCTGCCGTTCCGGGGATGGACCGACGCCAACGGCAAGCTCGACTTCAAAGCCCTGCTCAGGCCCTTCTGGATAGAATTTCCCACTGCCGACGTCGTGGTGGTAGCTCCCAACAGCCAACTCAGAGACCTCGTCGATGCAGTCAAGGCAGGAGCAAGCAACTACTTGACCTATCCCCTGAATCCCGTCGAGTTGAAATACGTGCTCGACAGCCTTCACGCAGCGCGAAGATCCCAGTACGAGCTGGATTACCTGCGGAAACACTCCTGGCACACCGACTCCCTCGACGTGGTCAGGACCAACAACCCCGTCATGCGCGAAGTGTTCGAGAAGATCCACTTGGTCGCTCCAAACAAGACCACCGTCATGCTCACCGGAGAGACCGGCACCGGCAAAGGCGTCATGGCCAAGCTCATCCACCAGCACTCGACAAGAGCCGACCGGCCTTTCATCTCGGTTCACTGCGGCGCCATAGCCGAGTCCCTGCTGGAAAGCGAGCTGTTCGGCCACGAGAAGGGAGCATTCACCGGAGCGGTCCGGCGGAAACCGGGCAAGTTCGAGATCGCTCAGAAAGGCACCCTCTTCCTCGACGAAGTGGGAACCATGTCCCCCGCAGTCCAGGTCAAGCTGCTCCAGGTCATACAGGAACGCACCTTCACCAGGGTCGGCGGCGAAGCTCAGGTCGCAGTCGATGTCAGAATCGTCGCTGCCACCAACGAAGACCTCGACAAGCAGCGCCGGAGCGGTACATTCAGGGAAGATCTCTACTACAGGCTCAACGTCTTCCCCATCGAGATCCCTCCCCTCAGGGATCGGATCGAGGATATTCCCATCCTCGTGGAGGCGTTCCTGAAGGATCTCAACCGCACAAACGGCAAGGACATCATGGACGTCCACCCGACCGTCATGGAAGCTCTGGCGAGGTATTCGTGGCCCGGCAACATCCGCGAGCTCCAGAACCTCATCGAGCGGGCCTACATCCTGGAGACGTCATCGATTCTGACCCCCGAATGCTTCCCAAGCGACATCATGAAGCCCGGCGTCACCCCCCATCTCATGCCTCTCGACTCGTCCCTGCCTCTCGCCGATGTGCGGCGCCAGGCGGCCGACGACATGGAACGACGCTATCTCAAGCACCTCCTGTCCGAGCACTCCGGCTCGATAGCCAAGACCGCAAACGTGGCCCGTATCACCGTCCGCCAGGTCCACAAGCTCATGCTAAAACACCGCCTCCGCAAGGAAGACTTTCGCAAACCGTGATCCCAAGTCTGCGAAATCGGAACTGGCAGTTCCGGTACGGAACGATCAGGTCCCGGCATGCCGATCATGGCTCTTGGCCGCTCAGCAGGCGGCTCCGCGGCATCTTGGACATTGGCTGCCTTGTGGAAGCTATCGGAACTTCTGGTTCCGATTGGGGTGGGGCAGGGAAACGGCAGATGAGCCTTGCTGCACGGACTGTCGCAAGTGGCACGCAAGTTGCATATAGCGCCGACAGCATTCGGGCCTTGAACAACCCCGGGTGCGGATGAGGTCTGGAGAATGAGGAAGCAGGTGACAAGGGCATATCGGATGGCGAGCGGAAGCGAAAGCTCAGAAACTGAAGCACTTGAACCTCCGGGGAGATGCTCGAATCTCCCCGGGATAGAAACAAATACCTTACAAACCAGTTCGACGCCCGTGTTGCCGGGGGTTCTGCCGCGCAAGCGCAGATTCTCCGTGCTTTCCTTGCAGGACGGCAAGGTGCAGCGGCCGTCGAGCAGGGCGTTTGCACGGCGGTTCTACCCGCAGGCGTTGCTTGCGGAGTGGAACGACTGGCACTGGCAGCTCAGGCACCGGATCGAGACGGTTGAGGACCTTTCGAGGATCATCCAGCTCACGGAGTTGGAGAAGGCAGCGCTGCTTGCTACGGAAGGTGCGCTTCCCATGGCGGTCACGCCGTACTACGCCAGTCTGCTGGCGGACGGCGATCCTGGAAACCCGATCCGCAAGTGCATGGTGCCGACTATCAACGAGCGCGTGCACGGGATCGGGGAAGCTGAGGATCCGCTCGACGAGGACAAGGACATGCCGGTCCCTGGTCTCGTCCACCGCTACCCTGACAGAGTGCTCTTTCTCTCGACGGACTACTGCTCGGCGTACTGCCGTTACTGCACGCGGTCGCGTATGGTTGCGCACGGGTGCGAGGAAGCGCGGGCGGTGCGCTGGGAGAGGGCGCTCGAGTACATCCGGAAGAACGAGTCCATCCGGGACGTGCTGATCTCCGGGGGCGATCCTCTGACCATGTCGGACGAGTCGCTCGAGTGGCTGCTGTCGCGGGTGACCCGGATACCGCACGTGGAGTTTGTGCGCATAGGGACCAAGGCGCCGGTGGTGCTGCCGCAAAGGATCACTCCGGCCCTGTGCCGCATGCTGCGCAAGTATCACCCGCTGTGGATGAGCATCCATTTCACGCATCCCGACGAGCTGACTGCGGAGTGTGCTCATGCGTGCGAGATGCTGGCGGACGCGGGGATTCCCCTGGGAAGCCAGACGGTGCTGCTGGCGGGAGTGAATGACCGTGTGGAGACGATGAAGAAGCTGGTGCACGGTCTGCTTCGCATCAGGGTGAAGCCTTACTACCTGTATCAGTGCGACCCGATCGTGGGGTCCGGGCATTTCCGGACTCCGGTCGAGAAGGGTGTCGAGATCATCCGAGGGTTGAGGGGGCACACGACGGGATATGCGGTGCCGGCGTACGTCATCGATGCTCCTGGCGGCGGCGGCAAGATTCCTGTTTCGCCGGACTATGTCCTGGGCCATGACGAGAACGGGATCAGGCTGACCAACTACAAGGGCGGAACCTACCGGTATCCCGACGCTCTTCCACCGTGCCTGGGCTAGCTCGATTTTCGATTTTCGATTTCCCGGATGGACGTGTGAGGACGGTCGTGATAGTGTCCCTGCGAGGATGAGGAGATGCCATGCGAATAGGGCTGACCTACGATCTGAAAGACGACTATGTCGCTATGGGTTTCGACCCGGAGGATGCCGCGGAATTCGACCGTCCCGACACTGTTGAGGCCATCAAGAGCGCGGTGGAGAAGATGGGAATGGAGGCGGACCGCATCGGAGCGTTGCCTGCTCTCATGGCCCGGCTTGTCGCGGGAGACCGCTGGGACCTCGTCTTCAATATCGCGGAAGGGGTGTACGGGTATGGGCGGGAGGCTCAGGTGCCGGCGCTGCTGGACGCGTACGGGATTCCCTACGTGTTTTCCGATCCCATGGTGCTTTCTCTGACGCTTCACAAGGGGATGACGAAGCGGGTGATCCGGGATCTGGGCATACCGACGCCCGATTTTGCCGTTGTGGAGACGCGAGAGGACGCGCGCAAGGTGACCCTGGCCGGGCCGCTGTTCATAAAGCCTGTGGCCGAGGGGACCAGCAAGGGGGTGACGGCCCGTTCGCTGGTGAAGGACAGAGCTTTGCTGGAGGAGGAGTGCGCCGCGCTCCTGGAGCGGTTCAAGCAGCCCGTGCTGGTGGAGACGTACCTGCCGGGCCGCGAGGTAACGGTGGGAATCGTGGGCACCGGGGATGCGGCGGAAGTGGTCGGGGTGATGGAGGTCTTGCAGGAACCCGAAGCCGAGCAGGCCGGGTACTCCTACTCGAACAAGCAGAACTGGGAGAACCTGGTCAAGTACCGGCTTGCTACGGACGCGTTCGGTGTGATGGCCGGTCAGGTCGCGCTTGCTGCCTGGCGGGGGTTGGGGTGCAGGGACGGAGGGCGCGTGGACTTGCGCGGGGACGTCAACGGAATCCCGTCGTTCATCGAGGTGAACCCGCTGGCCGGGCTGAACCCCTTGATTTCCGACCTGCCCATTCTGTGCCGGCTTGGAGGGATGGAGTACCCCGAGCTTGTCCGGCGGATGGTGGTGTCTGCGTTGGAGCGGACTCCCCCCCTCACGACGCTGAAGGCGTCGTGTGTCCCCCCGAAGGGAGGACTAAACCCCAGTACGGCGGAGGCCTCCACTGTACTGGAATTGGGCTCCCCCCTTGGGGGAGCAGCACAGGCCTCTGAGGCCACCAAAGTGCCTGACGTGGGGGGATCGCACAAGGAGAAACTCCCGCCTCGCCCCCGCACCGGGGGCGACATGGCCGTCGTAGTCTTCGGCGAGGTTCCTGACGACGCTCCCGAGGATGAGAAGGACGTGCTGGTGGAAGCGGAAGTGGTGATGGAAGCTCTGGGGAAGATGGGCTTCGACCCTGTCGCTGTTCCGTGCGGCGTCGAGCTCAAGGCGGTGCGGAGGAGGCTTGCGGAGCTGTCTCCGGTGCTGGCGTTCAACCTGGTGGAGTCGCTGGAGGGGCGGGGGCGCTACGTGCACTTCATCCCGTCACTGCTGGATTCGATGGATATCCCATACACAGGTGCGCCGGCGGAAGCGATCTACATGACGTCCAACAAGCTGCTGGCCAAGAAGGTGATGCGGGGTGAAGGGATCCCGACGCCGGCGTGGGCGACGTTCGAGGACATAGTTGCCGAGACTGTGTCGTTTGCGCCTCCCTACATCGTCAAGTCAATCTGGGAGCATGCCTCGGTGGGGATGGACTCTCTGTCAGTCGTCCGGGAGCGGCGTCTTCTCGAGATGAGGCTTCGGGAGCGCCAGTCCGCGTTGCGGGATTCCGGGTTCGCCGAGGCATTCATAGACGGGCGGGAGTTCAATCTTTCGGTCTTGGCGTCCCCGTCGGGGCCGCAAGTGCTTCCGCCGGCGGAGATCCGGTTCATCGGCTACGAAGACGGATCGCCGAAGATCGTTGACTACAAGGCCAAATGGGACGAGGAGTCGAAGGAGTACACATCGACGGTGCGGAGCTTCGACTTCCCTTCGGAAGACGCGTTGCTGCTGGAGAAGCTGAAGAAGCTTGCGGGGGACTGCTGGCGGGCGTTTGGCCTCATGGGCTACGCGAGGGTGGATTTCAGGGTCGATCCCGCGGGGAATCCGTTCGTGCTGGAGGTGAATGCGAATCCCTGCATCTCTCCCGACGCCGGTTTCCAGGCAGCGGCACGCCAGGCAGGGCTGAGCTTCGAACAGGTGATGGAGCGGGTCGTGGGGAACGCTCTGGCGCGCACGTCCGTCCGGGCGGCAGCCCGCAGCGGAAACCGGTAGGGCGCTCACCTCACTCTTTTCACGAGGATGACTTTGTCGTCGGCGGGAGCGTAGTAGTCCTTGAGAACGGCTTCGACCACGTATCCGCACGCGAGGTAGAACGCGCGGGTGGGCAGGTAGTCGGGACGTCCCGAAGTCTCGACGTACACGTTCCCGGCACCCATCGCTGCCATCGCCTTTTCGCTCTCCTCCAGGATACGGCGTCCCAGCTTCTTCCCCTGGTGATCCTGGTGAACAGCTATCCAGTAGAGATCGAAGGAGCTTGCGGTGGCCGGCACAGGGCCGAAGCAGGCATAGCCGATCGTCTCGCCGCCCGCATCGAGAAAGAGAAAGAAATACCCGCTCTGTTCCCCCTTCTCCAACCGCTCCGTCACCAGTTCCATCGCAATGGCGACCTCGGCCGCATTGAACTTGCTCGTCGACTCTACGATCCGGCGAACTGCTCCCACATCTCCTGCGTTCGGCACCTTCCGGAAGACCATCATGTTCAGCACCTACCCCCGCACCGGGACAAATCGAAAATCGAAAATCTCAAATCGAAAATCAGTAGACTCCGTTGGAGATCTCGATCTCGTAGTTCTCGCAGGTTGGCTTCTTGCCGGGGGCGCGGTAGACCTTGAGGAAGTACTGCTTCGAATTGTCGGAACAGCGGTGGCTTGTGGCGTCGGTGTCGTCGGTGAAGTTGTCTGCGGTGAGCTCATGGTTGGAGTCGGGACGGCAGTTCTGCTCGCCGCCGCCCATTGACGAAGGACCGGGGACCGAAGGCCAGATCTGAGTGGCCGCTGGATTCGAGAAGTCGGTGAACCATTCGGCGTCGGTGGCCTCGCCGCAGATTTCGGACTGGCCGCCGCAGCCGCCCCAGTACAGGCTGAACACCATGGTGGACCCGGGGTTCTTCATGAACTTGACCCGCACATGGAAGCTGTCGGTGTTGGGCTCGGGGATGTCCTGCGCGTAGAAGCGGTACCAGTCGCCGTCGCCGCCGGGGTCGTTGCCGGAGAAGGTCTTCTTGGTGCCGCCGCCGGTGTCGCCCTGCGAACCCAGGTCGTATGCGGTCGAGCAGCCCTTGGTTTCTTCTTCGAGCTTGTCGTCTTCGCACTCGCATCCGTCGCTGGCGTCCTGGTTGGCGTCATGGAACCCCGTAGTGCATCCGGATGCAATGCACTTGCCCTGGACGCAGATGACCGACTCGACGTGGGGCATGCCCTGGGACTGGGCGCAAAGCACCTCGTTGGTGCCCTCGTCGATCATTGCATTGCAGTTGTCGTCGCCGTTGTTGCAGATTTCGGCCGCCCCCGGGTTCACGGTGGGCACGAGGTCGTTGCAGTCGGCAAGGAGCTGGGTGGTGTACTTGCCGAAGCCCGAGCAGATGCACTTGCTGTCTGCCGGGTTGCCGTATCCGTCTCCGTCCGCGTCCGAGTAGAAGTACTGGCACGCGACCGCGTCCTCGTCGTTTTGCGACCCGTCGCAGTCGTTGTCCAGGTTGTCTCCGCAAACTTCCATGGCCTTGGGGTTTGCGCCCCAGGCCTTGTCGTTGCAGTCTCCCTCCCAGATGGCCGTGTAGTTGCCGAACGGGGTGCAGAGGCAGAGGTTGTCCTCCGTGACGCCGAACCCGTCCTTGTCCGAGTCGAAGAAGAACTTCGTGCACCCTTCAGCGTTGGGGTCGTTCTGGTCGTTGTCACAGTCGTTGTCGATGAAGTCGTCGCAGATCTCGTTGACGCCGGGGTTCATGAGGATGTTGGAGTCGTCGCAGTCGCCCGGAACGGACGCAGTGTACTTGCCCACGCTCTGGCAAAGGCACTTGGACTGGTTGACGCCGAACCCGTCGCCGTCCTGATCCTTGTAGAACGGGAGGCAGTTGAGAGCGTCCTCATCGTTCTCGGACCCGTTGCAGTTCTCGTCCTTGGTCGTTTCGCAATCTTCCTTCTGTCCGGGATTGACGGTGGGGTCGAGATCGTCGCAGTCGCCGAAATCCTCGGCGGTATAGAGTCCGCCCGGACCGCACTGGCACTTGCTGGCGCCCGCACCCCAGTCGTCCCCGTCCTGGTCAAGGTAGTAGTCCTTGCAGCCCACGGTTCCGGTCTCGTCCACCTGGGAGTTGCAGTTGTTGTCCACTCCGTCGCAGACTTCGATGGCGTAGTGATTGATTGTGGGGTCCGTGGGGGCACAGTCGGTAGCGTCGATCTCGCCGTCGCCGTCGTCGTCGTCGTCGCACGCATTGCCCATCTCGTCGAGGTCTGTGTCGAGCTGGTCCGGGTTGAAGGTGAGGGGGCAGTTGTCGTCTTCGTCATCGATGCCGTCGCCGTCCTTGTCCCCCTGGCATTCGTCTCCTATGCCGTCCTTGTTCGTGTCGGTCTGCCACGGATTGTAGTTGATCGGGCAGTTGTCCTTGGTGTCGAGAATGCCGTCGTTGTCGTCGTCCACGTCGCACGCGTCCCCGCCGTCGGGGAAACCGTCGGTGTTGAGCTGGTCCGGGTTGAACAGGAACGGGCAGTTGTCGAACTCGTCGTCCATCCCGTCGTTGTCGTCGTCCACGTCCACGCAATCAGCCGAGCCGTCGAGATCGAAGTCGGGATACCCCTCGTCGAGCTTCCCATCGCAGTCGTTGTCCATTCCGTCGCACTGCTCTACTGCCCCGGGGTAGACCCACTGGTTGAACGGTTCGCAGTCGTCGATGTCCTTGGACATGTCGTTGTCGTCATCAGGGTCGCACACGTCTCCCATCTGGTCGGAATCGAAGTCCTTCTGGTCAGGGTTCTTGATCTTCTCGCAGTTGTCCTCCCAGTCCTTCCAGCCGTCTCCGTCGTCGTCTTCCTCCTGGCAGTCGGCAAGGCCGTTGCCATTGGAATCAAGGAAGCCCTCGTCGGTGTCTCCGTCGCAGTTGTCGTCCATGCCGTTGCAGGTCTCGGGCTTTGCTTGAGGCGCGTCGCATATCAGGTTCCCGTCCTGGCAGAGGAACGACCCGCGGCAGATCCCGTAAGCGTTCTCCACCTCGCAGTCCACTTTTGCGACCTCTTCGTCGACCATGTTGTCGCAATCGTCGTCCTGGCCGTTGCACTCTTCCGGCTTGGGTGCGGAGGCGTCGCAAGAAGAAAGCCCCGAGGGAGTACACATCTTCTGGCCATAGCAGATGCCGAACTCGTTCTGGGAGTAGCAGACCGTTGTAAGCCCTTTCTTCACGGACAGGTCGGAGCAGAGACAGACCCCGTTTTCCGGCATGCACTGTCCGATGACTTTGCCGCCGATGTCGAATCCCTGGCAGACGTAGGCGTCCGGGCAGTCGGAGTCCCACACGCACTCGCCTCCGCAGAACTTGCCGTACGGGCCGTAGTCCACGCACCGGTCACCCGTCTCCACCAGCCCTCCGCCGCAGTCGTTGTTGTCTTTGCACGGCTGGCAGAGGTGGACGAACTTCGGGATGCAGATGTACTGGCAGTCGGGGCACGTGTTCTGGAGCAGCGAGCAGGTCCAACCGTCGGCCGGGCACTCTTCTACGCAATGCTCCGAGCAGACTTTCCCCTGCCATGTCTCTACGCAGAAGCCCGAAAGGCAGTCCGAGTTCACTTCGCAGGGCCAGCCGAAGCTGCCGGGGTCAGCGCTTCCCGGGTCGAAGCCCGGGTCGAACGATTCGGGCGAGTCGCCCACCTCGACATCGACCTGCTCGCCTCCCCCGAACTCGAGGAGATCTCCAACCTCAGGCAGACTCACGGCAGCATCGCCCTGGCCGAAGGCCTCGGCCTCAGTCCCCAGATCCCGCTCCACACTTGTAGGGCTCTGGCCGCATGCCGCCATCACTGCTACCGCTCCGACTAGAACTGCGCTTCTCAACCCCCTCATTTCCCCCCTCCGGCAGGTCCTCCCACTTGCTCTAGACACCAGATGAGTTTACAGTGACGGACCGGCGGTGTCAACGGGCGAGGGGGCACGTGGGAGAACCGGGTACCGATTTGCGATTTGCGATTTGCGATTTCCGATTTGATCCTTTGCGAGAGTTGAGTGGACGTCGTGGAGGGCGTCTTGTCAGAGGGGGGTGCCTTGGACAATGGGGGATTCCTTGTCTCTGGGCTTTGCTGCTGGTGGGGTGTGCCGGGGTGGAAGCGGCGAGGGGGTCGGGGCTGGAGCGTGCGGGCGCACTGGCCGAGGAGGGGGCTCTCGCACAAGCGGAAGACGAGCTGAGCGTGGTGATCGCGGCTGGAGGAGAACAATCTGACGCAGCACGTATCGAGAGGGGCTGCCTCAGGGTCGAGCGGGGGGACGCGGCCGGCGCTCTCGACGATCTGGGTGCACTGGCGTCTCCCCCGACTGCGGCAGCCATCTGCCTGGGCAAGGCGCACGCGCTGCTCGCTCAGCACGCGGAGGCGCTGGCGATACTGGGTCCCCTGGTCGGAACGAGAGAAGCCGACCAGGAGGTCGCTGAGCTGGCGATGCTTTCCGCTCTTTCGCTCCAGCGCATCGACGAAGCAGCCGCTCTCGGGAAGAAGTCAGCGTCGTTGTATCCTTCCGATGCCAGGGTCATGACGCTCGTGGCACGCACGATGGCAGCGAAAGGGGACGCAAAGGCAGCGCTTGCTACGCTGGAGCAGTGTCGAAGCGTTGACCCCGAGTCCGCGGAGGTTCCTTTCGTCACCGCCAACATCCTCTGGGCGCTTGAACGACCCGACGAGGCTGAGAAGGCGTATCGTGAGGCGCTGATGCTCAATCCCCATTTCGTGGAAGCCGCAAGAAACCTGGCAGTAGTCTTGATCCAGGGCGGCCGGTACGAGGAAGCCGAGCAGCAACTCAGGTCGGCTCTCGTCCTGAGCCCGGGCGATCTCAAGATAATGAACAACCTCGGCGTGGTTCTGGCAAGCACGGGCCGCCTCGCCGAAGCAAGAGACCTCTATGTGGCCGCGGCCCAGGTCAACCCCGACGAGCCGACCTTGCAGAACAACCTCGTCGACATCGCACTCAAGCTGGGCGACATCGAGGGCGCCCTTTCGGCGACCACGCGCCTGCTGGAGCTCGCACCGGAAAGGGTGAACGCTCAGCGCAGGCACAAGGAGCTCGTGGCAGTCAAGGCTCTGGTCGGGCTTCTCTGCTCAGAAAAGAAGCCCGCTCTTGCTGCCGTCGACCTGCTCGTGGCCTCTGGCTGGGAACGCAAGGACGCTGCCGAAACGCTGGACCGGGCACTGGCCGACCCCGTGCTCGCCAAGATTGTCGAGGAGAGGAAATGTCAAGAGAAGTGAGTCTGTTGCCCTCCCCCGCCAAGGGGGAGGGGGGGATGGTGGTGGCCGAGGTGGAGAAGGTCCTGGCAGGAAAGAGCGAGGTCGTGGAGCTTGCGGTCACGGCGCTGCTGGCCGGCGGACATCTGCTGCTGGAGGACGTGCCGGGCGTGGGCAAGACCACCCTGGCCCGCTGCCTTGCCCGGGCGCTGGATTGCCGCTTCTCCCGTATCCAATTCACGTCGGACATGCTGCCGTCGGACGTGACCGGCACTTCGGTCTTCAACCCGGCCAAGGCCGAGTTCCAGTTTCGCCCGGGACCGATCTTCTCGCACGTGGTGCTTGCCGACGAGATCAACCGGACCTCGCCCAGGACCCAGAGCGCGCTCCTCGAGGCCATGAACGAGCGCCAGGTATCGGTGGACGGCACGACCTACAACCTCGATACCCCTTTCTTCGTCATTGCCACGCAGAACCCCAAAGAGCTGCACGGCACCTACCCGCTGCCCGAGTCGCAACTCGACCGCTTTCTCCTTTCGCTTTCGATCGGGTATCCGGAGGCGGACCTCGAGAAGGAAGTGATCTCCGGACGCAACGAAGAACGGATCGCCTCGATTGGGCCGGTGCTCGACAGAGAAGCTCTGTTGACGCTCCAGAATGCGGTGACCAAAGTCGCGGCTGCGCAAGAGCTCGTGGACTACGTCTACACGATCATCAAGGCTACACGCGACTCGTCCTGGTTCGAGTTGGGGGCCAGCCCCAGAGCCGGAATTCAGCTCCTCAAGGCAGCACGAGCCCTGGCCCTCATGCGGGGCCGGACGTTTCTCATTCCGGACGACATCAGGTACATCGCACCCTTCGTGCTGGCGCACAGACTCATTCTCAAGAACTCTTCACAGCTCACGTCCGTGCGCATCGTCACGCTCGCCCGCGTGCAGGAGCTGCTGGACTCGACCCAAGCGCCGTGAAGCAGCGTCTTTCAGACCATCAATCATCCGATGTAGCCCTCTTCGAGTCCGAGCCTGAGGGGCTCTCCCCTCAGAGTCGAGGACCGCAAGGGGTGCCAGTAGGTAGCGAACGGCTTCAGCCGTGGAAACATCGTCTGCGGCCCAAGGGGGTCGAGTTCTCGTTTGCCGGCTCGATCATGCTGCTGTTCACCGGGACCATGGGCTTCCTGATGGTCAAGTTCCCCCGGTTCCACGGCATCAAGGTCGTTTTTGCGGTGCTGTTCCTGCTCAACTCGCTGTTCTTCCTCCGATTCAGGGAGAAGGGAAGCAAGGGCTTGTGGGACCGCATCATGGAGTCGAAGTTCTTCCCCCGGAAGCTGTCGTTCACGAACGAGGGGAAGTTCCTGGTGATCATCTCGTTGGGGATGGGGTTTGCAGCAGTCAACACGGGAAGCAACCTGCTCTATCTTCTTCTCGCCATGCTGCTTTCGATCATCACGGCGAGTGGAATACTGTCGGAGATTTCGCTGCAAAAGGTGTCCTGGGCGGGAACCGTTCCTCCGCTGGCCGTGCGTGACGAAGAGACCGTGTTTCCGATCAGGCTGGAGAACGGGAAGCGGCACTTCAGCTCGTTTTCTCTCGAGGGGGAAGTCCTCTTCCAGAAGGAACCCACAGTGAGGCAGCAGGCTGGCGCGGTGCTCAAGCTTCCTGCGCTGGGGCGGGACACGATGTTTCCCAGGGTGGTGTTCCAGGAACGCGGGAAATGCCTCGTGCGTGCATTCTCGCTCTCGACGCGTTACCCGTTTTCGTTCTTCAGAAAGAGCCGCAACTTCCAGGTCGGGGGCGAGGTGCTCGTGCTGCCGAGGGGGGACCGGGACGTGGAAGGGCTGCTTTCGGCCATGTCGAGGGGTGTGGACGAGCAATCGAGACGTGCGGGCCGAGGCTCCGAGTTCTTCTCCGCTCGCCAGATGCAACCCGGCGACGAGTGGAGGGACGTCCACTGGAAGCAGTCCGCCAGACACGGTCAGTTCGCTGTCAAGGAATACGAGGCGCAGGTCAGCCGCCGCGCCTACGTGCGCCTGGTCAGCAAAGGAGGCACCCTAAAGAAGGAAATCGGCGAGCAGGCCATCGAGCTTGCGGCTTCGCTGGTAAAGAGGCTGTCGCAGCAGGGGTGGGACGTCGGCCTTCTGACACCTGAAACAGCCGTGCCCCATTCGTCGGGAGACACCGCGATCCGGAGCTGCTTCATTGCCCTGGCGCTCGTCGATCTGGACCATACGGAAGGGGGTCAGGGGGAAGGGGTCCCCGCGTTCACCTCTGCTCCCGGCGATCTGATCATCAACGTCGGTCTGGACTCGCTCTCGGTCGAGATCCCGGGACCAGACGTCACGGCATGGGGAGGCGCCCGGTGAGCGCACACACCCTTTCACGCACCGTGCGGGCCTTGTGCCTTGCACTCGTGCTCGTCGCTGCCGTGCCGGTCTGGCTGTCGGGCGAGATTCCCGACGTCGTCTGGATCCTGTTCAGCCTCGGACTGGTTCTCGCCTGGTTCACCAGCGCGGCGCCCTGGTCCAGGCAGACCAACATACTCATCACGACCTTGCTCATCGCAGCGTTTGTCTTCACGCTCTTTCTGAGCTTCCAGACCGGCGAC
>Ga0172371_10009660_pt1 | contig 13209 bp, 9 predicted proteins | sample Lak12m_FD_114543 | JGI IMG/M metagenome (GOLD analysis project Ga0172371, IMG submission 114543) | Freshwater microbial communities from Kabuno Bay, South-Kivu, Congo - kab_022012_12m | ecosystem: Environmental > Aquatic > Freshwater > Lake | place: Democratic Republic of the Congo: South-Kivu... | reverse complement strand
GGCGGCTGGGTGGCTGTCTCCGCGGCTCATCCACGGGGCGTCTATAGGCTCCACATGACCCGGGGGACCGTGACCCCGCCCTCGACCCTGTGATTGACTCTGCGCCTGACCCTGCCCCACCTGGCCAGCTGCTCCAGGGGCTCGAAGAGGTCGTTGGCGTCGCCGTAGCCGAGCCTCACCAGCTCCCTCCACCTGTCAGCCTCGATCCCGTAGGACTCGCCGTAGCCCCTCCTGAGGAGTGGGATGAGGAGGTCGTAGCTGTCCAGCTCGCCCTTCTCCCCGAGCACCATCTTGGCATGCTCTTCAAACACGGCGATGTCCAGGGTCAGGTCCGGGAAGCTCCTCCTGGTGTCCAGCTTGGTCACCTCGACGTCTCCGGGGGTGAGCTTGATGAGGCTGTTGCTGGGGGCCCGGAAGACGTTGAACGCGTCCTCGAGGTGGGTGAAGCCGACCCTGCTGCTGGCGAACATGGACTCGCCGTCGCCGGCCCCCAGGTAGCAGGGCTGGTGCCAGTTGGCTACGCATACGGTGTCGGGCTCGCTTATGGTCACGGCCCCCAGTAGGACCATGCCCGTGAGGCTGTTGGCCGTGTGTCGGAGCGCGTCCGCGAGGGATGTGCCCCCCTTCATCTCGTCGCCCAGCATGTGGACGGCCACCTCGCTGTCGGTTATGTAGTTCAGGTCCTCCACGAGTCTCTGGAATACGTGGCTCCTCTCCAGCCTCGTCCACTGCTCCTCGTAGTTGGCGATGACCCCGTTGTGCATGAGCGCGGTGGAGCCGTCGTCTGTGAGCCAGGGGTGGGCGTTCTGGGCCCTGTTGCAGCGGATGTCCTTGAAGACTGCGGCGCTGTGCCTGCTGTGGGCGATCCCCGTGGAGCCCCTGAGCGAGGCTATCCTCGTCTTGGCTGTCACATCGTCCACGGGGCCGTTGTCCTTAACCAGATGTATCTTACGGCGGTGGACGGTGGCCAAGCCTGTGGCGTGGGCCCCGAGATAGCCCTCCTGCAATCGAAGGGACTCAAGGAGGATGGGGGCTGCTTCCCTGCTGCCCACGTAGGCTGCGAGCTGACACATGCCGTTAGGGGAAATCTGAGAGGCTATAAACCGTTGCCCTCGAGGGTTAGCCACCCCTTCTCGATGGCCGTGATGCCTGTGCGGGCCGCCTCCACGATGCCTATGTGCTTCACGTCCCTCATGAACTCGGTGACCTCGTCCACTGAGCCCGTGACCTCGGCTATTATTGTGTCCGGCTTTATGTCCAGTATCTGGCCCTTGTACCGGTTGATGGTGTCCAGGGCCTCCTCCTGTGCCAGGGGGTCCGCGGTGCTCAGCTTCACCAGCGCCATGTCGCGTTGGACGATGCGCAGCGGGTCCAGGCGCTTGACCTTGATGACTTCCACCATCTTGTCTATCTGCTCCACGAGCTTGGTGACCTCGTGGGCGTCTCCGCGGACAGTGATGGTGATCCTGGTGGTGTCCTCGTCCTCGCCGGCTATGGCCGTGATGCTGTGGATGTTGAATCCCTTGCGCCTGAAGTTGTTGCTGATGTTGAACAGCACGCCGGGCTTGTTCTCCACCATGAGGCTGATGACGTTCAGAGGCGTCATGGCAGATCATCTGTCAATATGTCCTTTAAACCCATCCCCGGGGGGATCATGGGGTACACGTTCTCCTCGGGGTCGATTGGCACCTCGATGACGGTGGTGTAGTCGGCAGACGCGGCCCTTCTCACCTCGTCCTCAAGCTCCCGGATGGACTCGGCCCTGACGCCGTGGGCGCCGTATGTCTTGGCGAGCTCCGTGAAGTCCAGGGTGTAGTTCCGCTTCACGGCGGAGTACCTGCCCCCCATGAAGAGGCGCTGCCACTGGGCCACCATGCCAAGCATGTGGTTGTTGAGCACCACGACGGTTATGGGGAGGTCCTCGTCCACGGCCACCGCCAGGTTGTTCTCTGTCATGGCGAAGCTGCCGTCGCCGCTGATGTTGAGCACCGGCCTGTCGGGGAGGGCCGCCTTTACCCCGATGGCCGCCGGGGTACCCCACCCCATTGTGCCCAGGCCGCCGCTGGTGAGGAAGCTCCCCGGCTCGTGGACGTCGAAGTGTAGGGCGGCCCACATCTGGTGCTGGCCCACGTCCGTGGTCACGTAGGCGTTCCTGGGCAGGGCTCGCCTTATGGCCCTCATGACTGCCGGACCCGAGATGGCCGCGTCCTCGGTGGGCTCGGCTTCCCTCCTGAGCTCCCCGATGCGCCTGTACCAGTCACCGTTGCGGCCCTCCGCCACCCTTATGGCCTTGACCCGGTCGATGAGTCCCTTGAGGGCGGGCCTGGCGTCCCCCCAGACGCGGATGATACTGCTCACGTTCTTATCGATCTCGCTCTTGTCGATGTCCACGTGCACTATCTGTGCGTCGGGGGCGAAGCCGGCCAGCGCCCCGGTGGTCCTGTCGCTGAACCTGGAACCTATGACCAGGAGCACGTCGGCGTCTGGGACCATCATGTTCGCCTCTGTGCGGCCGTGCATCCCGCAGAGGCCCAGGCTGAGGGGGTGGTCGCTGGGTATGGCGCCCTTGCCCATGAGGCTTGTGGCCGTTGGGGCGAGTAGCATCTCGGCGAGGGCGGTGAGCTCGTGGGCGGCGCCGGAGGCTATGACTCCGCCTCCGGCCATTATCACGGGGCGCTGGGCCTCGGCCAGCACCTTGGCGGCCCAGTCCAGCTCCCTGGGGTCTGGCTCGATCCTGGGCTTGTACCCCGCGAACTCGACGGCGTCGGGGAACACCATCTCGGCCTTGTCCGTGGTGACGTTCTTTGGTAGGTCCACCAGTACGGCGCCCTTGCGGCCCGTGTTGGCTATGTACATGGCCGCCTTGACTGCCCAAGGTATCCTGCCCGCGTCCCTGACCTGGTGGTTCCACTTGGTTATGCTGGCCGAGACTCCTATGATGTCCACCTCCTGGAACGCGTCCGTGCCCACCATCCCGGCGGACACCTGGCCCGTGAAGGCGACCAGTGGGCTGCTGTCCAGCTGGGCCGTGGCGAGGCCGGTGACGATGTTTGTGGCGCCGGGTCCGCTGGTCGCCTGCACGACGCCTGGCCTGCCCGAGGCGCGGGCGTAGCCGTCTGCCATGTGGGCGCTTCCCTGCTCGTGGACCCCGGGCACGTACCTGATGTCGCTGTTCGGGAGCTCGTCTGTTATCGGTATCAGGGCGGCGCCCGTGATGCCGAACACGTGGGTCACCTTCTCCCGCTCCAGGGCCTTGATGTATGCCTTGGCGCCTGTCATCTCAGTCATTTTTGGCTGCCTCCCAGTCCCGCCTGACCCTGAAGGGCTGCACGGGTCTCATCGAAGCTCTATGCTTGGTTTCTCGTTGGGGGCTACCTAAGAATGCGATACCCCATTCAGCTCTGCCCCCACGTCGGGGGCCCGACAAAACGATACCCCATTTTCAGTCTCCTCGTACCGTTCGTGTGGTTTGAGGCATATCCCGGGAATAAAAAGGTTGTCAGCAACGCCCGTTGCGCAGGAGCCTACGGGGTGAACATGGGCGCGTACTTGCTGGTCTCGCAGAAACTCACCGGGGTGCCCCCCAGCGTTGTCTTCACGCTCATGGCGCCCATGAACTCCCAATCCCAGATCTGGCTGGCCCAGGCCGCCTGCATCTGGGGGCCGATGTCCGAGGGCAGCGTCAACGTCCTCTCCAGGTAGGTCGGCTCCTCCCCCTCCACCACGATGGTGTCTGTGATGGTGTCCGTTGTGAGGGTCGCGTCGTTTAGCACGACGCTGTATGATGTCTTCAGTATGGTGACCCTCAGGCCCCGGGGGTTCGAGAACCTGAACCTGAGGTGCATGGTGTAGTCGGCGGGGACGAACTCCATGATCGTGATCTCCACCTGCGTGTACGAGGCCGGTATCACGTAGCCCCAGTAGTCCAGGACTACCGCCGCAGTCACCACAAGCATCAGGGCGAGGGCGATGAAGGCGGGCAGGTTCTTGCGCTCGGCCATCGATGAATGAGGCTTCTTCGACGAATAAATATGTGGGCTTGCTCCAAGCCGCCTATCTCGGAAAAGTTCACTTGAGGTACTGGTTGAACCAGTCCAGCATGTCGCGGAGCCTTCTCTTCCGTGTGGCGGGGGGCCCGAAGAACTTGAAGAGGTGACTTCCCTCGTTGTATAGGATCATCTTCGTCGGCTTCCCCAGGTACTTCAGCGCCGTGAACATTTGCATGGACTGGTCCACGGGGCAGCGGTAGTCGAACATGCTGTGGATGAACAGCGTGGGGGTCACCACCCTCGGTGCATGTGTGATGGGTGACTTCTCCTTCCAGGTCTCCGGGTCGCTCCAGGGGTCGCTTCCGAACATCTGCGTCGTGAAGAAGTAGCCCACGTCGCTCACGCCGAACATGTCCAGTTGGTTGCTTATGGCGTTCTTGCTAATCGCGCACCTGAATAGATCGGTGTGCCCCACTATCCAGTTCGTCATGTAGCCCCCGTAGCTCATCCCTGTGACTCCCAGCCTGCCTCCGTCGATCCATTCGTTGGCGTCCACCATGAACTTCACAGCCTCGATGATGTCCTGGTAGTCCCGCACCCCCATCCGCGGTCCCAGTTCGGCGAAGTCCTGCGGGTAGCCGTCGCTCCCCCTGGGGTTCATGTACATGACCGCGTAGCCTGCCGCGGCCCAGACCTGGAAATCGAACATGGGGGCGTAGCCGTACATGGCCTTGGGGCCGCCGTGGATCTCGATTATGGCGGGGTACTTCCCGCCCTTCCTCCAGCCGCGTGGCTTTATCAGCCAGATGTCGAGGTCCTCCCCGTCCGTCGCTTTCAGGGTGAAGCGTTCCCCGCGCTGCAGCGCTACGCTTTCCTTCACCGCCGCGGACAGGTTGGTTATCCTCTGCTCCTCTCCCCCGTTCCTGACCCAGACCTCGGGGGGCTCATCGATGCCTGTCTTGACATAGGCTACCACGCCGTTTGATACTGAGAACTCGCTTATCGAGAAGTCCCCCTCTATCACGGGCTCCATCTCGGATGTCTTCACGTCCACCCTATGGAGGTTGATCTTGCCTCTGTCGGACACTAGGAAGTAGATGTGGCCGTCGTGGTACGGTTGGCTGGGCGCGCCCGTGAACGGGCTGACCAGATCGCTGAGCACGCCGCCGGTGACGTCCCTGTCAAGTTCGCCGGTGAGGTTTACGGGTCCGCCGCCGGCCGGATCGATGGCCCATACGCTTGAGTGGGCGGCGAATCCGTGGCTGAAGTCGTTTCCGAAGAAGTAGATGAATTCGTCCTCAGGCGACCAGTCCATCCTCGATATCGCGTGGCTCGATAGGATCAGGCGGCTTTCACCGCTTCTCGTGTCCAGTACGTGGAGCTCCGCCCTCCCCATGGGTATCGGCCCGACCTTCGAGATCGTGTAACAAACTCTGTCTCCCCTGTTCGAGGGGGAGAAGGACACGACGTCGGCTTCACCGTCCGTGAGCTGCGTCACGACGCCCGAGGAGACGTCGACTGAGTGGAGCTGAAGTTTCCTGTGGTTCGTCCATCCTAAGCCGTCGACGTAGAACGGGGTGCCGTCGATCACACGCTCCCCGGCCTCCTCCTCGCCTACGTAGCTCAGGAAGAGGATCTTTGAGCCGTCGCCGCTCCAGGAGGGGTGATCGACTCCGCCGCCCGCCGTCGCCACCAGCCTGGGCTCCCCGCATAGGTTGGTCACCCAGATGCCGGTCCCTCTGTCCCCCTCCTTCATTCCTCTGTCCGAGAGGAAGAGTATCTGGCCTCCGTCCGGGCTCCACGAGGGGTTGACCGCGTTGTCGAAGTACCTTTTGCTGCGGCCGTCCCTGGGGTCAACCACGTAGAGTGTCGAAAAGAGGGAGTTTTCCCGTATGCGGGTGACGACGAAGGCCAGGCTCTCCCCCGATGGTGAGAGGCAGGGGTTCGAGGGCATCACGAACTTGTCGAGGTCATCGATCTCCAGCTTTCTGGGCAAGTGGATCATATTTAATCGATGAGCGATCTTGAAAGTGTTTGGCTTCGCTGAGTCGGGAGAGGTCAGTCGTTCCCGGAGGAATAGAACATGGGCTATGAAAAATCTTGACCTAGTTCCCCTCTTTCCCCTGTTATTATTTAACTAATAAATACGGGGATGGTGCGACCACTTTAAATAATTTTTTTTTTAATTTTGAAAAGCGAAACTTTAAAATCAATTAAGAGGGCGGTGTAGCAATTTCCCTCCTTTTTACACTCACCATTAATACATTGAGGTATTCTTTTGCGACGATTTAGATTACTTGATGACATTGATCCAATTATTCGCATATAAAAAACAATTAGTTCATAAACGGTGTAGCAATGATATAAGGGACAGTAAGCCTAATAATGGTTGAATGAATGGGCTTTTTCGTAGAAAACAAGCTCAAAGAGAAGTGAATGGTTGGGAAAATAGAGGATTAACATGCCAGATAAAGTAAATATTTTGAGGGAAATCGAAAATCTTGTAGATAATTTTAAAAGAAACGAAACAGATTACTGCAGAGCAAATTCTCAATATAATGAAGCACAAGTTAGGAGCGATTTTATTGATCCTTTTTTCCGGGCCTTAGGATGGGATATAGAAAATACTTCAGGACTTCCACAACACCTGCGAGAAGTTGTCTATGAACCAAGAGTTGATAAAGAAACCTCAAAAAAGCCAGATTATGCTTTTCGACTAGCGGGCGTAAGAAAATTTTTTGTTGAAGCCAAAAAACCCTCAATAAATATTGAACGAGAGTCTGAACCAGCTTTTCAAATTAGACGATATGCTTGGAGCGCCAATCTACCAATTTCGGTATTGACTAATTTTAAATATCTTATAATTTATGATTGCTCCCCTCCACCACTTGAAACTGATGATTACCGTACATGTAGAATTAAGGTATATTCGTATACAGAATATGAGCAGAATTTTGAAGAAATATATACTCTTCTATCAAGAGAGGCAGTTTATACAGGAAAATTTGATGAGAAATTCGCCGAGCCTATAACAAAAGGGAACAATCCTATTGATGATTATTTCCTTACACAAATAAATCGTTGGAGGAAAAAACTGGCCGAGGATATTCTAGAGAAAAACCCATCCGTAGATGATATTGAATTAAACTATCTTGTTGAGGTTTTCATAAACAGAATCGTTTTTTTACGTATATGTGAAGACAGAGAAATTGAAAAATATGAATCTCTTCTTGATGTATCCGATGATAATACAAGAAATGAGTTAATAGATCTCTTTAAAAGAGCTGATGCAAAATATAAATCTGGTATTTTTGATTTTAGAAACGATAAATTATCCTTAAAGATAGCAATAAGTGATGATATTTTAGCCCAAATTATAAAAGATCTCTATTATCCAAGGAGCCCTTATGTTTTTTCAGTTGTTGAATCAAACATACTCGGAAAAATATACGAAATGTTCCTCACTCAAAGAATTGAAATTAGTAAGAAGAAAAAAATAGAGATCGTTAACAAACCCGAAGTGACCCACGATTTAGGGGTGGTAACTACTCCTCACTTTGTCGTTCAAGAAATCGTAAACAGAACCGTAAAGCGCCAGTGTGAAGGTCACACGCCTGAAGAAATCAGTGGAATGCGCTTTGCCGATATGGCTTGCGGATCAGGGTCCTTCCTTTTGGAAGCCTTCGAATTCTTACTGGACTACCATATGAATTGGTACAAAGAAAAAAATATCTATGAAAACTTATACAAAGGTGAAGGTGATTTTTGGTACTTAACTCTCAAAGAGAAAAAACGTATTTTATTGAATAACATATTTGGAGTAGACGTTGATCCAAATGCTACCGAAGTAACTAAGTTTAGTCTTCTGATTAAATTAATAGAAGATGAAACTGCTGCTACTATTAACGCATCTATTAAAAAGCCCGGAGACAGTGCTCTTCCATCTCTGGATGATAATATTAAACGTGGTAATTCGATTGTTGATGAATCATTTTTCCGCTTCAAAAAGGCTTCCGAGTTGGAAACAGATGAACTGGCTCAATTAAACGTATTTAATTGGAAGCGCTCATTCCCTTTTGTAAAAGATAGTGGGTTTGATGCAATAATTGGCAATCCACCTTATACAAGAATACAAGTTTTAAAGAAATTGTCACCTCTAGAACTGGCCTTTTATCAGGATCACTATATTTCAGCTAAAAATAACAATTTTGATAAATACTACGTTTTCATAGAACATGCTTTATCTCTAATAAATGAAGAGGGGATTATCGGTTTTATTGTACCACATAAATTTATGAAGATTAAGGCAGGAGAAGGATTACGGGGAATACTTTCAAAAGGGAAAAATGTATTTGAAGTTGTTCATTTTGGGAAAGAGCAACTTTTCAAACCTAGTTCTACATATACATGTTTACTATTTTTAAAGAAATCAAATGTAGAAAAATTTGGTGTCGAGTTAGTTAGTAATCTTCATAATTGGCGATATTTTCCAGATAAAAGGACATCCCTTGAAATTAATGCATCTGAACTCTCATCAGCTCCATGGCTTTTTATAGGAGGAAAACTCAAAGAGTTAATAAATAGGATCGATAGTCTCCCAAAAAAACTCTCTGATATCGCTGACGTTTATGTAGGGCTTCAAACGAGTTGTGATGAGGTATATATAATCAAGCCTCTATCTGAAAGAAGGAGCACAGTAACATTTAGAGATAAAACGGGAAGATTAAAGACAATAGAAAAAGATCTCTTAAAACCATCGATATACGATCTAACAATACAACCTTACATGTCTCCTAAACAAAATAGTTACATTATCTTTCCTTATCATCTAGAAAATGGCAAACTTCAAGCATATTCTGAAGAAGAACTTAGTCGTTATCCTTTAATATATAGATATTTGCTATCTCATAAACCTCAATTAATTAAACGTAACGTGAGTAAACCTGAAGAAGACAAATGGTTCAAGTATGGGAGATCACAGAGCCTCACTAAATTCGATGGAAGAGAAAAACTAATAGTTAAAGTACTTTCCTTAGAGCCTTGTTTTATGTATGATAACCAAAATCTACATTTTACTGGGGGCGGAAACGGTCCTTATTATGGAGTTACTATCAAACCAAGTGAAACAATATCCATTTTCTTCCTTCAGGGTATATTGAATAGCAAACTCATGGATATGTTTGTTAAAAATTGGAGTAGCATTTTTAGAGGCGGATACTATTCCTACGGTAAACAATTTATTGATAAGTTGCCTATAGTGGATGTTGATTTAACTAATCCCAGCCAAAAATCAATTCATGATTCAATAGTTAGAATAGTTAAACGGTTGATCCAATTAACAGCTTTACTTGAGTCAGCAACAATTCCATCAAGAAAAGAGCAAGCGAGTCTTGAAATATCTGCTTTAAATGAAGAGCTTAATGAAACAATTTACAATTTATATGGACTATCAGATGACGAAAAGCAGTATTTAAGAGCTTTAGATTTATCAGGTGAAATTTAATGACGCAGAATACCAATTCAGCTAAACTACGAGGTAGTTATTCAACTCCTTATCCTCTAGCAAAATTTCTATCAGATTGGGCCATTAAAACTCCAACAGATGTAATTCTTGAACCTGGATGTGGTGAAGGTATATTCCTTGAAGCCATATTTAAAAGACTTCTAAACGTTGGTGCAACTATCAATCAGTTGAAGAATCAAATAGTTGGTGTAGAGATTGATGAAGGAGACTGTAATAAATCAGTAAGTCGTCTTGAATCTCTATCTCATGAAAGTAATCAGTCTGCTGAAGCCAATCCTAAGAAAGAAAACGCTCCATTCCAAATTTATTGTAGCGATTTTTTCCGATTTTTTAGTAAAAATCCTGGAAAGCAATTTGATGTTGTGCTTGGTAACCCGCCTTTTATAAGATATCAAAGTTGGGATGAGAACCAAAGAGATTTAGCCTTTAAAATTATGAAAGCCGTTAATATAAAACCCAACCGCCTGACCAATGCATGGATGCCTTTCTTAGTAGTCAGCTCGTTATCATTAAAGCCTGATGGTCGACTGGCTATGGTGATTCCCGCAGAACTACTACAGGTAAAATATGCTGCACAATTAAGGTTATTCTTAAGCAATTTTTTTAATTCAATTTCAATTATAAGTTTCAAGAAGCTCGTTTTTCCTTCGATTCAACAAGAAGTTGTATTATTATTGGCTGAGAAAAGAACTAAAGATGGTCATGGTATTAATTTGATTGAACTAAATGATGCTTCAGATCTTGAAAACATAAATATGGAGACAATAAAAACTAACTTCAAACCGATTGAACACACCAAAGATAAATGGACACAATATTTTCTTACCTCTGAAGAAATATTACTTTTAAGAGAAGTGAAAAAACATAAGGGATTAAATAAACTTGGTGATATTGCGAGTATTGATGTAGGAATAGTTACGGGGAACAATAATTATTTTTTAATAAATAAATCTACGTTAGATAAATTTAATTTATACGACTATGTATTACCATTGGTTAGCAGAACACCACATATTAAAGGCATTACATTTAAAACTGAAGAATGGAATGATAACAAATCACGAGAGGTAAAAAGCTATTTATTAAATTTGCCTTCTAAAAACACCTCTAAATTTAAAAAAGGATTATTGGAGTATTTATATATAGGAGAAAAGAATGATATAAATAAGGGTTATAAATGTAGAATTAGAAAATATTGGTATTCTGTTCCCTCTGTTTGGATATCAGATGCTTTTCTTACAAGACAAATAAATGCATATCCAAGATTAGTGTTAAATGAAGCACAAGTTGCCGTAACAGATACAATTCATCGTGTTAAATTCAAAAATAGAAATGATGCTGAAAACGCTGTTATATGTTTTCATAATTCCCTTACTTTTGCATTCTCTGAGATTCTAGGGAGAAGCTATGGAGGAGGAGTACTCTGTTTAGAACCGAACGAAGCAGAGCAAATTCCAATACCATATTACAAAACAAATATAAACATCAAAGAAATCGATGAACTTATTCGAGAAGGTAAAATTTATGAAGCATTGGAAATTGTCGATTCAGTTTTACTCATAGATAATGTAAATCTTACAAAAAAACAAGTCGATATGTTTAGGGAAATTTGGGAAAAACTCTCAAAGAGAAGAATGGAAAGAAAATGAGATTGTATTAATACAGTTATAGGGATTACTTTTTCGTAATCAATATATAGCATACGATTTTAAATGGTGCGACCGCCGGGATTCGAACCCGGGCCCTCTGCGTGGCAGGCAGAAATCATACCTCTAGACAACGGTCGCTCGCACACCTTCTACACGATACGCCTGATATAATTCTTACTACAACGAACCACCATCAACCCATTCACCCAAAGTCCGCTCCAACACGGGAAGGGTCAGCTCGGTTACAGAAAAACGATGCTCGACAGAAATTATTGTGCGGATCGAACAGGTTATCAACAAAGTTTTTAAACAAAAGTTTCCATATGGAATAAATAGTTTAAAGTGATGTGATGCTACTACACAAGTACCTTGAGACCCTCCTGGGTTCAAGAACCAAGATAAAGATACTCAGAACGCTACACAAACACAGGGGAAAAGAGTTCACCATACGGGAACTAGCTGACTTCATCGGAGTATCCCACACCGGGGTCCGGAAAGCTCTCAACGACCTGTACGAGATGAATGTGATAAACCTTAGAGCCATAGGGAACTCGCACGTCGTCAGTATAAACAATTCTAGCCACTTGCTTGCTTTGATGGACACCATCTTCGAATACGAGGAGGAGACGGTAAGCCTCCTAGTGGAGAGCTTGAGGGAGGGGCTCTGCGACAAGGACCACGTTAAACAGGTCTTGCTTTTCGGCAGCGTGGCGCGCACCGAGGAGGAGCCCAGGAGCGACATCGACATCCTGATACTCACCGACGACAAGGAGAGGGCCGAGGAATCGGTTTCCACGTTGCAGCCAGAGTTGTCCAGGCGGTTTGGAAATCCCCTGGCCCCATATATTTTGACCCCCGGCGAGATGAAGGAACTCGCGGGCACCCCGTTACTTGAGGAAATAAATAAATGGTGCATCGTGGTCTGCGACAGATAGGGGGAAGCCGGCGACGTCAACGAGAACCAGGAGCGTCCGGAAAGAACTATACGGTAACTACCTTGAAAAGGCGAGGGAGAACCTGGAGGCTGCCAGGGAGTCCCTGAGTGCTCGCCGCTGGAACGCCGCAACAATAAACGCCGTCCACTGCGGCATAAGCGCCACCGACGCGATAACAGTATTCATGATCGGCGTCAGACACGCAGGTGAAAGACACGAGGACGCCGTCACCCTACTTCAGAGCCTAAGTTTACCCAGGAAAACACTCTCAAACAAGGGACGACAACTCGGAAGACTGCTCTCGATAAAGAACGCAGCAGAGTATGAAGAGAGGCTAATAAGAGAAAGTGAAGCCGCTGAAGCCGTAAGGGACGCTGAGAGATACCTTGAGTGGGCTGTGACTCTACTCAAGAAAGAATAGTATAGCCACGCGTAACAGACCTTTTGTGTGCAAATTACTCCTCCGCCTCCACGTTGACCTTCGGCCCTCATTGTTAGAGTTCACGCGGCAGCGGACAGCTATGATATTCGCCTCCCAAAAACCCGGAAAAATCCACTGAACCTAAAAAAAGCCGAAAAACGGGGAACCGTGACCACGACCATATCCTCCTTCCCCCCATACGCACACACAAACAAGCCCCACGAACCCCACACACATGGATCACCGATCTCGAAAATATATAGCGTTGAACCGCGACGCCCACCTTGATCAAGGTTGACCTTCCCCGACAGCCACGTCAAGTGCCCCAGCTGCGAGGCCGTCGTTCCTTGGAGCCCAGCCTGCATCAACTGCGGCAGCAGGCTCCCACCCAGGCCCCACCAGCCCCCGTTCCAGGCCATCGGAGAGTCCCTGAAGGATGAGGAGAACCGGGCCAAGGCCAAGGAGGAGCTGGTGGAGGCTGCGACGGAGGTCAAGCCCGAGGAGGAGCCCGAGGGCAGGCTCGCCACCTACATGCTGTGGCGCGTCAAGCTCCTGGAGAGGCTGGAGAGGGGCGAGATAGTTGGGGAGGTCTTCACGGAGCTCTACAGCCAGTACATGGACAAGACCGTGGAGCTCACCCAGCAGTACGCTGACATAGGCGACCAGGTCATGGAGGCCCACGAGATACTGG